>JAEIGA010005864.1_pt1 | contig 18684 bp, 16 predicted proteins | sample 9270691 | NCBI WGS metagenome assembly JAEIGA01 (sample SAMN17057246, study PRJNA624740) | gut metagenome | biome: biome; isolation source: fecal sample | host: Bos grunniens | place: China: Xizang | collected 2019 | reverse complement strand
CGGGTGTACTTACTTCACTTTCAGAACTCCCACTCGGCTCTTCGGGCGTACTTACTTCACTTTCGGAGCTCCCACTCGGCTCTTCGGGCGTACTTACTTCACTTTCGGAGCTCCCACTCGACTCTTCGGGCGTACTTACTTCACTTTCGGAGCTTACTTCCGGCAAACTACTTTCCTGTGCTGTACCGCAGCCCGAAAATGCAAACGAAACCACTACCAAAACCGCAAGCAGCAGGGCTATTCCCGATTTTTTAATATTCCTAAACAAAATTACAACATCCTCACCGTGCAAAGCACCTGTTTTCTGTAAAAATTATATTACACAGTCAGCTTGCAAGTCAATGCATTATCCTTTGCAAAAATGTTTCCAAAATATGAAAAAATCGGTCCGACTCGTAGACAAATCTGAATTTATGCGGTATAATAACCGTGTTATTTTTATATGAGTTCACGCAACTTTGACAGAAAGGTGTGGTTTAATATGAAAGCCGTCGTAACCGTTACGGGAAAAGACAAGGTCGGAATTATCGCTATGACCAGCGCCGAATGTGCAAAATACGGTGCAAACATCGAGGATATCAGTCAGACCGTTCTCGATGAATATTTTGCGATGATAATGCTTGTTTCCCTCGAGGAGCTTACCGTCGATTTTTCCGCCTTTGCCGATGCTATGAGTAAAGCGGGAGGAGGATATGGTGTTGATATCCGCGTTATGCACGAGGATATTTTCAATACCATGCACAAAATATAATGCTTAACACTCACGACATACTCGAAACTATCAAGATGATACGCGAGGAAAATCTCGATATCAGGACCGTTACTATGGGTATCTCTCTTTTCGACTGCATATCCGACGATCCCGAAAGACTCGAACAGAAAATTTACGATAAGATAACTAATACCGCAAAGCGACTTGTTCCCGTTTGTGAGGAGCTCGAACGCACCTACGGAATCCCCATCGTCAACAAGAGAATCTCGGTTACCCCCATCTCTTACGTCGGTGCGGGACTCTCTCCCGACGGCTTCGTGCGCCTTGCCAAAAAGCTCGACCTTGCCGCCAAAAATCTCGGAGTCAACTTCATCGGCGGATTTTCCGCACACATTCAAAAGGGCGAGATAATCGGTGCCGCAAACCTTGTTGAGTCCATCCCCGAGGTACTTTCCCAGACCGAAAGGGTATGCTCCTCGATAAACGTTGCTACTACCAAAGCAGGTATAAATATGGACGCGGTGCGTAAAATGGGCGAGATAATCAAAGAAACCGCCTACCTCACTCGCGATGCGGACTCCATCGGCTGCGCAAAGCTCGTCGTTTTTGCGAATATCCCCGAGGATAATCCCTTCATGGCGGGAGCTCTGCACGGTATCGGTGAGCCCGACAGCGTGATAAACGTCGGAGTCAGCGGTCCGGGAGTCGTTGCCGCCGCTATCAAAGAGGTCGGACATTGTGATTTTTCTTTGCTTGCAGAAACAGTTAAAAAAATCGCCTTCAAGATAACGAGAGTCGGTCAGCTTATCGCCGCCGAGGCATCAAAACGCCTCAATACTCCCTACGGTATAGTTGATATTTCCCTCGCGCCTACTCCCGCCGCGGGAGATTCGGTAGCCGAGATACTCGAAAATATGGGACTCGAACGCACCGGTGCTCCGGGTACCACCGCCGCACTCGCTCTGCTTAACGATGCCGTTAAAAAAGGCGGAGTTATGGCTTCCAACCATGTCGGCGGACTTTCAGGCGCATTTATTCCCGTATCCGAGGACCGCGGTATGATAGATGCGGTGAAGGCGGGTACTCTCACCATCGAAAAGCTTGAGGCTATGACCGCAGTGTGCTCTGTCGGACTCGATATGATAGCGATTCCGGGTGATACTCCCGCAACCACCATCTCCGGAATAATCGCCGACGAGATATCCATCGGAGTAATCAACAACAAGACCACTGCGGTAAGGGTAATTCCCGTCTGGAACAAAACCGTCGGCGAGGTCGCACAGTTCGGCGGACTCTTGGGATACGCTCCGATAATCCCCGTCAAGACCGAGTCCTGTGCCGATTTCGTAAACCGCGGCGGACGAATTCCCGCTCCGATACATTCCCTCAAAAATTAACCCGCAAATACTCTGCGAGAAACTATCCTCTTTTTAATTGATTTATCAAACCACGCGACTATCGCGTGGTTTTTGTTATACAACAAAACGTCCCCGAGGAGCTCCCCGAGGACGTCTTTTCGCTGTGCGCGTTAATTATTTGTTGTCTACGTTGTACATATGCTCGATGAGGTTGAGCACCTTGTTGGAGTAACCCCACTCGTTGTCGTACCAAGATACGAGCTTTACGAAGTTCGGGTTGAGCATGATTCCTGCCTTCGCATCAAAGATGGAGGTTCTGGAATCAGAGTAGAAGTCAGAGGATACTACCTCTTCGTCAGTGTAGCCGAGGATACCCTTCATGGATCCCTCAGACGCCTCTTTTACCTTTGCGCAGATCTCTTCGTAGGTGGTAGCCTTCTCAAGTCTTACGGTGAGGTCTACTACGGATACGTCAAGAGTAGGTACACGGAAAGCCATTCCGGTCAGCTTACCCTTCATCTCAGGCAGTACGAGAGCGCAAGCCTTTGCAGCGCCGGTGGAAGAAGGAATGATGTTGCCGGCAGCAGCACGTCCGCCTCTCCAGTCCTTAGCGGAAGGAGCGTCAACAGTCTTCTGAGTGTTGGTGGTGGAGTGTACGGTAGTCATGAGTCCTTCTACGATTCCGAAGTTGTCATGGATTACCTTGGTAAGAGGTGCCAAGCAGTTAGTGGTGCAGGAAGCATTGGATACTACCTTCATATCCTTGGTGTATTTGTCAAGGTTTACGCCGCATACGAATGTGGGAGTTTCCTTATCCTTTGCAGGAGCAGAAATTACTACCTTCTTTGCGCCTGCTGCGATATGAGCGGATGCCTTCTCGGTGGTGGTGAACACGCCGGTAGACTCTACTACATACTCAGCTCCGCAATCTCCCCAGGGGATCTCTGCGGGATCCTTGCAAGCGTATACGTTGATAGCCTTGCCGTTTACTACGAGCTTTCCGTTCTCAGCCTTTACGTCGCCGTTGAATTTGCCATGGATGGTATCATACTTTACCATGTATACCATGTAATCAACGTCTACGAACGGATCGTTGACTCCGACTATATCAAATACGTCGGGTCTTGCTACTGCCGCACGGAAAACCAATCTTCCTATACGGCCGAAACCATTAATTCCAACTTTTATTCCCATTAGAAACAACCTCCGTTTTTTATATTCTTTCTATATTTTACCTTACTTTTTTCCAATATACAAGAGCCCGTTAAAAATTTAACTCTTTTTTTTAGGTTTTGTAATAACTTTCAATGCAATTTCCTCAATCTTTTGGGTAAAACAACATATATACACCCTTTACTGTTCTTTTTTTTGCGCTACAATATTATTGATTTTGTCGAATTTTGTGATATAATGTCGATAGTAGGCGTTTGGTTTGAAAAGAAAGGATAATACTATGGCGGACAGCAGACTTTTAGATAAAGCAAAAGAAACACTACAAATTTTTGATAATTCCGCGATGCCCGTCATGGTGGTTTCGGCGGAACTTTTAGTGGTGGGAAAAAATCCCGCCGCTTGCGAATGTTTCGCTGAGCTTAAATTCGCCGATGCACTTAAAATGCTTCAGCTTATTCCCGACACCGATGAAATAAGCTGTAAAATAAAAATCGGACAAAACGTTACCGCCGAGCTGACGTTAAACGAAGGCTCCTATTCCCTCTTTTTTACTCCGATCTTGTGCGATAACGACTACCTCGGAGCCGTTGTAACGGCACTCCCTCACACCGCAAATCCCTCCAAAAATGGCAGGGAAGAGATCTTTTCCGCTATTTCGCAGTCCTTCAGGGAGCCTCTGACCTCGCTTTTTTCCTCGCTCGGTATAATGGAAAAGTCAGACTTTATCGCCGAACATTTCAACGACCAGCTGCAGAATATCAATAAAAGCAGCTATGATATACTCAGAGCGTGTGTAAATATCACGGAATACGGTAAGCTCAGGCACTACCCCGATTCCTCACCGAAAAAGGTGTTTGATCTTACGGTATTTTTGCTTGATCTGTGCTCTGCAATACAGTCGATAGCCTATTCTTCGGATGTTCCTTTCAGCTACTCGATTCCCGACAGACCCGTTTTCGTTTGCGGCGTTCAGGAGTGGCTTGCCGAAGCCGTTTTGAATATCGTAACTAACTCCATAAAATACACCAGAGAGGGAAATTCCGTCTCCCTTTCCCTGCTTATCCCCTCTTCCGACAGCGTTGTTATTATGGTGAAGGATTGCGGGGCAGGTATTGCTCCCGAAGCAGTCGGCAGAATATTTGAGCCCTTTTTTACCGCAAACGTGGGCGGCGGCGGCCGCCAAAAGCTCGGACTCGGACTTTCCGTTGCAAAGCTCGCAGTGGAATCCTTCGGCGGAAGCATCTCCGTTTTTTCGGAAAAAGGCAGCGGTACAACTATGACGATAAAGCTCCCGCGCGCAAAGTACGACAAGAAAAATCTTGAGCTTTCCGCTACCTCGGCAGAGTACCTCATTAATCAGTATTCCCCGCCTTACGTCTTGCTTTCCGATTCCTGCGGATGTCCCGAAGTGTGATTTTTATAAAATATTCGATAAATATTAGGCGCTATTTGTGAAAAAATATCTTTACAAAAGTGTTTATTTGTGGTATAGTAAACATTAATCTGCCGTAGTCTCGGAGTTCGGAGTATGCCGATCTGTTCGGAAACCTCTTTCCCTACCCTGAGATACTGGTCGAAAATTTAAAAGAGAGGTGAATTTCCCATGATGATGAAGGAAGAAAAGACCGCGATCATTGCTGAGAACAAGACTCACGAGAACGATACCGGTTCCCCCGAGGTACAGGTTGCTATCCTTACCAAGAGAATCAACGATCTCACCGAGCACCTTAAGACTCACAAAAAGGATCACGCTTCCCGTCGCGGACTTCTTAAGATGGTAGGACGCAGAAGAAATCTTCTCAACTACCTCCAGAAGAAAGATATCGAAAGATATCGTGCTATCGTTGCAAAGCTCGGTTTGCGTAAGTAATCGGGTAATCGGGCGGACGGCTTTGCTGTCCGCCTTTATGTACGAAATAATTTCCGGGGTATCAAGGACTTTAGCGGTTGATCGAACGCTTGATATCTTCAAACGCTGGATCTATTGCTAAATCCCTGACCTCCCGGACGACCGCGCGGCACCTTGCCGACGCTAAATTGAAAGGATGGTTTAATCATGTTTGAAAATTTCAGAGTTTTTGAAACCGAATTTGCCGGTAAGAAGATAAGCTTTGAGACCGGTATGATGTGCGGACTCTCCAACGCTTCCTGCTTGGTACGTTACGGCGAAACTACCGTTATGGTAAACGTAACCATGTCCCAGAAGCCCAGAGAGGGTATCGACTACTTCCCTCTTTCCGTTGACTATGAAGAGAAGCTCTACGCAGTAGGAAAGATTCCCGGCTCCTTCCTCAAAAGAGAAGGTAAGCCCACCGAAAAGGCTATATTGGTATCCCGTGTCGTTGACAGACCTATCCGTCCTCTCTTCCCCAAGGATATGAGAAACGATTGTCTTGTTGTTATGACCGTTCTTTCGGTTGATCCCGACTACTCCCCTGAGATAGCCGGTATGCTCGGAACCTCTTTCGCTCTCTCCATCTCCGATATTCCCTGGAACGGACCTATCGCAGGTGTAAGCGTAGGACTCGTTGACGGCGAGATCGTTATTAACCCCGATGCAGAGCAGAAGAAAAACTCCAAAATGTCCGTTACCGTTGCCGGTACTGCCGAAAAGATCGTTATGATCGAGGCAGGAGCCGAAGAAGTTACCGAAGACGTTATGCTCGACGGTATCTGCAAGGGTCACGAAGAGATAAAGAAAATGGTAGCCTTCATCAAGGGCGTTCAGGAAGAGATCGGTAAGCCTAAGTATCAGTTTGAGTCGCAGGAAGTAGACCACGATATGTTTGAGGCTATTAAGGATTTCGCCATTGAGGACATCCGCTTTGCTCTCGATACCGACGACAAGAATATCCGCGAGGAAAGACTTGCTCCCGTTATTGAGAAGATCCACGCCAAATTTGATGAAGTTTACCCCGAACAGTCCGTTATGATAGACGAGTGCATCTACAAGCTCCAGAAGTTCGTAGTTCGCAGATGGCTTCTCGACGACGGTAAGCGCGTAGACGGAAGAGCTCTCGATGAGATCCGTCCGCTCAACGCAAAGGCAGGTATCATTCCGAGAGTACACGGCTCCGGTATGTTCACAAGAGGACAGACTCAGGTTCTTACTATTGCAACACTCGGTCCCGTAAGCGATTCTCAGATCCTTGACGGTATCGACGGCGAGGAATCCAAAAGATATATGCACCACTACAACTTCCCTGCCTACTCGGTAGGTGAGGCAAAACCCTCCAGAGGCCCCGGCAGACGTGAGATAGGTCACGGAGCACTTGCCGAAAGAGCTCTTGAGCCGGTTATCCCCAGCGTTGAGGAGTTCCCCTACGCATTAAGACTCGTATCCGAGGTGCTTTCCTCTAACGGATCCACTTCTCAGGGATCCATCTGCGGTTCCACCCTTGCTCTGATGGACGCCGGCGTTCCGATAAAGGCTCCCGTAGCCGGAATCTCCTGCGGACTTATCACCGAGGGCGAGCGCTGGATGACCATGGTTGATATTCAGGGCCTTGAGGACTTCTTCGGAGATATGGACTTCAAGGTAGCAGGTACTCACAAGGGTATCACCGCTATTCAGATGGACCTTAAGATCGACGGTCTTACCCGCGAGATAATCGCCGAGGCTTTTGAAAAGACCAGAAAAGCAAGACTTTACATCCTTGACGAAATTATGCTCAAGGAAATTCCTGCTCCCCGCGCTGAGCTTTCCAAGTGGGCTCCCAAGATGCTCACTCTCACCATTGATCCTGAGAAGATCCGTGAGGTTATCGGTTCCGGCGGAAAGACCATTCAGAAGATCTGTGCCGAGTGCGACGTTAAGATCGACATCGAGGACGACGGAAGAGTATTCGTTTCCGCTATTGATATTGACAATGCCCGCCGTGCAGTACAGGTTATCGAAACCATCGCAAACGATCCCGAGGTCGGAGCCATCTACAAGGGCAAGGTTACCCGCATTATGTCCTTCGGTGCTTTCGTTGAGATCGCTCCCGGAAAAGAGGGAATGGTCCACATCTCCAAGCTTGAGAATAAGCGCGTAGAAAAGGTCGAGGACGTAGTCAACATCGGTGACGAGATCGTAGTAAAGGTCATCGAGATAGATGCTCAGGGCAGAATCAACCTCTCCCGCAAGGACGCTATCGCCGATATCGAAGCAAAGAAAAATAAACAGTAAGGCTCATTTCAGACGCTCTCACATTAGTGAGAGCGTTTTTTTGTTGCATTATAATCTTTTTTATGTATAATTAAAGTAATAAATTTCAGGAAGGACAAGGCTTATGATAAAAGATTTTGACGGGAATAGTCCCGTAATAAGCGACGGTGCTTTTGTTGCCGAAAATGCAAGCCTAATCGGAAACGTTACCTTGTCAGACGGCGTTTCGGTGTGGTACGGCGCCGTTATCCGCGGAGATTGCGCTGCTATAGCTATCGGTGAAAATTCAAATATTCAGGATAACTGCACCTTGCACGCGGATAAGGGCTTTAACGTTACCGTCGGTAAAAACGTTACCGTCGGACACAATGCCATACTCCACGGCTGCTCCGTCGGAGATAACTGCCTCATCGGTATGGGTGCAATTTTGCTAAACGGTGCGGTTATCGGAGAAAACTCCATTGTCGGCGCGGGAGCTTTGGTTACCGAAAACAAAATATTTCCGCCGAATTCGGTAATTATCGGCTCGCCCGCAAAGGTATCCAAAACCCTTGAGGGCGACAAAAAAGAGGATACTTTAAAAAGTATTGCCGAAAACGCAGAGCATTACCTCGAACTTGCCAAAATGCAGCTGTAGGCTTGATTTACTCCTTGCCGTACTGTTTTCGCTGTCTATTAAGTAATAATTTAAAAGAAGGTGTGTTTTATGAAATTTTATTTCCCTGAGGATTTCCTTTGGGGGACTGCCTGCTCCGCTTGCCAGATAGAAGCCGCCTCTTCCGCCGACGGAAAGGGTGAAAACGTCTGGGACCATTATTCCAAGGTCAGACCCGAGTCCTTTTTGGGAACCTCTCCCGACGATTGCGCGGATTTTTACCATCATTACAAAGAGGATATCCGTCTTATGAAGGAGATGGGTATGAAGATATTCCGTTTCTCTATATCTTGGGCGCGTATCTTCCCAAACGGTCCCGAAAATATTAACCAAAAGGGCATCGACTACTACAACGACCTTATCAATACCTTTCAAGAAAACGGCATACGCCTTATGCTCGACCTTTTCCACTGCGACCTTCCGATGTGGGTTATCGACAGGGGCGGAATAAAATGCAGGGATTTTATTGATTGGTTTACTTCTTATGCTAAGGTATGCTTTGAGAAGTTCGGTGACAGAGTAATGCTTTGGAGTACCGTTAACGAGCCGTCGCTCAACGTATTCGCAGCATACAACAGCGCCTTTACCGCTCCTTACGAAAGAGATTTAAAGTCGGCAATACTCGCAAGCCACAATATGCTCATAGCTCACTTCAGAGCCGTAAAGCTTTACCACAGTATGAATTTGGGCGGCAAAATAGGAGCCGTGAACTATATCGGTCCGTACTACACCAAAACTCTCGACCCCAAGGACGAAGAAGCCGCTATGAGAGGCTTTGCTAACCATTCGGGCTGGTGGTTGGAGCCGATGATGACCGGACACTACCCCGAAAACATAGTACACTACCCTCGTTACGCCGATAATATGCCCGAAAATTACGCCAAGGAGCTCTCTTCCGAATTCGCTAAGATGGACTTTATCGGAATCAACTACTACAACCCCTTCTTTGCCGTCAATAACGATGAGGCTCCCCTCGGATTCAGCGGATACGAGGATGATACTCTCCCCATCGACGAATACGGCTTCAGACACTACCCCGCGGGACTTTTTGATACCGTTATCTTCCTCAAAGAGAGATACGGTAACCCCGAGATGTATATTACCGAAAACGGCTTGTCGGTAAAACGCGAAAAATTTGAGGAACCCACTCCCACAAACGATACCCAAAGAATCAAATATATGCGTGACCATATCCGCTCCGTTTCAAGATGCATCGAGGCAGGAGCTAACCTCAAGGGCTATATGAACTGGACGATTATGGATACCTACGAGGGACATGCGGGCTACACCTGCGACTTCGGTCTTATTCAGGTCGATTTCGTTACCAAAAAGAGAACTCCCCGCGACAGCTACTACTATTATCAGGACATTATTAAACACAATTCCGTCAACTAATATAAAGAGAGGTACTGTATTATGAATTTTCCTTTTCCGAAAGATTTCCTCTTCGGCTGTGCATCCTCAGCTTGTCAGATAGAGGGTGCCGCTTTCGAGGACGGCAAGACCGCTAATGCATTTGACTACTACTCCCGCAACGAGCAGGTGGACAGATTCTCCGGCGACCTTCCCGACGTTTGCGCCGATTTCTATCACCGTTACCGCGACGATATCCGTCTTATGAAGGAAATGGGACTCAAAGCCTTCCGCTTTTCTATCGCTTGGGCAAGAATTTGCCCCGACGGACCCGATTCCTTAAATCAGAAGGGTATTGATTACTACAACGATATGATAGACGCTCTCGTCGAAAACGATATCGTTCCGATGTTCGACCTTTTCCACTGCGACCTTCCGATGTGGGTTCTCGACAAGGGCGGAATCGCTAACCCTGAATTTATTGATTGGTTCGTTTCCTACGCTAAAATATGCTTTGAGAATTTCGGAGACAGAGTAAAGCTTTGGAGTACCGTTAACGAGCCGTCGATTAACGTATTCGGTTCCTACGCAAATAAATCCAACGCTCCCTTCATTGCGGACCTCCCTCTTGCGCTGAAGGCGTGCCATCACATGCTGCTCGCTCACTACGCGTGCGTGAAGCTCTATCGCAGTATGAATCTGCCGGGTAAAATCGGCGCAGTAAACCATTTCGTTCCTTATTACACCAATTCCCTCGACCCCAAGGACGAGGAAGCTACGGTGCGCGCCTGCGACTTCTACTGCGGTTGGTGGCTTGAGCCGATGATGAAGGGAGTCTACCCCGAAACCGTACTCTGCTGCCCGCATATTTCCGAAAATATGCCCGAAAATTACGCCGACGAGCTTGCCTCTGCGTTCGTTCCGATGGATTTTATCGGTGTCAACTACTACGGTCCCGGCTTTGTAAAATACAGCGATGACGGCAAGCTCTACTACGACAGATACGCAGAACCCGGACTCCCCACCGACGCCTACGGCTTCCGCAGCTATCCTCAGGGACTCTTTGACAGTATGATGTTCCTCAAGCGCCGCTACCCCGAAGCCGAGCTCTACATTACCGAAAACGGCATTGCCGCTAAGCGCGAGGGTGACAAGATTGCTCCCTCTTCCCTAAACGACGCTTACCGCATCACCTATATGCGCGACCATCTGCGCGAGGTGTCCAAAAGCATCACAGCGGGAGCCAACCTCAAGGGCTACTTCAACTGGACGCTTCTGGATACCTACGAGGGCTATGCCGGCGGATTCGATTTTGATTTCGGACTCCTTGCCGTAAACTACGAAACCCTCGAAAGAACTCCCCGCGACAGCTACTATTATTATAAAAAGATAATTGAATCCGGACGTGTGGAGTAATTTCACTTTTCCCGTAAGCCGCCTTTTTAAAGGCGGCTTTTTTATAATAAATACCACTGCCTGAGCGGGTATTTATTTTTAAACAGCGACATTACCGCTTCAGGCTCTTTTGAAAACGCACTCCGCGTTACCTCCTGCGGCTGCCTCTGTGTACCTTTTCATCCGGTTCTGAGATATAATATGCCGCCCCTCCCGCATTAGCGACTCACCGCCCGATGCATCAATTACTTAAAACTCCGTTTCTCTCTCCGTTTTACCTAACCCTCTCCTCCTAATTTTTATTTTTTAGGCTTTTTATTTTTTTATGGATTATTTTCAGACCGACAAATTGAGGTTAACCGCATAAAACAGCTCCTCATATTAACCCAAAACCAAAAACCCCCTTTGCTCACGGAAATATTACCGCACACTACCGTTTTGACGCTTCTCTCGTTCCCTCCGATATGCTTATTCCCTTTGAAAAATAAATAACCAAAGAAGATTATCGAGTCTTCTTTGGTTATCGTTCGTTATAATTAATTTATAGGACCCGCAGCAGAGCTCTGCAAAACGGGGTCCTTTTCTTTTTTGTGGTACTGCCGCTCCGAATTATCTCTGAACTCTTCCGGAGCCGTCTCCGCCGGCAAGTTTTTCAACTTCGGCAACGCTTACGCGGTTATAGTCCCCTTCTACCGAATGCTTAAGCGCTGATGCCGCTACCGCAAATTCTATCGCACTCTGCGTGTTCTTACCGCTGAGAAGCGCGTAGATGAGTCCGCCGCCGAAGGAATCTCCTCCGCCTACACGGTCAACTATATGAAGATGATAGGTCTTTGAGAAGCAGTAGTTCTCGCCGTCGTAAAGCATTCCCGCCCAATCGTTATCACTTGCAGATATTGACGATCGAAGGGTAATCGCTACCTTTTCAAATCCGAACTTATCCGCCAGCTGCTTTGCTACGGATTTATAGCTTTCGTGATCAAGCTTACCGCCGTAAATATCGGTATTTTCAGCCTCGATACCGAATACGTCCTTTGCGTCCTCCTCGTTGGAGATGCAAACGTCAACGTACTGACAAAGATCGGTCATAGCTTCTCTTGCCTCAGCTTTAGTCCAAAGCTTTCCGCGGTAGTTAAGGTCGCAGGAAATTTTGATTCCCTTTGCTTTTGCCGCCTTACAAGCCTCTCTGCAGATTTCTATAACGTTTTTACCGAGCGCAGGGGTAATTCCGGTAAAGTGGAACCAATCTGCTCCCTCAAAAATGCTATCCCAATCAAAATCGTCAACCGAAGCTTCCTGAATTGCGGAGTGCGCACGGTCATAGATGCAGACCGAACCTCTCTGGGAAGCTCCTTTTTCAAGGAAATATATTCCCACTCTATCGCCGCCGCGGACTACTTTTGAAGTATCAACTCCGAAATGACGAAGGGAATCCACCGCCGCCTGACCGATTGCATGCTTAGGAAGCTTTGTAACGTAAACGCTGTCAAGTCCGTAATTAGCAAGCGAAACTGCAACATTTGCCTCTCCGCCGCCGAAAGTCGCCTGCATCTGATCGTTTTGGAAGAAACGGTAATATCCGTTTGGCGCAAGTCTGAGCATAAGCTCACCGAATGTAACTACTTTTTTCATTTTTCTACCTCCATTTTATCTAATGCTTCCTTCACAAAGAAGCTTCCGCCGATAGCCGCTACCTTATCAAACGCGAGAAATTCATCTATATTGCCTCTGTCAACTCCGCCCGTGGGAATAAATTTGACCTGCGGAAACGGCGCAGAAAGTGCTTTAAGTGCTTTAAGTCCGCCGTAAATATTTGCAGGAAAGAATTTTACGGTGGTAATTCCCAGATCAAGCGCAGCCATTATCTCGGTGGGAGTTACGCAGCCGGGATAGTAGCTTATATTTCTTTGTTTGCATATTTTTGCTACCTCAACCGAAAGTCCGGGAGATACGATAAAAGCTGCTCCCGCCGCCAATGCAGCCTCGCACTGCTGGGCGTTTATTACCGTTCCCGCACCGATCAACATGTCGGGATAGTTCTTTACCGCATATTTGATAGCTTCTGCCGCACACGCGGTACGGAAGGTTATCTCAGCGCAGTTGATTCCGCTGTTTTTAAGAGCTGTGAGTATCTTATCGGTCTCCCCCATCTCTTTTATTACTACTACGGGAATAAATTTTTCCATTTTGATCACCATTGCTTTTGCCCCGCAAAAGCGCCCTTTCTTTGTGAATTTCTCACCGGTCTTGCTCCGGCTGAATTACTGCTGCGATATACTGCAAATCAGCGCACATCGGCGCCGAAAATACCTGTCCATCAGGTATACAGTCACGCATATCACTCATATTTTATATAATATTTTTTCAAAAATCAATGGTATTTTCCGATTATTTGTTATTTCTTTGTATTATTTTGATACGTTTTTCTTGCCTTGATTTTTCGTTTGGTGTATAATAAAGCTCAACAAGCAATAAAAGGAGCAGTTAAATGGCCCAGATTCTGTATGCGCAAACGGACGATTTTCATATTGAAAAAAAGACCTCCAAGGATCCCATGGCTGTTATGCATTATCACCATGCCTATGAGCTTTATTATCTCGTACGGGGTGAGCGGGAATATTTCATCGGCGACGAGTTTTATAAGCTCGAAGAAGGAGATGTCGTGCTTATTCCTCCGACACTGCTTCATCGTACCGCAGGTAAAGGTGCCACACGCTTTTTAGTTTATTTCTCCGAGGAGTTTTTAAAGCGTTATTTTACACCGGAAATGATCTCCTCTCTGCCCTTGGACCGCGTACTCGTTCTGCGCCCGGACGCGAGCTCAAGAGAACTGTTGGAGCGCGATCTAAACCTAATGCTTGACGAATTTAATAAAGACACGGACAATCCCGACATCAATTCGCCGCTTTTTGCAAGCTATCTTTGTAGTATGCTGTTTTCGATATCCCACGCACAAAATAACTACGTAACGGATTCTTATACCGACGGCCGTGTAGGACAAATTATCCGCTTTATCAATGAGCATTACAGTGAAGTAAACGATATAAAGCAGATCGCAGAACACTTTTTTATCTCAAAATATCACCTTTGCCGCATCTTCAACAAGAGCCTCGGATTACCGCTTATTTCTTACCTGAATACGATAAAGATACGCGCGGCAGCCGAGCTGATGCACAACGAAAAGCTTAATCTCACCGATATTGCCACTCGTTGCGGATTTAACTCCCCCTCATATTTTTGCAAGGTATTTAAAGCCGAAAAGGGTGTTTCCCCCTCCGTTTACCGAAAACAACTGCACAATAAATGAAGCAACCTACCGACCGCAGTCGGCAGTTTTTTTGTTATCTTCATTTATAATTTAATGCCCAAACACCCGATCTACTTCGCTTTTTTGTAATCGCCAAGATGTTCTTCAGTGTTTTTGATCATAGTATCAAACAGATCTTTTTTCTCGCTCTCTTTGAGGGATTTGAGCATATTGATCTCTACAAATTTTTCGTAAGCATAGCCGAGATCCAAGCTGAACGCCGCATCAAGCGCCGCCTCGTTCTCGCGTACTGCGCGCGAAATGAGCGGATAAATGCTGTCGGGTACCTCTCCTGCAAAAATAGGTGTTGCAGCTCCGTTACGGAAAGCAGCGTTAGTCTCAACGATTGTACCGATCGGCAGGTTCGATATCTGCCCTCTGTTTACTATATTGATATTGGTAACCAAGTCCCCGCTGAGTCCAAGCAGCGCTCTGATCTGCAGCGCGCCCTCCTCACCGCTATCAAACAATTTCAGCTCGTCCTCACCGGATATAATGCGCTTAGTTTGTTCGGTACGATCCACTAAATATTGTTTTCTCCACGAAACAGGAGTGAGTCCGAACATCCACTTTTTGCAATCTATAAGATAGTCCTCAAAGTCCATAAACTCAGCAAGGTGTCTGTCTCCTGCCGCGGCTATGTAGCCGAAGCGACGGAACAGATCCATCTTTACTCTCTCGTTACTGCTGAAAAAGTCGTTCAGCCAGTTGCCGGTTCCCTCTTTATTGTAACCGCTTTCGTAGTATTTGTCCACAAAGCGAGTGTATACCTCGAACAAATCCTTATTCTTATAAGTCGCGTCGGTGAACCACGTAAAGTGGTTTACTCCAACCACGTTTACTATAATCTCCTCACGCGGTGCGGTGATTCCTTCCATCTCCTCTAATGCGTTGGCAAGGAACTTTTGGGTACCGAACACCTCATGGCAGCAACCGTACGCGCGGATCTCAGGAAACTCGCGATAAAGTGCGCCGACACAGATAGCCATAGGATTGGTGTAGTTGATGACCCACGCCTTCGGGCAATATCTGCGAACGCCCGCAGCGATCTCTCTCATCATAGGAACGGTACGCAAAGCACGGATGAATCCTCCGACACCTGCAGTATCACCCACCGATTGATAAATTCCGTACTTTTCAGGAGCGTGAACGTCAGACTCCATCTCGTCGTAGGTTCCGGGGAAAATCGAGATAATTACAAAATCCGAGCCTTCAAGAGCCTCACCCAGCGTTTTTGCTGCGTAATATTTCCAGTCCCCCGGAAACATATTACCTATTATCTCATTATCCTGCGCAGCGTCGTAATCAATATCGTAAAGAGCGACTGTTCCCGACATATCTTCTGACTTCGCAAGATCGTTCATGAGTACTCTTGCCCAGCTACGCGAACCGCCGCCGATATATGAAATTTTCACGTCCTTGGCGCAACCATTCTCGTAAAACATAATAATCCTCCATTGCTTTAATTTTTTTTCATTATAGCAGTCCTGCGCAACTCTTTTATAGTAAAATCTTGCCTTTTTGTATTTATTTTTGAAAAATATTGCTCTCTTTTCTTTTGTAATACTCTTTAATAAGCCATATTTTTAAAAAACAAGAGCAATATTTTGCAAAAATGTGTAAAGATAGACAATATTGTGCTATCTTTTATTCCCGCCTTGCCTTACAATATATAATGTTAAAGAATTTGCAAAAAAAGGAAGGGTTACTATGATTTCTGAAAAAATTAACCGTACCGAGAGATTTATACAGTTCGGCGAGGGCGGATTCCTGCGTGGTTTTGCCGATTGGATGATTCAAAAAATAAACGAAAAAACCGATTTTGAGGGCAGCGTTGTAGTAGTGCAGCCCATCGAAAACGGAATGTGCGATATGCTTACCGCACAAAACTGCAACTACACCCACATCATTCGCGGTGAAGAGGGCGTGGAAAAAAGCGTTATCGACGTAATTTCCCGCTGCATCAATCCTTATCAGGATTACGAGCAGTATCTCGCTTTGGCAAGTCAGCCTGAACTCAGATACGTTATCTCCAATACAACCGAGGCAGGTATTACCTTCGACCCTGCCGTAACACAGGAAGATACTCCCCCCGCTTCATTTCCCGCAAAGGTCACTAAGCTGCTCTTCTGCCGCTATAACGCAGGACTCCCCGGCTTCGTATTTTTGCCCTGCGAGCTCATTGACCGTAACGGCGACCGCTTAAAAGAAGCCGTTTTGAAGTACGCTGATCTGTGGGGCTACAGCGCCGATTTCAAAAATTGGGTAAATGAGCAAAATGAGTTTTGCTGCACCTTGGTGGACCGTATAAACACAGGATACCCCAAGGGCGAGAACCTCGAGCTCGGCTACGAGGACAATATGGTAAACACTTCGGAATATTTTCATCTGTGGGTAATTGAAACGAGCCTCGACTTAGAAAAGGAGCTCCCCTTCTCCAGCGCAGGCCTCAACGTCATAGTTACCCGAAATGAGCTCGAAAAATACCGCACCAGAAAGGTACGCATCCTCAACGGCGCGCATACCTCAATGGTTCCCTTCGCTTTACTCTCGGGATTTGATACCGTTAAATCCTGCATGGACGATACAAAGATGCGCGCCTATGTGCGCAAGTGCATTTTCGACGAGATCATTCCTACCCTCGATCTTCCCCGTGAAGAGCTGGAGGACTATGCCGAAAACGTACTGACGCGCTTTGCTAACCCCTATATCAAGCACTATCTTTCCTCGATCGCCTTGAATTCGGTAAGTAAATTCAAGGTACGCGTGCTCCCCTCTGTTTTGGAATACAAAAACCGCTTCGGAAGCTACCCCTCCACACTCGTATTCGCGCTTGCTAAGCTTATTGAATTTTACAAGGTCGGAACCCCGAACGATCTCCCCGAGGTTATGGATTTCATCAAGACTCATACCGTCGCTGAAATTCTTGCAAACACTTCCCTTTGGGACACCGATCTCACTGTCTTGACTGAGGAGGTCAGCAAACATGTTAATTCATAAGCGCGATAACGTAGAAGTCAATCTTGCAAACGGACACAAGTACAGCATCTGCGACATAAAAAAAGGGGAGAACGTAATCAAATACGGCAACCCCATCGGTCACGCCACCGAGGATATTGCTAAAGGCGAGCACGTGCATACCCACAATCTTGCAACTAATCTGTCGGATAACCTGACTTACAGCTACTCCCCCCGCGGACTTGATTTTCCCGTTACTCCCACAAGCCGTACCTTTCTCGGTTATAAGCGCGAAGACGGTAAGGTCGGTATCCGTAACGATATATGGATAGTCAGTACCGTCGGCTGCGTCAATAAAATTGCAGAGAGGCTTGCTGCTCTGACGGGAGCCTTTGCCTTCCCGCACCCCTTTGGCTGCTCGCAGCTCGGCGAGGATCAGGAGATCACCCAAAAAATACTGCGCGGTATGGTGCACCACCCAAATGCCGCAGGAGTACTCGTACTCGGACTCGGCTGCGAAAATAATAATATCGAAGTATTCAAATCCGTGCTCGGTGAATATTCCCCCAAACGAGTTAAGTTTTTAAACTGTCAGGACGTCAGCGACGAAATAGCCGCAGGCGTAGCTATCATAGACGAGCTCAAAGAATACGCTGCAAGCTTTACGAGAGAGGAAATTCCCCTCTCACAGCTCGTAGTCGGACTTAAATGCGGCGGCAGTGACGGATACAGCGGTATTACCGCAAACCCCTTGGTCGGAAGATTTTCCGACGCCTTGATAGGTATGGGCGGAAGCTGTCTGCTGTCAGAAGTACCCGAAATGTTCGGCGCAGAGCATCTGCTTATGGAGCGCTGCACCGATATTGCAGTTTTTGAAAAAACCGTTGCTTTAATAAACAATTTTAAGGATTACTATAAGCGCCACGATCAAGTGGTCTACGAAAACCCGTCCCCCGGCAACAAAAAAGGCGGTATTACCACGCTGGAAGAAAAATCTCTCGGCTGTGTGCAAAAGGCAGGAACCGCTCCCGTTTCGGATGTGCTTGACTACGGCGATACCGTTCGCAAAAACGGTCTGTCGCTGTTAAACGGTCCCGGTAACGATCTTGTTGCGGTAACGAATCTTATGGCTGCCGGCGCCCATCTCATTCTTTTCACTACCGGCCGCGGTACTCCGCTCGGAGCTCCGGTGCCCACCGTCAAGGTAGCAACTAACCGAAATCTCGCCGTAAACAAGTCCGCCTGGATAGATTTCGATGCCTCTCCCGTGATGGAAGGTAAGGATCTTGATTCCGAATTTTTCGATTTCGTCGTTTCCGTTGCATCCGGCACTAAGACCGCTAACGAGCGTCTGGGATATCGCGAAATATCCATTTTCAAGGACGGAGTAACCCTCTAAATCTTCACCAAATGAACTCCAATTCACAAAGAAAGGTAGCTTTTGCATTGCAAAAGTAATGGTCACGAAAATGAAAACTATTATTAACGACGATTTTTTATTGCAAAATAATATTGCCAAGGAGCTCTACCACGATATTGCCAAGAATATGCCGATCATCGACTATCACTGCCACCTCGTTCCCTCTCTCATCGCCGAGGACCATACGTTTAAAAGCATAGGCG
>JAEIGA010005863.1_pt1 | contig 18687 bp, 23 predicted proteins | sample 9270691 | NCBI WGS metagenome assembly JAEIGA01 (sample SAMN17057246, study PRJNA624740) | gut metagenome | biome: biome; isolation source: fecal sample | host: Bos grunniens | place: China: Xizang | collected 2019 | reverse complement strand
TATTTAATCTGGTAACTTTAGCTTTAGTCATCGATTACTTTTCCAGTATGTTCTGTTACCGTCATTATACTGATGATATTATGAACGTTTATGTTTCCAAAAAGCATCCCATGATTTTTGCACTTCATCCAGATCACGTATTTCATAACACTCACCATTTTCATCATAGCTATATATATTTTTAAAAACATCCGGCATGCTAATTATGAAATCATCTTTTTTATCTTTTTTTCGTTATCCCTCGTAAAATCACTAAGTTTATAGGATCTGATGCGCTGATTTACTAATAAAGGTTCCGCAAAACCATTTTTCGCCAGCACTGACAATCTGTTAATTATCGTTTTGTTTGTCACCCCTATTTCACGGCTGACTTCGATTGGAGTAAATTCTCCTTTATATCTCTTTATCAAAAACAGGAGCAGTTCCTTCTCCTTACCCTTTAAATATGATAAGCTTCCGCTTACTTCATTCTCAGTAGAACTTTCTGACAGTTCACAAATCTTATTGGAATACAACAGCACCATCCTCAGAAAATAATTAACCCATATTTCCGGATGAGGCGGATTGTTTCTTCCGGAGTAGTATAGCACCGGCAAACCCATCTGTATCGATTCATAATACTCATTAATGTCATATGCAAAGTATTCTTCCAATGAACCGATGCCATTAAATCCATATCCATTGATATCCAAAATATATCCTGAAAGCAAACGTGCAGTTCGACCATTTCCGTCTTCAAACGGATGTATCGTAACCAACTGATAATGTACGACCGCTGCGACTATTAACGGGTGATCATCAGTAGTATTTACATACTCGACTAATTCATCAAGCAGCTTCGGTATATCAAGGTATTCTGGGGGAATATAATCAGGATTCCCGGTCTGAGAATCATAAACGGCAAACAATACTCCGGGAGGCATAGCTCCTCTTAGTCCGATTTTTTCCTTAGATGCTCCCTTTTCAACGTATTTCTGGACATCCAATATCAGTTTTTTAGAAAAACACGCTTTCTCTTTTACCTTTTCTTCCAGATAATTCAATGCAAGAAAATAATTTCGCACTTCCTGTTCTGGCTTTAAGAAATGCTTTTTTTCATCCCGCTCTATTACTTCATCAGCCTGCTTTTCAGAGAGGGGATTACCTTCTATCTTATTTGACGCATATGAACTCTTTTTCTTTGAATTCTTCCGCAGTCTGCTTGATACAGACCTTGGTAGTTTTACGGAAGAAACCTTGTATCTGTTTTTATCTATTTCGGTTATATATTTTAAAATCTCATTTGTCAGAACCACTTTAATCATCTTAATTCACCTCGATGATATTATAGCAAAACACCCTTGAAAATTCCATTAAATTTTCACTATTTTTTCACTATTTTCCATTATCCTTAGTCAACAAACTTGGAAGTTATCTTAACAAGAAATTAATATATAAATGTAAATATTTTTATTGACATAATTTACATAATTGCATTTCTGCTATTTATTTTATACAAGCATAACCATACCCTCTGTCGATTCAACAAATCCAAGTTTCTTGTATAATGGTCTTCCTTCTTCAGTAGCATCCAGGCTAATCTCTGTAACTCCACAATTCCTCGCTTCATCTATCAACATCGAAACCATTTTCTGAGCTATGCCATGTCTTTGCCACTCTTTCATCGTATATACATTCATGAGATATTGCAATCTTATATGTAACTTTAAACGACAGCTGATCAGGCAAATGATGAAGATACATGTCTATAGCATCATGACTTTCTTTCAAAACCTTCATCAGCTCATTATCCGGATAAGAATGATTGTCATGATAATCTATCTCGCCTTCACTCTTTATTTCAAAGGCAAGCTTTTCTTCATCTGTTGAAAACTCTGCATTTACACCTTCCTTATTCCCTCTTGCATCAAGCCTTATCCATTTCTTTAAACTATCAATATAAACTGTACTTAGTGCATGAATGCAGTAACCCGTTTCAGGTGTATCACCAAGTGTCAGCCGTTGATAGCTAAAACCGGCAGGAATACCATTTGCACGTAGGAGTGCAGCCAAAAGGTTGGCCTTAGCCCAGCAGATTCCGACGCCTTCTCGAAGTGTATCACTTGCTGAAACAGTAACACGCCTATCTTGTGTATCCCAGGAATGCTTGATTTCATCTCTTACAAAGTTATAAGTATTCCTTATGAGTGATAATTCATCTTTTGCATCACTCTTTAGTTTTTCTGCCAATTTTTTAACATCCGGATCATCGTAATCCACATATTCTGTTTTTTCTAAAAACTCGTTGTACATAATTTTATTTACCTGTTTCATTATGTTCAAATAGAACTTACTATTAATAATTCTTTCACTCAAGAGAATTCTTTTCCTTCTGTCATATAATCTAATATATTGATGTGCAAAATACCATTTCTATTTTGCAACAAATAATCTGTGGTCATAACATATTTAGGATAATTATCTTTAATCATTTCCAATGGTCTGAATTCTCTATCTTCCGTTTCTTTACTTAAAGCAATCGTATATGCTACCTGAACATAAGAATAATTCATATCTCTGTTTCGAATAATAAAATCACATTCCAATTTTCCAATTCTTCCGACGCTCACCGAACAGTCTTTTGAACACGCATAAATATAAAGCATATTTTCAAGTGTCGGCCCATAATTAATTCTGTTATCCACGTTTTCTGCATAATAGAAACCTAAATCAGCAAGATAATATTTCTTCTCGCCACTAAGTGATTTCTTAGATTTCATATCAAATCGATTGCATTCGTATAAAATTTTCGCATCAATTAAAGCTTTAATGTATTTAGAAACTGTGGCCTTCCCTATCCCCATTCCATTTTTCTTTAATTCATCACATATATTATTTATGCTTGTCGTTGTACCAAAATTATTAATAATATATCTACGAACTATTTCAAAGGTTTCTTTCTTACGAATTTTGACCCTTTTTCTTATGTCTTTTTCAAATATTTCTTTTATTACACCTTGAACATATTTTCTTTTATCAGCAGGATCATCAATCAGAATTGTTCTCGGAAATCCACTCTCCAAAACATAACTTGCCAATTCAGCTTGTATATTATTGTTTATTGCCTTTCCGTAGAATTTCTTCATCTCTTCGTATTCCGAAAAGCTAAGTGGAAACATTTCGAATTCCAAATATCTCCCCGTTAACGTAGTAACCAATTCTCCACTTAGTAAATACGTATTTGATCCCGTAATAAAAATAGACCAATCGCCTTCGCTTCTATATCCATTAATTAACTCTTCAAAATCCTTTACATTTTGAATTTCATCTATAAACAGGTATTTTAAGCCATCAGCAGTTGCTCTTTCATCAATGCATTTTTCTAATGCATCTGTTGTCTTTACCTTTTTAAATCCTCTTTTATCCAAATCCAAATAAATAATATTTTCTTCGGATACGCCATTATCACGTAATTCCGAAGCAATCATTTCCATTAGACTGGATTTTCCACAACGTCTGACGCCCGTAATGACTTTTATGATGTCATCCGCATCGTAAAAACCTCTTATCTTTTTTAAATAATTTTCTCTCTTGTATAATTTCATTGCTTTTCACCAAAACATTCTTATAAAATATTCTTTTCTTGTACAAATTATATCTTCCATAAGAGAAAAAAGCAAGTTAACGTTACCGAATTTTCATTTTTATCCAAAGTGGTAACGTTAACTCGCTGTTATCATTCATTTATCCTACGGATGTTCCCGTATAAACGTAACCTTCCACGTTTCATTCTCTTTCTTAATATATCGTAATGATTTCGAAACACCTGAACTTCTTAATACATTTCCGGCAGCCACTTCAGAAGCATATCCCAATACTTGATCAGCTGTCGCTTTTTCTTCAGCACTCAAGTACAATTTTAATTTTCTTTCTTCCATTCATTTTTCAATATAGAGAATACTCTCCTCCCCTCAAAATGATCCTTTCTCCAAAAAAAGTCACGAAACACTCCTTCATAAGTAAGTCCACACTTTTCAATAACTCTACGTGATGCTTCATTTTCCGTACGACAATCAATCTCAATTCGATTGAAATTTATCTTGTCAAATCCAAATGCAATGACCGCCTTTGAATCAATCAAATCGGCCATTCTTTCTACATCCTTTTTTGTCTTCCGCTTTCCAGTCGCTCTTGAAATCATGTATCTCTTCTTGTTTGTGGCCAGCTGACTAGGAATTGACTCATACATCTTGCCAATAAGCCCGGAGTTGTCTATCTTTTTAAAATCATCAATATATAGATTTATTATCTCTCTCTTTACTCTATCTATTTCAGAAAAGTTCTTTCCCTCTACAAAAGCTTCTACAGCCTGAGGCATTCCACCCACAGCCATATATATTCTAAAATCCCTCATAAGTTTTCTGTTTGTTCCATCAGCAACTAGGTATTTAATTGCTTGTCTTACCAGCGGTTGACGCTGAATCTCATCAAAAATGATCACAGACTCCCTTGGATATAGCGTAACCCCCGTCACTGTCTATAATCTTAAGAAAAACATTTTATGATTAGCTACATCTTTAAATACATCCAGAAGTTCCTGCGTAATGTTAGCAAAGTCAACCTTTATGTAGGATTTGTAGTTTGCCTTGGCAAATTCTTCCGCCACTGTGGATTTCCCCACTCGCATTGCGCCCTCGAGCAACGCAGCGTATTTTGGCGCGTAGTTGTTTTTCCAATCCTTAAGTTCTTCAAATACTTTTCTTTCAAACATATAATGACCTCTTTATATCTATTATAGAATTTCTCATCTGTTCACCATAATTCCATTATAAAAATGTCATTTATTCAACATGATTTTTAACAGAAAATGTCATTTATTCACTAAAGTTTCCGTAAAAAAATGTCATTAATTCACCATTATCCTCACCACAATGCAACAGTCAAGAAAACCGGTTCAATTATCTTAGGATATCTTATTTACAGAAAAACTTTCACACACTCAAATAAACCATAAAAATATTACCATTTTATTACCAAAACCTACTGTTCTACCACCCTCACGGACTTAAGCTACCGTCAATCTAGTATTTTCTCGTCCATATGGTCTAGAAAACAACTTAAATACGTTACTTACGTTTGTATTCTATGATGTTTTTTATTTTTTTATTATCATATTGTTATCACGAACCAATATTTATAACATTTAAATATCTACAGCCTTCACCTCTGATGAGCTTCCTACTTTTTACATAAATTGTTATACTATTTATCAAATTCATACTCCTCACCAATATAGACTTCTGAGTATTCTTTGTTACCATCATATTCTATAATCCAAATCCATTCTATACCTTCAATCTCCGGTCTATCTTTACACACATAATTACAACTAAAAATAATTTTATATTTTTTTCCAGTATTTGTTTTAACACGATATTCTGGATGATAATAAAAATATTCCGTTCTACAACCTTGTACTGACTCACCTCCACTTCCCTCACCTCTATAATCGTATTTTATTATATCGCCATCTATAAATTTGAATGCATCATTAATCTCCTCTAACGTCTTCTCTCTGTGATTAATTTTTATATCGGAACAAAATAATTTTAGTAAACCTTTTTCATCCTTATCCTCAAAGTATTTTATCCATGTCTTTGCTTCAAAATAAAGAGTAATATGTTTACTAGCAGGTGATATTCCTACAAAAATCCCCAACAATACAATAATTAAAATAATATTTTTTTTCTTTTTTTCACCATACAAACCATACTTTCATTTCATACTCATCAAATATAATTTCTTTATCTTCGATCTCCCCTCCGACTATATTTTTACACATTTTTTTTGCAGTTTTTTGGTTTGATATTTGACTTTTTGCTAATTTTGCAGAAGTACATCCCGTACATAGTAATGATAATAGTGAAATTAACAAAGCCATAGATATCAAAATTGTTTTTTTCATTATTACCTCCACATCATCCAAACTGTATGCCCATCTTCGTCAAAAATTAAGCAATCATTTGTATTTATTCCGCTTGCTTTATTCTTTAATGCATAATACATTTGTCTATTATCTTCAAAATCAATAACTCCAATAGATATCATATCATTTACATTTGGATTATCGAAATCCAGATTAAAACCTGTAATCCACCATTGAGGTTCATTTGGTTCCCAGCAAAAAATATTGTCAACATCCGAAGAACTATAATAATTATATAAATATAAATTCTCCCCGTCGCAATTAAATTCGAATTTATTTTTTTTCATATTTCCAAATGTTCCAAGGCGGAAAACATCATCATATATATCATTGTATCCACCCACTGATTGCCATGTTTTAACTTGAGAATGAACAGCAATGTTCTTTTCATCTTGTTTAAACATTAGTGCTCTTGATCCCAAACTCGCTGCTATATCTTTCCAATTCCAATCCCATATTTTCCAACTTATGTTTGGTTCATAATTATACCAATCGTCTAAATAATGCGCAACTCTATCTCCATTTTTTAATTCTTCAATATGTTTATTCCACATTCCTTCTAAACCGTCTGCTTTCATAGGATTAGGATCTTTTGGCGCAATTTTATTTTTGATTTTATTATCAATGCCATTTTGGAGCCAGTGAGCAATTTTCGTACACTATTTTAGTTATCATTTACGAAAAAAGGCTTCCCGAGAAAACTCGGAAAGCCTTATAAAATCTAGGTTTTATTCGAATAATTTAAAATTATTCCGGCTTACTATCCACTCTATGACTTCAAATAATACCAATCATTTTTTATGTGTGTGATATATACATTGAATCTTTCATTACTACTTCTCATATATTTAGGTCGATATCCATTTCTTGAATACACAAATGCATTTCTATTTCCTTCTGTTGTAAAAGAGATTTGTGTACTTGTTATTTCGATTCCATCCCAGCATAAGTCCTTAAAAGCTTCATATACTTTTTCAAAATCTAATTTAATATTTTCACTTAATTCCAATTTCTCATAATTATTCTCTTTAGACATAGAACTATTTTTCCACACAACCATATAATTTCTCGTAGTCGACTCATATTCAAAATAAATTCTCATACTTAATGATTGTTTTTCATTTTCTAGTGACTTACAATACTCAACAACATTGTTAAAAGAACTGATATTTTCGTTAAAGCTGTCAATATAATAATTGTCTTCACCACGGTTTTCACAAAAAAATAAATATATAATACTAATTGCAATAAGTATTGTAATAATAAAAGGACAAATTATAATCCAAATGTATTTACACCTAAACCATCTCATATTATCTTCTTCTTACTTCCTAACATACTATTATTCACTCTATTTCCCAGATGTCCATGTTTGTATTTTACCTTCAAATGGTACATCTATCACCATAATACTTGCGAATGGCTTATACATACCGCCAAAATAATTATAATGTTGAAGTACAAACCATGCTCTAAATCCATCTACCTTGTCTTTCCATGTATTAAAGCATGGTCGATTCATATTGTTGATATAACTTTGAATTGTTTTTTCATTTATTTGATTTGCATCAATATATTTAAGTTCATAAATATTTACGCATGTTTTGTACGCATAACAATTACCTATCGATTTCTTGCAAATTCGTATACCTTCTCAGACCATCCCCAAATATCAATGCAATCATTTTCCATATAGAAGGTTCTATTTTTTAACTCACTAGGAATAATAGAAATAAATGTATCCCTTTCGTTCTCAGGAATTACGATAGTATGAACCCAATCTGACAACCTTATCTCCTCTTTAATCTTCAATGGTAGAACACCTTCATAAGTAGCATTGGGATGATTAATAATTTCATCATACTTAAAGAAAAATCTAACACCCGGAGTAAAGTTAACACTTAAATCCTGGTTATTCGGAAAGCGTTTCAGTTTCCTTTCCATAACCAGCCTATCTCCAGCTTGACAATTACCCCAAGCAAACATTACATAATCAAAATAATCTTCTGGATCATTAGCTGCGTTTCTATTTTCGGCTTTTAATACCGATGCAGGAACTCCTCTCCATTTGGTTGGAGCCTGTAATGCTCCGCACTCAAAAATCTTCAATGCATTTTCAACAGGCGCTGTATGGCAAACGAAATCTGTCATACATCCTTTATACTTTGGGCAAGCTACACATTCTTTAATTTTTTCAGGAACTGATACACGATTACCAGAAGCATAAATCAGCCTATAATTATTAATGTCTCTAACTATGGAATCAGTTGCTTCTATAGTGCATTCCCTGCCATTCATGTGCTCATAGTTTTCAAAATCCAATATGGTTTGAATTTCCCAATCAGAAATGTCAGGATAGTTAGCCAACTTTTTGTAAAAGACACCATCCCAGCACTCCGTACAGTCAAATTCTCCTATTTTAATCAACATATAAACCTCGTTTTCTCTATGTGTAAAACTCTTTAGCCACCTAAAGTCCCTCCGATATAAAAAAAGAGAGCTCACGCATGAACTCTCTGGGCTGTGGGCATCTCGAGTTTCCACAGCGCATCCACTACCCATAATATACAGGCATTCAATTCATTTTTCAATATATTTTTTATCTTTCCTTCCCTTGTTCCCTAGGTTTGCATCTTCGCTGAGCATTGTTATGCAATAGATATTTAGTATATTTTTGCATGAAAAAGGCTTCCCGAGGAAACTCGGAAAGCCTTATAAAATCTAGGTTTTATTCGAATAATTTAAAATTATTCAATGATTGTAGCAACCTTACCAGAACCTACTGTTCTACCACCCTCACGGATAGCGAATCCAAGACCCTGCTCCATAGCTACTGGGTGGATGAGCTCGATTGTCATCTCTACGTTATCACCAGGCATGCACATCTCTGTACCTGCAGGTAATTCGCAAACACCTGTAACGTCTGTTGTTCTGAAGTAGAACTGTGGTCTATAGTTGTTGAAGAAAGGAGTATGACGTCCACCTTCATCTTTTGTTAAAACGTAAACCTGAGCTGTGAATTTCTTATGGCATGTAACTGTACCTGGTTTAGCGAGAACCTGTCCTCTTTCGATCTGGTCTCTGTTAATACCTCTAAGAAGTGCACCGATGTTATCACCAGCCTGAGCCTCGTCAAGAGTCTTTCTGAACATCTCGATACCTGTACATACAGTCTTCTGAACTTCTTCACGAACACCAAGGATTTCAACCTCAGTATTAACTGTAAGAACACCTCTCTCTACTCTACCTGTTGCAACAGTACCACGACCTGAGATTGTGAATACGTCCTCAACTGGCATAAGGAATGGCTTATCTGTATCTCTAACTGGATCTGGGAAATACTCATCAACTGTGTTCATGAGCTCGATAATCTTATCGCCCCACTCTCCGTTTGGATCTTCAAGAGCTTTAAGAGCAGAACCTTTAATGATTGGGCATCCTTCGAAACCATACTCTTCGAGCTGTTCTGTAACGTCCATCTCTACTAATTCGATAAGTTCTTCATCATCAACCATATCGCATTTATTTAAGAAAACAACGATCTTAGGTACACCTACCTGACGAGAAAGTAAGATGTGCTCTTTTGTCTGAGCCATAACACCGTCAGTAGCAGCAACAACGAGGATAGCACCATCCATCTGAGCAGCACCTGTGATCATGTTCTTTACATAATCAGCATGTCCTGGGCAGTCAACGTGTGCATAATGTCTCTTCTCTGTCTCGTACTCAACGTGAGCTGTAGAGATTGTGATACCTCTTTCTCTCTCTTCTGGAGCCTTATCAATGTTAGCGAAATCTACAGCTGCGTTTCCTTCTACTCTAGCTGCAAGTACAGCTGTGATAGCAGCTGTTAAAGTTGTTTTACCGTGATCAACGTGTCCGATTGTACCAATATTACAATGTGGTTTTGTTCTTTCAAAATGTGCCTTTGCCATTTTTGTAAATCCTCCTTAATAAATAAAAATCACTTTTCTTCTTTAGTTTCGAAAAAAGAAAACTATTATCTTTTTTTAGAAACTCGGCTAGTTACGATTATATTTCATAACGATTATAATTTCAAGTAAATAACCGAGTTTTTATTCCTATATTAAGCTAAATTATTTAGCCTTAGATGCAATAACTGCTTCCTGTACAGACTTTGGACACTGCTCATATTTATCAAAGAACATTGAGTAGTTTCCACGTCCCTGTGTCTTAGAACGAAGGTCTGTAGAATAACCAAACATTTCTGCAAGTGGAACATAAGCTTTGATGAGCTTACCATTACCTACATCTTCCATTCCTTCAACACGACCTCTTCTTGCGTTAAGGTCACCGATTACATCTCCCATGTAATCTTCTGGCATTGTAACTTCAACCTTCATGATAGGCTCAAGTAATACTGGATTACCTTTCTCCATAGCCTGTTTGAAAGCCATAGAACCAGCAATGTGGAATGCCATTTCTGATGAATCGACCTCATGGTAAGATCCATCATATACTACTGCGTGTACACCAAGTACTGGGAATCCACAAAGGATACCAGCCTGAGCAGCCTCTTCGATACCTTCGCCAACTGATGGGATGTATTCCTTAGGAATCTTACCACCAACGACTTCTGATTCAAACTTGAATGTCTCTTCACCGTTTGGATCCATTGGCTCGAATCTAACTTTAGCATGACCGTACTGTCCACGACCACCTGACTGCTTAGCATACTTAGAATCAATATCAACTGGCTTTGTAAATGTCTCTTTGTAAGCAACCTGAGGAGCACCAACGTTAGCTTCAACGTTAAACTCACGAAGAAGTCTGTCAACGATGATCTCAAGGTGAAGCTCACCCATACCAGCGATGATTGTCTGACCAGTTTCTGTATCTGTATGAGTCTTGAATGTAGGATCTTCTTCAGCAAGTTTCTGAAGAGCATCTACTAACTTATCCTGACTATCTTTTGTCTTAGGCTCGATAGCGAGCTCGATAACTGGATCTGGGAATTCCATAGACTCAAGAATAACTGGAGCATTTTCTGCACAAATTGTATCACCTGTTGTTGTATTCTTTAAACCGATAACAGCGGCGATATCACCTGAGTAAACTGTATCGATTTCTTCTCTCTTGTTAGCGTGCATCTGAAGGATACGTCCGATACGCTCTTTGTGTCCCTTTGTAGCATTAAGTACATAAGAACCTTTACTAAGCTTACCTGAATAAACTCTGATATATGCTAATTTACCAACGAATGGATCTGCTGCAATCTTGAATGCAAGAGCTGCAAATGGCTCTTCATCAGATGTCTTCTTAGAAACTTCATTTCCATCAAGGTCAACACCCTTCATATCAGGGATATCTGTAGGAGCTGGCATGAACTCTACAACAGCATCAAGAAGCTTCTGGATACCCTTATTCTGATGAGCAGAACCACATAATACAGGGATGATTCTTTCTTTCTCACCAGCAGGATCTGTAATAGGTTTGATACAACCTTTTCTAAGAGCTGCTTTTAACTGATCAATTGTAGGCTCTGTACCCTCAAAGTACATTTCCATAAGTTCATCATCTAACTCGCAGCACTGCTCAACGAGTTTTGTATGATACTCTTCTGCCTGTTCCTTGTAATCATCAGGAATATCTACGATTGAGATATCTTCACCCTTCTGATCATTGTAAATATACGCTTTCATTTCGAAGAGATCAATGATTCCCTCGAAATAATCTTCTTTACCAATAGGAATGTTAACAACTACTGGTACTTTTCCTAAACGTGATTCGATTTCTGAAACTGTGTTATAGAAATCTGCACCAAGGATATCCATCTTATTAACGAATGCCATTCTTGGTACGTGATATGTATCAGCCTGACGCCATACATTTTCTGACTGTGGCTCAACACCACCCTTAGCATCAAATACACCGATTGCACTATCGAGTACACGAAGTGAACGCTCAACCTCTACTGTAAAATCTACGTGTCCTGGTGTATCAATGATATTGATACGATGCTCTTTTGCGCCCTTCTTAGGCTTTGTCTCCCACTGCTCTGTCCAGTGACATGTTGTAGCAGCAGATGTAATTGTGATACCTCTTTCCTGTTCCTGTTCCATCCAGTCCATGGTAGCAGTACCTTCATAAGTCTCACCGATCTTATAGTTAACACCAGTATAATAAAGAATACGCTCTGTTAATGTAGTTTTACCTGCATCGATATGAGCCATGATTCCAATATTTCTGGTCTGCTCTAACGGATATTCTCTTCCAGCCAAAGGTTTTTCCTCCTTATATAGTTTTTAGTAAAAATATAAATAATCGACTTAATAAAATCGAAATTAGAATCTGTAGTGTGAGAATGCTTTGTTTGCTTCTGCCATTCTGTGCATCTCTTCTTTTCTCTTAACAGATGCGCCAGTATTGTTTGAAGCGTCAAGGATCTCGTTAGCTAATCTCTCTTCCATAGTCTTTTCTGTTCTTGAACGTGAGAATGTTGTCATCCAACGAAGTGCTAATGTCTGGCGTCTCTCAGGCTTAACCTCGATAGGTACCTGGTATGTAGCTCCACCAATACGTCTAGCTTTAACTTCAAGAACTGGCATAATGTTGTTCATTGCTGCCTCGAAAACCTCAAGAGCTGGCTTTCCTGCTTTTTCTTCTACTCTGGCAAATGCTCCGTAAACAATCTTCTGAGCTACACCTTTCTTACCATCTAACATAACGTTGTTGATAAGCTTTGTAACTACCTTATTGTTGTATAATGGATCTGCCAAAACTTCTCTTTTCTGAGTATGTCCTTTACGTGGCACGGTTCTTCCCTCCTTAATAATATTAGGTCGGCTATTGCCGCCATGATTAAATCATCGGTACTCACATTTTGTTGTGTTTCGTGCGGTAAAAAGAAATTCATTTACGTTCTATATGATCATAAACAATATGTCTAATTCCCGTCACTAAATTCATTCAACCTGTGATTATAAAATTACTTTGCGTCCTTAGGTCTCTTAGCACCATATTTAGAACGAGCCTGACGTCTCTTAGCTACACCTGCTGTATCAAGTGTACCTCTTACGATATGATATCTTGTACCTGGTAAGTCTTTTACTCTACCACCACGGATAAGAACTACGCTATGCTCCTGAAGGTTATGTCCTTCACCTGGAATATAACTTGTTACTTCGATACCATTAGAAAGACGAACTCTGGCGATCTTTCTAAGAGCTGAGTTAGGCTTCTTAGGAGTTGCAGTCTTAACTGCTGTACAAACACCTCTCTTCTGTGGAGAAGCTGTATCTGTAGGTTTCTTCTGTAAAGAGTTGTAACCCTTTAAGAGTGCAGGTGCAGTAGATTTCTTAACTGCAGACTTTCTTCCTTTTCTTACTAACTGGTTAAATGTAGGCATTATTTTCACCTCCTGATTAGAATATTGTTTATGCCTTAACCTGGCTATTCGCATACCAATGAGCGCACTTCGCCCATGTACGCATGCTGAATCATTATATAATTTTGGAAATATAAAGTCAAGAGCGTTTTATTGCAAAATCTTTTATAATTCCAAATGATTCTCGAAACATATTATTTGGAAGATATGCTATCTCTGATGGTGCCGGAATCCCATATACATTCTTGAATCCAGCCCTTATAGCAAGATGTGTTCCTCTATATACGTGGAAATTATTAGTAACAATTCCCACCGAATCTTTATCTTTATCTAAAAATGCACTGGAGTACTGTATGTTTTGACTGGTATTTACGGACTTGTCCTCCATGATAATTCTATCCGCATCAATACCTTTATCCACGAGATAATCTTTCATGGCCTTAGCCTCTGAAGTAGGCTCATTACTTCCCTGTCCTCCTGACACAATACATTTTGTCTTAGGATTCTTATTAAGATAATCATAAGCACTATCTAATCTATGTCTTAGAACAAGACTTGGACCCTTTTCTTTGACCTGCGCTCCAAGAACTATTATGTAATCCAGATTTTTTTCATCTGTTGGTTTAAATCCGGAGATAACTAGTGCCTGTGTAAAAATAATCACACATAAAGATGCACCTATCCCAATATATAAAATGATTTTTAACACATTTGGTATATTATCCCATATCTTTGTCTGCAGACACACGCTGAGAGCCACTGCACAAATCCCCATAAGTATCCATATAAGATAGAACTTAGTACCTGAGGCTACAGCTCTTACAAATAAGCCATACATCACCAGCAATACTGCTAAAACATATAAAACAACTGCCAATATTTTTCTCACTTTCATATGTCTTTATTCTACTTCTTGTTATTGAAACATTTCTGAAGGGATTTGTAATCAGCTATAACAAGAATTGACTCCTCTTTCTCAAATGTAGTATTGGCTCTGATTGCTGCGTTTAGCACGCCATTCTTTTTAACTGCAATAATATTTATATTGTATTTTTTTCTAATATCAAGTTCTACAACATTTTTACCAATCCATTCCTTTGGAATTGGAACTTCGTATATACCATAGTCTGCATCCAAATCAATGTAATCCAAGATGTTATCCGTACTGTACATAATTCCAGCCCACTCAGCCATCTGTCTTTCAGGATAGAGAATCTCATCAGCACCATTTCTTAAAAGGAACTGTTCGTGCTCATCGTCATTTGCTCTGGCAACTACGAGCTTGGCATTTAATTCCTTAAGGTTCCAGGTTGTCTCTAAAGAACTTTTAAAATCTTTTCCAATTGCTACTATACATACATCAAAGTTACTTACACCAAGGGATTTTAAAAATTCCTTATTTGTACTATCTCCAATCTGAGCATTTGTTACATAAGGAAGCATGGAATTTACAGAGCTGTCTTTAATATCAACTGCCATAACCTGATTTCCTAATTTATTCAACTGAAAGGCAATATTTCTTCCAAATCTTCCTAATCCTATTAAAAGTATTGATTTCATATATTATCTCCTTTAACCAACTGTAATATGTTCTTCCGGGAATCTTGATAATTTTCTGTCACCTCTTGAAAGAGCTGCATAGATAAGAGTAAGACCACCGACTCTTCCTATAAACATAAGACATATCAAGATTATTCTTGAAGCCATGTGAAGCTTCGTTGTTATTCCAAGGGTTAATCCAACTGTTGCTATAGCCGATGCTGACTCAAACATACAATCCGATATTGGCAGCCCCTCTATGGAACAGATTATAATTCCTGCTCCTAAGAACAACGCCAGATACATTACAAATATGGTTGATGCATTTTTTATAACATCGTTGTTAATTCTTCTATTAAACATAACCGCATCATCTTTTCTTTTAAATGATGCAATTGCATTTGCCACCAACACAGCCACTGTTGCAACTTTCATACCACCGGCTGTAGATCCTGAAGCTCCACCTATTAACATAAGCATTACCATAAGCCCCTTTGAACTGGCGCTTAAGGAATTCAAATCCACTGTGTTAAATCCAGCCGTTCTTGGAGTCACTGCCTGAAAATATGCATGCATGAATCCTTTTCCAAGAGATTCTTTCTGAAAATCCTCATACATCATTATTAAAGTCGGTACCACCACAAGTATTGCTGTCATCATAAGTACAACTTTTGTTTGTAATGAATATTTATGCATGTGTCTTCCATGGGTTTTTACGTCTGCCCAGGTCATAAATCCAATACCACCCACAAGAATCAATGTGGTTATAGTAAATACAATCACAGGATTATTTGCAAATCCTACCAAGGATACAAAAGGTGCCTCCTTGGTTCCGCACAAATCAAATCCTGCATTACAAAATGCCGATATGGATGTAAAAAATGCCTTCCATAATCCAATCGCTCCGTATTTTTTGCAAAACACCGGTGCCATTATAACTGCTCCAATTCCCTCTACCACCAGGGTTCCTAAGGTTATAAATCTTGCAAATCTTACAACCCCTCCAAGTCTTGGAGCCGATATAGCTTCCTTCAAGGTGTTTCGCTGCATAAGTTTTATTTTTCTTCCTGATATCATTACGATTGCAGCAGCAAAAGTGATAACACCCATACCTCCAATCTGTATCAATATCAGTATTATAGTCTGTCCAAATTCCGACCAATAGCTGGCAGTATCTTTAACAACCAGGCCCGTAACACAGGCTGCTGATGTTGCCGTAAATAATGTGTCGCTAAAAGCCGTAGCTTTTCCTTCTCTTGATGCTATTGGCAAACACAATAAAAGTGCCCCTAAAAGTATCAGCCCCGCAAACCCCAGAATGATAGTCTGAAATGAGGTCAGGCCCCTGATTACTTTGGGCTCTTCTATTTTTCTGACTCCATCTTTGGCTAATATACGTCTCATCTTACTTCGTTTTCCTCCACAATTTTTTCTTTATTTTCTCCCACAGGTTCTCTAAGCATCAATAAAAACGCCACCAATAGAACGCCACATGATATCCATATGGTTTTCACTCCAAAATAGCGCGACAAATTGCCTCCCAGTCCCGCTCCTAAAGCAAATATAATGATTGTGCCAAAATAATATCCTGCTGATTTTATATCTTTCTTATCATCGGTCAATATATAAGAAGATAGGGCCGCCGTACCACTTCTAAGATTTCCTATGCACATTGTAGTAGCAAAGGCCCTTCCGTGTAGTTTTCTAAAGCTCTGCACCTGCAATGCACATGTAAAAGAAACCATAACATTTGCCAAATTATAATAGTCTTTTTCTAAAAATCCTACTCCAAACAGAATTCCTATCTCAACCATTACTATCCACTGTCTCCAATACAGCAGAGTCCGGCCTTTTATTCTATGGTGTATCTGATGTGCCATAAATATTCCGGTCATAAAGGCTAAAACAGGATACAGATATCTTATGGCTATCATTAACTCTCCTGCCATCATATGTGTTGTCATAAGCACTATATTTCCGGTTTGAGCATTAGCAAATACCTGATTCCTGACTGTATATGTGTAGGCATCCTGAAAGCCTCCACTAAAAGCCAAAAATGCTGCCACCATAAAGGTCTCTGACACATGTGTCTTTGTTTCATTTGACATATTATTCTCCTGTTTAAAATTTCTCTTTTGCAAACTACATTAAATTATATCACTTGGTATTTTTTCTACAACTTGTTTTTTATCTGTACAGTTTTAGGTTTTAGTTATATAATACAAGCTATTATTGTTTAATTTTTTAATTAGACACACGACTTTTTATTTTTTCAGGAGGTTTACAATGAGACAAGAAACTAAATGTATACAGGCCGGCTATACACCTAAAAATGGCGAGTCTCGTATGATACCAATTATTCAGAGCACAACTTTTAAGTATGACACAAGCGAAGACATGGGTAAACTTTTTGACCTTGAAGCATCAGGATATTTTTACACAAGACTTCAGAACCCTACCAATGATATGGTTGCCGCTAAGCTTGCTGATTTAGAAGGCGGTTGTGCCGCAATGCTTACAAGCTCAGGACAGGCTGCATCATTTTTCTCAGTATTTAATCTTGCCAGTGCAGGAGATCACGTTATTGCTTCTTCAAGCATTTATGGTGGAACTTTCAATCTTTTCAACATAACAATGCGTAAAATGGGCATCGACTTCACATTCGTTGATCCTGATTGCAGCGACGAAGAGTTAGAGGCAGCTTTTAAGCCTAACACAAAGGTTGTATTTGGCGAAACTTTAGCTAATCCAGCTCTTATCGTTTTTGATATTGAGAGATTTGCCAACGCAGCTCACGCTCATGGCGTTCCACTTATCATTGACAATACATTTGCTACACCTATCAACTGCAGACCATTTGAGTGGGGTGCAGATATCGTCATCCACTCTACAACAAAATACCTTGATGGTCACGATGCTACTGTTGGTGGCTGTATCATCGACTCTGGTAAATTTGACTGGATGGCTCACGCTGATAAATTCCCAGGACTTACTACTCCTGATGAATCTTATCATGGCATCACTTATGCAGAAAAATTCGGTAACGAAGGCGCTTACATCACTAAGGCTACAGCTCAGCTCATGAGAGACCTTGGTTCTATCCCTTCTCCAATGAACGCTTACATTTTAAATCTTGGAATCGAATCTCTTGCAGTTCGTGTCGAACGCCACTGCAAGAACGCTCAGAAGGTTGCCAAATTCCTTCAGTCTCATGAAAAAGTTGCTTGGGTTAATTATCCGGGACTTGAAAGTAACAAGTACTATGAAAGAGCTAAAAAATACATGCCAAACGGCACTAGTGGTGTTGTATCATTTGGTGTTAAAGGTGGAAGAAAAGCTGCTGAAGAGTTCATGAAACATCTCAAAGTTGCTATGATTGCAACACATGTAGCTGACGCTCACACATGCGTCCTTCACCCAGCTTCATCAACACACCGTCAGTTAACTGACGAAGAATTAATTGCAGCAGGAGTATCACCGGACCTTGTAAGATTCTCAGTTGGAATAGAAAACATAGACGACATCATCGAAGACTTAGCACAGGCACTTGAAAGCGTATAAAGCATATAAAACCCCCGGGATTTGTCATAGACAAATCCCGGGGGTTTTTGAGTTGTGTGAAGTTGATATTGTGATGTGTACAGCATATTGGCTGAAACCTTTAATTATACTGTATTGCTCTAGTTTGAGAAAAAATAAGAGTACAGTATATTAGCCAGAACTTCTTTATATGCTGTATATTGAGATAATTTGATTTTCTTCATTACAGCATATTCTTGAGAAAATCATGCTATGCTGTAATATCTCAATACATTGAGATATTTTGAATTCAACT
>JAEIGA010005862.1_pt1 | contig 18689 bp, 15 predicted proteins | sample 9270691 | NCBI WGS metagenome assembly JAEIGA01 (sample SAMN17057246, study PRJNA624740) | gut metagenome | biome: biome; isolation source: fecal sample | host: Bos grunniens | place: China: Xizang | collected 2019 | reverse complement strand
CCGACAACCGTATTTTCGTAATTTCAAAAGCTTTCAAGGCTGGGTACACAGTTGACCAGATCCATGAGCTTACAAAGATCGACAAATGGTTCCTACATAAACTTTATGGTCTGATTCTTACAGACAAGGAGTTGTCGGGATACGAAAAGATAGATGATGTGCCATATGAGCTTGTAAAGAAGGCAAAACGTCAGGGATTCTCTGATTTCCAGATTGGAAGACTTGTTTACAAAGACACCATCGACACTGATCTGTACTTGAAAGTTGTAAGGGATTACAGAAAGAAATTCAACATTTTCCCTGTAGTAAAACAGATAGACACATTGGCTGCAGAGTATCCTGCCATGACCAATTATCTATACTTGACATACAACGGCATAAAGCATGACATTGATTACACAAATGACAAAAAATCAATCATTGTGCTTGGCTCAGGTGCATACAGGATTGGTAGTTCAGTAGAGTTTGACTGGTGTAGTGTAAATGCCCTAAAGACCATCCAGAACTGCGGATGGAGAGGCGTAATGATCAACTACAACCCGGAGACTGTATCTACAGACTACGACATGTGTGACAGATTGTATTTTGATGAGCTCACCTTTGAGAGGGTGATGGATATTTACGACCTTGAGCAGCCTCATGGAGTTGTTGTATCTGTAGGTGGCCAGATTCCTAACAACCTTGCTTTGAAACTTGACAATGCCAATGTGCCAATCATGGGTACATCTGCCGAGTCAATTGACAATGCTGAGGACAGACACCGCTTCTCCTCAATGTTGGATAACCTTGGCATTGACCAGCCACGCTGGAAAGAGCTTTCAACAATGTCTGATGTATATGACTTTGTAGATAATGTAGGCTTCCCTGTTCTTGTAAGACCATCATACGTGCTTTCAGGTGCTGCAATGAACGTATGTTCAAACAAAACTGAGCTTGAGCAGTTCCTACAATTGGCTGCAAACGTGTCAAAGAAACATCCTGTTGTTGTAAGTGAGTTCATCCAAGGAGCAAAAGAGATTGAGTTTGATGCTGTTGCAAAGAACGGAGAGGTTTTGGCATACGCAATTTCAGAGCACATTGAGTTTGCAGGTGTGCACTCAGGAGATGCAACTATCCAGTTCCCTCCTCAGAAGATTTATCTGGAAACAGCAAGAAGAATCAAGAAAATTGCAAGAAAGATTGCTGAGGCTTTGAAGATTTCAGGTCCTTTCAACATACAGTTCCTTGCAAAAGATAACGACATTAAGGTAATCGAGTGCAACTTGAGGGCATCAAGAAGCTTCCCATTTGTATCAAAGGTTCTTAGAATCAACCTGATTGAACTTGCAACCAAAGTTATGATCGGAGAGCCGGTTGAGGCACCTAACAAGAGCGCATTTGATTTGGATTACGTTGGTGTCAAGGCTTCGCAGTTCTCATTCTCAAGACTTCAGAAAGCCGACCCTGTTCTTGGTGTTGATATGGCTTCAACAGGTGAGGTAGGATGTATTGGTGATGATTCAAACGAGGCTATCCTCAAATCAATGCTATCTGTGGGTTATAAGATTCCTAAGAAGAACATCCTTATGTCAACCGGTAGCGCAAAACAGAAAGCGGAGCTTTTGAATGCTGCAAAGACATTAACAAAGAATGGCTATAACATCTATGCAACCGGCGGTTCATTCAGATACTTGGTAGAGAACAATATTCCTGCAACACAGGTTTACTGGCCAAGTGAACAAGGTATGGAGCCTCAGGTTATGGATATGTTGCAGAATGGTAAAATTGATATGGTAGTGAACATACCTAAGAACTTGACCCAGGTTGAACTTGAGAATGGTTACAAGGTAAGAAGAGCTTCTGTAGACTTCAACATTCCTCTAATTACCAATGCCAGACTTGCCAGCGCATTCATCAATGCCTTCTGTAATATTCCTCTTGAGAAGATACAGATCAAGAGCTGGGATGAGTATAATTCATAGCATAGAGGATTTTGTAGCAAATTTGACGACAAAATCACTATAGAATGTAGAGAGACCGCCTCAAAAAGGTGGTCTCTTTTTTATTGACATCTCCGGCCATATCACACATTTTGGCAAGTCAGTAAAATTTGTTAACTTTGTAAGTTGGATTTTCTTTAAATGAATTATTCGGAGAATAATTATAAGAAGCTATGAGTCAAAAAAATAATAAACCTGGACTTTTATATAGTATATTTAAAGCATACCTACGTTTTACACACGACAAAGTGTACTATAAAAAGACATATTCTATTGACTACAACAATATACCGGCAGATGGGACACCTATTATAATTGTATCCAACCATCAGAACTGTCTGAATGATCCATTGGGGGTACTGTTTACAATAAGAGACAGAAAACCAAGTTTTATAACTCGTGCAGACGTGTTTGCCCTCCACCCTATCGCAAACAAGTTTCTGAGGTCAATAGGACTTTTGCCTGCATTCCGTCTTGACTATGAGGGAGAGGGTGCCCTTGGAAAAAACGATGAGACATTCAAAGTAACTGAACGTGCATTGGTTGATGGAAGAACAATTATCATGTATCCTGAGGCCGGTCATCAGGACAAGAGATGGCTTGGACACTTCTCCCAGGGCTATCTAAAACTTGCATTCGAGGCAGCAGAGATGGACAATTTCAACACAGAGATATTTATTCTGCCATCGTGCAACCACTATTCAAACTATACCGACATACAGGGTCAGTTTATGGTAAAGTTCGGAGAACCAATCTCCTTGAAACCTTACTATGAACGTTACAAAACAAAGCCAAGAACGGTAAAGAGGGAGATCAATACCCTTGTAAAGGAGAAGATAAGCAACATGATGCTCAATATTGAAGATCTGGACAATTACAATTCTATAGACTACATACGCAACACCTACGGCAAGGCTTATGCTGTGCAGAACGGAATTGAGATTGATTATCTTCCGGATATGCTTGTATCTGACAAGCAGCTATGCAAAAAACTCGGGGAATTCAATGAGCAGAATCCAGATCAGGCCACAGAAATATTCGATTTGGCCTCTAAAGTAGAGGAGGGTGTCAAAAAACTGGGAATCCGGAGTGAAGCATTGTGTAAAAAGCCGTCGGGAATAGGAACAGTTTTGAAATTAATTTTTGCAGTAGTCTTCATTGGGCTATATATCTTCTCATTATGGCCTGCACTGTTTCTGTATGCAATTCCAAAGATGATGCACAAGAAGATGAGTACAGACATAATGTTCCTTGGAACATATTTCTATGCATTTAATGCACTGTTCTTCATCCCGCTTTTCACCATTGCGACATTGATTATAACCCTATTTGCAACCGGTTCATGGTGGATAGCATTGGGACACGTTGCGATTCTGCCCTTTTTGAGCATTTTTGCATGCAAATACACCAAATTTATAGTAAATACCGCACGGGATTTGAGGTGGTTGAGGGCTTCTTCAACAGCCAAAGGAAAAGAGCTGCAGCAGATGCATGACAATCTATGGAGTAAGTTGGGAGCAGTTTTAACAAAGTAATGGTCAAGCTCGCCGACAGATACATAGATGCAGAGGTGTTTAATGAAAATTACAATTAGAATCAGATAGAAATTAAGAGAACAAAAAGATATAAATATATGGAAAAAAGAGTTGTTATTACAGGTATGGGAATCTATTCTTGCTTGGGCAAGACTCTTGACGAGGTAAGAGATTCTCTTTACCATGGAAAATCAGGTATTATTTTTGACCCTGTAAGAAAGGAGATGGGTTTCAGATCTGCACTTACAGCACACCTTGAGATTCCGGATTTGAAAAAGGAGCTAAGCAGAAGCCAAAGAGTATATATGCCAGAGCAGGCCAAATATGCTTACTGTGCAACAATAGATGCTCTTAGACATGCAAATATTGACCAGGATTACCTCAATTCACATGAGGTTGGTATCCTTTATGGAAATGACAGCAGCGCAGATCCTGTTGTAAAGAGCGTAGACACAATGCGCGACAAGAGAGACACCACACTTGTTGGTTCCGGAGCAATTTTCCAGTCAATGAACTCAACTGTAACAATGAACCTCTCCTGCATCTTCAAACTTAAAGGTATGAACCTTACAGTCTCTGGTGCTTGTGCCAGCGGTTCACATGCAATTGGCTTGGGTGCTCTGCTTATTAAGAATGGTCTTCAGGATATGGTAATCTGCGGTGGAGCACAGGAGGTCAATCCATTCTCAATCGGAAGCTTTGACGGCATCAGTGCATTCTCAATCAGAGAGAGTGATCCTACAAAAGCCTCACGTCCTTTTGACCGTGACCGTGACGGACTTGTACCAGGAGGTGGAGCCGCTACTGTTATCATTGAGAGCTACGAAAATGCGGTGAAGAGGGGTGCCCCTATCATTGCAGAGATTTTGAGTTACGGTTTCTCATCAAACGGTGACCACATATCTGTGCCTAACGTCGATGGCCCTGCACGCTCATTGGAGATGGCCCTCAAACTTGCTGGCATAGACAAGAGAGAGATCGGTTACATCAATGCCCATGCCACCTCTACCCCTAAGGGAGATGCAAATGAGGCAAAAGCCATCTATCAGGTATTTGGAGATGATATGCCAGAGGTAACCTCTACCAAATCACAGACCGGACATGAGATGTGGATGGCTGGCGCATCTGAAGTAATTTACTCAACCCTAATGATGAAGAATGATTTTATTGGAGCAAACATCAACTTTGAGAACCCAGATGAAGACTCTGCAAAATTGAACATCATAGGAAAGAGAATTGACAAGAAGTTTGATACATTCCTTTCAAACTCTTTCGGTTTTGGAGGTACAAACTCAACACTTATTGTAAGAAACCTATAGACTTGTATTGATAATAAATATATTCACTAACTTAAGAAAAAAGAGTATGACTAAAGAAGAAATGATTGCAAAGACCATTGAGGTACTTGCAGAGGAGTTTGAAGTTGAAACAGAAGTTATTACCCCAGAGGCAGACATCAAAAAGACTTTGGATTTGGACAGCCTTAGCCTTGTAGATATGGTAGCTCTTATTGAAGAGACTTTCGGTGTCAAGATCAAAGGTACAGAGGTAGCTTCAATCAAGACTTTCGGACAGCTTTACGATTTCGTTTATGAGAGAATGGACAATTAGTGACCTTATCCCTCAAAGGGAACCTATTATGATGGTAGACAAACTGTGTAGTGCATCTGATGAGGGTGCAACTACATTGTTGTCTGTCAGAGATGACAATATGTTTCTGGATGGAGAGAAGATGTGCGAAGCCGGAATCATTGAGCACATGGCACAATCGGCCTCTGCTATGGAGGGGTACAAATACAAGTCACAGGGAAAAGAGGCACCTGTAGGTTTCATTGGAGAGGTGAAAAAATTCACACTCAACTTTATGCCAAAAATTGGAGATACCATCTCTACAGAGATCAGAGTCGTATCTGAAGCTATGGGCATTACGCTTATTAACGCCCAAAGCTCTGTTGATGGAGAGGTAGCTGCAACATGTCAGATGAAAATATTCATAAGAGGATAAAACTTCTTTAAAATGAAGCTATTAAACAGTTATTTCAATATTATTGAAAGTACGGTAACAGAAGACGGCCTTACCGGCAAGTTCATAGTATCGCTAAACGGCAACCATCCTGTTTACGAGGGACACTTTCCTGGAGAACCGGTATGTCCGGGCGTATGCAGTATGCAGATGGTAAAGGAGTGTGCAGCTCAAATGTGTGGTAAAAAACTGACTTTCATATATTTAAAGCAATACAGACTACTCTCTGTGATGACACCCGCAGTGAACGGCAACATTGATATAAATATAGAGCTTACCCCTACCGAAAAAGATGGGGCCAGCATATTTAAAATCAAAGCGGCAGTCTGTGAGTCAGACAATATTGAACAAAAATACTTGGATATAAACGGAGAACTTGCACCGGCCGAATAAGCCGGTGATTTTTCTTATAGGGATAATGACAGAATCAGCCATAAAACTTTACAGATTCTTTAAAGGCCATAAAGGAATCTTTTATGCAGTGCTTTTGATTACGACAGCACTCTTTATCTTTTTTGGAAGCAAAGTGCAGTATCAGGAGGATATTTCAAAGCTTCTTCCGGCCACAGATGAGAGCAAATCGGCCGGATTTGCATTCAACAACCTAAAAGTGAAGGATAAGATCTTTCTTGAATTCATAGCCAGGGAAAAACCAGCCACAACCCCCGACTCACTATGGCAACAAGCAGATTACTACACACTTGCAGAAGTATGTGATATATTTTGCGACTCACTTTTGTTGCATGATACAGCCACTTTGTACATTGCTGACCTTATGTACCGTCTCGACGGGTATATGCTTCAGGATGCACTTGGATTCCTCTTTGAGAATGTGCCACAGTTTCTCGACCGCCCATTCTACAATGCTATAGATACCATTGTAACCCAAGAGTATGCCGACCATGCAATGTACGAAAACCTGCAGACTCTCACATCGGCTGAGGGAATGGCATATTATGACATTATCCGCAACGATCCGCTATCTTTGCGCAAAGTTTTCGCGCAGCAAAACAGCGGAATTGCCAGTGCTATTGGCGGCACATACAAAATACTTGAAAGTCACTTCTTTACTCCAGACAGCACTATAGCCTTAGCCTTCCTCTCCCCTAACTTCAAGGCCTTTGACTCAAAAACCGGAACTTACCTTGTAGAGAAACTTGAAAAGGAGATTGCCTCAATTGAGGCAGAATACCCCAATGTTGAAATCCTCTTCCATGGAGCTCCAGTACAGAGTGTATTCAACAGCCGTCAGATAAAGAGTGACCTGGCAAGAACACTCAGCTTCTCTTTAGCTCTTGTGTGTCTAATAATCTGGTTCTGTTTCAGAAACAAAAGTACACTTGTAATGTTACTGTTGCCAGTAATATATGGAGCATTCTTTGCCCTTACCGGAATGTATTTCATCAAGGGAGGAATGTCACTTATGGCACTTGGAATTGGAGCAATAGTGCTTGGAGTTGCACTAAGTTATTGCTTGCATGTACTTACACACTATAAATATGTAAGTGATCCTGAACGGGTAATAAGGGAGCAGACCAAACCTGTAATCCTTGGCAGCCTTACAACAATCGGAGCCTTTGCGGGATTGTTGTTTACAAAATCAGAACTTCTTTGGGACTTTGGAATGTTCGCCTCCCTCGGAATGGTAGGAACCACTCTCTGCTGTCTGATATTCCTTCCACACTTCTTCAGACCTGAGAGAAACAGACTCAACCAAAAGGCAATTGCAACTATTGAGAAAATCAACAACTATCCTTACGAAAAACACAAATGGCTTATTGCCCTGATTGCTGTAATTTTTGTAATTTCATTATTTACAGGCAAATGGGTAACTTTTGACTCTAATCTGAAGAATATCGGCTACAATGATCCCGATGTTATGAGAAGCGGCCAGCTGCTTGCTGAAAAGACAATGCCGGGACTTGAGAGCAAATACTATGCAGTGCTGTCAAAGAGTCTTGACTCAGCACTCACCTACAACACAATCTTTGGCAACAGATGTAAGGAGCTCTCAGACGAAGGGCTTATAGAGAAGTTCAGCAACTCGGCAATGCTTCTTTTACCGTCGGCAACAGCTACAGAGAGAACCGCATTATGGAAAGAGTACTGGACACCTGAGAGACAAAAGGAGATTACATCAATGATCAAGAAATCCGGCAAATCATACGGTTTCAAGGAGCAGATGTTTGATCCGTTCGTTCAGGCACTTGACAAAGAATTTGAATACAACAGCATTGTTGACGCAAATATTATCCCCGATGGTCTTATGGCCAATCTTGTAGAGGTAACCGACAGCACCTACCTTGTATTCACATCTGTCCAGGCCAAACCTGAAAATATGCTTGCAGTAAGCAACAAGCTTATAAAGGAGACACCACAGATCCCTTCAAACAACATGATTGTAGTGGATCCGTTCTTCTATACACAAAATATGGTTGAGATGCTTAACGAAGATTTCAACATGGTACTTGCCATCTCATCATTATTTGTGCTTGTTGTACTTTTGCTCTCATTCCGCAACCCTATTATTGCCCTGATTGCATTCCTTCCTATGAGCATGAGCTGGTATATTGTGTTGGGAATTATGGGAGCATTCGGATTGCAGTTCAACCTCATAAATATTGTAATCTCAACCTTTATCTTTGGAATAGGTGTAGACTACAGCATATTTGTTATGGATGGTCTGCTGAACGGCAGCCGCAAGAAGAGCAAGGAGGAGTTGGCCTCAGAATCTGGAAATGCATCAGAACTTCTCAAATTCCATAAAACAGCAATATTCTTCTCTGCAGTTGTACTTATCATAGCCATTGCATCGCTGATGTTTGCAACACATCCGGCTATAAGTTCAATTGGAGTGGCAACCCTTATTGGAATGGGATCAACCATAATAATAACCTATACAGTTGAACCGTTCCTGTTCAACCTTTATATGAGATACAAAAATGGTAAAGGCAGAAGAGCTTAACGGGAAACAGTTTGATGCAGTAATCATAGGCGGAGGCCTCGGCGGTCTCCAGTGCGGTTATATTCTCTCCAAAAAGGGGCTTAAGGTGTGTATTCTGGAACAGAATATGGTGCTTGGTGGAGCCTTGCAGAGCTTTAAAAGAAGGGTTCACAACCAGAATGGAGGCTGTCGGGAGGAGCACTGCAACACTATGGCAGAGTTTGATACCGGTCTCCACTATGTTGGAGGACTTGACCAGGGAGAGACTCTCCACTCGATATTCTCCTATTTTGACCTGCTCAAACTACCTTGGCACAAAATGGATCCCGACAGTTTTGATGAGGTAATCATCAACGGACAATCATATCTCTACTCAAACGGATACGATGCATTTGCAAGGCGAATGACGGACTATTTTCCTCACCAGAAAAAGAATATAATAAGATATTGCAAACTGCTTGAAGAGGTCGGCAAAACACTTCCCAAAAGTTTGGAGCCGAGGGAGGCTGACAATGTTTACACACAATCGCTCTTTGCACAGTCGGCATACTCATACCTTAAAGAGACAATTACAGACCCTCTTTTGATTGAGGTTCTCAGCGGCACATCACTTAAGATGGAGCTTACGCCCAATCTGCCGCTATATACATTTGCACAAATCAACAGTTCATTTATACAGAGTGCATACAGGCTCAACGGAGGCGGCAACCTGATAAGTGACTCCATATGCAGTTCAATAGAGAAGATGGGCGGCATAGTTGCAACAAGAGCCAGAGTGGATGAGATAAAGGAGCTGGAGAGCAATAATCAGGTAGATGGCCTGCACAGCGGCAACTCTTGCGGATTACAGCTTATAGTAAACGGGTCTGTAGAGATTATGGCCAGGAGCGTAATATCCAATCTGCATCCGGCCGCAACACTTGAACTTGTAAAAGAGAGTGCACACATCAGAAAGATCTACAGGAACAGAATAAACCGCCTTGAAAACACTACCGGAATGTTTACCGTAAATCTTGCACTCAAGGATGGAATGGTTGAATACAAAGACCGCAACTGCTACATCTATACAATGAATGAGGGCGAGAGTCTATGGACCAACTACAGAAAGTATACATCGGGGCAGCCAGTTTCTGGAGAACCAAATACGACAGGCAACAGAGCTGCAGGTGCCGACAACATAGACTCAATGCTTATAAGCTACTATTCAAGAGAGAAGGGGGTAAAATCTGCCAACTTTGCAAAACAGCTTGATTTGCTTGTACCTATGTCTTGGAGCGAAGTGGAGATGTTCAAAGGGACCAGACCGGGCCACAGAGGTGAAGAGTATGAAACCATCAAGGAGAAGAGGGCAGAACAATGCATTGAATTTGCGCAAAATGCAATCCCCGGGCTGAAAGATATGGTTACCGATATATACACCAGCACTCCCCTAACCTACAACAATTACACTGCAACAGCTTGTGGAAGCGCGTACGGCATAAGAAAAGATTACAACAACCTTATGCAGACCCTGCTTACACCAAAAACACCAGTTCCAAACCTATATCTTACAGGCCAGAACCTGAATCTTCACGGTGTACTTGGAGTAAGCATGACCTCATTCTTCACCTGTGCAGAGATAATAGGAATGGAGGCTGCAACAGATGGATTATCCTTTGAAAAATAGCGGTACAATTAACAGATGCAATCACCTTGGCAAGAAGATTGAGAGTCTGGATTGGAAAACAATTTGAAAAGCAGAGATACAGATATAATAAAATAACGGATACAATATATGAAACACGCATTAGTTACAGGCGGAAGCCGCGGAATTGGAAGAGCTGTAAGTGTAAAGCTTGCATCTATGGGATATAATGTCATTATAAACTATGTATCAAATGAGGCCCAGGCCCAGGCTACAATAAAGATGGTTGAAGAGGCCGGAGGCACAGGAGAACTTTTGAAATTTGATGTATCAAACCTTGAAGAGACAGTTGAGGCAATCACAGGTTGGCAAGCTGCCCATAAAGGAGAGTACATAGAGGTTGTTGTAAACAATGCCGGCATCAGAAAAGACAATATCCTGCCACTTATGCCATCAGAAGACTGGTACAAGGTTCTTGGTATAGGACTTAACGCATTCTATAATGTTACACAACCACTTATCCAGCCAATGTTGAGAAAGAAATTTGGCAGGGTTATAAATATGGCCTCACTCAGCGGATTGAAAGGCCTTCCCGGACAAACAAACTACTCGGCTGCTAAAGGTGGCATAATTGCAGCTACAAAAGCTTTGGCACAGGAGGTTGGCAAGAGAGGTGTTACAGTAAATGCCATTGCCCCCGGCTTTATAAAGACCGATATGGTTGAAGGTCTTAATGAAGAGGAGCTTGTTGCCCAGATCCCTGCCGGAAGATTCGGCAATCCTGAAGAGGTGGCTGCACTTGTAGGATTCCTTGCATCTAAAGATGCCTCATATATCACAGGAGAGGTCATTTCAATCAATGGCGGCCTCTATTCATAGTCGGAACAACCGGATTGTCGGGAAGAGAAGAGAACCCAATTTAAGAAAAGTAAGAAGATCATGAAGAAGATTTTTATAACAATGATTGCTGCATTGCTCTGCAGCATTGGAGCATTTGCACAATATGCACCTGAGTGCAAGGCTGCAATTGACAAGATTGCAGCAACAAATGCAAAGTTCACAACAGTAACATGTCCGTTCACACAAACCAAACATATGGTTATGATGGAGAATGAGCTTGTAAGTAAAGGTAACCTTACCTATACACGTCCCGACGGACTCAAAATGGAGTACACCTCCCCTGCCGGAGATCTGCTTGAAATAAGTGGAGACAACATAACCATGGTAAGAGGCAAAAGAACAAACAAAATCTCCACAAAAACCGACAGCCGTATGGGGAACCTCAAAAATACGCTGCTGTTGAGCGTCGGAGGTGATGTTGATGGTGTGGTAAAGGAGAATGCCGCTGAAGTACAGTTTATTGAGACTCCACAATACTACGTCTTCATTTTGACCAAAGGCAAAGGTGCAAAGAGCCAGTATGTAAAACTTGAGTTGAGCTACAGCAAGAAAGACCACACTTTGTGTGTAATGAAGATGGAAGAGGCCAACGGCAACTTCACAGTCTATGACACACCGGTAAAACAGATGAAATAACACTTGGTCATAAAGGCCCCGTGTTTTAAAATGGAATGCCCCCCAAAAGCTTTTGAATAACTTTCGGGGGGCATATCATTTTGATTTTACAATGAGTCTGACAAAAAGTCCTCCTCATCAATATTGCTGATCTCCTACCTGAGATTACAGGAGCTTATACTCTTGAAAGAATCTGTGGCATTGCATCTTCAAGCATATCAAGAACAAGCGAGAAGCCGTCGGGACCACCATAATATGGATCAGGCACCTCAGTCATCTTGTTTTTCTCCATAAATCTGGCTGATGAAAAATCTGTAAGCTTGCAAAGTTTCTTGTTGTGCTCATAAGTACGGCATAGGGTACGCAAGTCTGATACGTTCTTGTTATCCATAGCAATAACACAGTCAAAACGGTCAAAATCCTGAGATGAAACCCTTCTTGCAATTGAATCCACAACATAACCGCGCTCTGCAGCTGCAGAAATCATCCTGCTGTCGGCAGGCTCACCTACATGGCAACCAATAACTCCCGCAGAATCAACCATATATTGGCTCTCCAAACCCTTATCTGCAATATACTTCTTTAAAACAGCCTCAGCAGCGGCAGATCTGCAGATATTACCCATACACACAAACAATATTTTCTTCATAAAACAGATGTTAAATTTTGGTGAACATTTGCCAAACGGCATTTTAAGTGGAGCAAAGATAATAAATTATCGTACATTTGCATTCAGTTAAAAGATTCAAATCAAAAAAGATATCAACAACTATAATTACTAATCATAATCAACTGATTGACAAGATGATAAATATTCTTATACTTATAGCGGGCCTGGCCCTTATACTTTTGGGAGCCAACTACCTTGTAGATGGTGCAAGCGCAATCGCAAAAAGATGGGGCATCTCTGAATTTGTTATTGGAATGACCATAGTAGGAATTGGAACCTCAACTCCGGAGATGGTGGTAAGTTTTCTCTCTGCAGCTCAGGGAAATGCCGATATCGCAGTGGGAAATGTAATGGGATCAAATCTCTTCAATATTTTTATGATTTTGGGTATTACCGCACTTATAATGCCACTCCCGCTAACTGGCAACAACATCAAAAAAGATATTCCATTTGCATTGTTGGCTGTAGCAACACTTTTATTTGCAGGTTTTGATACCATTTTTGATGGCGCTCCTGCCAATATCATCAGCCGTACCGACGGCCTTATGCTCCTCAGCATGTTTGGAGTATTTATGGCCTACACAATATACTCGTCTCAGAGCCAAAGTGCTTCAGTGGTCCAACCAAACGGCAATACAACAGAGACTGCCACTGCCGGAGAAGAGATCAAACAACGTCCAATATGGCTTGCCTTGATAATGGTTGTAGGAGGTTTGGCGGGCCTTGTATATGGTGGAGAGCTCTTTGTATCCTCTGCCAGCACACTTGCAAAGATGCTCGGCGTATCTGATGCAGTAATAGCAGTAACCATAATGGCAGGCGGAACATCACTTCCGGAACTTGCATCATGCGTAGTAGCAGCAATGAAGAAGAATGCAGACCTCGCACTCGGTAATGTAATCGGTTCCAACGTGGCAAACATATTCCTTATCCTGGGAGGAAGTGCAGTAATTCATCCATTGGGAATGAACAATATAGGCAATCTTGACTTTGGCACACTACTGCTTGCAACAGTGTTACTTTTTGTAACAGCATTCACCTTTAAGAAACGCACTCTTGACCGTGCCGAAGCGGTTATATTCGTACTACTTTACATAAGCTACATTATCTTGACCTTAAATAAATGACAGATCAAATTGTGGATAATTTCATTGCCCTACAATTGTTTGTTTAGAGCAAATGACTTTACTTTGTAAAGGATTAAATATATGAATTATGAGTATAGGGTATTTGGCCATTGGAGTAGTGGTTCTGCTTTTGGTTGCGGTAATTTTTATGCTTTTTAAAGTTCTGGATGGCAAAAAAAAGAGTGAAGAGTTCATTGCCGGACAGAGCATCAGGCTGCAGATATTTGAAGATGAACTTAAGGAGTTCGGCAAAAGTATGCAGAGTTTCAGTGAGGGAATGCAGCAGTTGGCAAACCGGCAGCAGAATTTTGGTGAGCAGTTCAGGGAGTTTGAGCGGGAATACAGAGAGGCCGATGCCGCAGCAAGAAAAGAGCTCAGAGATACCCAGACACAAGTTTTTGCCATAATGAACAAGAGCCAGAAAGACTCTTTTGAGCAACTTGACAAGAGTCAGAAAGACTCCTTTGCCCAATTGGATAAAACACAGAAAGAGGCCTTTGCCATTATAGACAAGACCCAAAAAGAGTCTCTTGCCCAACTTGAGAAATCACAAAGGGAGTCTTTTGAACTAATTGAAAAGGCCCAGAGGGAGTCAAATTTGCAGCTTGAAAAATCGCAAAGGGAATCTTTTGCACAGTTGGAAAAATCTCAGAGAAGTTCTTTGGAGCAGTTTGACAAGACGCAGAAGGAGAGTCTTGAGAGATTGGACAAAACACAGAACCAATTGATAAAAAGCACCGATGACCGCCTTGAAAATATAAGGATTACAGTTGCCGAGAAACTTGACAAAACTCTTACAGAAAGGCTTGGAAAGAGTTTTGAGACCGTAGGCAAGCAGCTCAATGAGGTACAGCAGGGATTGGGCGAAATGAAAAATCTTGCGCAGGATGTGGGTGGTCTGAAAAAGGTTCTCAGCAATGTAAAAATGCGTGGAGGACTTGGAGAAATACAGCTGCAGATGCTGTTGGAAAACATTCTTGCCCCAGACCAGTATTCAGCCAATGTCATAACCAGAAAGGGGAGCCGCGACGTGGTGGAGTTTGCTGTAAAATTGCCTGGCAGTTCAGATGAAATTCCAAATATCTGGCTTCCGATTGATGCAAAATTTCCTAAAGACGTTTACGAAAAATTACAGAACGCATACGATTTGGCAGACCCTGTTGCTGTTGAGGCCGCCCAAAAAGAGCTCGATGCAGCAATAAAGCTCAATGCAAAAGAGATCTCAAGCAAGTATGTTGAGCCTCCATACACCACCAATTTTGCAATCATGTTCCTTCCATTTGAAGGAATCTACGCAGAGGTGGTACGCAAGGCTGAATTACTTGAACAGATACAACGCCAATACAATGTAATTATCACAGGACCAACAACTTTGGCCGCAATACTGAACAGTCTGCAAATTGGCTTCAAAACTTTGGCAATACAGAAACGCAGCAGTGAAGTATGGGAGACACTCGGTGCTGTAAAGACTGAATTCGACACCTTTGGAGGATTGCTTGACAAAGCCAAGAACAAGATACAGGGAGGTCTGAACGACATGGATACCCTCATTGGAACCCGCACACGCGCCATACAGCGCAAATTGCGCTCGGTTGAGAGTCTTGAACCGGAAGAAAGCAGAAAACTGCTGGGCTCTAACTCAGAGGTTCCAACGGTTTGAAAGAGGTAGGTGAATAGACTTTTATTAGGTTCAGCTTACCAAGCAGCCATTTTACCCTCTCCCTGAATGTGAGTGGAGCAAGGTTCTGTTTGTTCCATTTGGTCATTGCCTTATACTTCAGAAACTCGCCCTTGTACGGGTGGACACACCTCTTGAACCATGGCTTAATTGCAAGGTAATGTATTATTACAGGATCTTTTTCTGCTTCAAGAATCTCCTTTTCATATTTTTCCAAAGAGAGAGACGGCACCGTATATATAAAACCATCCTGGAAATTATAGGTTAGAGAGAAGAGCTTCTTGCGCTCCCTCAAGACATAATTCAATATATCCTGATCATGGAATTTTATTCTGTCGGGATAATTCTGTGCAAACTCAAAACACTCTCCAAGTATATTGTGTTCTCTCCAATACTTGAGGTTAATGAGCAGAACACCTGCATTGAAATAGCCTAACCGTTCAGAATACCTCAATCTGTTGAAAATGGTAATCAAACCTGATGACATATCTGTTACAGCGCCAACAGCATAATCTTCTATATCTGAATCATAAAACGGCATAAGGTCTCCACGAACAATTATGTCGGCATCAAAATATAGAATCTTATCAATCTTCTCCGGCAAAATCAAAGGCAAAAGAAGTCTATAGTATGTAGCAATAGTAATGTGTCCCGGCTGACCGGCTTTTCCAACTGTAAAACTGCTTAACATCTGCTCATCTACGCCATAGAACAATATTTTATTACCATATTTTTCAACAATCTGAGTAAGATCATCCTTATCCTGACGAGTTACATTAGGATTGCAGACTATATGAAACGCAATTTGAGCATCCGGATTATTGATGCAAATTGAGGTAATGAGAACGCCCGCAGGCATTACATAATTACGGTCTATACAACAGACAATATTCATAGATAAATCAGTTTATATCAAACTACTAAGACAAAAAAACACCACATTCAATCAATGCTTGCGGAACAGGTCTCTTGCCATTTTAATTTCACTCTTGCAGAAAAACAGCAAGGTCAACATATATACAATAGCACCTACCAGCACACCGCCAAACAACTCCACATAGATATTCTCAAAAATATACATCCACACCAAAACAGCACCTCCCATAAGAAGTGACTGGAGCAACACCGGCAGAATTGTCTTTACATGGTTAAAGAAGGTTATCTCGGGCAAAATGCGTTTTGTATATTGCGTTATGATAATCATATCAATAAAAGAGTAGCAAAGCAATCCATAACACATCACTTTTACTCCAAACGGAATTGTTACTGCCAATATTATTATTGCAACGACCTTTTTTACTATCTCCGCACTCAACATGAGGTCGCTCCGGTGCTTTACATTCAATACAGAGCAGGTCAAATTCATTACAGGATCCCACATGTACGCTATTGACAATATCTGCAGATAAGGCACGCACGGCAGCCACTTTTCTGAAAGTACAAGCAGCACTGCAGGCTCCGCGACAACGGCAAGCCCGACCATAAGCGGAAAAACAATCAGCGAACTGAGCCTTATATAGAGATAGAACTTGTCGGTAACCCTACGGTCATTATCCTGAACCTCACAAAGAATAGGATACAGCACCCTGTTCAGAACACCTGTAATGTTCAAAGAGGGCAATTTTGAGATGCTTGATGCCTTTGAAAAGAGTCCCAACTCCGAAGCATTGAATGCTTTGCCAATCACAAGTGTATATAGATTTGTATAAACAGTGTGCAGCAATCCGCTGGCCAAAAGTTTTGAGCCGAAAGAGAAGAGGCTCCTGAATGAACTTGCAGAGAACACCCAAGAGGGATGCCACCTTACCAAGGCCCACAACAGAACGGTTCCAATAGCAGAATTGAGCAGTGACTGCACAACCAATGCCCAAACTCCATAACCTGTATAGGCCATATACAATGCAACCAAGCCGCTGATGAGAACACTTATAACTGAGATTACCGCCTGCAATTTGAAATTGATTGCAACAGTAAGAATTGTTCTCTGGACTATAGCAAAAGAGTTTATTATAAGGGTCAAACCCCACCAAACTATAATATCTTGCAATATAGGCTGCTCATAAAACTCCGCAATAAACGGCGATGCCAGCACCATAAGCAGATACATGACCACACCAACAGCAATATTGAAATAGAAAACTGTAGAGTAATCTGTTTGGGTCCTGCCCTGCTTCTGAATGAGTGCATTACCAAACCCGGAATCGATGAAACACTGCGCAATAGCCATAAAAATAGCCAACATTGCAATAAGTCCGTAATCCGACGGCAACAGCAACCTGGCAATAATCAGCTGCAACAGAAAATTGATTCCCTGCACAGAAAACCGCTCCACAGCACTCCATGCAACCCCTACAAAAGTCCTATTTTTTCCAGCACCAGCCATAATAAAATTAAAGATACGAAATTACTGAAATTATCATATCCATTCAAAGATGAAGTTAGAATTATCTATATTAACTTCTTCTCCAAAGAGAAAAAAATGTAAAATCATTTATTTGCCAAAGTATCTGAATCAATTTTCTGTTTTTTTTCCTCTACTACCTGAAGTAAATATTGTCCATATTGATTCTTTATCATAGGCTGGGCCAATTCCCTCATCTTTTCAGTTGAAATCCAACCTTTTCTATATGCAATACCTTCCAAACAGGCAACTTTCAAACCTTGACGTTTTTCCAAAACCTCTATATATGTGCTTGCCTCACTAAGCGAATCATGAGTACCAGTATCTAGCCATGCGAATCCTCTATCCAGAGTTTGTACCGACAATTCACCATCATGCAAAAATGCCTGATTCACTGCGGTAATTTCCAACTCTCCCCTTGCCGAGGGTTTTATACTTTTTGCAATGTTTACAACTTTATTAGGATAAAAATAGAGCCCTACAACTGCATAATTACTTTTGGGATTTTGAGGTTTCTCCTCTATACTCAAACATTTACCTGCTGTATCAAACTCAGCAACACCATACCGCTCCGGATCGCTTACCCAATATCCGAATACAGTAGCCCTACTTTGCTCTTCTGCCCTAATAACCGCCTCCCTTAATAACTTACTGAAACCAACACCATGAAAAATATTGTCACCGAGAACCAAACATACAGAATCATTACCAATGAACTTTTCCCCTATTATAAAGGCCTGTGCCAAACCATCAGGACTTGGTTGTTCTGCATACTCAAACTTTACACCATAATCCGAGCCATTACCCAGCAGACGCTTAAAGCCAGGCAAATCGTATGGTGTAGATATAATCAATATCTCACGTATACCAGCCAACATAAGCACTGATATAGGATAATAAATCATAGGTTTGTCATAAACAGGCAACAACTGCTTGCTTACTCCCTTTGTAATAGGATAAAGTCTTGTTCCGGATCCCCCGGCTAGCACTATACCTTTCATGCTGTTATTTAATTAATTAGCAAAAATTATTCAATAAAGAGACTCATATTGTTTTACAATGGTCTGCCATGTGTAATTCTCCAACGCCAATTGTTTCATAGCCGAACCATAAAATTCCAAATCAGTTACGCTATCTGTCAAAATTTCCCTCAACTTTTCTACTGAATTAAAATATAACGCTTTACCAGAAGT
>JAEIGA010005861.1_pt1 | contig 18690 bp, 17 predicted proteins | sample 9270691 | NCBI WGS metagenome assembly JAEIGA01 (sample SAMN17057246, study PRJNA624740) | gut metagenome | biome: biome; isolation source: fecal sample | host: Bos grunniens | place: China: Xizang | collected 2019 | reverse complement strand
CCTTTGGTAATTCAAAAAAACGCATTACCTTTGCAGTCGCAAACCAAGCGATTGCCTCATGGTGTAATGGTAGCACTACAGATTTTGGTTCTGCCTGTCGAGGTTCGAATCCTCGTGAGGCAACACATCGCGGAGTGGAGCAGTGGTAGCTCGCTGGGCTCATAACCCAGAGGTCAGTGGTTCGATCCCGCTCTCCGCAACCTTAGCAACCCAATCGGGTTGCTTTTTTTATGTCTATTTCCCCGCGTTGCGGTCGCTTTGCTCCCTTAATACGGGGTTACAAATCAGGAATACCCCTTTGGGGTATGACATCTCACTCCTCACTCCTAACTCCTCACTCCTAACTCCTAACTCCTAACTCCTAACTTCTAACTATGTTGCCCCTTCGACAATGCTTCGACAGGCTCAGCAACCAGCTTAGGGACCGAGAGGATTCGCATCAACACATCACCGATTCATTCTCACTTTTTTCGATTAGTCGATTCGTCGGTTTGTCGATTCGTCAAAATATATTATCTTTGCGAATACAATGTAAAATGCATTATGAGCAACCTAAGATTCCAAGTCGTAAGCGAGGCATTTAAGAAAAAGCCCCTTGCTGTAATGCCACAAGACGTGGCAACATCTACTTACTATGGCAAAAACGTATTTGGCCGCGCCCAAATGGCGCAGTATTTGTCGCAGCAAGTAATGCAGCAAATTTGTGCATCGATCGATAATGGCGAACCTTTGGGTCGCGAAATTGCCGACGACGTGGCAGAAGGTATGAAAAAATGGGCCATGGACATGGGCGCAACCCACTATACCCACTGGTTCCAACCACTTACTGAGGGTACTGCCGAAAAACACGACTCGTTTATTGAGTACAAAGGCGCTCCTGGTGGCGAAATCATCGAAAAATTCTCGGGCAAAATCTTGATTCAACAAGAACCCGATGCGTCTAGTTTCCCCAACGGAGGTATTCGCAATACCTTCGAGGCACGTGGTTATACCGCATGGGACCCATCGTCGCCTGCTTTTGTGGTAGACGATACCTTGTGTATTCCTACGGTGTTTGTGTCGTACACAGGCGAGGCGCTCGATTACAAAACCCCTATTTTGAAATCGATCAATGCCGTAAACAAGGCTGCTACTGCTGTTTGCCAATACTTCGATTCGTCGGTTAAAAAGGTTACTTCTTTTTTGGGTTGGGAACAAGAATATTTCTTGGTTGACGAAGGCTTGTACGCTGCTCGTCCCGACTTGTTGCTAACCGGTCGTACCTTGTTGGGTCATGAATCGGCCAAAAACCAACAATTAGAAGACCACTATTTTGGTGCTATCCCTGCTCGTGTTCAAGCTTTTATGAAAGAGTTGGAATACGAAGCTTACAAATATGCCATCCCTTGCAAAACCCGTCACAACGAGGTGGCACCCAACCAATTTGAAATTGCGCCCATCTTTGGTGAAACCAACTTGGCCATCGACCAAAACTTGCTAATGATGTCGCTGATGAACCGCATTGCACGCAAGCATGGTTTCCGTGTTTTGTTGCACGAAAAACCTTTTGCTGGCATCAATGGTTCGGGCAAACACTGCAACTGGTCGTTGGGTACTGATACGGGTGTAGGCCTATTTACACCGGGTAAAACCGCTGCCGAAAACTTGCAGTTCATTACCTTCTTGGTAAATGCGCTGATGGCTGTTTATAAAAACAATGCCTTGTTGAAGGCGTCTATTATGACGGCACAAAATGCCCATCGTTTGGGTGCGAATGAGGCTCCTCCTGCCATTATTTCGGCCTTCTTGGGTTCGCAATTGAGCGCTGTTTTGGATAAACTGGAAAGCAGCAACAGCGACGAGGCTATTTTGCTAGATGATAAGAAAAAAATGCACTTGGGTGTGGCGCACATTCCCGAAGTGTTGCTAGACAATACCGACCGCAACCGTACCTCGCCATTTGCCTTTACCGGCAACCGTTTCGAGTTCCGCGCTGTGGGATCTTCTGCTAACTGCGCATCGGCTATGATTGCCCTAAATGCGGTTATGGCAGACCAATTGATGGAATTCAAGGCCTCTGTCGATGCTAAAATTAGCAAAGGTCAAAGTACACAAAGCGCTATTTTTGAGGTATTGAAAGAATACATCAAAGCTTCTAAAGCCATTCGTTTTGATGGCAATGGTTACAGCGATGCCTGGAAACTAGAAGCCAAAAAACGTGGGTTGGATTGCATCAACAGTGTTCCGCTTATTTACGATGCGTATACCCAAGAAGATACGGTAGCCATGTTTGCACGTACAGGTGTCTTTACCGAAAAAGAGCTAGAAGCTCGTAACGAGGTAAAATGGGATACCTATACCAAAAAGATACAAATTGAAGCACGTATTTTGGGCGATTTGTCGCTTAACCACATCATTCCTGTGGCTACGCGTTATCAATCGATGTTGCTCGACAACGTCTACAAAATGCAACAAGTATACAGCGTAGAACTAGCTGCAGAACTATCGAAACATAACAAAAACCTTATTGAACGTTTGGCAAACCACATCTCGCAAATTACCAAAGCTGTAGAAGGCATGGTAAGCGCCCGCAAAACCGCCAACAAAATCGAAAACGAACGCGAAAAGGCTTTGGCTTACGAAAGCACCGTTCTACCTTTCTTTGATACCATCCGTTACCATGCGGACGAACTAGAGTTGATTGTGGACGATGATTTGTGGTCGTTGCCTAAATACCGCGAAATGCTATTCATTAGATAACAATCGATTTTAGAAGGTGTTTAAAATACAAAGGGGCTAACCTAAGTTAGCCCCTTTGTCGTATGGTTTTATAGTTAGAACTTTTGGTTTTTGAACCAAGTTTGCAATTCTTCGCTGTCTATTTGTAGTTGACGTGCTAGGCTGTCGGGTGTATCAAAATGAGCCTCATCACGCACGTATTCCAAAAATTCTACCCTTATTTTGCGGTGATAAATATCGCCCGAGAAGTTAAACAAGTGAGCCTCGATGCTTTTTGCCACGGTGCGGGTTACAAAGGTAGGACGCTCGCCAATGTAAAGCATACCGTTGTAAATGGTTTCGTCGTTGTCTAGGGTGCAACGTACGGCATAAACACCGTGTTTAGGCAATAGTTTGCGTACATCGTTGATGGCAATGTTGGCGGTAGGGAAACCGATGGTTCTGCCTACTTTTTGTCCTGATACAACGGTACCACAAATAAAGTAAGGGTAACCCAAATAGTTGATGGCTTGTTTCATTTGGCCATCCATAAGGGTTTTTCTTACCAACGACGAGCTAACGTTTAGTTCATTCATTTGGAAGGGTGCAGCTTTTTCTACTTCTACACCGTATTTTTCGCCCAATTGTTTGTAGTAATCGTAGCCGTTTTCGCGGTCGTTGCCAAAGTGATGGTCGTAACCTACCAACAAATATTTGGTCTGAAGAATTTCTACCAAATAGTGTTGCATAAAGTAGCGCGACGATAGTTCGTATAGGTCTTTGGTAGCGTCGACTACGATGCATACATCAATGCCGAATTGCTCCAAAAGGGCAATGCGTTCGTTCGATATAGTAAGTAGTTTAGGAACGTAATTAGCACCCAACGTTTCGCGGGGGTGTTTGGCAAATGTGATAACAACCGATTGTAAACCGCGTGCTTGGGCTTGTTGGGTTAATTGTTGAAGCAGCATGGCATGACCTTTGTGCACACCATCAAAAAAACCGATGGCGACAGCCGAGTCTTTTGCTTCAAATTGCTTAAAATTGGTAATAACTTTCATAACGACTGCGAATGTACAAAAAGGAAAATGAATTACCAAAGAAAATAGGTAATAATAAAAACAAAAACCGCCAACATATCGTTAGCGGTTTTTAGGTGGGCCCACTTGGACTTGAACCAAGGACCTGCGGGTTATGAGTCCGATGCTCTAACCGACTGAGCTATGAGCCCGTTGCTCTAAAGCACCGCAAAGGTAATAAAAAAAATATAAATGAGAAAATTTATTTTTCTATACTTCGCTTAATCGTAACTTTCGACTATTTGTTGTATATTTGTAAGTTGTATTATCTGTATCGTTGATATGAAGCACGGAAATAACATAAGTTTTTTTCAACGCATCCGTATGAAATACAAAATATCGGTGCTGAACGAGAATACGCTAGAAGAGGTAATTCATTGGCGTGTATCGGCATTGCGTTTTGTATTTTGGAGTGTAGTTGTCTTGTTGCTAATATTGGCATTGTTCTCTACGCTGATTTTAACCACTCCTTTACGCGATTTATTGCCAGAGAAGGTAGATGAGAGCATGCGTAAAGAGGTGATTAAACAAACCATGTTGATAGACTCTTTGACAGAAGAAGTTCGTTTGAATCAGACCTATATTACAACCTTTCGCGATATTGTTGCATCTAATATAGCCATTACTGATACCACTATTTTTTCTACCACCATAGTAGATCAAATTAGGGATGAAAAGTTTATGAAAAAATCAGAAGCGGAACGTGCTTTTTGCGAAGACTTTGAACAGGCAGAACAATATAACATTATATCGTCAGAGGAAGCCATTAATACAGATAACTTGGTGTTCATGAAACCTGTAAAAGGCATAGTAACGGCTCCTTTCTCGGTAACAGAGGGTCATCTTGGAGTGGATGTTAAGGCAGATGTAGACGCCGCTATTTTATCGGCATATCAAGGGGTGATTTTGTTTGCAGGATATAACCCACAAGAAGGTTATATTGTGCAGATTGTTCATCCTAACAATTATATCTCAGTGTACAAAGGTGCCGATAGGGTACTAAAAAAATCGGGTGATATTGTGAAAACGGGCGAAGTGATTGCCACCATGGGAGATAATACAACTAAGAATACCTTGCATTTTGAGTTGTGGAATGGTATGACAGCACTTGATCCTACTCAATACATTGTGTTAGAATGAGAAGAATAGCCATATTAGGATCTACAGGTTCCATTGGAACGCAGGCGCTAGAGGTAATAGCAGCCAATCCGCAGTTGTTTGAGTTATTTGCCATTACAGGGCATAGCAACGTGTCGTTATTGGCACAGCAAGCACGTCAGTTTAAACCAAATATGGTTATTATTACCGACGATAGCAAGTACCTTGAATTAAAAGAAAGCATTAGCGACCTAGACGATGTAAAGGTGTTTGCAGGCATACAATCGGTGTGCGATATGGTCGCCATGTCATCGGTCGATATGGTGCTTACCTCTATGGTAGGTTATGCTGGTTTGCAACCCACCATCGCGGCGGTGAAGGCAGGTAAAACCATTGCATTGGCCAACAAAGAAACCTTGGTGGTGGCTGGCGAGTTGATTTGCTCGTTGGCAGCCCAGTATAAAAGCGCTATTTTGCCAGTCGATTCAGAACACTCTGCTATTTTTCAATGTTTGGCAGGCGAACAGGACAAAAGCATCGAGAAACTATTGCTAACGGCATCAGGCGGTCCTTTCCGTACCTTTAGCTTGGAGCAATTGGCTCATGTTACCAAAGCCGATGCCCTTAAACATCCCAACTGGGATATGGGTGCTAAAATTACCATCGACTCGGCTAGCATGATGAACAAAGGCTTTGAGGTAATCGAGGCCAAATGGTTGTTTGGCGTGCAAAAAGAGCAAATAGAGGTGGTAGTGCATCCACAAAGCATCGTACACTCCATGGTGCAATTTACCGATGGTTCAGTGAAAGCTCAATTGGGTATGCCCGATATGCGTTTGCCTATTCAGTATGCTTTTGGCTATCCCAATCGCTTGCCCAACGCCTACGATAGAGTAGATTTTACACAAATAGGCACACTTACGTTTGAGAAGCCCGATACCAATCGCTTCCGTAATTTGGCATTTGCGTACGATGCCATGGCAAAAGGTGGTAACCTTCCTTGTATTTTGAATGCAGCAAACGAGGTGGTGGTAAAAGCCTTCTTGCACGATAAAATAGGTTTCCTTCAAATGAGCGATGTGATAGAATGGGCCATGCAAACCCTGCCATTTATCCAAGCACCTACGTATCAAGATTACGTCGAAACAGACGCCCATGTAAGACGTATGGTAGAAGAAAAAATCCAATAAGAAATGATTCAACTCTTGCAATTTGTCGGAGCGTTATCGCTCATGGTTATATTACACGAAATGGGCCATTACATTGCCGCCCGTATTTTTGGTGTTCGTGTAGAAAAATTCTATTTGTTTTTTAATCCAGGTTTTACCCTTTTCAAGTATACATCCAAGAAAAGCGGTACAGAATACGGCATTGGTTGGTTGCCTTTTGGTGGGTATGTCAAATTATCGGGCATGATAGATGAATCGCTCGATACGCAGCAAATGCAAAAAGAACCTGCCCCTTACGAGTTTCGTGCCAAGCCCGCTTGGAAACGCCTTATTATTATGGCGGGCGGTGTGTTTATGAACTTCTTAACGGCCGTTATTGTGTATGCCATGTTGCTTTTTGCATACGGCAAAGAGTACGTAGCTTTAGACGATGCAAAATACGGTATGGCGTTCTCTGAAGTGGCACAAAAACACGGTTTTGTAGACGGCGATAAATTATTGATGGCCGATGGAGTTAAATTGGAATCTTTGGATTATGAAAGTATGAAAAAGATCTTTGATGCTTCTGAAGTTACTGTATTGCGCGGAGTAGATACCGTTCAAATTCCTGTTAATGAGTCTCTTAAATTAGATTTAGTAGCCGAGCAAACAGGTTTTGCTTCGTTCCGTTGCCCATTTGTAGTAAAAGAGGTAATGGATATGAGTCCCGCTAAACTAGCTGGTTTGCAAACAGGCGATAGCGTTGTAGCCATGAACGGTATTGTTGTACCTACGCATCAAGATGCCAATGCAGTCCTAAAATCGAACAAATTAACACCCATTACCATAGAATACGTTAGAGAAGGTAAATTGTGTACTACCACAGCAACCCCCGATTCGGCAGGGATGTTGGGCGTATATTTAACACCTTACTTTGAGATGCTTCCTATTACCAAAATAGAATACGGATTCTTTGAATCATTCCCCTTGGGATTAGTAGAGGGCAGCAAGATGTTTACCGGTTACGCTGATGATCTAAAAATTGTATTCACACCAGAAGGTGCTAGCAGTATAGGTGGTTTTGGATCGTTAGCAGGACTGTTTCCCGATGCTTTTTCGGCGCAATATTTTTGGACAATAATAGCCTATCTGTCTGTGGTGTTGGCGTTTATGAACCTACTTCCCATACCCGGTTTGGACGGCGGGCATATTTTGTTCTTGTTAATTGAATGCATTCGTCGCAAACCCCTTAGTCAAAAATTTATGGTCAATGCCCAAATTGTGGGTATGATCCTTCTTTTCGCTTTGCTTATTTACGCCAACGGCATGGACCTCTTCCGCTGGCTCAAGTAGTAAACTACTAAAACTGTAGATTTTCGTTTTTAGAAACATTTATTATATTTGTCTCGTTGATATAACGATAAAAGATAGTACGATTAGAAATAAAAAACACCAAAATAAAACATATTAGATAGAGCTGTTAGCTCTTATTCTCAACTCTGCAAATCGCCAAATTTAAAGAACTACATGAGAATAGGTGCAAGGTTCGCCGTATGGGTGAGCCTGCTGTACTTATTTATGTAGTAAGGCTTTGGCGAGCCTGCAGGGTTAGATAAGTAACAGAGGTTCGCCCTTTTTTATTTGAATAAGACTTCGGCTTTTATTAAACAGCATGAGAGCCGAAATACACATAGGAGAGTTAATCAAGCTAGAAATGGAAAGGCAAGGGCGCAAACCCTCTTGGCTTGCCAAGGAATTGAACTATACCCGTTATAATGTGTATAAGATTTTTGCCCGTCGCTACATAGATACCGAGACACTACTACACATATCTCAATTGCTTGGGGTTGATTTCTTTGCGGTTTATACAAACTACCTGCAACTCAATTTACTTCCTTTAAAGAATGTGTAATATTTTTACACACAACGTGTATTAATGCGCTACACTTGTTAAGATGATGTGAAAAATCGTTTTCTATCTTTGTGTTAACGGAGTAACTGAAAAGCCGTAAAGTGAGTAAGGATAATTTTAAAATATATACGTATGAAAAAGATTTTGTTAATTTTAATGACATTTGTTTCCTTGTCTGCTTTTGCAGGACATAAAGGTTTGTCTAATGGAGAAGCTGCATTTTGGGAAGATGCAACGCCTATAGTAGAATGGGAATCTATGGCAGTGCCTATACAATTATCAGGTAAATGCGATTTTAATGTTGTAGGAACTGTTTACATCAGAGGAGGTCGTTCAGGAGATACGCATCAACAGAATTTTGTAATTTCTGCAGGTAGTACTAAGACCAACGTATTGTTTGATGGCTTAGTAAATGGTTCTAGATATTATGTAACAGTAGAATTCTTAAATGATTAAATTTTATAAAGTAAGGTAATGAATAAAGTAAAAATTAATTTATTAGTATTATTTCTATCAGTAATATTCTTAGCAAGTTGTTCATCTCAAATTGAAAGAGATGCAACTGAAGTAGCAGAGCGTGCAGTTGAAATGGAAGAAATGGCAAAAAGTATGCATGATCGTTCTAATCTTAGTGGGAATAGAATGACTAGGCAAGAATTCGATATGTATTCAAGAGAATACATTGAATTTTGCAATAAGATGTTAGAAAAGTATTCTTCCCGTGAGCAACATGAGGAATTTACAAAGCTAGTTAATGATAAGATAGAGGATTTAAAGCAAAATTAATTATGAAAAAGTTATTAGCTCTTCTTACAGCATTGTTTTTGTTTGTAGGCATTTCGAATGCCTGTGAATACGTTCGTTCTACAAATGCACTTGTGTATGATAATATGGATGATTCTTTCGATTATATGACTTGTTATATTTATAGATATGATGATGGAGTAGGTTTGTCTTTAAGTGAAGATTGTTTGGAACTTCGTATTGTTTATGAAAATACCTATAGAACTTTTGAAGGACGAGATGTAAGTGGCTATAGATACTATGCGATAAAAAGTGCATTTGGTAGTGCCTGGTTAACTATATTTTTTAATTAGATTTTAGATTGAATCATTAAAACGAAAGCTGCCCGAATGAGTTTGGGCACCTTCTTCTTATGTATCAGAAAATTATTATTTATGAGAAAGACGTTAATATCAGTATTATTATCCCTTTCAGTTATATCTGTTGCTGATGGTCTTGAAGATTTAACCAATTTGTATATGTACTCATTTCAAGCATTAGGTGAGGAATGGGAAAAGCAAGAACGGGAAGAACAACAACGAAGAGAAATGCGTCAAAATAATCCCGAATTGAGAAATCAAGAATTTATGCGTCAGGAACAACAGCGTAAAGCTCGTTTAAAAACTGAAGGATATGTTGATTTAGGTTTGCCAAGTGGAACTTTATGGAAAGGTTATAATGAAGGTGGAGCTTATACATTGTATAAATATTCAGAGGCGAAGAAAAAATTTGGAAAGAATTTACCAAGTCGCGAGCAATGGTCTGAATTAATGCAAAAATGTGAGTGGCGATGGGCTTCAGATGGATATGTAGTACAAGGTCCTAATGGTAATTCTATTTTTCTGAACGCTTCGGGTTTTCGTGATAAAAGAGGTAAGGAATATGGAGTTGGATTTAGAGGGTACTATTGGTCTAGTAACACAAGAACTAACCATAGTAAGGTAACAAAAACTACTAATACATTTGTTGATTGTCTTTTTTTTGGTGCCGAAGATAAAAGCATCCAAATGGAGTATGACGATGCTTCATGTCCTGTACGTTTAGTTACCAGATAAGTCTACTCTTCTTTGTGCAGGTACGCTTCGCTGGGAAGGCTTTCGTTATGAAGGCGGTCTAGTGACGTTACAACATATTGCAAACAAAGCGGTTGGATGCCCTCGCCCTGTGGTAGAGGGCATTCTTGTTTGGAGGTGATGCACCAAAGTTTGTTCATGTCGGTAATGTCAATGGGGAGCGAAGGATCAAAAACATATACCGCGTAATATTGTATTTTATCTTCCTCTTTTTTTCCTTGTTTGGCTTCCCATTTAAGCAGGGGTTCTTCGCCCATCAAATCCATGTAAACGTGGTGTGGTCTATTAGGAGCAATGCTGTCGATGTGGCTGTGTTGAGGAGCAAATGCAAGATGCGTATAATAGTGTGTGGTAAGGGTATCACGCATGCCATTTTTATTGGTTAGCAGGTTGTCGCCCGTAAAGAAGCAGTTGCCACCAATGCGGTCATCTTCTTTAGTTAAATCTAGTTTTTTCTGAATTTGGTTCACGCTGCGGTCTACACTTTGCCCAATGTACAATTGGGTGTTGGCACCTTTGTTTTCGCGCCACCAATAAAGCAGAGTAGTATAGTTAGCTGCAGGATGACCAATTTCCCAATAGAGTTGTGGAATAACGTAGTCTATCCAACCTTCGTTAATCCATAGTTGTGTGTCGGCATACAAGTCGTCGTAGTTAGAAAGTCCATTGGTATCGCTGCCGTTTTCGTCTTGCTTTTTGTTGCGGTAGATGCCAAATGGACTAATACCAAAGCGCACCCATGGTTTGGTAGATTTGATGGTTTCGCTAATGCTTTTAATGAGCAAGTTAACGTTGTTTCTACGCCATTCTGCCAATTGATTTAGCGCATCAAACCCATCTGCCTTGGCAAAACGTTTGTATGTATCAATATCCTGGAATTTAAGCCCTTTTAGTGGATAAGGGTAAAAGTAATCGTCCATGTGCAAACCGTCTACATCGTATCGGGTAACGATATCTTTTACCACCTTAACAATGTGCTCCCTGTTTTGTGGGAAACCAGGGTTAAACAACAATTGGTTACCGTACGATACGTATAAGTATCTACCTTGGTAGTATCGGTTATTTTCCGCCAGTTTGTTCTTTTTATTGCTATTAGCTCGATAAGGATTGATCCACGCATGGAATTCCATGCAACGGTTGTGGCATTCCTCTATTAAAAATGCCATGGGGTCAAAATCACCTTCTGGAGCTTGCCCTTGCGTACCCGTTAAGAAACGACTCCATGGCTCTAGTTCAGAAGGGTAAAACGCGTCGCCTTCGGGTCTTACCTGGTATATAATGGTATTGATGCCCATCTTTCGATAAGCATCCAGCTGTTGCACCAGCGTATCTTTTAGCTGTTCCACGCTGAGGTTGCGGTAGTAGTTGTTGTAGGCGGTAGGAATCCATACCCCCCTAAACTCGTGTTTGGGAGGTTGGTTTTGTGCCCACAAAGCCATGCAAGCCACCATTACAATCCATAAAAACCCTATTCGTTTCATACTTTAAACTCCTAACTCCTAACTCCTAACTCCTCTATTGCTTTGTTTAGGCGGCGCAAGGTTTCTTCTTTGCCAATGGTAGCGGTAATATCAAACATGTGGGGGCCTTTGCCTTCGCCTACAATGCATAAACGGAACGCATTCATAATGTTGCCCATGTGCAAACCATTTTCGGTAATCCATGCCATTACCACTTGTTCGCTATTGGCTGCACCAAAGTCTTCGATGTTTTCCAATACGTTGTAAAGCGCTAGCATGTCGTCTTTCGAGGTAGCTTTCCAACGTTTTTGTACGGTTTTGGCATCGTACTCGGTAGGAGCTTCAAAGAAGAATTTAATTTGTGCCCAAAAATCGCTAATAAAGTTGCAACGCACTTTGGTCATGCCAACTACGCTTGACAAGGTGCTAAGGCTGGTTTCGATGCCTTTTTCTTGCAAGATAGGCATTAAAAGAGTTGCTAACTCCTCGTCGCTTTTACGAATAAGGTATTCGTGGTTGAACCATTTGCCTTTTTCGTAATCGAATTTAGCACCACTTTTGCTAACACGTTCCAACGAGAACGCTTCAATTAACTCGTCCATCGAGAAAAACTCTTGGTCGGTTTCGGCATGCCAGCCCAATAGAGCCAAGAAGTTAACAACGGCTTCTGGAAAATAACCTGCTTCGCGGTAACCCGACGATTTGTCGCCAGTTTTAGGGTCTACCCAATCCAAGGGGAATACAGGGAATCCCAAGCGGTCGCCATCGCGTTTGCTTAGTTTGCCGTTGCCGTCGGGTTTCAATAGCAAAGGTAGGTGTGCAAATTGTGGCATGCTGTCTGCCCAACCTAGGTATTGATACAACAATACGTGTAGTGGTGCAGAAGGCAACCATTCTTCGCCCCTAATTACGTGCGAAATTTCCATCAAATGGTCGTCTACAATGTTGGCCATGTGATAGGTAGGCAAATTGTCTGCCGATTTGTACAATACCTTATCGTCCAAAATAGACGAGTTAATTACCACTTTGCCTCTAATAAGGTCGTTGACGGTAATGTCTATGCCGGGTTCAATTTTAATACGTACCACGTAAACTTCGCCTGCTGCGATGCGTGCTTCTACCTCTTCTTTAGGAAGGGTAAGCGAGTTTTTCATGCTGCCACGGGTTTGCGCATCGTACTGGAAGTTGGGTATTTCTTGGCGTTTCGCGTCCAATTCGGCAGGAGTATCAAAAGCAATGTACGCCAAACCATCGTTCAAAAGTTGATCTACGTACTGACGATAAATGGCTTTGCGTTCGCTTTGACGGCAGGTTGCCAAACCATCTTGGCCAATGCCCTCGTCAAATTGGATGCCTAACCAGTTAAGCGATTCAATGATGTAAGCTTCTGCTCCAGGAACAAAACGGCCCGAGTCAGTATCTTCAATACGCAAAATCATTTTACCACCTTGTTTTTTAGCAAAAAGGTAGTTGTAAAGAGCGGTACGAACACCTCCAATGTGTAGCGCACCTGTAGGACTAGGGGCAAAACGCACCCTTACGTTAGTGTTACTCATGTAATTTATATTAATTTATTTTCAATTTCGTTTTCGTTCAGGCTAACCAATAAGGGTTTGCCGTTGGGGGCATAGGTAGTGTCTTGGCAGTTTGCCAATTGTTCTACCATCAGTTTCATTTCCATCTCGGTAAGCACTTTGCCGGCTTTGATGGCCGATTTTTCTGCCAAGGTCTGAGCCATCCATTCTTTTTGTTGTGTTTTGCTAGCCGATGGATTGGTTTGCAACAGCTCCATGGTATCTAACACGGTTTGCACAGGATTGTTGTCGCCCAAGCCTTCGGGAATGGCTGTAATTTGGTAGGCAGTTTTGCCAAAAGGTTCAAATTCAAATCCCAAAGCCGTTAAATCTTCGCTTACTTGTGTAAACAAACTATTTTCTTGTACCGATAGTTCCAATACCTCTGGAAACAAAAGGGGCATGCTGTAACGCTCTGCTTGCTGCATGCGTTTTAGGTATTGCTCAAACAAAATGCGAGCGTGCAAGCGGTGTTGATGAAATACCTGAATGGCCGCTTCGGTTAGTACCACCACGTATTTCTTTTTCCACTGCATTACTTTGTATTCAGCAGGTGTTGGGGGCAATAGTTCAGTTTCGATACCCCAAGCAGAGTTGCTTGTTGCCACCGCTGTTTTGGGTTCTTCTTCTGCCTTAAAGGTAAAACCACTGCTTTTTTGTTGGTATAAGTCTTCCCAATGATCCGATGGTTTTTTAGAGGTATAACCACTGCTCTTAAAAGGGTTGTACGAGGGGTCAAAGGTTACCTTGGGTGTTTGGGGTTTGTCCAAACTGGCCGTTTGCAAGGCGGGAATAAACGGAGCATCGTCCTGGTCAAAATCGATGGTTGGAATGGAATTTGATTTCCCCAAGGTTTCGCGCACTACTGCCGATAAAATGGGGAAAATAGCTTTCTCGTCTTCAAATCGTACCTCGGTTTTGGTGGGATGGATGTTTACGTCTATTTTAGCGGGTTCTACGTCAAAGTAGATAAAATAAGGTGCCCTGGCATCGCTGGGTATAAGCTTTTCGTAAGCCATTTGAATGGCTTTGTTAAAATAGGGGTGCTGAATGTATCTTTTGTTTACAAAAAAGAACTGCGAAGCGCCGCGTTTGATGGCCGCTTCGGGTGCCCCTACGTAACCGCTAATGGTACCCAAAATGGTTTCTACTTGTACCGATAGCAATTTGCCGTCTAACTTTTTGCCAAACAACGACAAAATGCGTTTGTGGGTATTTTCGGGCATGAGTTGGTAAATTACCTGCCCATTATGGTGAAGCGAAAACTGCAAGGTAGGATGAGCCAAAGTGATTTGCTCCACTACTTGCACAATGTTTCTAAATTCGCTTTCGTTCGATTTTAAAAATTTGCGGCGTGCCGGAATGTTATAAAACAAGTCGCGAACGGCAATGTTGGTTCCTTTGCTGCAACCAATTAACTCTTGGCTTTCTAGGGTTCCGCCCGATAGGCATACGCACGATCCCAATTCGTCTTGTTCGCGTTTGGTGCGTAGCTCCACGTGCGCTACTGCGGCAATCGAGGCCAATGCTTCGCCTCTAAAACCCATGGTTGATAGGTTGAAAAGGTCTTCTGCTTGTCGTATTTTAGAGGTAGCATGGGGCAAAAAAGCCGTAACGGCATCATCGGCCGACATGCCGATGCCGTTATCAATTACTTGAATCAGGGTTCTACCTGCATCTTTGATGTGTATGTCTATTTGGGTACTACCTGCATCAATGGCGTTTTCTACCAATTCTTTTACCACCGATGCGGGGCGTTGAACCACCTCGCCAGCGGCAATCTGATTGGCTACCACCTCGGGCAGTACCTGTATGCAGCGATTATCCGACATAATTGTTGTAAAGCATGTATCCTACAAAGAAAATAATGGCAATTACAATACTTAAACGTATTTTCTCGTTTTTACGTTCTTTTGCCCCTTCAATACTTTGCATAAATTTTCCACGAATACGTTGCTCGTATCCACGTGGGTTTTCTTTTTCTTCTTTTTCTTCTAGTATACCCAATTCTTTGCGAACACGTTCTTCCGACTCTGCTAAACGTTCCTTGTGCTCGTCGTAGTAGCGTGGTTTTAAATGAAAACTTCTGGGTTTGCGTTGCTTAAAAAAAGGTAGGTTGATTCCCATGTTTTAGTCTTTAATTTCTACCCAAACAGGGCAATGATCGGAATGTACAACTTCTTGCATGATGCCCGCACCAACCAAACTGCTACGAAGCGGTGCAGATACCAAATGGTAATCGATGCGCCAGCCTGCATTGCGTTTGCGTGCTCCCATGCGATAGGTCCACCAACTGTATTGCTCGGCACGATCGTCAAATTCTCTGAACGAGTCAATCATACCTGTCTCAATAAACTGGGTAAGCCACTCGCGCTCTTCGGGTAAGAACCCCGAAACTCCTACTTGACGCTCGGGGTGGTTTATGTCAATGGGTTTGTGGGCAATGTTGTAATCGCCACATACCACCACGTTGGGTCTTTCGGCTCTAAGTTGTGTAATAAATTGTTCAAAATCGGCCAAGAACTCCATTTTAAAGGTTTGGCGAACATCGCCAGTAGTGCCCGATGGAATGTAAACACATACAACGGTAAGGTTACCAAAGTCGGCACGAATTACCCTGCCTTCGCAGTCGTATTTTTCGTTTTGCATGCCGTAATAAACTGCATCAGGTTCTTTTTTGGTTAAGATGCCAACGCCACTATACCCCTTCTTCTCGGCCGCAACAAAGTAACCCTTATAACCCATATCCTCAAACAAGGTTTGGGGTATTTGATCCAATTGTGCTTTGGTTTCTTGCAAACAGAGTACATCAGGATTCTCTTGTGCCATCCAATCGGCTAACCCTTTGCTCAATGCAGCACGAATGCCATTTACGTTGTACGACAATATTCTCATCTTATTTGGTATGGTATTGTTTTACCTTTTTAAATAGGTTCGATGCAAACACTAAATTATTAAGGTGTTCGTTGTCCGAATCAAAAATAGAGTCTTTGTTTCCTTCCCACGATTTTTCACCTTGATGAATAAACAAGATTTTATCGCCAATCTCCATTACCGAGTTCATATCGTGCGTATTTACAATGGTGGTAATGTTGTTTTCGCGCGTAATTTCTTGAATAAGTTGGTCGATGGTAAGCGATGTTTTGGGGTCCAAACCCGAGTTGGGCTCGTCGCAAAACAAATAAGTAGGTTCCAATACAATGGCACGAGCAATGGCCGCACGTTTTTGCATACCACCACTAATTTCAGATGGGTACAACTTGGCAGCATGGTCTAGTCCCACACGTTGCAAGCAGAATTTTACCCTTTCTTCCCACTCATCGCGACTTTTGCTAGAGAACATCTCCAAGGGGAAACGTACGTTTTCTTCTACGGTCATTGAGTCGAATAGGGCAGAACCTTGGAAAAGCATTCCAATTTCTTGGCGCAAGTCAGTCATTTCTTTGTTGCTAAGATGGGTAATGTCCCTGCCATCGTACAATATTTTTCCTTGGTCTACTTGGTGTATACCAATGACACTTTTCATCAATACGGTCTTACCCGAACCACTTTGACCAATAATCAAGTTGGTTTTTCCCGATTCAAAGGTAGCCGAGATGCCTTTTAAAACCGTTTTATCGTGAAACGATTTTATTATATTTTGAACTTCTATCATACCAATAACAAATCGGTTAAAATTACATTTAATAACAAGATAATAATGCTGCTGTTTACAACAGCGTTGGTGCTGGCTTTACCTACGTCTAATGCACCACCGTATGCATAGTAGCCGTAATACGACGATACCGACGAAATGACAAATCCAAAAAATAACGATTTGATAATAGAGTAGGTAACGTAGTATGGATTAAAGGCGTATTGGATACCTAAAATGTATTTTGAAGGAGAAATAATTCCCGAGAAACTAATTAGGTAACCACCTAAAATACCTACAAACATACTAAAGATAACCAATACGGGAATGATGCTTACCATACCTAAAATTTTAGGCAAAATAAGGTAGTTGGGTGCATTTACCCCCATAATCTTAAGGGCATCAATTTGCTCGGTAATACGCATGGTACCAATTTCTGATGCAATGTTCGAACCAACTTTACCTGCCAAAATAAGGCACAAAATGGTCGAAGAAAACTCCAATAATAGTGTGTCGCGGGTGGTTAACCCCGTAACATAGTCGGGCAATAAGGGGTTCTCGGTGTTTAATACCATCTGCATGGTAATAACGGCACCAATAAAAACTGAAATAATGATAACAATTCCCAAGGAGTCGATACCCAATTTTTCAATTTCTTTAATGTACTGTTTGCCGAGCATACGCCAACGTTGAGGTTTCTTAAAAACCTCCTTCATTAGTTCGGCGTATCGACCAACGTGTTCAAGAATATTCATAATTTTATAGTTAAAGGTGTGGGCAAAAGTAATAAAAATAGACGAACTCTTGCTTTACTGTATCCATATTTTCTCGGTATAGGAACTTCCATCAAGCTTTTCGACTACCAAAAGATACACTCCTGTTACAAGAGAAGGCAATGTGCTATCAGATTCCGATAGGGTTTTGTATAATTTGCCGTCTATGCCGTACACGTGAATGCAACGTGCGCTTTCCCAAATATCGTCAGCAATCTGCGTGCCGTTAAATGCACGTTTATTGGTGTCGCTCGTTTCGTTCAAATTGGTTGTTTTCTCTTTGGTATAGGCGTAAATACCTAAGTTGTAAGGGTCAAGGTCGGTTCCCATTGGAATCCATTCTCCACTTTCGTAAAAGTCTATCCATTGACATCCTTTTTTTAGTTCAACTTCGCTGTAGTTTGGAATGTTTACATCAATGGGAATAACGTATTTTCCTGTTTCTGAATAGTAGGTAACAGCAATGTGGATATTGCCCGACACGGTTAAAGGCGTTGGTAATTCGTGTTTGTAAAACGAAGAGTAGGTAACGGTAACAGGGTCTGAAACATACAAGAAAGCATGCTTGTCTAGGTCAATAACCGAAAAGGTAAGGCGTGTATTTGCAGCAGGTACTCCGGTACCAATAGCCACCAATTGCTCTCCTTCCCCAAAGTTGAATTCTACAATCCCGTCGCTTACAATATGTGTATCAATACCGTAACCAGCCAATGTTCCTGTGGTGGTATGGTGATATACCTTATCAATGGAACTAACAGGGGTTAGGTTGGTGTACGATGTGCAATCGACGCTTACCAAAGCATCGTCATAAGAAATCCACAAATAATCTCCGTAGAAAGAATTTTCTCCCCAAGAGTTTTGTGCCAACCAGGCTTGCTTGTTGTCGTCCCATCCAATAAGGGTAACAGCATGATTGGGAGCTTCTTCTCCTTCGTATTTATAAATACCTGTGACTGTGTTTAGCGCACTAAATGTAAAGCGGATACTTGCCGTAACTGCTCCGTATTCCATGATGTTTTCTTTAATAGCAATATCATCGTACTCTGGCAGATAATTCCAACCCAAAATATAGGTAGGGCAATCTTTCTTGTCGTAGGTAGGACAGTTTACTTTTTTGTAATCATACGGAACACCCTTCTCGGTTACGATACCTTCTAGGCGTGCTAACATCGAATTGGCTACGCGTGTATTGCCGCCACCCGTCATGGGTGCTATTAAGAAACCTTCGTGACAGGTGCTCAAAATCTGAGGCGATAAATACCCTGTTGTTAAGTTGTTTTTATGACATAAGATTTGCCATGCGGTTGTACAAGAAAAAGACCAGCATGTGCCGTCAATCATCTGATCGCGCGGAGCCAGTGTCCATCCTTCGTTGCGCGCATCAAAAGAACTGGGTAAAGTAGTTCGCTCGTGTACTATTTGGTATTTGTGAAAGTTGTCAATGGGTTTAACGTAACCT
>JAEIGA010005860.1_pt1 | contig 18691 bp, 29 predicted proteins | sample 9270691 | NCBI WGS metagenome assembly JAEIGA01 (sample SAMN17057246, study PRJNA624740) | gut metagenome | biome: biome; isolation source: fecal sample | host: Bos grunniens | place: China: Xizang | collected 2019 | reverse complement strand
ATTAACATATGTAGAATAAGCTGCATCAACCTCAGCTTTTGTTTTTGTGGGTGGGTCTGCCTTATAACCATTTACTGCCTCCTACCAAGCAGCTTTATATGCTTTTAATGTTACATCCTCATTCTCAATACTATATTCTTTTTCCTTGAGCTCAAAAGCGATTTCGACGTAAACTCCTTGAGTTAAGTTTATTGCTTTAACATTATCAAGCCCATTTTTAATAGAATAACTTCCTCTGGTTAAAGGCATAAATGTATCAGAGGCCGCCGAGGGGAAAGTGTTACCAGTAGATAAATCTAAAAGAGTAGTATTATTAAGTTTAAAACTGCATTCAGGTGGCGTAACACCGATGTATTCATTATTATTAGGATTGCCGCTATAATACGCAGTATTATTTACGAGATATATGATTATATCAGACCAAGTTGTATAGGGAATATCATGAGCAGCGTCTGCGTAATAATTACCCTAATAAGTATACACTGGAACAATGTCGCGTGGGTGAATGGTTAAATAATAAACCGCACCCATTTCTTTGCGTATATCCTCAATATAAGTTGTGATAATTTCTTCATTTTCATTTTTACCGACAAATTGAGCAACCGCATCTCTTGAAGTGATATTTGATAAGTAGCTAAAATTATCTGGAACTGAACGATCATAATAACCATAAGTAATAGTAGCTGTGCTATAAATATCTCCATCAATTTTAGTTAATTTACTAATAGGTAAAGTGTCGGGGCTAAAGTAATAAGAACCAGTAGCACCAATAACTATTTGCTAGGGCGGTCCTGCATTTTCTCCAACAAAAGAAACATAATATTTAGTACCAGAAGAAGCTCCAGTGATAAAAGCATGATACATTGGGAAATCACTTTCTTTTTCAGTACCTATCGTTTCTTCAGCTATTTTCATTATTCTATTTTCAATATCGGGCAAGCTTAATAAATTATATGCACTTAAATTATCGAAATTGTATTCGGCGATTTCGTAAGCAGTAGCATTAAATGTATGAAGCATGCGGCCGAGCGTGTCATTAGGCGCAAGAGATACGTTCATAAGACGAACAATATAACTTCCTTCTCCAGGCGAGCGGAATAACTTAGGTTTTCCATTAGTAAGCCAATCAAGCGCCTCTAATTTAAATTGTCTTTCTTTATAAAAATTATCAGATGTAAGTGCTGTTGATGTGTGAACACTATTGTTCTCGCGTAAATACGCGGGAGCACCTGCGGCCGCACCAGTCCTACTACGTTTACTATCTGCATAATCATTCTATAAGCCACTCATAAACAATTCTTTTTCATCACCTAGATATGACAACATACCTGAAATTGCGAATTCTTTATAGTTTACATTTCCGTTTCTAAAAATAAATGGATATTTGCTTCCTAAAGTATCGAGCTTGCTCTCTAAAATAGTCGGTTTAAAGGTTGATACTTTTGGATTATATTTAATTTTTAACTGGCGAGTTCCATCTGTTAAAAATGCATCTTCAAAATCTGCAAAAATATAACAGGGATTACCATATATATCTTTATCCATATACTCATTAGTATTATAAGGGTGTCTTAATACATGTATCATTCTATTAGAATACAATTGATTTTTATTAAAAGCTTGTACACAATATAAATAATGTATACCGTGTTCAAGTGTATAATCAGTCCAAATAATACCTAATTCACTTGGAGTTTGTGATAATGCATTAAAACGACAAATTTCATGCCAGTGCTCTGTGTTGCTATCATATCTACTAATAACAAAATTACCTGAAAATTGTGTTTCTGCATAGTCTTCGGGTTTTTTTACTAAAGATAAACTCACACAACCGTTTTCTAAGTCTGGCTCTGCTAATAATAAAGCTGGGATGTTCACATCCACAGTATCTCCTTCTCTAAGAGTATATGATGAACTCTCTGTTTTATAATCGTTAATAGTGGTTACAGAATATACAATTGTATACAATACATCTTTAGCGAGTCCTTTTTTAGAACTCCACTGATCATATGCGTGATATTCAGACCAAGTACTATTATTTTCAGTTTTTGTTTGCATTTCATCGGAGTTGTTGTTATGAATTAATTCTCCACTTGTTTCAAATACTTGATTATAGTTATCGTAAATAGTAAAACAATAAGAATAAACTTTTTCAGTAACATCTTTATTTACATAATGACCGATGAAATCTACTGGATTATTATTATTAATACTTTTATCTAAATTTGAAATTGACATAGTAGCTGACCCTGTACATTTGATAATACCCACTTGTGATAAGGGGCTAATAAATGTACCCTTTACAAAAGCCAACTATGCTTTATAAAACTGTCCAACAACTAGTTTTTTAGCTTGTTCATTAGTTAAAGTAAATGAAGCTAAATAATATCTGTTTATATCATTATAGCTAATGCTAGATTTAGGAGCGTTCCCTTTATACTGCTCTAAACCAGTTGTAATAGTTTTTAATTGTAATTGTATATGTGTAAAATCACTATAACTTACCGCTTTGCTTAATTTGAATGGTATCTAAATAGTAATACCATCTTCTGATTTTATAAAAGCTGGTAATTTGTTTTCTATAATTGGTGGATAAGATAAAGTACTCATTCCGTTGACTCCTTTCTCTCAAAAATAAGGGTGTAGATTTTTATCTACACCCTTTTTTATTAATCAATCATAAATAGTAGAGCTTCCATCTGTCCTGTTGTAAGAACAATATCGTCTCCAAAATTATCAATATTTACAGTGTAAATATTTACTTCTTGTTCAAGATTGAACAAATCTTCAAGTTCTTTGGCAGCAATTTCCATCTTATCAGGATTGATAATAAATCTGTTGGTGTCTGCATCCAACTCTCCATAATTAGAAAGTAAATCTAATCTTGCTTTCTCAATGTCTTGAGCCATTGCAAGAAGAGTTTCTTTATTCTTTTGAAGATAGAAATTTACTTTAATAGGAAACTTCTGAGTAGAATCTTGAAAAGCTGATGCCAATTCAGTAGCATAAGTATAAATTTGATTATTAGTTAATTTCATTTTAATTCTCCTTTTTCTCATTTGATATATATATTATATGAAAAAATTTTTATAAAGTCAATCAACTAGACGAATAGCTGATATCTGTTAAAATACCACAATTAAAATATAATGATGCATATTGACTCTTTACATTATCCCACACTTTGACAATAACTGATGAAGTTTTTAAATTGGACTGACTTTGTCGTGAATAAAACCCAGCACGTGCGATATCTAACCAATTGACATCCAAATCAAAATCGTTCTAATTTTTTATTCTCAATTGGTCTGGGAATAAATAATAATATAAGTAACGTTTTTTGCCATCAGCAGGTTCTAAATAAGTATAAGACCAACGGCTAAATAAAGCTGTTTTGTTTTCATTACCAATTGGGTCATATAGGGTATGTGGCACTCCAAGGTTCCAAGCTCCAATTTCACCCTATTTAGCATAAAGAGTTTTAGTAGACAAATTACCATATTTTGTAATTTTCAAATTTAATGAGCTCTACTCTGTTGTGGTATATGAAAATGTATACTAAAATGTTAAAGTATAAGAAAAATAAACTTTTTCACTTGAAGCTTTTCGATCAGTTGTGTAGGTCACATAAAATTTTTTAGCCTATTCATCTTTTGTAACAACCAATGTTGGAGTAATAGTATGATTGTATGTATTTTTCCATTCTGGGACATACTATGTTTCTTCTGAAGCTGGTGTAACTTCGCTTTCTCCTTCTTCTTCTATTGAATCTTCAGGATCATCTTCTGGTTCTGAGGGCGGTGGTGCGACATCCTCCCACCACATTTCATATAATGATGCCTTAATCATTGTCATATTTTCCGTTTTCAAGATTTCTGCATTATCCCAGGGTAATTCTTCTGGGAAGGTAACCTCAAAAGTAAATGATATCTTACCATCATCATCATAGCCAGTAGTATCGTGGGTAATCGTAAATTCTTGTTTAATTTCATTAGAAGTAATAGTATGACCCACATCAAGATTACCCATAACCTCCATAATACTATCTGCTTCATTTTCTACCTAACCATATAAAAATAGGTTAGTGTTATGCAAACTGTTTTCACTAATCGTCCAATTACCAATACTACCTGCAGTGGCATATAAATTGCCATCCATGTCAACGCCAAATACGCCTTTTATGCCCTCAGCAGTTACATTGCTGTCAGCATCAGTTTCTGTAATAACACTGCCATTAGTACCGCCTTTATTCCAAATAAACCAATTCTGTTTAAGTCGTGAGGAACCAACCGCATATTTACCATCTGATGGCTGCTCACCTTTACTAATAAAACCTAAAACATTTTTGTCTGTGTTATTATCATAAATTGTTAAATCTTTTGAATTAATATAAAAACCAGCGATATTACCAGCACTAGCATAGAGAGCACCAGTATTGTCGACTCTAAAATGAGAGCCAATACTCAGCAGTGTCGAACCGGATGAATACATATGAAAACTGTTTGCAGAGCCTAGAGTGCCAGTTGTAATTGAATTAGAACCAATATTCCAACCACCAATAGTGCCGCCCGCGGTCGCTTGAATTCGTCCTTTTAAAAATGCGCCATTTTCATCAACTTTAAAGACAAGGTTTGTATCACTAGTACTTCCATCTCCTTTTAGTCCTTTCCATAGTGCAAATCCATTTGCAGGAGAAATTTCGCCATATAAGCCAGCCTCATACAATTTTAAATTTTGAAGACATAAACATGCGGCCGCGTTTTGACCGGCTACTTTTGGATATAACTGGAAAGAAATATAATAGTTTTCAGCATCATTTTCAATAGTAAAATCAACTGCAAAATCAACAAAAGTTGGTTCTCCCCAATTACGACTAGTAACGCCACTAGTATCATCAACGGTAACATTAGTTGTAAACTCTTCGAGGATCTTTTTATTAATACCTCCCGAATATGAGCCATTTTTAGATTTTTGTGTTCTTACTGCAACATAATCAATATTGCCTGCAGTATCAAAAGATTGTGATGAATCCTAATATCTTTGTAAGCTTATCTAACCAGATAAAATATATTTTTTACCTTTTTCCAGTCCAAAATCACTCGCTTCTGTGCTTGGAATAGTGAAACGATAGTATAATTCTTCTCCGGGCTCGGCCGTAAACAACATGCGTAAATAATTATTACACCAAGTTGGATAATGGGTCTTGTCGCCGTTAAGCGCTTCGTAAAAACCAGAAACAATGCTTGTAGTGTTGGCTGATGCATTTTTTATGCGATATCCGGCGAGATTAAACACGGAAGCATTATAAGAAGGGTTGTCAAAATTACCACAAACAATTGTATAACTCTAATCATTAGCTGTTTCTAATAAATTTGTTGGATTTTTTCCATAAATTTGTACATTATGGAAAGTGCCGCTTAAGGCATTTATATCACCAGTAACACTTAAATTATAATTATTATCAACAGTTAATCCATTGCCAATTTTAAAATAATAATTATTTTCAGGAGTGTCTCCTAAATAAATTTGAGGTGTTTTTAATTTAAAATTACCACTATTTAAATCAATTTTTACACCAGTACCGGCATTAGTAAAATCAGCAGTCTATAAATAAAAACCCGTATCTGAAGCATGGATTAAAGTTTTTTGTTCTGTATCATTATTTCTAATTTCAAAATAAGTTGTTCCATTCTCTTGGCTACTATTAATAGTAGTATTTTTAGATGTTAATTTAAAATTATATGCATCAAGATGTCCATTTTGTAAATTAAATTTAGTTCCCTGTGTTTCATTATAATTTGCACTTTGCAAATAATAATCATTTGTATCTATATATAACAAAGTTTTATCGTTAAGTGTTTTAACATACATTAAGGGATTAGACTCGTACCCTGTGTCTTTAGCATTTAATTGAATTAGTGATTTTGTATTCTTTTTTATATCAAGAATACCATTATCTAAATCCACGCGCATGCCAGTTCCATCACCAGTATCATAGCGCTAAGATTTAATTTCACTGGTATCACCATTGAATAAAATTCTACCTTTTCCAGATTTACCAATAAAACCTGTTCCATCTATTTTAAAACCAAAGCTTTGAGCACCATTATTGTAACCATAAATTCCAAGAGTGGTAATAGACTAATCACCAACTTGAGTAGCAACATCTCCCATCAGCACACCTTCAAATTCATTGTTACTATTCTTACGTCCTGCACCTACCATGGCGGTTAGAATAGTATTTGATTCTTCATCAACTTTTAATGAACCATCCCAAGAGTTTAACATGGCTGAAGAGTGTTTATTTTGTCTAATTAATAAAGGCTATGCCCATAAAATAGAATTGTTACCAGAGTATGCTATTACTACTGGGTAAATTCTTAAATCATCTATAAATAAATTACTAGCAACAAGACAGTTTTCTTTATCTAATCTTGGAACAAATGATGTAGCATAAGCTTTTAATGTAGTATCATTTTCAATTTTGGCACCTGTGCTATCATAAAAATTATAAGCGTTAGTATCATATTTTCCTTCACAATATGAAACAGTAGAATCATCATTATATTTATAATATCTAATTTTCCATGCAGCCTTTTTCCCGTCATCATCTTGCCATTCATTGTGTGTGTTTGTATCATATAACTTATACGCACTTTTACAATAAACAGGATTGTTTCCAGCAGCACTATACATAATACTACTTGCGCCCTCAATATATGCAGTGTTTGCGGGGGCATAGGGAATTGGCATATATGAAATTAGATCAATTTCTTTATTTAAACCTTCTATTTGAACATTATTGGCAACACATTTTAACATGCCCCAATAAGATTCATCAGTTTCAATTTCTTTTTTATATATTTTACACTTCTTAATTGGAAACTTTTCCGTAGTGGTATCTTGTTCTTCCCATTCAACAACTAAATCGTAGCCATCACTAGGTCCATCAAAAGTTAATATGGTAGATTTGTCATCATCTATCGTGTCTAGAAGTGTTAATTCTTTATTATCAAAATCATATAATTTTGGAACAATAGTGAGAGCATTTTCTGTATGCTCATCATCTACGATAATATCGTTAATAACCATTGGTTGAGAACCCTATACCATAAATATCAGGGTGTAATCTGTACCTTGGTTACCAAAAGCTGAAAAATTAAAATATTGTGTTGTAGAATGTACAACGTTTTGTTCCTGCTCTGTTACTGTATTTGTTGCTGTTCCATTAATATCAACAATCTCTTCTGTTTCAGTAACACTTGCAACTTTAATCACTTCACAAATTATATGATTCTATGTTGATGTATTTTGATAGTTGCGAGCAATATGATATGTAAAAATAGTATCAGTATTTACGTCTGTAATTGTTCTATAATATCCAGTGTAACCATCTTTATAACGTGCGGTTTGATCACTAGCGACTACTGAAAAACCAGTTTTATCAATATCATCTATTCTTAAAAGCGTAGAATTATTAGGTACATACCAATAAACTGTTGTATTTACTAAATAGTCGGGGACCTCTTCGTCGGCAAACTTATATTTAACCTATAATTTTCTTAACTTAGAACTATCGCCCTAATTATTTAAATCACCATATTCATTATATACTTGATATGTATCCTAAGAATTTAATCCATGCTCAATAACAATTTCACCCTCAAGGTTAACTTCTGTGCTAGTTAATACTTCAGCATCATTAGTAAAGATTAATTCATTAGATATTATTTTTTCGTGATTATAAAATAGAACTGCCTTGATGCTTTCTGTTCTTACTGGATTTACAAAAGTTAACTCTAGAGCAGAATTATCTTTTTTCACATAGTGACTAGGATCATCTAGATTCTAATCTGGTAAACCTATATTTTTTGCGTCGGCGATTCTACTCCATCCTGCAGGCATAATACCATCAGTAGTTAAACTAGAAACATCTTTTTTATACCAATAAATACAATATTTATTAGCATTATTAGCAACAAACTCATCATCTGTCAATTTACTACCATAAATTTCACCAATGTTTATTTGTGTATCAGCATCAAATTTAATCAATGCGGCTAGTCGTGTACTATTATCAGAACCTGTCCCTAATGGAGTCGTATAGATAGTATGAATAGCTTCTGCATATTTCTTTATTTTATTTAAAGTTCTTGTAAGACTACTTACATAACTATCATAGGTGTCTTGGTAGCTTGCGGCCGCAGTTATAGCCCCTTGAATGGATGCTTCTGCTGCAGTAATTGCGGAATTGATAATGTGATAATAACTAGTTTCTGAATTTGTACTATGACCCAAGCGCGCATGAATCATATTTAATGCACTTGTCGCTTCATCTATATCATCGCACGCATTACCATCAATATCCTTAAATATAAAAGTCTCATTATGAGTGTGAGCATCTTCTAAAATATCTGTATATGCTTTATGTAAATATTCAATATCTTTATCTAATTGTTCTTGATAATGAATTAATGAAGTGTCACCAGTCCCAAGTAAATCATTTAAATAAGACACTGATAATCCTGCAATAGCATCGTTAAAATTGTCTAATGTATGCCATAGGGTAGTACCAATAATTTTCGATATTGCCTAACCATTTTCAATTATCTCATTAATATCCGCTTGTAAATCCAAACAATTTTCATCGTGAGGAATCTTTGTGTAGTTTTTACTATCACGAATTGTTAACAAACGGGTATCTGTAGAAATTTCTGCTAAATAAGTATCTTCATCATATCCAGGAGATGGTACATAAGCTCCATCGCTAAACCCTAAATATTCATTATCTTCGCTTTTGTTATACCATAATAGTTGTACAGCTTTTTTATTATATGAATCATTGGCACCTTTACGATGGTCAAATGACTATGTATTGTTAGTATAAATTTTCAATCTATTATCAGCAATAGAGGCAATTTCACTACCAAAGCCTACAGCAACATTTTTTACTTTAATATTACTAATTTCAGTAGTTTCTTCCTTGTCAAGATATGGTATTGTTAATCTTTGAACGGCTTGATTATTGTAGTCATAATATTCAAAATTATTATTTTGATATAAATAAACATAAATTTCTTTTGCATTAGTAGGCCAACTAGATAAGGTACACACAATTTCTTGGGGAGTGTATATTTTAAATGCATATGGATTACCAAACATATCTTTTAACGCGCTTAAACGCAAATCTAATCTATCATAACGTTTTGTTTCTCCTGCTGCTTCCCCATTATCTATACCAATTACTAAATGTATACCATAGTCACCGCTACGCATCTCATATTGATCAAAAGCAGACCAAAATTCTCCTTTAATATATAATGTATTAAAAATATCATTATTTGCAATATTATAACCAGCGCTACTAAGATTGATAGTGCCTATATGCTCTTCGAGTCTAGAACCATTTGCGGTAATGCCCGTAATTTTACTTGCGTCTGTGGAATCAACCATATTATCAGTTAAATCTAAGATAGAATTTAATGCAGATACATAAGTAATAGGTTTATCAGCTTCCTAAGTATTATGTTTTCCTTGAATATACTTAGTTTTTGTATAATCCCCCTCCAGAATTAAAACACGTACATTATCATTAACTCTGTAGCTACCACCATCTCCTTGGGCCTCAAATGTTGTTCCACCATCAGAGACAGTGTAAATATTGTTTTTAGCATTACTAATATCTGTAACTGTACAAATAATAGTTTTATCATATTTCAAATTTGTCACATGTTTTTCTGCGATCGTTGAAATAGCCTAAAACAATGATTCTGTAATATTATTACTCATAGGTTTTTATCTCCTTTCTCTCCTTTTTAATCTATTATATTATAAATTTTAAACAAAGTCAATTAATAATATCAGTCCAAATAGAAAAAGGCGAGCTACCGAAGTAACTCGCCTATAATTTATTTTCTATTCGCATATTGAGATGCTTTATTAACTAAGTTATTAAATGCTTCTTCAATTTCATTTCTATCTGTAACACCAGGGAAACTTGCTTCAATATGTACATTCTACTCTAAAGAACCTTGCATTCCACCTGCGTATCCAGGAGATGAAATAATACCACCCAACTATTGATTTAATGCATATGCATCAATCGTAGATAAAATTCCTCTTAGAGTATCAATAGTAAGTAAAAGATTTTCAGTATCATGTTTATTTAGTACCATTTCTTTTTCATGTAAGATTGCCATTTTACCACTTGGACCCCAAGCGCCAGTATATCCACCAGTATCAAAAGGCAATGCATTACTTAAAAAACTAAATGTGTCTTTTAATGTATCAACTACATTATCAATAAACGATGCGGCCTCTTCACCGACTTCTTCTCCAAACAAAGAAGTTAATACGTTATTTGCTGCTTGTGCTAATAGAGAATCTGCTTCTGTTGTACTACTATCATTAGTATCGTCTGCAGAAGGTGTTTCGGTAGAAGTCGTGTCAGTTGGCGGTGCTTCAGCAGTAGAATTTCCAACGTTATCTAATTTTGTTCCTACGGTTTTAGCATAATCTTCATACGCCTTAATGGTTTTTAAAATCTCACCGCGTTGTATTGCATAAGCTGCCGCAACCGCACCAACAGAGGTTAATTGCTCTTTCATAGAATCTATAATTCCGCCATCCTTAGTGATGGATTCAGTGAGTAAATCATTTTCCGCAGTAATGCCTCCAACATTACGAGCTAAAGTAGCTAAGTTGCCGCCAGTAGTTTCTTTAACTTTAGCAATGGTTTCATCCCAGCGTTCAAAAGCGCTAGAAGAGTTTGAAAGATATCCATCAATATTGCGCTTCCAAGCGTCCGTATTCTCAATCATATCTGCGAAGTCAGTTGACCATGCCTCCGCTACGATATTACTATCTGCGGTAAGGGCGGTTTGATATAAATGAGAATAATCTTGTAACTGTTGATAATAATATTCTTTTGCTGCAGAGACAGCTGCGTTATATTCTTCTTCGCTTTCAAATGAGCCATTCATGTATTGCTCATTCAACGAAGTTAAAGTATCGTACATTTCTTGCATTGTGGATTTATACTTATCAGTATAACCGTTTGCTGCTTCAAGACCTTTGTTGTATAATGCATTCTGAGCGTCCTCAAACTGCTATTCTGCCGCACTTACTGCTTTTGCATCTGCAGTATATACATACCCAAAGTTACCCTCTGAATCGCGCTGTAATCTAACTGTACTCTTGGCATTTTGAGCTTCTTCCAATGCAATTTCAGCCACTAATAGATTATATTTTTGCTATTGCATTTCAAGTTCAAACTTACTTAATTTACCTTGTTCTTGCATTGCTTTAGTTTCAGTGATAAAGTTCTTTAGCTTTGATTTGGCTGCAGTATTAGTGCTAGCGTCAATAGCCTATTGAGCAGTACGCATCATTTTAGTAGTTTCATAAATTTGATTAGTTGTTGTTAAATATTCTTCTTGTAGAGACTGTGCTCGCTCCATAGAAGTAGTTAACTCGTCAAATGATAGTCCGCCAGTTAATGATTTTTCTAAAGTGGTATTGAGACTATTCATAGTGTTTTCAAGAATAGCCTTTTCTGCTTCGGCCCAAGTAGCCAAATCAGAAAGCATTTTATCTTGACTCTCTCTCGCAGAGGCTTCTGCACTCTTCCAATTTTCTTCATACAATTTGAATGCTGCTTGATCGCCACTGGCCATTGCTTCATCCATTTTGGCTTTCCATTTTGCGGCTTCTTCGCTATACATATCATGAGCTTCTGTAGATACTTTTAAAGCATTTTCATAAACATGAGCCTATCCTTCAAGAATTATACCCATTGCCTCATAATTTTCGTCTTCACCAATTAGACTCATTAAATTAGAATAATGGTCAAGAACTGTTGTATGATGTTCCATACGATCTGTATATTGAGCTAATTCTTCACTAGCCATTGATAATGTCTCGCTATAATAACTTAACATTGTACTATCTAATTCGCGTAAGGCTGAGATATCATTCATTGTACTTTCATACAATTTATCTAAACCAGCTTTATAATCTGCATCAGACATGTAATTATCATCTTCAACATTAGTACTACGAGAATCTAGCTTACTTAATGCATCCTGATAATTCGCCAAATTATCAATAGTAGTTCCTAATTTACCACCAATATCTAATGCTCCATCACTGCCAATTTGACCAATTAATAGTTGTACACCCTCAATACGGCTGTAGAAGTCATCACCAATCTTTTCAAGTTTATAATCTAGCCATTCAAGTGTTCTTGTATCTAGTTCAAGCTTTAAATCTAATGAATAAGTAATTTTTTCAAGATTTGCAGCAGATAACTGAGTGTATAGCGATTGTAATGTTTCTTCACTATTTTTAAACATATCATAGTCTGATGCGTATTCGTCTGCATCTTCCATAAATTGTTCATAATTATCTTGAGCTGCATCCCAATTATTTTCAATTGTTTCAAGCGCAGCGTCATATTCTTCATCACTAATTTCGCCTCTATTATAACGCTAATCAAGAGCTGTTCTTGCCGCAGCATAAGTATCATAAGCATTATTATAAGCATTCACTTTACTTGTAACAATATCATCATAATTTGCAAAACTACCATCATCATTAAATGTAAATCCGTATTTTTCACCAAGAGCTGCTCGTTCAGTATCCATTGTAGTGGCAATAGCATCAGATAATTTATCTTGCGCGTCAATTTGTGCGTTAATACCTTCAATTTCTTTGTCTACAAATTCTAAATACTTCTCACCATAAGCTCTCTCTTTGGCAGCGGTAATTTTATTTAATGCGGCCTCAGCTTTTTCTAATTGCTGGTTATAGTCATAATATTTATCAAGTTCATCATTAAGCTTCTTCTTTTGACTATCATCCTTTTCAAAGACGTCTTTCTCTTGGCGGAGACTTTTTAAATCAGCGACAAGGCTCGCAGAACCACCATAGGTAGCTCCGCTGAGCATTCCATCTTCATCAAATGATGCTGTATAACCAAGAGCTGCGAGATAATTCTCTACATCTTCTTTAGTTAAGTTTTCATCAAGCATTTGATCCTAAAGATTTGATAACGCAGTACTATTTAAGCTATCACCAATTTTAACGTTAGATAAATTAACTGTATTACTGCCCCAGATATCAGAAGTATTAATACTTTTAGCTAATAAAATACTCTATGCTAAAGATGTTTGAAGCTCGGTTAAAGCTTGAGCATTACCTCTACTTGCTTTACCAATTAAAGCAATATTATTTGCAATAAATTCAGGTGAAATAAGCTCTGAATTAACATTAAATACATCACCAAGAAGACCTTTCATCTAACTCATAGCCAGCGCATACTCTGCACTACCTTCACTACAATTTTTAATAGATTTAGCTATATCTTCATAGTTGCTATTTAATTGTTTTAAACCTTCATTCATTTTTAGGTTATTAAAAGCAATATTTTCTGCGATACCCTCAGTTAGTTTATAGGTTTCCTATAATGTTTTTACATACTCTTTAGCAGCTTTTTCATCAACGCCCTCACGTTCAGCTCTCGCTGCAAAATTCGCATTTTTCTAAATTTCTAGATCACTACGGTATTTTTCAATTTCCTTCACCAAAGCAGCACGCTCTGCATCTGTAATAGTAGTGCCAGCAGTCGTTAACTTGGTTACGGCATCTGCAATTGTAGCCTCAATAGAATCCTCAAGGGCCTAGCCCTATTCATCTCGATACTGACTAAGTATTTTTTGCTATTGGTCATAACTCATTTTTACAAATTCATCAAAACCACCAATGGTATCAAAATTAAAACCACTCTCTTGTACCTTTTGCCAATCTTCAGTAGACATGCCACCGTCTTTAAGCGCGTCTAATGCTGCATCTGCTGCACTAATATTAAGCTTGATTTCTTTCTAATCTGCTTCTCTTTGAGCAATATCCATTGCAGCAGTAATTGCATCTATAGTCTAATATTTATCAACATTAATATTTAAGAATAATTCAGTTGCATCTTCATATTTTTCATCAGCAAGAAGCGCTTCAATAGCTGTACCAACTGCTTTATTATTACCATTTTTACCAATAACATTTTCAATCTTACGTTCTACCTGGACAAAATCAGCGGTTGCGTCATTATCAGCAAAGAATTTTTCAACTGCATCAGCACTCGCGCCAGAATTTGCTATAACCTTGTCACGATGTGCTTTATATTGTGCATATGTCTGAATATCAGAAACTTTTCCTGCTTTTAATGAAGCATTTTCAATATTTAAATTTGTTTCAGAATCAGTAATTTCTTTTAATGTATCATATGCACCCTTACTACCTTCAATAATTTTCTTAATTTCTTGGAATGATTCGTCATCAGCCAACGCAGCTGCGTCATATTTTAATTGAGCTTGATTATATAATTCAAGTAATTTTTCATAATCTGTAATAAAGTTTTCATTTGAATCGGTACGTAATTGTAAACCATACCAGCCCTCTTCAATACCATTTTTAGAAGTTCCTGACCAAGTTTCAGTTAAACCACTGCCTTTAATAAGGTCAGCCATTACTGAATCTGACTAATATGCTTTATCAAAAAAGATACCATCACCATACGCTGCACTCTAACTGTGTGCATTGGTAAGCATATCACTAACAACAATCTATTTAGCAGCAGTTTTTCCCTGTGATAAAGAATCCTCTTCAACCGCGCCAAATAACTTGTTTAATTGATAAGTAATGTCATCAATTTCTTCGACTGATTGCGCATTATTTAGTTGCTCTAAGAGATCTAAATATTGTTTCTACTGCTCATCACTAAGACCACCTTTTTTGGCTAAATCCTCATAGGACTTAATCATATTGCCCTTATTTTCAAGGATTTCAGTTTTAGTATCCGCTGCGCCCTCTTCGTTTTTAGCTTTTTTAAGTTCCTTGTATTTTGCTATTAATCCATCCATGGTTTTAATTTCTTCTAACCATGCATTAATTAATTTAGCGTGTGCCTTAGCCTGATCGGCAGAAGCTGCGGCGTTCTCACGTTGCTCTTCTGTGAGTTTCATTTGTTTTGTGGTACTATCTTCAAGTCCCTTACTATATTTACCTATTGCAACTATCATAACAGCTATTGCAGCCACTGCTACAACGGCTAATGCTATAGTAAATGGATTTGACATTAATGATGCTAAGTTAGCTGCTGTTAAGCCCCATTTTGCGGCTGTTTCTAAGCCAGTTGATACAAGCTCTTTCGCTTTAGCTGGAATAGATTTTAATGTAGCTAAAATATCTTTTTCTTTTAATGCAGTTGCTGTTGCTGTTAATGTATTTAATAATGGTAAAGCAGTAATCATAGCTCCCATAATAGCTTGGAATTTATCTCCAGCACTTGCGTCTTCTGCAAATGCTTTAGCAACACCATCTAAGGCAGTAGAAAAACCTGCAAACTGCGCAGTTAAAGTTGCTACTGTAGAAATACCTTTTCCGAGCCCATCAATAAATGATGTAGAACCTGCACTAACACCGTCAAATGCACCTGCGGTATTCTCCATGGCAGCATCGACTTGCGGCATTAATGCAACCTATTCCTCTAACGAATCAGTTAATTCATCCATCTTTCCCGCATCGACACCTGCTTCAACCGCACTTGCTTTCATAGAATTAGCGGTTAAGCGTAAGTCTTGTTCTACAGCATTGGAAGCATCACCCAACATTCCAAAAGTGTTAGTAATAGTCTCTAAGGCTGCATCATTGTCTGTTGTGCTATCATCTAAGTTGTCAAAAGCATCACTTAATTCAGATAACGCTGTTCCACTTAATCCAGAACTTTTTGCCAACTCCATATATTGTTCCTTAGAATTTTTTAAAGTTGAAATACTTTTTTTACCAGTTTTTTCCTGTTGTATTAATGCTTTAACATAATCTTGTTCTTCATCAGTTAATTTCTTTAAAGCTTTTTCGCTTTTGGTATATTGTTTTAAATTATCCTTAAGCTATTTTGCTCTTGTTTTACCAATAGTAGCTTCTTTATCTAATATTTTTTGTTGATCCTTACGAACTTTGCCGATGTCAGTTTCAACTGCTTTTAATTTTTGAGTTGCAGAAGCCTATTGGCCAATTACATCATAAAGCTTTTTATAATTTTCAATAGAAGTCTCTAATTCTATGCCGCCGCTATCTGTCATTGTCCCACCAAGAGAGGTCGCGGCCGCAGACATTTGACTAGTTTCTGCGTTATATTGAGCCTCTACCATACCCCCCGAATCGTGAGCATAATCCTCATCTAATCTAAAGCTTGTATTGCCCTGATCATCAATATCACCACTACCAACTCCAGAAGTTACACCTACAACACTACTTTCATCAACTTTAACACTTGCAAATTGCTTTCTAAGTTCTAAAGCTTCTTTTAACTGTTGTAATTGAATATCATACATTTTCTTTTCTTCATTTAAAGACGCAATACTGTCTTTTAAGAATTGAGCCTCTGCCTCAAGATATTCTTTTCGCTCTTGTTCTTCTTCTGTTAAAGTAGTTTTACTTTCTAGCTCTGCCAATTCGTCTAACTGGGCCTGGTCTTCATTAATTTTACGAGTTGCAGCGCCCTTCTAGCCTCGCACAGAATTGGTCATCTAAGTTAATTCAGAATTGTTTTTAGTAGTTGCATAATCTACAACCTCATCGATCGTTTCAGTGCGCTATTCCTTGGTCCAACCCACATGTTGACGACCCCATTCCTTATGTGCCTTTTCTTTATAAGAAGCAATTGCGGAGCTTTCTCGCATAGCAGCTCTCGAACCCTGATCGGTTAATAATCCTTCTGTTGCCTGAGCTTCAGCTTCTTCTAAGGCTACTTGTTTCTTTAAAATTGCGTCGGCCTCTGCAACTGCATTCTCGGCTAATTGTAATCTAATCTCAGCCTCTGCTCGTTCAGCTTCGGTCATATTTTTAGAAGCCACAGTTAATTTCTGTTTTTCAATTAATAATCTTCTTGAATTTTCAATCTATTTTTTCGTAGCATCAGATAAGCTATCATCTTTCAACATACTTTCCATTTCACCGATCATAGTGCCCTACATTTTTACAATGTCTTTTTCTGCCTTACCGGTCCATACTGCGATGGTATTGCCCAATTTTGAGAAACCATTAGTGATTAAAGGGAATAATGTTGAACTAAACATACCTAATAATATAGTGGCAATATTTTTAACACCACCCATAGAATCAATAAATTTAGATACAGATTTAATTAATTGCGTGAATATATCGTTTAACTTGATTAAAGATTCATCATTAATAATTTGTTCATACAAATCATCTTTAGCTTTTTTAAGTTTGTTCATAGATGCTTCGTAAGAAGCAGACCATGTTTTTTGTTGTTGAGATAAAGTGCCTGTTGCCTCGGAAGCAAGATCAATATTTTCTTTAACTTCCTCCCAGTTATTCATTAATGACATAACTTGGTTATATTGACGCACTCCACCAACAGTTTGTGCAAGCGCAACTTGTGTCTCTCTTCCCAAATCATTCCATTTACTACCGAGAGAATTTAGAATATCATCCATATCTCTCAAACGGCCGTCAGCAGTTAATACGTTAACACCAACATCTTTTAAAGCCTGAGAATATTTAGTAAGGTCAACTCCATCTCCCAAGGTTTCGCCTAAAGATAAACTTTCTACTCGAGCAAATACTGTTTTTAAAGCATTACCTACAACATCTGCACTTTGTTTAGTATTATCTATAATTGTTGCAACTGATGCAGCTGCCATTTCGTAGCTTAATCCAACTGTCTCGGCAATTGCAGCGAACTTCTCCAATCCTTCAGAAATTTCACTTGTACTTGCCGCTGTTGCAGCTCCTAATTTTGTAATTGCATCTGCATAATACTCTAATGATTGTGTACCATCATCAAAGTTATTCCAAATAGCTGTCATTTGGTCTGATACAGCTTCTGCACTTTGACCAGTCACCTATGATAATTTAATAACAGTTTCAGCACGCTCACTTACTGCGTCACCGCTTAAACCCTGTTGATAAAAAATTAAAGCAGCTTTTGCATACTCAGTAGTTGTAGTATTTAATGCATTGGCCGCTTTTGAAGCATCTTTGGCCAAGCGGGCCATTGCCTAAGAGCCAAAACCAGTAACAACTTGTATATCAGTTAAAGCAGCATTTAAATTTTTAGCATGTCCAGTAGCACTTTCAATAGCTCCCATTAAGCCATGCATAATAGAAGATGATAACTGCCACTTTGCTGTGTTTGCTAAAGTGTTTACAAAGCCCTATAGTGTTTTACCTAAACGTACAGCAGGAATTTCTGCTTGCGCCATTCCATTGGCTAATTTAATAAAAGCCTATTGTCCAGTGGGGCCAAGACCCTGCAGCTTCATCGATAAATCTTGTATACTACTTCCAGATTGTTTTAAGCTTCTATTTAATTCAGATAAATTAATTTTACCCGTATTAACATTAACAGCACGCTCCAAATGTATCTATAATTCCTAAGCCGCTTTAACTCCTTCATGTAAGGGGGCACTATCTAAACCAACTCTTGTAGTCTAACTAATTCTTTTTAGTTCATTATTTAAAGACTACATATTTTTCATAGCTGATTGTGTATTCGCGTCAAACACTAAGCTAATCTTTTTTACTGTATGATTTGATGCCATAACTAATTACTCTCCTTTCTCTCTATTAATAAAAATCTCTCAATGATTAAAAAAATCATTGAGAGATT
>JAEIGA010005859.1_pt1 | contig 18696 bp, 13 predicted proteins | sample 9270691 | NCBI WGS metagenome assembly JAEIGA01 (sample SAMN17057246, study PRJNA624740) | gut metagenome | biome: biome; isolation source: fecal sample | host: Bos grunniens | place: China: Xizang | collected 2019 | reverse complement strand
GATAGTGATGATAGTTATCACTTGCAGGGTCATTCAATGCTGAGAATTTATCTTTCATCAACTCATCTATTGCCGATTGCGACAATACTCCTTTCAAATCTTCTACAAATTGTTTATAGGTACTAAACTCAAACTCATCTTCTGTACGCAAACCATTATAACCAACATCTTGATATTGACGCGCATTCAAATCCCCATCAAATGCCAACACCGTAGATTGAATACGTGGCACACGCCCCCATACCGTACGATCAGTTGCTGTCGAATCTCCATTATTTGGTAATCCATTTTCAAAAAACTTCTTACCATCTTTCAATATATCCTCACTAATATCTCCTAAGTTGAAATACAAATCACCACCCTCATGCACACCTATTGTATCATAAACAAATGGGTCCATCATCCAAAATTCCAAGTACTCGATATTAGCAGTTTCAAAATCCGATGTCTCAATCTTACGCATCATACCACCCCATCTCTTCTCTGGATTCAACAACTCGCCTGTCAATGGATTAACATTCAAATCCAAATTATATGGTCCACGTTCGGTAGGATAAAAACTTACGTTCAATACAGGCAAATATGACGATTGTCCTAATATTGCATCTCGATTAGGGAACAACTCTTGCTCTTTCACTTCACGAGTTAAGTGGTTACTTTGCAAGTCTTTATTTCTACGAATATGCTCTGGAGTTTGCGAATTCGAACGATTAAAAACAGTGTTATCTACTGAGAACCAACTAAACAAAGCACGATTCATGCCATATTCAGTATTATTAGTTTTAGTTGCTTCTGGAAACAAAGCTCCTGCCGTAGGATCCGATGGCGTTGATGCTAAATGCCAATAGTAAGGATAACGCAAATCTATTGTTGTCTCAGTGCTCTCAAAATCATCAAGATAAGCATAACCTGGATTATTATCTACCTTCTTATGACCTGGTATCATGTGAGCAAACTCAGCATTAAAGACTACATTCGATGGTGCTGTTGCATTGATTCCTGGTATCGCATCTATTCCTTTTGTCAACCAAGCCACATCGCCTCTATATGCAGCATTCAAGCCCCACAAAGTATTTGCTATTGGTTCTGACCCCATCTCTGTTTTCACAACCAAAGGCATTTCACTAAGGTGCATAATCGTACCACCTATAGAAAAATCTTTCGTGAATGCATACTCTGCATGCGCCCCTACCAATGTCTTTCTCTGCATGTTAAACATGCTTTGACTCTCCAACTGCACATCAATATTATTGCCCGACGACAATATTGCCTGATTCAATATCGTCACTGTTCCCATCGTATAATCGACTGTATAATCGACATTTTCAGTCAAAGTCTGACCTCCTGCCGTTACTACAACCGAACCACGTGGCACGTTCATTGCGTTCAATCTAATTACGCTTCCCGAACTTGCTTGATATTTACCAGCCAAACGGAATTTATTCTTCTCTGTCAACTCTTGAGCCACTATCTTAGTGGAGTCATACAACTCTTGGAAACAATATTTATCTGCTACAACATCATTTCCTATCATTTTTCTCAAATGTTCACCAAATGGCTCTACTACAGGGAATATCACACGACCCGTAGAAGCATAAACAGTATAACCTTCCACGAAATCAAATTGTCCATCTGGTACTGGCTCATTTCTTGAATCCAAACGGTCCAAGTTCATCACTTTAACAAGCAACTGATTCTTTATCGCCCCCTCTGGTATATAATTCACATAAACACCGCTCGAATCATTCTTATATTGAATATTTAATTTAAATTTCTCTTTTTGTACCTGATTACCACCAAGATAATAGACGTTTTTCATCATCAAATCCCACAATGCTGTCTGTGGCGAAGTTGCTGTTCCTTTCAACAATTTCACAATTAATGCCTTTGGTGCATCTATACCATCAGTCGAAAATTCACCAACTTGATAAGTCTTACCATTATATGTATATTCAAATGCTACCGCCAACACCTCATCATTATTCAACGCCTGACGCAACGAAATAAAACCTAACTGACTATTTAACGTATATTCCGATGACTCCAATCTACGTGCACTCTCTATCTTCTCATAATCTTGTCCCCCATAAATATCATACATGTTATATGCTGCATCCAATGTCGAATTACACAATTGTATATCACGCACACCATCCAATGTCTTCACCTCATCATACAACGAGTTCGCTGCATTATCTGGTTGCATTGCTCCGTATGTATTCCAGTGATTATTATCTACCCTCACACCTTCTGCCAAGTCCATAAATGCCACAATATTACGCGCTTGCTCAAAGTTACCCCTCTTATTTGTTACCCAAACCTCACAACGCGTAATCGTTACGCCAGACATAATATGTGGCAATTTCGACATGTTTTGGTCATACGTATCCCTAAAATAATGCGCCAAAAAGAAGTGCTTATTCTCATCATAGTTATCTATCGCCACCTCAAAATCCATCAACTGCGACCCACCTTTCGAGTTCACATGTTTTGTCTCAGATTGTTGTTGCGATGCCACTGCCGTAATACTCAACTTTCCAAATTGCAACTCTGTCTTCAAACCAAACAAAGCCGAATTACCCTTTATCAACGATGAGTTCAATGGCAAACTCACATTACCCAAATCTATGCTCTTAATTATCTCATCCTCTTTACCTTGATAGTTCAATTTCAACAATTGTTGGTCAAAATCAAACGTAGCCTCAGTATTATAATTCATCGTGAATCCAATCTTATCACCCACCGTTGCATTCACGCTCAACTGTATATTTTCATCAAAATCAAATGTCGTAGTCTTTCTCAATCGCTCTGCCAACGAATAATTTTGTACGTTATTATGCTTAATACCAAATGTCAATTCTGCCGAACCTTGTGTCTTAACTTGCACTCCACCAGGTCCAAACAACTTCTCTGCTGGACCAAGCGAGAATTTCATATCCGTAATATTAAACTTATCTTCATAGTTTTCAGCCGCTTTCTTATTCTTCTCTGCCCAATACTGCCCCATCGCCTTTCTAAGCGACATCTGCTTATACTCATCATGCGTCAACGTAAATGCCGAAACCAACTCCTCATCGCCCATCATAGTGCGTACAATATAATTTCCCGTCTCCGTATCATACTCTATCTTAGTCTCAACATTCGATGGATCCTTCAAATCCATTGGAGCATCCTCACTAACTCCACCATTCACTCCTAACTCCTCACTCCTAACTCCTAACTGCTTTACACGCATCGCCGATTCTGGCGCAGGCACAGGATCATACATATAATCCGTATGAGCCTCAACATTATAGTAAGGCACCTCATCATCCGTTACAACATCTTGTCCAATAGCCCACAATGGCTCAATCACCCCAAGCACCAACCCGAAGCAAAACAACAAAACAACTATCTTCTGAAAATAATTCACGATAATTAAAATTAATAATTAAAAATTTATTCCTCTACTTTCTGATATTTATAACCAAGACGATAGAGTTCGCAACTTGCACCTATACGGAACATAACTTTTGTAGTACGAGCAAAAACATGAAATGCCATTTCACTTTGTGGTTCAATCTCTTCATGACGTATTTGAGCCAAAGCAGTTTGCGAAAGCGAACGCATAAGGTTTTCGAAACCTTGCGCTGTCTTACTATCAAGCAAATAACCCATCACGCCTTCGATGATATACTCATCCATCTCGTCAAAACCACGAGGGTCGCGCAATGAAGCATATACATCTTCACGACGCAATACTTCATCCCAATCTTTATCCCAAAGGTGAGCAAGTGCCATACCAATATAGCCTGCCCACGCAATTGCAACTGTTGGATACTGAGCAATTTCAGGCACTGCATCAACCATATATTGCGGTGCAATCTTATGCCACATCTCCTCCAAATCTTCGGTATGATACAACTGCTCTGCCCCACAACGTAAGTCATGCGCTTGACGAAGAAGTTTTTGCGTCAATTCATCTTCGTAGCGTTGTAAATATTCTTTATCTATTTCCATTTTGTTTAATATTTTAGACATGAAAACATGATTTTTGTTTTTTAGACATAATGACACAAAAAACATATTTTTCTCTTTACATACTCCTCGCTATGCCTACGGCATATCTTGGAAAACAAATGACATATTAAAAAATGCAACTAAAATCTGTCATTCTTATGCCGAGATAAAAAACTTGTTTTTTAGCAAGGCATCTGTAAAAAAGTAAATAAATTTGTCCTTTTGTCATTCTGTCTTTTTCTAACATGAAGACATGTTCTTTTAGAATTGCATACGGGCAATGTATTTGCCGATAATGTCGAATTCGAGGTTTACAATTGTGCCTACTTTGATTTGGCAGAAGTTTGTGTGCTCCAATGTATAAGGGATAATTGCCACTTCGAAACTATTGTCGGTTGGAGTACAAACAGTCAAAGATACACCATTCACTGTAACCGAACCTTTATCGACAGTAAGATAACCACGACGACGCATCTCTTCTGTTGTTTCGTATTCAAAATGGAAATAGTGACTACCCTCAGCCTCACGCACTTCAGTGCAACGTGCTGTTTGGTCAACATGTCCTTGCACGATGTGTCCATCAAGACGACCATTCATCAACATCGAACGCTCTACATTAACCATAGAACCTACTTCGAGAAGTCCAAGATTAGAACGCTCAAGTGTCTCTTTTATTGCTGTAACTGTATATTCATCGCCTTTAATATCTACGACAGTAAGACACACACCATTATGTGCAACAGATTGATCTATTTTGAGTTCGTTAGTAAACGAACAACGCATTGTAATATGAAGATTTTCTTCTTCTTTACGAAGACCTGTCACAACTGCAGGTTCTTCTACTATACCTGAAAACATTATTTTAAAGTTTAGTGTTTAGAGATTAGAGTTTAGAGATAATAGACATAAGACACGAGACACGAGACTTTTAAGTCTCACATCTCGTGTCTGACATCTCGTGTCTAAGGACTTTTATTTCAAGAAAGAATAATCGCGAGAATAACGGAGGTGTTGTTCTGCGTAACCTTCTGTATAATCGATTGAAAGACCTGTGAATTTACCATTTTCATCGAATGAAGCAGTATAAACAGGGTTTACGAAACCATTATATGGATAAAGGTTAAGAGCTTCGTAACGAGCAAGAACTTGAGCGTGAAGTTCAGGGTCGATTGTGATAGCGTATGTTTCAACCATATTTTTTGCTGCTTCAAAGTCGCCTGTAGATTTGATGCGTTGAATTTCGCGCAACAAGTCTCCAAATAAGCCACGAAGTGCTTCATAGTCGTTAACTACTACGAAATATTTGCCATCGCGTTCTTTCAATTCTACAACACCATTACCTTTTTCAATCACCCATTTAGAAATCAATTGACGGTTACGCATGTGAGTTTGTTCGATGTTATCGCCAAGTTTGATACGTGTAGTTTGAGTCATCAAACCATTTTGGATGTAAGCGTAATATTGAGCTTTATAAGCATCCATATTAGGAAGGATACCGAGGTCAACCATTTTTTGGTCAGCAACATAATACAAACCAAACAAGTCAGCACGAGTTTCTTCGATTACAGCACCGTATGCACCAAGAGCGTCAGGGTCAACACCTGGAGCCAATTTACCTGAACCGTGACCAAGACATTCGTGAAGGTCAGTGTGAAGGTTGTCTGTCATCAATTTATATTGGTTAAGCAATGCAACTTCTTCTGCACCCCAAGTAAACTCTTCTGTGAAACCGCTACCTTTAGTAGAAGCAGCACGACCTTCAGAGATATTGTCGATAGTTACTGATTTAGAACCGTGTACGGCGCGAATCCAGTTAGAGTTAGGCAAGTTGATACCGAGAGGAGGAGTTGGATAGCAGTCGCCACCACACATTGCTGCTACGATAACTTTAGCAGATACACCTTTCACCTCTTCTTTTTTGAATTGAGGGTCGATTGGAGAGTTGTCTTCGAACCATTGAGCGTTGTCAGAGATTTTCTTTGTACGTTCAGTTGCTTCGAGAGATTTGAAGTTAATCAAAGCCTCCCAAGAAGATTTATAACCGAGAGGGTCGCCATAACTTTCAGTGTAGCAGCATACATAGTCGATAAGAGATTCAGTATCTTTAACCCAAAGTTTTGCATATTCATCGAAATCTTTGAGGTCGCCTGTACGATAGAATTCAATCATTTTTTCCAAAGCAGCGTGTTGACCTTCAGTTTCAGTCACTGTAAGTGCTTTTTCCAACCAATAAACAATTTTTTCCATTGCATCGCTATAAAGACCACCGATTTTGTAAGTATCTTCATAGAGAACACCGTCTTCGCCTTTCACCAATTTAGAGTTCATACCGTACATGATTGGTTCTGGGTCATTAGGGTCTTTCATTGCGTTATAAAAATCTTCAGCCTCTTTTTGAGATACGCCTTGATAATAGTTAGACGAAGAAGTAGCGAGCAAATCCACACCAGCTGCTTGATTTTTATGAAGTGGAGCCACTGTTGGGTCGAACAAATAACCATTCATCATAGCAAGAAGTTCAGCAGCTGATTGACCTTCTTTCAAAGGAAGTACTTCAGGAGCCAAAGCACCGAATGCTTCTTCGAACCAAGGTTGTGAGAATTCAGGAACGAATTTTGCGCCTGAATAGTGGTGGTGAATACCATTAGAGACCCATGCGCGTTTCAAATAGATTTCGAATGCTTTGAAATCGTCAGTAGTTTTGTCAATATCAGAAGTATAAACAGCTTCTAATACGCGACGGATTTGAAGGTGGTCTTTACCATTTTGATCCCAAATGATATCGCGACCACAAAGTGCTGCTTCTGACAGATAGTAGAGCAACTCTTGTTGTTGGAGAGTCAATGACTCAATACCAGTTACACGGTAGCGCATGATTTGCATATCAGCAAATGCATCTACTGCAAAATCAAACTCCTCAGCATTAGGAGTATAAAGGTTTGTGGTTTGTTTTTTACCACAACTTGCAAATAACGCAATGGTCATAGCAATAAAGAATAATTTTTTCATTTTTAGTTGATTTATAATTGATTATTACGTTTCCTATTCCTTGTTCCTTGCCCCCTATTCCCTGCTCCCTATTAACGTGCAAAGATACAAAAAATTATTGAATTAACACACCATTTCAGCACATAATAATTGTTAATTCAATAACTTTATTTTTAAATAAAAAGTCCCACAAATAAACACAAAACTAAATTTGTAAAATTTGTGGGACTATAATATAAATTATCGTTAGAAAAAAAACTGTAAGAAATAAACAATTCTTATTCTCTGTTCTCTGTTCCCTATTCCTTAATTTCAACCCCCTCCCCCTGCGGGTACTCCCCCTAAAACAGGGGGAGAATATGTGCGCCCACAAAATTTTGCACGTTACATAAAAATTTGGCAACCCCGATATTGTCCCCCTGTCTTAGGGGGAGTACCCGCAGGGGGAGGGGGTTAATCCTTATTCCCTACTCCTTACTCCCTGCTCCCTATTTAACCGCAAAGTTAACGATTACATTTCATTCAACATACATTTTACTTATGCATTTTCCATAAAAAAGAGTGATTAACCCACTTGCTAATCACTCTTTTTTAATATTCAACTTAAACTCAATCCACTCTCAAAAACTTACCACTCTTATCGAATTCGAGGTCAAGATCGTTACTCAACTTAACATCATACCCCATCATATCACGCTCAATCTCTACAACGTATGCCTTTGCAAACTTCTTTGTAACATAATCCAAGACCGCCTTTGGCAATACACTATCAGGCACCCTGCCTCGATTACAATCCACACTCTCCCATTCGCCACTACGATTAAATTCAATCTTAACATCTCCCTCCAAAACGACATCATACGATGTAATAACACCCATATCACGTTCAGCCTTAGCATAAAGAATATCAACATTTGCAAAATGCTCGTCAATAAACATTTGAGCCTTTTCTGGCAACTCTTCACGAGTAATCATCTTGTCATTGTCAGCCAACATAGGCACCACAGCCATAATTGACACTACTAATAATAAAAACATTTTCTTCATAACAATTTCAATTTAACTTTAGAGTTAGTCAATATACTTAAAATCACCATCTTTGTTGAATACCAATTCAACATCATTGTTCAATTCAATTTTATAATTATACCTTTTATTCTCGATTTTAACAATGTAGTTATTAGCATATTTCGACTCTACATATTCCAAAATCTTATTTGGTACAATTCCATTAGGCACTTCATTTGGTTCACAATCGACTTCGGTCCAATCACCAGATTTATCAAACTCAAGTTTGACGCCACAACTCAACACCACATCATAACTCACTGTGCCCAATTCACGGTCTTTGTCGATAGCAACAATATTACAACCAGGAAAATAATCAGCAATAAACATAGTTGTCTTTGTAGGTAAATCGCCAGTTTCAACCATTTTGTCATGATAATCACACGATGCCAAACCAATAACCATTGGCAATAACATCAAAAACATAAACTTTTTCATAATTCTTAAATTTTCAATTAATAGATTTGTTTGTTTAAATCTTTAGACTACAAACTCCATACCAAAGTTTAATTGACATATAAAAATGAGATACAAAAAATAAACCCCAAAAGTTTTTTATCTAACTTTTGAGGTTTAAAGCTGTCTGTTCAAACACTTTTTATTATTTTAAAGACATCTTCTTCCAAATATCACTAGAAGATTCACTTGTTGCGATAATAGGAGTTTGAGGTTTTTCATTAATTAAAAATGCCTCTTTTTTTACATTATCTTTTATATATTTAGCTAAATCCTCATAAGAAACATTACCTTCTGTTTCTTGTAATTTTTTCAATAAAAAATAAGTGAAAAGTCCATGTCCTTTTTCTGGGTATGTCATAGCTGTCTCATCTCCACTTGATGCTGAAAAAACAATAGTATTACCTTTGAGGGTTTCTTTTTTAGCCTCTCTTGCAACACCTCTTGCTGCGACTAACATACTACCTTGTTTATTTGCACCAGTAAAACAAGCATCCATAAAATATGTTATATTTGACGCTTTTGTTGCTGACAACGTAGTATATAAAGTATTCAAACTATAACAAGTTGCAGTATTCGTTCCTTTTCCATCAACAGGAATAATAAAAGCATCACCCGTTTTCTCATCAGGAATACCATGACCACAATAATAAACAATGGCTTTACATCCTTCAAAATTATTAAGGGCATATTTTAACCAATCTACACCTCCAGAAATAACACCATAAGAAGCATTAGAATAATAACGTATTTGACGCTCTGGAATTCCCAATGTTTTTATACAATATTCCTTAAATATTTCTCCATCATGTGTAGCAAATTCAACATCATCAACAAATTGATAATCTTCATTAGCTACAATTAATACAAATGTATTATCTTGCATTTTAGTAGTTTGAGGAATATTCTTATCTACATCAGATTCTATAATATTTATTTTTTTTAAATTATTTATATTAGTCTCTTTAACATTTGATGATTCTTCGTTTGCTACAATTTTATGAGCATTTTCTCCCACGGGAGTACCATTCTCAGAATAAAAAATATTATCTTTTAATTCTAACTTTGCTACCCATTGAACTGGATATGATTTTTTCAATTCTTTTTTCCATTTTTTTTCATCAATTAATGTTATTGACATTTTCTTTTCATCGATACAAAGATAATAAACATTATCAACTTTTGCATCTACCACAAGAGAATATTTTTGTCCTTCTTTTTTAGCATCATCAGGGCTTTGTAATCCCACATAGCCAACAATTGTATGATTTCCTGGTTCAACTATAATTTCATAATATTGCATTGTTCCTATATCACCAAAAAACTGTCCATCAAAATCTATATAATGATGAAAACTATAATATTTTTTACCCCCATAAACAGCTCCCATAGCCGCACCAAAATCATAAGGTCGCAAAATAATAATTTTAGCCGTTTCTCCTGCCTTTATTGCAAAAATAGTAGCATAAATAAATAAAAATAATAAAATAAATTTCTTTTTCATAATCATTTATGTATTTGAATTGATTTTTCCATTACTTGCATTGTCTCATCATTAATGCGATTTCTACGTAACCACTTTTGAAAATCTAATACAGATAATTCAGGAACAAACTCTCCCATATCAGAAGATGGCATAGAAAAAGATTTTTTCGAAAAAACAAATATAAATGTATCATATTCAACACTTTTATTTGTAACTAAAATTGTTTCTTCTTTATATGGATAAATAGGATCTAAAGTTGAAAGATAAATATATCCTTTATTACTCTTCACTTCTCTTGCTGTACCATTTTCATTTTCGTAAGGCATCATACAGGATATAATACCAGCATGATCATCACGAAAAAAAACAGCCACATATCCACTTACAGGAGATTTAAAAGCAATTGATACTTTATCATTATTCTTAAATTTATCTGTTTCTATACCATTATTTAATATTTGACACTTTAATTCAACCTCCGCAGTTTTTAACTCACGAGCTTTACCACAAACCGAAGCAATTATAACCATTACATCATTTTCATATAATATACTAACTTCTGGTTCTTTTGTATCAGATAACCAAATAGCGCGTGATTCTGTAGTAGCATAACTATCAGATTCTAGTTTTGAATTGTCTGCCGAGGTATGAATTGTTGTATTCGTAACTTGAGAAACAACTTGTCCAAATTCACTGACAATAGCTTCATTCCTTGCGCGGTCAATAGCAATTTGTTTTGCTTTATTCAATGGAATATCACCAGGCACAATATAGCGATATTCACCACAAATAGTAACCACCCGTTGTGCCTGAATTGAAATCAAACAAAAAACAAATAATGTTGCAATAATAATGCGTCTCATTAAAATCCTAATACTTTATCTAATTGTTGATGTAAATTATCTCCTTTCTTTTCTAACTCATCACGTACAGCTTTTACAGCTGCTTGCTTTGCCATTTCACCATTATATGCAATACGTACCATTACCTCCTTATTCTTATTTTTTAAAGTACGATAACATTCTACAACTACAATTGTACGACCAATAGATTGACTTATAAGATTTTTACTTGCCATTACTGTCTCTGATATACTAGCAGCTTGTTCTGCTGATAATTGTTGATTACTAACAGTATTCTCAACCAAAGCAGTTACTTCCGTCTGAATTTGACCTGCAAGATTAGTAATAGCCAACGAAGTTGCAGTAGTTTTAGCCGCATCATAATTTTCCGCTATAGATTGTGCGCTAGCCATAATAAATTTAGGAAAACCTAAATCATCATATTGATACTGCATTTCATAAGAGCGTTGCAACATTTTTTCTAAAGGAAGAGCTCCTGGCGAAACTACCCAACCTTGTTTTGCAAGTGCTTTTGCTTCTTTTTTTGTAGCCTTATCTACATGCGCAGATAATTCAGCTTTCGCCATTTTTTTAATTTCTTGACGTTCTTTTATAACGTCATTTGTTTCATTATTTGCTTTGCAAATACTAAAACAAAACACCACGGCTAATGCCATAAAAATTAATTTTTTCATAATAGAAATAATTTATACATTATGCCTACTCTTTTGAAGGATTTTCGGCTTATTCCTCAATTAAATCCTGCAAAAAAGTTTATACAAAACACGTACACAAATAATTTTTTGACATAAAAAAAGCGCAGGACTTCGTCTCTATTACTCGTCCTGCGTGTATAGGCTCTCGCATTGCCCTCATGATAGAACGAGCAACGCTGAAGCCTACGCCGATATGTTAATATAGTACACCCTTTACATATTAAACACAATATGTTCAATCTTAATAAAATGTACGGATATAACACATCCGTAGAACATCTACCGCTGCACGATTCTGACCACGAGTTAGAATTTGCGAGATTCATACACGCCAGAAAAGTCGTATAGTAAACGTCTATATGTCTGTTAACCCACCCCGAAAGACACCCCTCGACGTAGATTCACGCACAAAGGTACAAAAAAAAATTCATTTTGCAAAAACAAAATGAATTTTTATAATAAAAAAATAATCTCCCTACTTAACAAATTTCTTCAACACCTTTTCCAATTTTTCTGCATAATAACGATAGCCCAAATCGGTATAATGGATACCATCAACTGTACCTTCGTTATCGTAACCAAATAATCCTTCAGTAGTTACATAATACAAATCTTTCATACCATCTTTTTTCAACTGCTTGTAATTTTTAAGCCAAGCTGCATTCTTTTTAGGCAAATAATCCTTAAAGAATGTATCATATTTTGCGTATGTATATGTATGCCCTTCAACCATCACGATTGGCACTTCAGGACGCAAACGACGCAATTCGCTAACAAATGTATAAGTCAATGTGTCACACATCTGCTCTGTACAATTAGGCACTGGGTCAAGTACATAACATGCCACATTTGGTATCGCTGCCATAGCACGCGCAATACACATATCCATTTTACCCTCTCCACTAAATCCAAGATTGATTACCTCACAATCCAAGTCGCGCTGGATGATATTTGTGCCTGCCATACCTGTACGAGTAGCGCAACCACCTTGAAGCACACTTGTACCATACATGACGATGCGTTTATCTTTGCGAGGACTATCTACTTGAGGTTTGGTCAACATTGCCGTACTATCAACTGCAACAAACATCTCTGTAACACCATCATACAATGGGAGATAGATAATAAATTCGTGCATCGAACCATCAAAGTTATCAACAAACACTTTTTCGCACTCTTTTGTCTCTTTATCTTTGACCATTGGGCGACAAGTGTTTACATATTCCCATTTACCTTTTTCGTTACGAATATAAAGATCGGCACCCTTAGTGCCTGTATCTGCCATATGGTACATATGAAAATTTTTAAGCAAACGATAGCGCACTCCAACACGTTTAGAATCAGTAGCAAAACGTATTGCCACACCTGCACTACACAATCCTCTATCCCATAAATCTGGACGAACAGAATCTTTCAAATACATTGGCAAACGAGAATAGGTTGTCTCTGTATCAAAAAATCCTTTGTTAATCATACGGAACTCCGTTGCATTAACATAGCGCATAGGTTGTTCTTCTTTCTTTTCTTGTGCATTTAGGCTAATGCACAATGCACAATACACAATGCACAATAATATCAATGTTATCTTTTTCATAAATCTTATTGAAGTTTTTAACAGAGTTAGAGATTAGAGGTTAGAGATTAGAGGTTAGAGGTTAATAGCTTACTCCTTACTCCCTACTCCTTGCTCCTTATTCCCTATTCCTTATTCCTTTTTAAAAGCACTTTCTCAATCGCCTCTTTGAGCTGTTCTTTTGGCAAAGCACCTTGTGCTATTTGTGGATTTTCGCCCATTGGGCAGAACAACAAAGTAGGTATCGAGCGAATGCCAAACACAGCCGCCAATTCTTGCTCTTTATCGGTATCTACCTTGTAGATATAAATCTCACCTGCATACTCTTTTGCTAATTCATCCATAATAGGAGCCAAGCGTTTACATGGCCCACACCATGTTGTATAAAAATCCACAATACAAGGTTTATCACCAAGATACTTCCACTCTGTTGGATTTGCCTCATAATTAGCCACTTTCTTAATAAACTCAGCCTTAGTGATAGAGACTGCTTTCACTTCTGTTTGAGCACTCACTCCAACGTACAATGCACAATGCACAATAATATTAACAATACTTTTTTCATATAATTGATAGTTATTATAGGTTAATGGTTAATGCCGAACGGCAATTCTCAATTCTCAACTCTCAATTCTCAATTCCTATTTCACTTCCTCATAATCAACATATTCACCCTCATTGTCAGCAATAATTTTCTCGCCTCGCTGACGGCGTTCATTTATCTCCTCTCGTATCTCCTCCTCTATCGGATTATCCGATTCATCATAATCATATCGTGGTCGTTGTTGCTGATACTGCTCTTGCTGTGGCTTACGACCAAACACATTGCGTGTGGCATTTCGCACCCGAAACACCAAATTAAGTATAAACACCAACACAAATAGCGTTGGTATCAACAACATCATTAATAAAAATACTAATAAACCCATTTTTAAGTTGAAAGTTGAAAGTTAAAAGTTGAAAGTTGAGAACCCCTCCCCCCCCTTCGGGGACCTCCCCTAAAACAGGGGAGGAATATTGCACACACATAAATTTAATACTTACACCTTACTCCTTTCTCCCTACTCCTTGTTCCCTATTCCTTGTTCCCTATTTACGTTCTATTTCACGCAAATTTTCCATATTCTTCTTGCGAAGGAAACCATATATATCTTCAAGGTGTTCAGTCACTTTTCCTCCTCCAAATTCATATACTTTCTTCACCAATCCATCAAGAAAATCTCTATCATGCGATACCACAATAAGCGTGCCATCAAAATTTTGCAATGCCTGTTTCAACACATCTTTTGTCTTGATATCAAGATGGTTGGTAGGCTCGTCAAGAATCAAGAAATTCAATGGTTGCAACAACAATTTTATCATTGCAAGTCGCTGACGCTCACCACCCGACAATACTTTCACTTTCTTCTCCGAATCCTCTTTATTGAACATAAATGCGCCAAGAATATTGCGGATTTGAGTACGAATATCGCCTTCTGCTATTTCATCAATAGTCTGGAATACTGTCAATTCTTCATCTAATCCTGCCGCTTCGTCTTGTGCAAAGTAGCCAACTCTGACATTATGTCCTAACAACAATTCGCCCTCATGCTCAATCTCTTGCATAATACATTTCACCATTGTCGATTTACCCTCACCATTCTTACCCACAAACGCAACTTTCTCGCCACGCTCGATAGTGAAATTCGCACCCGAAAATACTCTATGCTCGCCGTATGCTTTACCCACATTATGCGCCGCCACAGGATAGTTACCGCTACGAGGCGCAGGTGGGAATTTCAATCGCAACGACGAAGTATCAACCTCATCAACCTCAATAATCTCAAGTTTTTCGAGCATATTCACACGGCTTTGCACTTGGTGTGTCTTCGAATACGTACCCTTGAATCGTTCAATAAACTCCTTAGTTTCAGCAATCATCTTCTGTTGGTCTTCATACTGACGTTGTTGTTGCTGACGGCGTTCTTCTCTCAACTGCAAATAGTGAGAATATGTGGCCTTATAGTCGTATATACGGCCCATCGTCACCTCGATTGTGCGGTTTGTGATATTATCCACGAATGCCTTGTCGTGCGATATCACCACCACAGCCTTACCTTGATTGATAAGCCACTGTTCGAGCCACTGAATCGACTCTATATCAAGATGGTTAGTCGGCTCATCGAGCAATATCAAATCGGGCTTACGAAGGAGCATTTTTGCCAATTCGATACGCATACGCCAACCGCCACTAAAGTCCGATGTTTTACGCGTAAAGTCCTTACGATCAAAACCTAACCCCAACAATGTCTTCTCTATATCGGCATCGTAATTCACCTCTTCAATGCTATAAAATCTCTCGCTCAACGCACTAACCTCTTCTATCAATGCCATATACTCTTCGCTTTCATAGTCAGTACGCGTCTCCAACTCTTTATTTATCTCATTGATACGAGCCTCCATATTATTGATTTCGGCAAATGCAGTCGCAGCCTCCTCAAATACGGTCTTATCATCCTTAACCATCAAGTGCTGTGGCAAATAGGCTATTATCGTACCCTCTGGTGCCGATACTTTTCCGCGAGTTGCTTCACGCACACCTGCAAGTATCTTCAATAAAGTCGATTTACCTGCCCCGTTCTTACCCATCAAAGCAATACGGTCATTCTCGTTGATAATGAATGATATATCTTTAAATAATGTAGTACCGCCAAATTCAACGGTTAGTGCATCTGCTGAAATCATTTGTTAGATATTTAGATAAAAGACACGAGACACGAGACTTTAAGTCTTATATCTCGTGTCTTGCATCTCGTGTCTGTTTTAATAAAGTACCTCTGCTGTCAATGCAGGCAACGTAATTGTCAATTTATTGCCTTCCAATTTATATTCTTTACCAAAGAGAGCTTTATAACCTTTTGCGCTCAATGCTGTTACATCAAGTTCGAGAGTTTGTTCTTCTGTGCTATTATTGATACAAACCACTACATCAGTATCAAAATATTTACGTGCGTAAGCAAATGTTTGTTCTGCTACATGGAGTTGGATATAGTCGCCATAAACCAATGCCATATTGCCACGACGCAAGTGGTTCAATGCAGCAACTTTCTCAAACAATGCCTCTTCTCGATTGTTCCAATCTGTGAAACGCATCATACGACGGCAATCTGGGTCATTACCACCTGTCATACCAATTTCATCACCGTAATAGATTACAGGCACACCTGGTATTGTGAGGTTAAATGTATGAAGAAGAGCCAATTTGTCGTATGCCACCGAGTCTGTGATACCCACTTCGCGAGTCCAACCTGCAGCTTTTGCATCTTCACCTACTTTGATGTCGCCTGATGCCAATGCCATAAAACGAGGTTTATCGTGATTACCTGACACATACCCCATCAAGTTGTGTGCACCATACACTTTAAGGCTCGAATTCAACACGTTACTCAAACGTTGCATTGTACCGCCACTCACTCCATTAAATACCGATGTTGCTTCGTCAAACACGTTGAAGTCAAATTGACCATCAAGCATACCGCTATTCACATAACTTGCCATCAATTCTGGCGAGCCGTACGACTCACCGATTTGGTAGAAGTTACCCTCTGGACGAGTCAATTTCATTCTATGAGTCAATTCTCTCCAATATTCTTCATTCACGTGTTTACATGCGTCATGACGGAAACCATCTACGCCAAATTCTTTCAACCAATACACTGCAGAGTCAACCATAATATCCACTACCACAGGATTTCCCATATCCAATGTTGGCATAAATACATCAAACCAAGTAGTCAAACGGTGCTCATCCCACAACTCTGTATTCATACGTCCATCTGGCAAATACAATGGTGTTGCATATTCTGGATGACGTTGATACAATGGGTGGTCTTTGTGCACGTGGTTTGCCACATAGTCAAGCAAGATATTGATTTGGTGATCGTGAGCATCTGCTACCAACTCTTTCAATTCGTCGTTCGAACCGAAACGGCAATCTACTTGCGATGAAGAGATTGGCCAATAGCCATGATAACCAGCAAATTTAGTGTTAGCCAAAGCGTTGTAGCCATAAGGCTCAAATGGGTTTTGGTTGAGTGGAGAGAGCCACAATGTGTTTGCGCCCAATTTGTTGAAGTAGTTTTCGTCAATCACTTGTTTGATACCAGCCAAGTCGCCACCATGATAGTCAGCTTTTGGATGTACATCAGGACGATTCATTGGACGGTTGTTATCTTTGTTACCATCGCGGAAACGGTCAACAAGCATAAAGTAGATGATTTGAGCATATTTATCGCTACGGTCAAGTGCTGTTGCATCTGTCACGATTTTACCATTTTGAAGTGGTACGAGGATTTCATTCGAAATACCAAATTCGTTTGATGCCCATACACGAATAACCGATTTTGCATATTCTGCTGCCTCTGCAGGCACTTTCACTATGATTTTACCATCAGCAAAAGTTACAAAACGTTCGTCAAGAGCCATATTGTTCCAATATGCCCAAACGCGTTCTGCTGCCACTGCCGACACCATAAATTTACCACAACCCAACTCATCTGTCAACAATTTAGGGAATTTCGCCTCGTTACCATTCACTTGCATGATGGAGTTGAATTTACCGAAACCATTATCTACTTTATTAGGGTTTGTATCGTCATGATTTTGTTCGCCATCAATCAACAATTGATAGAGATAAGTACCTGGACTAAGCAACATTGTAACCTCATACAATCCCTCTTCGTTCAACACCAAATCAGGAGTCAATGCTGGCACCCAGTTATTCATTTGACCTGCAATTTGAATACGACCAATTTTGCGTCCATTAGGATTATAAGTAAATGTATAATACAACTTATCACTCTTACGAGCAGGTACAGCATACGCTTTACCCTCTACCCAAAGATAAATAGTAGTCATCGGATGCATCTCCTCACCACAATAAAGGTCGAGAGTCAATTTATCATCACTCAATACTGCCGCAAGAGCAGGATTTTCAGTCGTAACCGAATCAATACGTGAAGGATCAACCACAAAGTCACGAGTAAGCACTTTTGTAGGACCCACATTCACCAAAGTAAGCGAATTAGCTCCTACACACACCGACTTGTCAGGTTGATAACCAACCTCTGGTGCTTTACAACAAGCCACTAACGTAACAGCTGCAATCAACGAAAAAAAGATTTTTTTCATACTTATATAATTTTTAATTAATTAATCATATACTCTAAATCTCCAACTACCATCTGCCGACAATTAACTTGCAAAGATACAAAAAAAATCTCACATACACAACCCCTATAAAATACAATCCTCCACCTAAAACAAATCGGCAAGACTCATAAAAGCCTCACCGATTTTATATTCCTTGTTCCCTACTTCCTGCTCCTTATTCACACACTGGACGAACAGACTGTCCGGTGGTGCGAAATTCATTACCACTATCTACATCAGAAGAAATAAAGAATATGTGACTAGCAAGCGTTGCGTTGTTAGTCTCAGTGTCGAGCGAACTTGACCAATAGTGACCGTACCTCTCACTAACAAAACTACTTGTGACCATGCGACCTGCAGCAGGCAAGAAAATTGAGT
>JAEIGA010005858.1_pt1 | contig 18696 bp, 15 predicted proteins | sample 9270691 | NCBI WGS metagenome assembly JAEIGA01 (sample SAMN17057246, study PRJNA624740) | gut metagenome | biome: biome; isolation source: fecal sample | host: Bos grunniens | place: China: Xizang | collected 2019 | reverse complement strand
CTGACGAGTACTATAAGCGTGCCCTTCGTTATCGCAATCTTCTCGATCCGGGAACAGGATTCTTCAGAGGACGTGACTCGCAGGGTAACTGGCGCGCTCCATTCAATCCTAATGCATCTTCACGAGATTACACTGAGGCAACAGCATGGCAGTATCGCCATTATGTTCCACATGATATAGGAGGATATACCGGTCTTATGGGAGGCAAGGAGGCTGTCCTTTCGACACTTGACTCACTGTTCAACTTCGTATATGTTCACCCGGACATGAAGGATGACGGCAACGTGACCGGTCTTATGGGACAGTACGCTCACGGAAACGAGCCTAGCCATGGTTCAGCATGGCTGTTCGCAGCTATGGGCAAGCCATCCATAACTCAATACTGGGTTCGCAGAATTCTCAATGAGCAGTATTATAACAATCCTGAGGGTATGAGCGGCAATGAGGATTGCGGACAGATGAGTGCATGGTATGTAATGGCTTCAATAGGTCTCTACCCACTCTGCCCTGGTACCGGCGAGTTCATTTTTGCAGCACCTCTCTTCAAAAAGACAACCGTGACATTGGGTAACGGAGCGAAGCTTGTCATTACAGCCGACCATCCGGAGTATGCATACATTAAGGATGTACGTTGGAACGGCGAGAGCGTAGATGCTCAGTATATCACATACGAACAGCTCATGCAGGGCGGAGAACTCTCGTTCAGCCTTTGCAGGAAGCCATACAATGGCAGGGACAACCTCAAGACTCCATACTCATTATGCGAGTCGAACATCGTTTCAATGCCATATCTCAATGGAAACCCTAGCTTCTTCGACACTAGCTTCACAGCAGAAATCTCATGCCACACTCCTGATGTTGAGATCCGCTATACTCTGGACGGCAGCGAGCCGAATGAGAATTCAGCATTGTACGAAGGACCGTTCACAATTACCGACGACTGCAACCTCTGCATCAGAGCATTCAAGGAGGGATTGCAGCCGAGCCCGGTATTCAAATGCCGTGCATTCCCTGTTGAATATCTCCCTGCTGTTTCTGCAGGAGCTTTGAAGCAGGGCTGCAAATACACTTATCACAGAGGCAACTTCATGAATGTAGCTCAGGTGAAGGCATCACCGGTGGTATCCAGCGGTATCCTTCCTGCACCTTCTATCCATGGTGCAATGGATGCAGATCACTTCGGATTCATCTTCAGCGGTTATCTCGACATTCCGGCAGATGGTCTTTGGGAGTTTGCAGTAACAAGCGACGACGGTGCTGTTCTTGAACTTGACGGACGTCTTGTAGTGAACGGCGACGGATCGCATGCCAACTTCAAGGCAACAGGACATGTAGGTCTCAGGAAGGGTCTCCACGCATTCAGACTCCCATACCTTGAAGACTATGAGGGTCAGAACCTTGAATGGGCATGGAAACGTCCGGGCACAGAAGACTTCGAGCCTATCCCTGAGTCAGCAATATATTACTAATACAGGTTTAAAAAAGAATACCTATCTTTGCAGGTTGTAACATTTCAGCATAAATAAAAGCATTATGGCGGATTCGAATTTCATAGATTATGTAAAGGTATATTGCCGTTCAGGTAACGGTGGTGCGGGTTCTACGCACATGAGGAGAGAGAAATATATTCCGAAGGGAGGTCCTGACGGAGGTGACGGCGGACGTGGAGGTCACATCATTCTCAGAGCGAATCCGCAGTTCTGGACACTCATCCATCTTAAGTATCGCAAACATATCATGGCGGAACATGGTGGTGCGGGCAGCGGTCAGCTCCAGCATGGTAAGAATGGTGAGGATGTTTATCTGGATGTTCCGCTCGGAACAGTTGCAAAGAATGCAGAGACAGGAGAAATTCTTTTCGAACTTGTTGAGCCTTATGAGGAGAGAATCCTTGTAAAGGGCGGTCGTGGTGGACTTGGAAACAACAACTTCAAGACTGCTACAAACCAGACTCCTCGTTACTCTCAGCCAGGTGAGCCGTTCGAAGAGGGATGGTTTATCCTCGAGCTCAAGCTTCTTGCTGACGTAGGTCTTGTAGGTTTCCCTAACGCAGGTAAATCCACACTCCTTTCTACAGTTTCAGCAGCGCGCCCTAAGATTGCCGACTATCCATTCACCACACTCGAACCTAACCTCGGCATCGTAAGCTATTATGATGACAAGTCATTCGTAATGGCTGATATTCCGGGAATCATTGAGGGAGCACATGAAGGCAAAGGCATCGGAATGCGTTTCCTCAGACATATCGAGCGTAACTCAATCCTTCTTTTCATGGTTGCTGCGGACCAGGATGACATCAAGGAAGGATACGAAGTTCTTCTCAATGAGTTGAAGGAATATAATCCTGAACTCCTTGTGAAAGACCGCGTTCTTGCGATCACAAAGTCTGACATGCTTGATGAGCAGCTCAAGAACGAGATCGAGGAGCAGCTTCCTACAGATCTTCCACATGTGTTCATCTCATCATTCACTCAGGAAGGAATCAAGGAACTCAAGGACATGCTTTGGGAGGCTCTCCACCGTGAAGTGGAAGTTGAAGATGCTCCGATAGTTCTCTTCCCTGGTGATGATAACCAAATCGTGCTCTAATATGACTTGGTTCGACATACATAGATTTGACCAGGACCTGACACTTGCGATCAACAGCTGGAATTCGTCGATAAGCGATCCTATCTGGCAGTTCTTTTCAAAGATTCCTGTCTGGATTCCTCTTTATGTTCTGATTGTCGCCCTGATAATCTGGAAACTTGGTTGGAAGAAAGGACTTGTAGTTGTAGCTGGAGCTCTGCTGACGTTTCTCTTCTGTGACCAGTTCTCCAACTTCATAAAGGAAACCGTAGGACGCCTGAGGCCTCTCAGAGACGATTATATGATAGCTAACGGGCTTCATATTCTCGAGCAAGGAGGTACATTCGGATTCTTCTCAGCTCACTCGGCCAATGCATTCGGACTGGCTACCAGCACTACAATAGGATTGAAGCTTGACGAAGATTTCAAATGGCAGAGATATGCAGGATTCATGTACTTCTGGGCATTTATGGTAGCGACAAGCAGAATATTTGTCGGTAAACACTACCTTGGAGACTGCATCGTAGGAACACTGGTCGGACTCGCCGCAGGATTCGCGTGTGGCTCTCTTGCCAAATGGATGATAGGAAAATACAATATCATATAAAACAAATGGAAGCCTAAAGGGCTTCCATTGTTTTTTCCATTCTTGTCCCACGAGATCCTTTGATCAGAATCACCGCATCGCTTAAACCGGCTTCCTTCAGCCATTCGGTCAATTCTGCAGATGTACCGAACGAAACCACCCTATCATCAGTCTTGATGGATTCGAGGGCTTTGGCAAACTCTGAACCCACAAAACATAAGCGATTCAATCCCAGAGAAATAGCCATTTCAGCAATACGTACATGCTCCGCAACAGAGTCTGCACCAAGCTCAAGCATATCTCCAAGCATAGCGACCTTATTATCTGACTCTACATTAGCGAAGTTCTTCAGAGCCGCCTCCATACTTGTAGGGTTGGCATTATACGCATCTACAATCAAGGTGTTACGCTCCGTTCTTGTCATCTGTGAACGGTTGTTCGACGGTACATATGCTTCGATAGCGGCAACAGCCTCTTCAAGAGTTACACCGAAATGATTTCCTACCGCAATTGCTGCCATCACATTGTCAGCATTGTATGAGCCTACCAGATTGGTTGAAATAACTCTTCCGGAAGGGAGTTCAATTCGCAGGAACGGATATTCTGATGTTGAAGGAAGTACTTTCGCAGAACTGTATTCCAAGCCATATGGAATCACAAGCGACTGATCAGGTCTTTCCGAATCCTGATGCATCTCCCTCTCAGATGCCATCCTGCAAAGGTAAGGGTTGTCCACATTAAGGAATGTCTTGTCTGCAGTCCTGCGCAGGTAGTCATAAAGCTCGCCTTTGGTCTGCATTACACCTTCGAATGAGCCGAAACCGAGAAGATGTGCTTTGCCCACATTTGTGATGAGGCCGAAATTAGGAAGCGCTATATTGACAAGTTCCTTGATATCTCCCGGATGGCTTGCACCCATTTCCACTACAGCAAGCTGTGTCTGCGAATTGACCTTAAGCAGTGTAAGCGGAACACCAATGCTGTTGTTGAGATTGCCCTCTGTCGCTGTGACGCGATATTTCACAGAAAGGACTTCTCTGATGAGCTCCTTAGTGGTAGTCTTTCCGTTTGTTCCTGTCAAGGCAATGACTGTCAATGGCTTGCCATCAACAAAAGTCATCGAACGATGCCATCTTGCAAGCTCCTGGAGAGTCTGAAGAGTATCATCCACCTTGATAAGTCTTGGATCATCTGATTCAGCCACCTTTGCCGATGAGTTCACCACAGCATATGCTGCACCTGCCTCCAAAGCCTTTAGAGCATATTCATTACCGTCAAAATTCTCACCCTTGAGGGCAAAGAACATTTCGCCGCCTTTAAGCGTGCGGGTGTCGGTCGTTACGCATCCGCACTCCTTGAATCGATTGTATATCTCTACTATATTCATGTCTTATTATCTTCCTGTACTTCCGAATCCGCCTGCTCCTCTCTCGGTTTCATCAAGGACCTCAACCTCGTCCCAATCAACCTTTTCATATCTTGCCACAACCATCTGAGCAATCCTTTCACCCGGATTCACAACAAAAGGCTCATTTGAAAGATTGACAAGGATTACCTTGATCTCACCACGATAATCCGCGTCAATTGTACCAGGAGAATTGAGAACTGATATTCCAAACTTTGCAGCAAGACCGCTACGTGGTCTCACCTGAGCCTCTGTACCATCAGGAAGTGCAATGAAAAGTCCTGTAGGAACCATCGCTCTCTCAAGAGGTCCGAGAGTGATAGGCTCTGTTATATTGGCCTTAAGATCCATTCCTGCAGACTTCTCAGTAGCATAAGCAGGAGTAGGATAGGCTGATTTATTTACTATTCTTACTTTCATATCTTTTCAATATTTATTTACGTTTAGGGAAAAGGAGATTCATGTCGCGGTCAAATGCCTTGCCTGCCATTTCAGCTGGAACAAACTCCCAATGACCGATCAGATCAGGATTGCCGATTTCAGCAGGATCGATGGCCTTATGCTCCTTGAGGTACTGATAGATAAGTTCGCGGATCTCAGGATAATACTCCACTACCCTTTCGTCGATCTTATCTGTATCGATACCGGCACCTTCTCTCATGAGTCCGCCACCACCGCTTGCACGGTATGAGGTCATGGCAACATTATATTCGCCGTCCATTGTGAACGGAGTTCCGTCTGCGAGAGTTGTGATATTCACTCTTTCTCCCTTATTCTTGGTTACGTCCACTGTATAATTAATTCCGGCAGCGGAGTCAAAGTTATATGAACGTCCCACAAAAGACCAGCGGTTCTGACCGGTACGTGGATCGGCAGCATTCACGATACGAAGTACATGATCATCTGATGAATCGATTGTATTGATCCACATATCATATGAAGCCTCAAGGTAATTCTTGATCTCCTCACCTGTCATCTTGACAACAAAGAGCTGATTTTCAAACGGATAGATAGTAAACAGGTCATTATATACCAAAGTACCGGCCTTTACGAATCCGTTGAATGTAAGAGGAGCTGCAAATGAGATCTGAGCAGGTTTGCATCCGATGCTGACCGCATGGACGAGATTGATATAATCAGACATTCCCCTGTACGCATCACGAGTGCGGAGGTCTGTCTTAAGCTCACCCACTTCCTGTACGGTAAACGCCTTCACTGTCTCATATTCCGGACGGAAAGCCTCCCTCATCTCCTTGTCGATATTCTTCTTGTCAATAGGAAGAAGCTCTGCTGATACGCTCTTTGAAACTACCTTACCGCCTTCAACCTTTACTGTCACAGTACCGAAACCAAGGTTACGGCAATGGCTTCCTGCATTGATGAGAACAATTCCGTCATTATCGATAACAACAGGTCTGTGGTCATGAGAACAAACCACGAAATCAACACCCTCAAGGCTGTTGAGAAGATCGAGTCCCTGACTTTCGAGCTGAGTTCCGTCACCTTCACCGGTTCCAGCATGAACAGCAACGATTACAATATCAGACTTCTCCTTTGCCTTGACTCTGTCTACAGTCTCCTGTACAAACGGAAGAAGAGACTTGAACTCCATTCCTTCCCAAAGAAGCGGAGAGAGCCAGTTCTTGATATTAGGATTGGTAAAACCAAGAATAGTAATCTTCAGACCATGTCTCTTGAGAGTAACATACTCCTGGAAATAAGGTTTGCCATTATCTGTACGGATTGCATTAGCAGCGAGGAATGGTGTTTCCATCTGCGCATCCACTCTGTCATATACAGGATGACCGGTCTCTATATCATGGTTACCTACAACGACTGCATCATATCCGATATAGTCCACCATCCTTGCATAAAGGTGTGGAGCCTGGGTATCCACATAGTTGTAATAATATGCAGCATTATCACCCTGCATACAGTCACCTGCATCAACAAGTATGATATTATCACGGCCTGCAGCATTCCTGAGGCTGTCCGCATACCACTTCACATTCAGCAATGAGTTGTCAGTGCGCTGATTGACATAAAGAGAATCATAATATCTGCCATGGACATCATTGGTTGTAAGGAGATGGAAGGTATACTCGCCATCCTTTGGTCCGCAGCATGCAGAAAGAAGGGCTGAAACAGCCGTAAATATAATCAGGATACGTTTCATAATAATATCGTTATAAATCTTTCAAAGATACAAAATCTGATGGATTTTTGATAATTTTGCAGCATGATTAAGCTCCAGACACCAGTATCTGACGAAAAATGCAGGGTAAGCATCTCGTTCAGCAACAAAATAACAATGTTGGGAAGCTGCTTCACCGATAACATCGGAAGCCAGCTTAAGAATTTTGGCTTTGATGTAATGATCAATCCGTTCGGTACTCTGTACAATCCCATCTCCATACTTCAAAGCATCAGAAGGCTTGTTGACGGAAAGCATTTCACAGAGGAAGAATGTGTTGATATGGGTGCTGGAAGCGGACTCTTCTGTTCATTCTCGCATCACACATCGGCAGCAAGAAGAAGTATTGAGACATTCCTTCACGATGCGAACGAGAGTCTGGACAGGGCAAGAGAGCATTTCCTCGAATCAGACAAGGTCATAATTACGTCAGGTACCAGCTGGTGCTTCAGACATGACCAGAGGGATATTATCGTATCAAACTGTCTGAAACGACCTGGAGGAGAATTCACAAGAGTAAGGCTTGGCCTTGAGGAAACAGCTGATGCGCTCAAGGAAATCATCAGAATCTGCTCGGAGGGAGAGGCCGGAAGAAAGAAGGATATCATATTTACAGTCAGCCCTATACGTCATTTCAAAAACGGGGCACACGGGAATCAGTTGAGCAAAGCGACGCTGCTTCTTGGAATAGACGAAGCCATCCGCAGCATCTCGGAAAACGGAAACGATGTACAGGTATCGACGGATTATTTCCCTGCCTATGAAATAGTTATGGACGAACTGAGGGACTATCGTTTCTATGCGGAAGACATGTGTCATCCTTCTGCTCAGACTGTCGATTATATCCGCGAAAGATTCCTCGACTGGGCACTTCCAAAAGAAGAACGTCCGCAGCTTGAGGAGAATATCCGAAGCTACAGACGTTCATGTCACAGACCACTCAATGCCGAGTGATTATTTTCCAAGAAGATATTTTAGCCAGAACTCACGGTTCGCCATATCGAAATGGCGGCCCTGATAGCCTCTATATCCATGCATACCGTCAGGATAGATCATGAAGTCGAACTTCTTGTTCTCCTTATGCATGCGATCGATAAGCTGTAATGTGTTCTGATGATGAACGTTATCATCTCCTGTACCATGTGTGAGTTTCAGCATTACAGGCTCTACAGCTGTATTACCGTCATATTCAACAGGATAGCCATCAACATAATTCAACACTTTCGCAACCTCATAACCTTCTGGGTTAGCCTGTGGCGTATCCATATATCTCTCGGTATAGTGTGAATCATAAAGCGCCCAGTCATATACTCCACCACCGGCAATTCCATAATGGAAACTTTCAGGAGCCTGCATGAGAAGCATCGATGTCATAGTTCCTCCAAACGAGAATCCCTCGACTCCGATCTTGTCACCATCAACATAAGGAAGTGCCTTAAGCCAGTTGGCCCATGCCACGAAATCCTTTACTTCCCAAACTGTAAGCTGTCTGTAGATCATATCAAGGCCTTCCCTACCGTTATGTCCTGCGGCACGTGGATCGACTGTGATCTGAATGATTCCGTTTTCTGAATACCACTGATTAGACTGATTTGGAGTGACCCATCTGTCACGTACCAACGGTGTATTCGGACCTCCGTAGATATCCACATGAACAGGATATTTTGCTGACGGATCAAAATTCTTAGGATATACGATCATACCTGGAAGTTTGAAACCGTCTTCGGTAGTCATGTAGACGAGTTCACCAAGAGCATATTTATGCGGATCATAATCCGGTCCCTTCATGTCAGCGACCAATGTTCCCTTGCAGAGATTCTTACCTGTTGTCGGGAAGACTGCGACCTGCGTAGGTGTAGTTACATTGGAATAAGATGCCACGAAATATTTTCCATCAGGAGAAAAGGACACACCTGCGACATTATAAGCAGAATCTGTAAGGGCTGTGATAACTCCCTTTGAATCAACCTTATACAAAGCCTGCCTTACTGTTGCATCGCGCTTGGCGGTATAATATACGGTTCCATTCTTTTCATCTACTCGTACAATGTTGATTCCCCAGTTAGGGCCGTCTGTAAGACGTTTGAAAGTCTTTCCGTCATACGAAAGGAAATATATCTGCTGCCAGCCTGTCTCGAACTCACGTGCCATATAAAGGCCGGAATCCGTAAACACAACACCATCAAACCAATTGAGCCAAGTCTTGTATGTTTCGTTATAGACATGACGCTTAGAGCCGTCAGATACATTGACTGCATAAAGATCGACAGTATTCTGAAGGCGAGGCATACGGGCAATGAAGAACTCCTCTGAATCCGGTCCCCAGAACGGAATTCCGAAATACTGGTCGAGGGTAGGATCAAAGTCTGCCCAAGTGAGATGTCCGGCCGAGCCTGTCATGTCAGATGAAGCGGCATTATCCAGATTAACTATACCTATACGCACCTGCGGATTGGTCTGTCCAGCCTTCGGATAACGAGTCTCGCTCAGAGATCCACCTAAAGCAAGATCAGTCACGCGAGGACTCTGAGACTGCGATGCAGCAGCCGCCGGATTGGCAAATGCCGAATATATTGGAAACATCGGCACTTCTGAATTATCGAAGCGGTAGAATCCGATCTTCTTACTGTCAGGCGACCACCAGAATGCTCTGTAGCGTGATGGGCGGCCAAGGATCTCCTCGTAATATACCCAGGAAGCATAGCCATTGAGAATGACATCAGAGCCATCAAAAGTCAGACGAGTCTCCGCTCCCGATGCGATATCCACCACATAAAGATCATTATCACGGGTGAACGCAAGCCTGGTAGAGTCCGGAGAGTATGTAAGGTTGACGGCTCCTTCCGGTCTGATCGGAAAATCCGAATACTTTTCAGGAGCTGAAACTCCGGTCCTTGTCTTACCCGTTTTGGCATTGAAAACAAAAGCAGTGCTGTCCGCATAAGTTCCGTCATACGTAAACAGAACTTCCTTGCCTCCTGTCCACTTCCATGCACGTGGGATCCTGTTGAATTCCTGTGCAGAGACAGCTGCTGCAATCAAGGTCATAGCAATGACCCACAGAATCTTTTTCATAATATATCGGTTATCTATAATTTTTAAATCACTGATCGGCAAAGACCTCGTCCTTGAAATTGACAAGGTAGACCTTTTCCACCGCTCTCGTCAAAGCTGTATACAGCCACTTAAGATCATCAACAGTCAGCATCTCCTGCCAGAACGCATTATCGATGAATACACATCTCCACTGTCCGCCCTGAGACTTATGGCAGGTAATGGCATTAGCATATTTCAGCTGGAGCGCATTATAATACTTGTCCTCGCGAACGGCTTCGTATCGTTTCTTCTTTGTAGTTATGTGCGAGTAATCCTCATTGACGCCCTGATACAATGCATTTGACTGCTCATAAGTAAGGGAAGCACTCTCTGATTCCAATGTATCGAGTACCACTTTGGCAACGATTTCCTGATCGTCATAATCCGGGAATGAAATACGTGCCTCGGCGAAATGAAGTCCATACCTTTCCTCGAACTTGGATATCTTTATCAGTTTGGCGATGTCACCGTTTGCGATGTAGTCCATATCCTTGATATCCTCGAGAAACTGGTAGCAGTTCTTGACAATCATCAGTTTGTCTCCTCTGACAAGCCTTTCCTCCTTGAACTGGACTGTCGAACGTATTCCGAGATTATACTTTATAGCACGTCTGTTGGAACGGCATAAGATGACAGTTTCATCTTCATCATAATTCGCATACGCATCTGAGATCTTCTCTATCAGCTCACCACCAGTTATCCTTTCGATATCGTCAAACGGCGCGATTTCCAACTGAAGATCCTGCAGGTCGATCATATCAGGGCCATACTCCATCTCACTGATGAGCTGGCGGATCAAGGTTGCATTATACAATATGCCTGACTCCTGCTGCTGACGTACTACTGTTGTCAACTCTGCGAAACATACCCCTCCCATTGTCTTCATGTAGTCCGGAGACAGAGCAGGAGATGCCTCAAGTCCAATCGGTGGAAGCTGAGCGGCATCACCTATCAGGATAATCCTGCATCCTGCACCGGCACGAACATAAGTAATCAGGTCTTCCAGAAGATTTCCAGAGCCAAAAAGCGAAGTCGACTGCTGCTGACCGGGATCTATACCGATCAACGACACCTCGTCTACGACATAAAGCGTATCCTTATCCTTGTTCGGAGCGAGCGAGAACTGACCGAATCCGTCTCCCCCGACCGACTTCTGGCGATAGATGTGTTTATGGATAGTATACGCAGGCTGCCCTGAATAACCTGAAAGCACCTTGGCAGCTCTTCCTGTCGGAGCGAGAAGAACAGTCTTCACCTTAAACTCCTTCATTACAGCTATGACGGACGATATGGCAGTCGTCTTTCCTGTACCGGCATAGCCGTTGACAACCATTATATCTTCGTCGTCACCGCTCATAAAATCCGCCACCTTATGCAGGAGATTCTCCTGACATGAAGTAGGTTCATAGCGAAGATGGGAGATGAAGGCATTATAAAGAAAATCCGACTGTCCCATCAGCTTCTGCGTTTAAATATAAGTGAGATTACAATAAGAAGCGGATATATCTCGACACGTCCCAGGAACATGTCAAAGGCATATACGAATTTTGCAAAGGCCGGCTCTGCTGAAAAATTATCCATACATCCGATTCCGGCAAGTCCCGGTCCGACACTTCCGACAGAAGCGATGACACCTGATACGGCTTCCGGAACTCCTGATCCGGTCAGCATCACGAGAATGATTGACAGGAATATTACGATGAAATACAGGACTATATACATCAGTACTGCTCTGACATCATCATCAGAGAGATACATTTTTCCGAGAGATGTTTTGGATACCAGCGAAGGATGTGACTTCTTCATCATCTCATTCTTTAGCGCCTTTATGGATATGATGACTCTATCGACCTTGATACCTCCTGTGGTCGAGCCGGAACATCCGCACTGAATGGATGCTATGATGAGAACGGCCCCGGCAAGCCATGGCCACTGGGAGTTATCGCATATGGCAAATCCCGTGGTGGACATATAGCTGACAACAGTAAAGGTCGAATCCATCAATGCCCTGCCCCAAGACTCATATCCTCCCTGATAGATAAGAGAGAACATTATGATCAGCGACATGACGCCGATCGAGCCGAAGTAATACTTGACCACCGGATTATTCATCGGCTTGAATGACCTCAACGCAAACACTGCATACATAAGTCCGAAATGCAGTGCAGAGATAGCCATGAAAAATGTCACCAATATATTGATGAGATCCGACTGGAAATATCCGACGGAGAGATTCCTCGTACTGAAACCTCCCGTCGCCGCTATACTGAACGCATGGTTCAAAGCATCAAAAGCGGACATTCCGGTAAGCTTCAATGTTACGAATATTACAGTTGTCAGACACAGATAGACAGTAGTGATGATCATTACTGTCTTGCTGGATTTGTACCTGTATCCTTCCTTGGAAAGGGCAGAAAGTTCCATATTGGCAAGCCTCAACCTGTATGGGCTGGCATCTGGCATTACCAGAAGTAGGAAAACCACGACTCCGAGGCCACCGATATAGTGAGTCGAAGATCTCCAGAAGAGGAGGCTTCTCGGCAATCCTTCTACATTTGTCAGGATTGTCGCTCCTGTGGTTGTATAGCCGGAAACACTCTCGAACCAAGCATTGATCAATGTAAATTCCCCTCCCCAAAGCACATACGGAAGCATTCCGAATACAAATGAAAGGAACCAGGAAAATACAATGGTCAGGAATCCGTCCCGAAGCGAAACCACCGTTGCCTTTCTGACAAACACAAATGGGAAAGCGCCGACGATCAAAGTGATGATGAAGCTGATAAGCAAAGGCACGAATGCAGAATCACGCCCATCCATTAAAGAAACAATAATGGACAGGAACATGAACAGGGCACTTACGAGCAATGCCCTTCCCACATTCAATGATATCGCTTTCAGATTCATCTGTTCTTATCTTCCTTGAGTGCCTTCACTCTCATTTTGAGTTCGATGTTCTCTTCGATGATTTCAGAGACTCCCTCATTGATATTGGCAAGCTGATCGTCTCCGTCGAAAGTATATACATGCCTGCGTCCGGCCTTTCTGTAATTGTCAAGGCCTTCCGATATGCGGTAAATAGGACGGACATAATCCGCCATTATGAAACACAGGAGAAGGAAGACGAGAAGAAGTCCGGCACCTGTAGATACGACTCCAGGAATGATGCTTCGATAAAATCCGGCATCAAAATCCTCAGAATTACGAACCAGTTCCTCATGAATCGTTTCGTTAAGGATATTCATATCCTGGCGGAACTTGTTGAAGCTTGGCTGAAGCGTACCGAAGAACCACTCACCCGTATCCACATTATCGGCAAGGAAGACCTCGTCGAATTTCTGCGATGTCATCATGAAATTATTGAATGATACTGCCACAGAATCCACCATCGGCAACGCCTTCTTTGATGTAAACGAATTCTTCAACGAATCTGCCTGCGCATTGAAATACTGCAGATTGAATTCCGGCATCAAGGAAATATCATTCTGGACCACGACAGACAGCATCTGGTGGTTGTACTCTTCCGTAATGTCAGCAAGTTTCTGTGAAAGGCTGATGCTTTTGATGTTGGCAGCAATCAGGTCGGATACATAACTGCTCATTCTCCTGTACTCTAGAATCGAGATTATGCTGGACACAAGAAGAATGACTGCTATTGAGCCAAGACTAAGAAAAAGCTTGCGCTTCAATGAAGGCATGCTCTCTTTCCATCGCCCTTTGAATATTGAAATCATAACTTAAAGTTTTCTACTCTATTATATATATAATCTACAAATATATGAAAAATTATGCATCAGTGCTCATTGGAGGCAAAATTCACAATATTTTCAAATTTTAGGTACCTTGTGTTGCAAGGTATTTAAAAATATTTATATCTTTGCAATACAATAGTCAAATCTGGCGGGTTCGGCACAGATTTCACAGATAAGACACGAGTATTAACATTTAGAATATAGCACCATGAAAAAGACAGTCAATGTTGCAATCGGAGGATGCAGCTTCATAATTGACGAAGATGCATACACAGCAATCGAAAATTATCTCGACCGCTTCAAGGCGGCAATAGGAACTGAGAGTTCCAGCAAAGATGTCATGGACGAGCTTGAAAGCAGGATTGCAGACCTGCTCAAGGGCAGATTAGGTGGCAGAGAAGTCGTGTCATGTGAGATGGCAGAAGCAGTCATCGGCCAGCTAGGATATCCGGATGGGTATAAAATGCCGGAGGCTGATAGCAGCTCCTATGGAAAAGGCACATATACAGACAAGCCTGTAAGAAAGTTATTCCGCGATCCGGATGACAAGAAGATCGCAGGAGTTTGTTCAGGCATTGCACTGTTCCTCGGAATAGATGTCGTATTGGTAAGAATCCTCTTCCTGATAGCCCTCATCTGCGGCTCGGCCGGATTCTGGATCTATGTGATAATATGGATTGCAGCGCCGATGGCAAATACAGCTGCGGAGAAATGCGAGCTCAGAGGAATTCCTGCTACGGCTGAAAACATCAGAAGATTCACAGAAGGTAAATAACTATGGAAAGCAACACAAGCATAATCGAGAACAACAAGACGCAGATGAGACGAGGAGTACTCGAATACAGCATCCTGCTGATTCTTGCGTCGGGTGACGGATATGCTTCATCCATAATCCAGAAACTCAAAGAGGTCAACATCATTGTGGCAGAAGGCACGACCTATCCCCTGCTGATCAGACTCAAGAAGCTTGGTCTTCTGAACTATCGGTGGGAAGAATCTCCCCAGGGTCCGCCAAGAAAGTATTACATGATCACAGACCTCGGACGCGAACAGCTGGCAGGACTGGATGCAGCATGGGACGAACTTGCAAAGGGCATAGAAACAATAAGGAAAGGATCTGAAGCATAATCACAGAAATGAAAAAAACTGAAAACATAAGCCTTGCCGGCTACGCATTCACAGTAGAGGAAGATGCGTATATCGAGCTTGAAAACTACATCAAGGATATCAGAGCGGGATTCGAGGGAAATTCCAGCGCAGATGAGATCACAGCTGACATCGAGGAAAGGATTGCAGAACTCCTGTGCGAGAGGTGTGCAAGTGGAATCGTTGTGAATCTGTCAATGGTTGAAGATATCAGGAAGCGCATCGGCAATCCGAAGGAACTGGCCGGAGAGGAGGTAGGCGACGATACAGAGGGCACGGAAAAAGCCCAGGAAGTGAAGGAAGAGAAGAGGTCGTGGAAGAACAGGAAGATATATCGAAACATTGACGAGAGGATACTCGGAGGCGTATGCGGAGGTCTAGGAGCATATTTCGGTATTGACAAAGTGATATTCAGAGTGCTTTTCCTGATATTCTTCCTTGTAGGCTTCTCTGACGAAGGACTTTTCTGCATACCGATGGTACTTTATATCTGCTTGTGGATTGCAATGCCTGCAGCAAGGACTGTGGAGCAGAAATGCGAGATGAAGGGCAAGCCGATCGATCTGAAAGGTTTCAGTTCCAAGGAGTTTGACCTGAACAGAGAGATGAAGGAAGTGGCGTCCTCCCCTGCCGGAAGGACATTCAAGAGAGCCGGAGGAGCGTTCCTCGGACTTATTCTCCTGACCTGCGGAATCGCCGGACTCCTCTGCAGCATCTTCATTCCGACCATTCCAACCGTTATCGATAAATACATCGATGCTCAATACGTCGGAATCATGACAGACAGCACACTTTGGGGCCTTATACTCACGATCTCGGTAATCGGATTCGTCGGAATGCTGTACGGAGGAATAATGCTGGCATTTGACCTGAAGTCTCCATCCTGGAAACCAGGACTGGTAATGTTCATCGCTTGGATTCTGAGCATTCTCGTGACAGCAGCATGGGCTGCAAAACTTTTAGCGGAGATGCTGCCGGGAATGATCGTATAAGCTATTTGCGGAAATTAAGACAAAACTTACTCATCGAGGGTGGGCAGATATCTATTATCTCGCTCACCCTCAACATTTTACCAGCCATCATAACAATATGTGCCAGCCAAATACCACATAACCGCAATGTATTCACACACAGCATTCTGTAATAATAAAAAATGCGTATCTTTGCAGGCTATTTGAAAACCAATATGATAAAACTATTACGTTCATCTATATTTGCAGGTATTGCCATCGGTACAGCTGGTTTCGGATTCCTTGCATCAGGTATCCAGTCCGAGACTTACGGTTCATTGGTCGGTGCCATCATCTTCTCATTCGGTCTTCTTACTGTATTGGGCTATAAACTGAAATTATATACAGGCACAGCAGGTTTCTTCCAAAAGGGAGAACTGGGACAGCTGTTCATGATTCTCCTCGGAAACATAATCGGCTGTTTCTGCGTTTCACTTATGGCACGCGTAACACCTATGGACATACAGTCTGCTGCTGAAAACATTCTCGGACTCCGTCTGCGTACCGGAGCCCTGCGCTGCGGACTTCTCGGAATCGGCTGCGGTTTCATAATGACATCAGCAATTCAGTTTGCCCGCGATAAACAGTACCTTCTCCTAATGCTCGGCGTACCGCTCTTCATTGTATGCGGCTTCACTCACTGCGTAGCAGATGCATTCTTCTACCTCTGTGTACCCGTTGCATTCTGGAAGGCTCACTTTATTCAGATCCTTTCGGTATATGTCTGTATAGTACTTGGCAATCTTATCGGATGCAATCTCTATCGCATTGTACTTGCTAAAGATCAGCTCCCATAGGCTTTGATTAACATTCAGCTACAGGAATGATAAATATAGAAAAACATCCGCTGCAGCCATTTCTGCCTAAAGAGGCAAGAATCCTGATGCTTGGAAGCTTCCCTCCGAAGAAGGAGAAGTGGTCCATGGACTTCTTCTATCCCAACTGGATAAACGACATGTGGAGGATCATGGGACACGTATTCTTTAATGACAAGGAATATTTCATTGCAGAGGCCGATGGGAAGAAGACTAAAAGATTCGACAGAGAAAAATGCGTCGGATTTGCCGAATCCGTAGGAATAGCGATGTTCGACACGGCAAGAGAGGTACGACGTCTCAAAGACAATGCTTCGGATAAATTCCTTGAGATAGTCACACCTACCGACATTGAAGAACTGCTCGATCAGATAAAGGAATGCCAGGCCATCGTCACTACCGGACAGAAGGCGACAGATGTGATCTGCAGCACATTCGGATGTACAGAACCATCAGTCGGAAATTTCACCGAAGTAACTGTAGGCAACAGGACGCTTCGCTTCTGGAGAATGCCGTCATCATCAAGGGCATATCCGATGGCATTGGAAAAGAAGGCGGATCACTACAGGAAAATGTATGAATATGAAACACTTATATGATATGAAAAACAGGATTGGAATCATTGCGGTCCTCCTTCTGACAATGGCAGGCTGGACAGCACGCGCTGACGAAGGAATGTGGCTTCCTTCTCTCATCGCACAGAGAATCGGTGACATGCAGGAAAAGGGCTTCAAGCTCGATGCAGACGACATCTACAGCATCAATCAGGCATCGCTGAAGGATGCCGTGGTCCTTTTTGGCCGCGGATGTACCGGAGAGGTAATCTCCCCAGAAGGACTTCTGCTCACAAACCACCACTGCGGATATGGACAGATCCAGCAGCACAGCAGTGTCGAGCACGACTATCTCAAGGATGGATTCTGGGCGATGAACCGCAGCGAGGAGCTCCCAAACAAGGGCCTTACTGTAAGCTTCCTAGAAAGAATGGATGACGTCACAGACAGAGTTCTGAAAGGCTACACTCCAGACATGACTGAAGACCAGAGAGTTGAGGTTGTAAAGAAGAATTCCAAGGAGATCATAGACGAGGCAACTAAGGCAGGTAAGGGTCTCAGAGCCACTGTAGAGGCATTGTACTATGGCAATCAGTACTTCCTTTTCCTTTATAGGGAGTATGCTGACGTACGTCTTGTAGGCGCTCCGCCTTCATCAATCGGAAAGTTCGGAGGAGACACCGATAACTGGATGTGGCCACGTCATACCGGCGACTTCTCAATGTTCAGAATCTATGCAGACAAGAACAACGATCCTGCTCCATATTCTGAGGACAATGTTCCATACAGACCTAAGAAATATTTCAAGATTTCTACAGCAGGCGTAAAGGAGGGGGATTTCACATTCATCTACGGATTCCCTGGACGTACTCAGGAATACATCCATTCTGAAGGTGTACGCTACATCGAAGAGATCGGAGACCCGCATAAGATCAACCTCCGTACTCTCAGACTTGACATCCAGAAGAAGCATATGTCAGAGAGCCAGAAGGTACGCATCCAGTATTCTTCAAAGAATGCAAGCGTAGCCAATGCATGGAAGAAATGGCAGGGTGAGGTCAAGGGTATCAAGAAGATGAAGACCGTAGCGAAAAAGCAGCAGTTCGAGCAGATGTTCGACAGATGGGCAAAAGGCGGCGAGTTCAACGGCGTTGTCGGCAAAATCGCGCAGATATACAAGGAGCTCGAGCCATATTCATTCGCGACTGATTATTATACTGAGACTGCACGTACAATCGAGATGGCCAACTTCGCTGCTGGCATATATGCAGGTTTCAAGTATGATGAAGCTACTAAGGAATTGAGTTTTGACGCGAAGAAGGCTGCAGCTTCTGCAGAGGCATTCTATAAGGACTGGTACCTCCCTATCGACAAGGAGTGTTTCGTAGCTGTAATGACAGAATTTGACAGAAACATCCCGTCAGAATTCAAGCCTGAATACTTCAAGGCGCAGATGAAGAAGTACGGAAATGCTCAGAAATGGGCTGACGAGCTTTTCGGAAAGTCTATTTTTGCAGACAGAAGCAAGGTAGAAAAGCTTTTCACTGAAGGAGCGTCACAGAAGGCGCTT
>JAEIGA010005857.1_pt1 | contig 18703 bp, 9 predicted proteins | sample 9270691 | NCBI WGS metagenome assembly JAEIGA01 (sample SAMN17057246, study PRJNA624740) | gut metagenome | biome: biome; isolation source: fecal sample | host: Bos grunniens | place: China: Xizang | collected 2019 | reverse complement strand
TTGAAATAAAGTGTCCATCCTTCGTTGGTGATAGGTTTGTTGGAAAGATTGGTGATGGTGTAATACAATTCACAGATGCCTGGTTTGACATCGTTTTTTCCCATTTCCCAATGAATGGCCATCGGTGGTTGTTGGTTGCATGCCACGAGAATAGTGGCTAGTGCAAAGCTGAAGAGAGAGATTCTAATAGTTTTCATGGTTAAATATAGTTGTATTTAAATTTGGATACAAAGGTACGTTTTTTTTTTGATACTTACAAATATCGTTGATGTAGTGATATATCCTCTGTGATGGTTCGGTAGAATATAATATATGTTACATATATGTTACGTATATGTTACGTATATGTTACGTATATCCTACGTAAATTATACGTAAAAGGAAAGGTGAAAATGTGTCTAATTGGTTGTTTTTTGAGTGTGTTTTGTGCGATGAAATGATGTGTGTTGTTAGTTGAAAAAATCCGTTTTTTTTAATAAAAAACATTTTTTTTTGAAAACGTTTGCAGGAATTAAAAAAAAGTAGTATCTTTGTCGCCGATTTTGGTATTCTCGTTTTGTGGCGTGGAGAATTTCAAGATAACATGCTGGTAGTAATATCAACAAGAACAAGAATAATAAAACAATATTTACTAATCTTAAATTTGAAACATTATGAAAAAGATTTTTCTCTCCCTTTTCGCTCTTATTGCGATAGTAGGTATGGTCAACGCACAACGCGTTTGGGCTTATGGCTTGAATCTGGAGCAATCTGGAGATGAGTTGACTTTCACTTTTATTTCTACAACCGATGCTACAGATGCTAAGCTCCTCTTTGTTGATGAGAATGGCGACGTAAAAGGTGAAGTAACAGTGAACGATGTGGTTGAGGGCGAAAATGTCGTTGACCTCACTCTTAATCAAATCCCTGCTACAGGTACACTCAACTGGGCAGTAGAACTCTCCGCTGATGCCATTGATGAGGTGTATGAGGTTACAGAAGACAAAGATGATTTCTATTTCTATCTTTCACAAGGTGTAGCCACCAACAACAATCCACAGTCTCCACACTTTGGCAAAATCTATGTTGCAAATCCTGTGAGTGGCAAGGAAGATGGCTTGTCAAAGCATAGTCAGACCCAAAAAAATGGTATCTATGTATTTGATCCGCTTTTAAATCTTGAGAACTATGGTGAAGGATATACTCCGCTAAATGTCTCTTTTACAGATGGTTGGGATGCTATTCATCGCATCGCGGTTAGTCCAGTTGATGGTACTGTGGCGTTTGTGAAATGGGATGTAGAGCCATTCACAGTGTATACGGAGGATCCAGATTCTCTAGATATGTTGGAGTGGTGGGACGAAGCTACTGATATAACTCCAACCCTCAACCAGCCTGTAGCAATCTGTTATGACAAAGAAGGAACCTTGTGTGTGCTTTGTTATGATGGTAAGGGCGAAACAAGTTCTATATATAGTATATACAAAATGACTGATACGATCGCTGAACCTGTCTTTACACAGGAGGGGTGGATTGTTAGTGGTCGTTCTTCTATCGCTTCTGACGGTCGTGGCGGTTATTGGGTAGCAAGTAAACCTACTGATAATGCCACTCATACTGGTAAGTTCATGCACGTTTCTGAATATGGTATTGATATGGAGATTACCACAGGCGATGCTGAGGAAGGTTTTCCTGAGAATTTTAACCGAGCACAAGTTGCTTACGATATAGAGCGTGATATCCTTGCACTTGGTGGTGGTGGCAAGGTAACTCTATTCAATGTAACTTACGATGAATACAACGAGCCTACTACACTGACTAAGTGGTTAGAAACTCCTATGTTTAATGAGGAAAAACCTAAATGGAATACCGATGGTATAGCATTTGACTATGCCGGTGACATCATTGTGATGTGTGCGTCAAACGAGCGTTTCTACAAGTTTGCTCTCCCAACCGATGAGAACACTTGCACAACTCCAGCTCCACTAGATCAAATCATTAAAATCGAGGCTAAAGAAGATGGTGGCGACGGAGACGGCGAGAAAGAAGATAGTGGCAACGAAGACGGCGAGAAAGAAGATGGCGAAGAAGATGGTGAAGAAGAAGGCGATGCAGTTACCAATACATATGTTTCTTCAAATCAAAATCGCAAACAATTGATTAATGGTCAATTATACATCACTCGCCAAGGTAAACTTTATAACGCACTTGGCCAACAAATGCAATAATGCTACATGGGATAAAGGAATGAGGATTGCTCACTCCTTTATCCTTCATTTGAATACTAATACAACGCTTCATGAAAAAGAATTCTATTCTACTGTTCTTCTTTCTAGCTTTACACGTGCTAGGTCTTTCAGCAAACCCTAAGCGAGAAATGCGAGCTACTTGGCTAACAACTGTAGCCAATATTGATTGGCCTATGCCAGCTACTACAGATGCACAGCAGCAGAAAAATGAATTACTCGAAATACTCGATGCATGCGTCGAAGCAAATATGAATACAGTCCTCTTTCATATTCGTCCAGCTTGCGATGCGTTATACAAATCTAAATATGAACCATGGTCTAGCTACTTGAATCATGGTCGTGGAGTAGACCCTGGATATGATCCTCTACAATTTTGCATTGAAGAATGCCACAAAAGAGGACTTACTTGTCATGGTTGGATTAATCCTTACCGATATGGCAAACGTGGAGCTTATGATTGGACAGGTGATGACGATACTACCCAACTTAATTATAAGCACACACATCCAGAATGGTTGCTGTACTATGCAAATGACATATACCTTGATCCAGCACAACCTCAAGTACGTCAGCAAATTAAGAATGTTGTAGGTGATATCATCAATTCGTATGATATTGACGGTATCCTCATGGATGATTACTTCTATCCTTATGGCGGTACAACAACACAGGACAAAGAAAGTGTCGAAAAATACAAACCTGCCGATATGAGCGTTGGTGATTGGCGCAGGCAAAATGTCAATAAGATGATAAAAGATGTCTATGATACTATTCAAGCAGTTAAACCATGGGTTACTTTTGGTGTTTCACCTTTTGGTATATGGACAACAAATAGCACTGTTGCTAAGGAACGTGGAATAAAACTACCTAGCGTTTCTGGTGGCAACATGTACGAAGAAATCTATTGCGATCCTGTCGCTTGGCTTGAAGAAGGAACTGTAGATTATATCTCTCCACAACTCTATTGGAAAATAGGCGGTGGACAAGACTATAGAAAATTAAGCAAATGGTGGGCAGAAATTTGCAACCGCTTTGGCAAGCATTTCTACTCAAGCATGGCATTAGATAGATACAAAAGAGGTGATGAGGGATTTGCATTCCGAGATATCCGTCAGCAATTAGGATATAACCGCATTGTTACCGACGATGCCCCTGGTGCCGTTTTCTTTAATACACGCGCTTGGTCAGAAGACAAAAACTTCAAAGATAAGATTACTCGATCTATCGCAGAGTTTGCAAACATAGCGCTCCCACCTGCTATCAATTGGAAACCAACTCAAGAACGTGCTATGGTTGAGAACCTATCCCTCAAAGGACAAACTCTTTCTTGGTCTCATCCTGAAGACAAAGATTTAAGATATGTCATTTATGCAGTACCAAATGACTCCTTATATATAAATAATGTGTATTCACGTAGCGATATGCTTCTTGCCGTTACATACGAAACACAATACGAACTACCTGCTACCATCTCATCTTCTAAATATCAAATAGCAGTTAGTGTGTTAGACAGATACAACAACGAGTATTCACTACGTATCTTAAACCAACCACTACGCACGCCAACAGCAGTTACAGTAATGTATCCAAATGAAGCAGCACAAAAAGCACTCCCATTCATATTCTCTTGGGAGGCAGTAGAGGCGGCCGATAGTTATATTATTCAAGTAGCTTATGACGAAGAAATGACACAAATCATTTTTACACAAGAGACTACAGCTACTTCTTTTGCAACAGAGACTCGGGTGAATATAGAATATCTACCACTTGGTGACTATTATTGGAGAGTAAAAACACGTATCCCTAATGCTGGCGACACATGGAGTGAAGTCCAAAAATTCTCTCTTTCTTTAACTGATGCACTCGAAAATACAATAACTCATAATAATAGTCCATATAAAATCCTACAAGATGGAAGCATCTTTATCTTGCGTGGAGAAAGAACTTACGATTTATTTGGAAACATAATAAATAATTAACTATAAACAATTTAATAACATGAAAAAAGTTTCTTTACTTTTTGGATTGCTCCTTGCTGCCATTGTGATGGTAGCGCAACCTACCGTCAGTATCAAAAATCAGAAGATGTTGGTTGCTGACGGCGAAACCAGTTATGTGTTGGCGCCAAATGGCGACGATGCTAGTTATTTCTGGGCAAGTGTTTCTCCAGACGGAAAACACATTGTCTATGTAACCGCTAAATATGGTACCTATGTGTGCGATATCAACGGTGAGAATGTCCGTTTTATGGGACGTATGAATGCACCTAAATGGTTAGACAATAACCATGTATCTGGCATGCAGGAGTTCTACAAGGGTCACGATGAGATCGACTACATTCGCTACATCTCTCGTAACATTTACGATCAAACAACTCGAGATCTTTCAGAAATTGAGCGTACAATCTTCATCGAAGCAGAGAGGCTTGCTCAAGCTGCTGATCTAGAGCGTCAGACTAAGCGCTTAGCAGCTAAAAGAGCACAAAAAGTAACACGTACAGACCTTTCTGGCATAAAAATCTACATCAACCCAGGTCACGGAGGTCACGATAGTAATGACCGTAGTATTTGGACAATTCCAATACCTGAAACTTGGACTAACCCTGAAGGTTATTGGGAGAGCAACTCAAACCTTGTCAAAGGTCTTGCTCTTCAAGAAATGCTTGAGAAAGCGGGTGCTACTGTTATTATGTCACGTACTACCAACAAATCAGGTGAGCGTGATATCGAAGAATATCCTAATGCTACCAAAGGTTCACCTCTCTATAATGAGTTGATGAAAGGTGATGACCGTGACCTTGGTGCAATTGGTAGAGAGGCTAGCGATAATGATGTTGACCACTTCCTTTCTATTCACAGCAATGCATTAAATGGAGGTAGACTTAACTACCTTTTGATGCTATACCGTGGATATAACGATGAACCAAAAGTTCCAGAAAGTGATGAAATGGCGAAAAGTGGTGCAGCAAGCCAAATTAAAAACGAATTAACCGTTTGGAGTGCTTCAGAACCTAAAATCTACGGTGATATTACCTTCTATGGTGAAGAGCATGGCGGATTAGGTGTACTCAAACTTTTGACCGTTCCTGGTTTCTTGAGCGAGGGCAGTTTCCATGATTACGCACCAGAGACACACCGTTTGATGAATAAAGATTATTGTAAACTTGAGGCTTTGCGTATGTTCCAACACTTCCACAAGTGGTTTAAGGCTCCGCTTCCACAAACAGCTACTATCAGCGGTTGGGTTAAATCTGGAAACGAACTTGTAGACGTATTAGGTGACAAGTTGTATTACGATGGTAAACTTAAATATGTCTATGTTAAGAATTCTGATGACCAATGGTTACCAATCAATGGTGCAAAAGTGGAATTGTACAAGGGCGAAACATTGGTTAATACGTATATAACAGATGATTGGTATAATGGTATCTTTGCTTTCTATGACCTCGAGCCTGGTACATATAAAGTAGTAGTCACATATAAAAACTATAGTACTTATACCCAAGAGGTGACTGTAAAAGCAGAGGAGATAGCGCAAGTTAAGGCACGAATCAACAATCTCCGACTTACTTTGCCAGATTATCCCGAATCAAAAGCGGACATCTCTGCAATTGACAACTATAACTTTGAACCTGTTGGCAGAAAAGTAGATGCTCCTAAGAATCTTGTACGAGCAATCTATCGAAATAACAAGTATTTCATCTTAGCAGATGGTAAACTTACACAATATGATATTGACTTTTCTAACCCAACATCTATTACCATGCCAGCAGACGTAGAAATCTGTGACTTCGGCTTTACTGCTGATAGTTATCTTGTTGCTAAGGTGAAAGACCAAGGTAAATTCTATACTTGGGATGAAAATAATGACAATCCTGTTGAATTGTTTACCGTTAGTGATATTAAAGGTAATTCATTCGCAGTTTCTGGTGCGCGTTGGGAAAGTAAATATTACCTTGCAGAAGAGAAAACCATCTATCAAGTCGCTTACGACGAAGATAAGAAAACTGCGAAAGTAGTGACTAAGACAAATAAAAAAGATCTTACTGGTAAACAATTGACCATTATGCCAAATGGTGAGATTAGTTCTGTTGATGGTGCTTCGTTCATTAATTATGATCATGTATATATGGCTAAACCAGGTAATGGTATGAGCTTCCAATTGTTTGATGTGAACGACGGTGTAGAAAAAGCTAAAGCTGTTAGTGCTGTGTATCCGGAGGATACTAATGCTACAGATCAGCCTATAGCAGTTACTATGGCTTGGGTGGATGAGTACATTATCCATGTGGTTATTGTTGCGGAAGGTTATGGTATGCAACACTTCCAAACGATAACTGCTCCTGTAGCTAACATTTTCGCAAGTGAGTTAAGCTTCGACGAGAAGAACTTTAGCTTCCGTCTCAATGAAAATGCTACTGACGTTGTTTTGACTCTTGAAAAAGGCAATCAGGAAGTAGAATCTAAAAGTTTGGGAGCCCTTAAGAAAGGTGCGCACTCTATTGAGAATCCTTTCCCAGGAACTGATTTTGATTACTTTAGCATTACTGCTACAGCACAACCAGTTGCTTTCCCTACTAAAATTAGTAACGACGATAAGATTTTCCAATTCTATGCAGCTCGCGGTGTAGCTGTTGACAAAACACCAGAGAGCCCATACTTCGGACGTATCTATGTTACAAACTCACTTGGTGGCCAATGTGGTGAAGAAGGTTCTGCGCCTGCTAAAAGTTACCGCAATTCTTCTATGGGTGTATTCGTTTTAAGTAGCGATTTCAAGGATATTACAAAGCAAGGAAACGAAGGTTGGTTAGGCGATGTGGCTTGGGGTGAGAATAAACTCAATACAAGTGCAGGTATCTACCAATTCCCACTTTCTCGTCCTGCTGTTGCGCCTGATGGTGATGTGTTTATTGCAAGTACAGCACTTACATCTGCAGGTGTTTACATTATGAATCCTGCTGAACCAGCTGCACCATTTGTACAATTATTTGATGGACCTCGTCGCAATAAGGATAATGGACAAATCATGGCGAAGAATAAAAAGGCAATTGCGAACCCAGTTATGCACTGCTGCATCCTAGGTACAGGTAAAGACGAAGTGCTTTATACACTAGACCGAGATGCTTCTAAGGGTACCATTTACACAAGCATCAACCAATATAATATTGGCGAAGCTACTGAATTCCCATGGACAACCGAACCTTCAGCAATCTTCTATGATGATGAAATAGATAACTTCATGGAGAACGGTTGTGGACAAATTGCTTATGACCAACGTGGTGGTTTCTTCTTGAGCCAATACCGTGCAAATAGTAGCTGGGCAAGACCTGCTTTGTTGCACGTAAACAAAGATGGTGAGTGGGACTTCAACATCTCTAATAATGGCGTAGATGCTGCTATGCAAGGTGGTATGAGCATTACTGTAGATGGTAGCATGATTGCTTTGGCTACAGAGTCTGGATATGTAAAAATCTGGGAGGTTGAATATGATAATAATGATGTGCCTACCCTTACTCCAAAATATGAAATTAATTGGGGTGTAGGTCCTGCTATGGGTATTGACTTTGATGCTGCAGGTAACTTGTATATTGTATCTAACTCTTACGAGCGCTTAATGGTATATTCTATGCCAAAGGTAGATAATACCTATACTACTCGTGTTCCTCGTAGTCGTGCAACCGATGTTGAAAATACATACATTGAACAAGAAATCACTCGTTCTGGTATTTACACCCTACTCGGACAATACTTAGGCGAGGATGAATCTATTCTCCCACACGGAATGTATATTATCAATGGTAAAAAAGTAATCAAATGAAACGATTAGGATTTATATTAATAGCATTAGCTGTGTTCTGCACAGCTAATGCTGATGTGGTTACAGGTACTGTGACAGATACACAGGGTGAACCACTCATCGGCGTGAGTGTAGTAGTAGTAGGTACTTCACAAGGTACTATTACAGATTTCGATGGTATGTATTCTATTGATGCTGATGTTGATGCACACGTTCAATTCTCATACATCGGTTATCAAACTATTACAGAAATCGTCAAAGGTCGTCGGGAAATTAACATTGTCTTAAAAGAAGACACGCGTTTATTGGATGAAGTCGTTGTTGTTGGTTATGACACACAGCGTAAAGCTAATCTTACTGGCGCAGTAGGGTCTGTAAGTGTTGAAGATCAACTTGAAGGACGTCCTTTAGCTAACGTAGGTACCGGTATGCAAGGTGCTGTTGCTGGTCTTACCGTTACAAACTCTTCTGGTCGACTTGGAGATGCTCCAAAATTCCGTATTCGCGGTGCTGTTGGCACATTGCTCAACGAAGGTGGTAGCCAACCGCTCATCCTTGTAGATGGTGTCGAGATTAGCGATATTTCTATGATTAACGCTGATGACATCAAGGAGATTTCTGTCTTGAAGGATGCAGCTTCTTCAAGTATCTATGGTACACGTGCTGCTTTTGGTGTGATTGTTATCACAACAAAGTCAGGTAGCGGTACAGATGCTAAATTCCGTGTAAACTATTCAAATAACTTCTCTTGGGCAACTCCTACTGTATTGCCTGAGGTGGCTAAATCTTACGAAGGAGCATCAATGGCACTTGAAGCACGTAATCGTCGTGTTCCAGGAACTACACTCTTTACTAACTCTTGTGGACTTGTTTGGAATGCAAACGATATTGAGTATATGGAAGAATGGTACAATGGGTACTATGGACAAGACTTAGGATCCGAGATGGTAGAAGGACGAGATTTTGAGATCAAGTCTGGTGTACCTCACTTCTGGAGAAGTTGGAATGCTGCAGATGAGTATATCAAAGATTTCTCTTTTTCTCAACAACATAATATGAGTTTTAGCGGCACTGCAGGTAAAACTAATTACTATATGGGATTAAGTTATATGGGGCAAGATGGTGTTGTAAAAGTAAATCCAGATTCTTACAATCGTTTTTCAGTAAACTACTCTACAGATACGGAAATCAAGCCATGGTTGAAGGTTCGTAGTAAGGCATTGTATACTCGCACCACTTTGGAAACTCCGTTCAATTTTAACTCATCAAGTTATGATGCATTGTACTATCTCTATCGTTGGCCTTCCATTATGCCTTACGGTACTTATGAAGGGGAACCATTCCGCAATTCAGTAACAGAAACAGCTGCGGCGAACATGAATACTGATGTGAAGGACTATATGCGTTTCTCTGTGGGCGCAACTTTCGTGCTTGGCATACCTGATCTTACTTTTGATGTAGATTATACGTTTAATATCGATAATCAATCTATTACGCAACGTGGTGGTACAGTAGGAGGATGGGATTTCTGGAGCGGCAGTATGAACTTGGTAGAGAACTGGGCAGCAACCTCACGCAATAAGGTAGATAAATATCAATACAATCGTAATTATCATGCAGGTAATGCAGTTCTCCGTTATAAGCACACTTGGAATGATGCACATAGTTTCAATATATTTGGTGGTATGAACATCGAGTATAAAGAAATTGACTATGTGAATGCTGAGAAACGTAATCTTCTAGACCAGACAAAACCAGAGATACCTCTTGCTACTGGTGATAACTTTGTATATGGTAGCCATTCTTCTTGGGCTATATTAGGTTTCTTTGCGCGTGCTAACTACTCCTACAAAAATCGATATCTTATTGAGTTAAACGGACGTTTTGATGGATCATCACGTTTCCCTACTGACCAACAATGGGGATTCTTCCCTTCTGGGTCTCTTGGTTGGGTTGCTAGCGAAGAGAATTTCTGGGAAGTTCTTAATCCATATTGGAGTTTTATGAAATTACGTGCTTCTTATGGTTCTATCGGAAACCAAGATATTGGTGATAACAGGTTCCGTGCTATTATGTCTTCTACTACTAGCGGATGGATTCTTGGTGAAACAAATATGCTAACCTTCTCAATGCCAACAGCGTTAGCTGATGGTTTTACTTGGGAAACTATTAAAACGATTAACTTTGGTATAGATAACCGTTTCTTCAATGACGATTTAGGTGTAAGTCTTGATATGTATCGCCGTATTAATGATGGTATGGTGGTAGGTGGTAGTGAAGTACCAAGTACATTCGGTACGTCTGCTCCATATGAAAATGCGGCACAACTAACAACCAATGGTTGGGAACTTGGTATTGATTATCATCATCGTTTTAGCAATGGACTTCGACTGAATCTTTCCGCAAATGTTGCTGACGCTATTACTATTGTTACTAAACACCCTCGTAAGAGTACTTCTGTGATTGATGGCAGCAACTATGAAGGAAAAATTTATGGAGAAATTTGGGGCTTCACCACAGATCGTCTTTTCCAAGAATCTGATTTTAATGCAGATGGCACATTGGTTGATGGTATTGCGACTCAAGAATATTTTGAAAAGAGCAGTGGTTATGGTTATAAATATGGTCCTGGTGATGTGAAATATGTTGACCTTGATGGCAATGGCGAAATCACATGGGGCAAGAAAACTGTTGAGGATCATGGAGACTGGAGTCGTATTGGAAATGAAACTCCACGTTATGAGTACAACTTTAAGATAGGTTTAGATTGGCATGGAGTAGATCTTAATATATTCTTCCAAGGTGTCGGCTCGCGTCAATATTGGGCAACAGGTTCGATGATGATTCCTGGTTGGAATTTCTCAGAGGGTACCTACTATGCTCACCAAACTGATTATTGGAATCCAAGCAACACAGAGGCCTATTATCCTCGTTTGACAGAAACCAACCAACCTGGTCAATACTCAGCGGCAGCCTTCAACTTCTTATGCCAGACTCGTTATCTATTGGATATGAGTTATCTCCGACTGAAGAACATCACTTTAGGATATAGCTTGCCTGATAAGGTTTTGAAGAAAATGCATTTCGAAAAATTCCGTATTTATTTCAGTGCTGAAAATATCTGTGAGATAGATCACCTAGGTGACTTACCAATTGATCCAGAAACTGCTACTTCTGCTGGTGATGGTGGTGCTATGGGATTCGGACGTATTTATCCATTTACACGTCAAATGAGTTGTGGTCTTCAAATTTCACTTTAATACTTTAACTTTTGATTCATAAGATACAATATGAAAAAGATATTTTTATTTTCAACTATTCTCAGTGTGATGTTCTCATTTATAGGTTGCGAGGATTTTCTCAATCAACCTGCATATGATGATTTCACGGATGCTGAGTATTGGAAAAACGAAGATCAAGCTCGTACTTTTATGTATAGCTTCTACACGTCTTTGTTTTCAGGATATGGTTCTGGGTCTTCACACGGTCCATTTTTAATGGGGCAAACATCCAATGACGACTTTGCTTCTGATGTAGAGCAAAAAGATCTAACACCTTTGGTTGTACCAGAGACTGATGGCTCTTGGAGTTTTACCAATATTCGCAAAGCAAATTATGTTTTGGAAAATATAGATCGTATTGATGCCACTCCTGCTGCTAAAAACCATTGGCGTGGTGTAGCACGCTTCTTCCGTGCATGCTATTATAGTAACCTAGTTTTCCGTTATGGCGATGTTCCTTGGTATGATAGAGTGCCTAAATTGAGCGACTCCAAAGAGGATATGGATTATCTTTACAAAGATCGTGATCCACGTGCATACGTTGACTCTTGTATCATGGAAGACTTCCAATATGCTATGGATAGTGTTCGTGCAAATGACGGAACTTTGCAAGTTAATAAGTATGTTGTAGCGGCTATGGCTTCACGTTTCTTGTTGCGTGAAGGTACTTTCTTAAAATACCATAATGTTGATAAGAAATTGGCAGAAAAATGCCTTGTTATGGCAAAAACAGCTGCCGAGATAGTTATGAATTCAGGCAAATATGCTATTGCACCTTCATATAAAAGCTTATTTGTAAGCGAAGATCTGGCTGGTAATCCAGAAGTGATTATGTATCGTCAATATGAAGATGGTTTGCTAGCACACTCTACACTAGCATACTCTTATACTGAAGCTCAATCTGGTTTAAGTCGCTCATTGGCAGAATCATTCGTTGACAAAAACGGCCTTCCTATTTATTTCAACAATAAAAATTGGGTAGCTAAAACAGACGTCGAGTTCTTCGCTGGACGTGATCCACGTTTGGGAATGTGTATTCGTCAACAATATTGTATAAAAGGACAAGAACCTAAACCATTTAGCTATGCGCTATCTGGTTATTCTTGGAATAAGTTTATGGATGACAGTAAGGCAGGAGAGTCAAACCCAACTTGGGCAAGAGAAAAAAATACGACAGACGCGCCTTGTTTGCGTTATGCGGAGGTGCTTCTCAACTACGTAGAAGCTGCATATGAGCTTCATCTTTTAACAGGTTCTGAGTTCACTCAATCTGATTTAGATAAATCTGTTAATCTTATTCGTGCACGTGCTGATGTTAATCTTCCTCTCCTGCAAATGGTAGGCGATCAACCGGCAGTCAATGGCGTTGCCTTTGATGATCCTAAGCGTCTTCAAATTGAGCAGAATGCAGATGGGGGAGAAACTTCTTCGCTACTTTGGGAACTTCGTCGAGAACGTCGTGTAGAACTTTGCATGGAAGGTTTTCGCTTGAATGATCTTAAGCGTTGGTGCAAGCTCGATTATATGTGGAATGGATGTAATCCTGATATTCGTTATGGAGCCTATATTCGTTTAAGTGATTATCCTGACAAAGCAGAAGAAGTGGTTTTAGAAGATCCAACATCAAAAGAAGGTTATATCTTACGCAACACCTTAGGCCAACGTAATCGTCCAATTAAGCGTAATTATATTGAGCCTATTCCTTCTGGACAAATTACACTATATGAGTCAAAAGGATATACATTGTCTCAAAATACCGAATGGGGATGGTAATTTCTAATCAATCTAAATATTAATAATTAAAAAAACTAATCATGAAAAAGAATCTTTTATTCATTGGTATTGCTCTATTGAGCATGCTAATAGTAGCTTGTAAGCCCGTACAACCTACGGGTGGCGAAACACTCATTAAAGAGCTTACAATCAAAAACACAACATGCCAAGGTACGGTTGATAATAATGCTTTTACTGTTGTTTTTGATGCAGTTCCTGCAGAAACTCCTGTAGAAGCCTTGCAATTTGATGCAAAATTGTCTTTAGGGGCAAGCCTAGAGAAAAGTGAGTATGACTTCACTTCTGGTGCTTCAGAAGATGGCAAAGAATTAATAGGTACTATTAAGGTTGTTAACGGTCAAAATTCACAAGAGTATACTGTAACAATCAATCTTGTAGATCCTGTATCTAATCCAAAGTTGGCAAAACTTGTGATGAAGAAAGCAGATGGAACCGAAGTCACTGCTGGTATTTTTGAAGGATCAGTTGCGCTCAATATGATTACAGAAAGCCAAGCTACTTTTGGTAGTATAGAACTTTATCCTTCTCGAGCAAGTTATAAGTTTACTACAATGCAAAGTGATGTGTTAACAGCGTCGAATCCAGGGCAACTAATTGTAGAATTTATGGGCCGAAAAGCTATCTATAATATTACTTTTGATGCAGCTCCTGCTCCAGGTGCTGATCTAACAGCTCCAGTTATTTATGATTTTTCTGTAAATTCTGGTAAAACTTATGAGGACTTTACGCGCGTTATTGAGGGAACATATCCCGACTTTTTAACACGCGGATCGGATTTCGATGGAGAGTATGTTTTAGTTGTATCTAGATCAGATAAAACAACACCTTCACATCACCTTCTGAAGGTTAGCGATTTAAAGCAAGGTAGCATCAATAAAATTATGCTTAGCACAAAGGGCATTGAAGGTGGTGAGTTCCCAGTTAGTTCAGGTCGTTTAAGCCAAGGACATATTTATGTTTGTAATTTAGCTACCGCTTTTGGCGATGGACAAACCTTAAAAGTTTATCACTATGCTAACGCAACTGCTGATCCTGATATCTGGGAATGTGATGGTACAGGTATCGTAGACTTAGAAGGTAACGAAGTTATCCCTGTTGTTCGTATAGGCGATAACATGTCTATCAATCTTGATGAGAATGGTAATGGATATGCTTTCTTCTGTGGACAAGAAAGTTCCGCAGAACGTATATATCGAGTAGAAATTAAGAACTTTAATGAGTTCTCTAACCCAACTGAGATTACTTTGGATGAGGCATTCCCATATTATGGTTATGTGAATCAGGTAGATAACGACCGTTATCTATTAACTAGTCACTATATGGCTTCTACATGGCTTATTAATAAAGATGGACAGATGATTACTGATATTCTCTTCTTTGGTACTGCTTCTGGTTTGAGACCTCAAACAGGTGTAGACCCCCGAGTTATCAAGTATAACAATGGTTACTATATGATTTTTGCATCCCCATATAATAATACAAAGCACCTTGGAGTAGGTCCTGCTGTTTATATGATTGATATCACAGAGGGAGCAGTTGTTAGCATAGAGAAAGGCTTACAAGATTTGGGTGAAACCTTGTTTAATGATATCGATGAGGTTTGGGAACCAAACTTCCACTACTCATTAGATGAGGAGAATACTCAACTCGAGGCTAAAAAGAGCATTTCTGTTCCATCTGCACAATGTAATGCTGCCGTTGTTGATGGCAAGTTGTTGGTATATGCAGCTGCTACCAACGCTGGTTTTGTAATCATCGAATTCCCTGCTGCTAAATAATTTTTTATTTTCCTTATAACATAGAGGCTGCTTCAAAACGGCCTCTATGTTGTAAATACTAATCAACTGAAATGTATTTTCGCATGAATCGATATTCATCATTCTCTATTTTGTTTCTATTTATCCCATTATTTGTGTTTGCACAGAATATTATGAAGGTCTGGCAAAATGGAGAGTTGATAGAATACGATATATCCACTGTTGATAGTATTACCTTTGAAATACGAAAACCAGAAAGTATAGGTATATTTTCTGTCTCTAGCAATAAGTTGGTCACTTTCTCGCCAGGAAACTTAATGTATATCCCTGTTTCTGACACGTGGTTATTTGCTGAACATCAATATGACTATATTGGTACACGCAATATAGTCAATAATGTTTTTTCAGATACCATCGATCTCTTTGCATGGAGTACTAATACCGACCTTTCCACTACTTTTGGAGTAACTTTGGAGGATAACAATGATCTTTTTACAGGTGATTTCGTAGATTGGGGAACCGCCATTGATGATGGCAATACATGGCGTACGCTAACGTCTAAAGAGTGGGAATATCTTCGAGTTTCTCGCAAGAATGCTAAGCAACTCATAGGTGTAGGCACTATTAATGGTGTTAATGGTCTTATTTTATTGCCAGACAATTGGGTTGCTCTAGAAGGTGTTATCTTCAAGAGCGGATACTCTACCGAAGAGTATAGTTATACCGCCTTTGCAGAACATCAATCCTTTACTACCGAACAATGGTCGCAGATGCAACAAGCAGGTGCAGTATTCCTTCCTTGTGCGGGATTTCGTATTGGGACTTCTTTGGCATACATGCAATTAGGTGGCCTATATTGGACTTCATCTCCACATATGGCATATGGTCCCCAATTTGCTAGTTACTTCCTCTTTATGTGCGATGGTGCAGGTATTGGCTATGATGCACGAAGTGGAGGCAATGCTGTTCGTCTTGTAAAAGACCTATGATCAATTTGTAACTTCTATAATTTATGAAACGCATTTTAAGTATTTTTGCTATTCTCTGTGTAGTGCTTAATCTCCATGGCGCACGTGTCGTATTGGGTACAGAGCAAACCAAAGAATACCTCCCTTTGCTCAAAGGTAAACGAGTTGCCTTGTTGAGTAATCACACGGGTGTTTTCATTCAGGGAAAAGATACCATCCACACTCTCGATCTTTTGCTCAAGCATGGTGTGGAAGTGACTGCCATCTTCTCTCCCGAACATGGTTTTCGTGGTACAGCACGCGAAGGCGAACATGTGGCTAGTAGTGTGGACGAAAAGACTGGCATACCTATTCTGTCACTCTATGATGGCAAAAACTATCGCCCTTCCAAAGAGGCAATGGCAACCTTTGACATCCTTATCACTGATATTCAAGATGTAGGACTTCGTTTCTACACTTACTATATTACAATGTTCCGACTCATGGACGCATGTGCCCATGAAGACAAGCAGTTTGTCGTTTTTGATCGTCCGAATCCTAATGGTTGGTATGTCGATGGTCCTATTCTTGATATGAAGTACAAGTCTGGCGTAGGCGCATTGCCAATTCCAGTGGTACATGGTATGACATTGGGCGAACTGGCATTGATGATTAATGGCGAATACTGGCTCTATGACTCGCTGAAAGTAGATCTTACGGTTATTCCTTGTAAGAACTATACCCACCAGACACTTTATCGTCTTCCGATAGCTCCATCGCCTAACTTGCGCAATATGTTGTCTATTTATCTATACCCTGCACTATGTCTTTTTGAAGCAACTCCAGTGTCTTTGGGTAGAGGTACAGATAAGCCATTCTTGTGCTATGGGCACCCTAATTTCAATGCTCCTCGCACAGAGCCAAGTGTGTATGGACCTGCTATCACTTTCGAGCCAAGTCAATCTACCCAAAAAGGTCGCATTTGCGATGGTGTGGACCTTAGTGGTATGAGTGAAGAAGAGGCGCGCAAAGTAGGTTTCTCGCTGCGTTATTTGTTGGATGCGTATGAACATTTGCATATGGACAACTATTTCTTCCGCCCCTTCTTTGAGTTGCTCGTTGGAGTGGATTATATTCGCAAGATGATCAACCAAGGAAAGAGCGAAGAAGAAATCGTCGCTTGCTGGCAGGAGGATGTGGCTAAGTTCAAAGAACACCGCCGTCCTTATCTCCTATACGAAGAATAATTTTATCTAATAGCCGTAGGCGGTCTAACCGCGCAGCGGTCTAATATCTACTTTTATATATGAATCCACTAACAATTCTTATCGTCATTGCATGCTATTTTGCGTTGCTATTTTTCGTTTCCTATCTTGCGGGTCACAAGGCAGACAATGCAGGTTTCTTTTCTGGCAATCGCAGTAGCAATTGGCTGCTCGTAGCTATGTCTACTATAGGTGCTGCTATTTCGGGTGTCACTTTCGTTAGTGTGCCTGGTATGGTGGCTACTTCGGGATGGGCGTATATGCAAATGGTACTGGGGTTCACTGTAGGACAAATCCTCATTGCCTACGTCCTCATTCCTTTGTATTATAAGCTCAACCTTACCTCTATTTACCAATACCTGCAACAGCGTTTTGGTATGAATACCTATAAATCGGGTGCATGGCTCTTTTTTGTGAGCAAGATGCTCGGTGCTAGTGTGCGTTTGTTTGTAGTGAGCGAGGTACTTCAACTATTAGTCTTTGACCGTCTTGCTGTACCTGTTCCATTCTGGGCAAATGCGGTTATTACAGTACTGATTGTGTATTTGTGTACCTTCAAGGGTGGCGTGAAGTCGCTTATTTGGACCGATTTGCTCAAAACATGTTGCCTTATTCTTTCTGTAGCACTGTGTATCTACTTTGTGCTTCGTGCAGGAGTGAACATTGAGGGTTGGACAGCCAATGATATGACTCGTACTTTCTTCTTTGACAATCCTAAGGAGGGTACATATTTCTGGAAACAATTCCTTGCGGGTGTATTCCTTGTGATTGCTACTACAGGGTTGGATCAAGACCTTATGCAACGAACACTCTCTTGTAAAAACCCACACGAAAGCCAAAAGAACTTGATCGTAGGTGCTGTGATGCAAATTGTAGTGATTGGACTCTTCCTCTTCTTGGGTTATTTGCTCTATACATATGCTGTTCAAACGGGCGTAACAGAAGTTGCATCGCTCAAAGGTGATGAGGTATTCCCATTCTTGGCAACAGGTAACTATTTCCCTGTGATTGTAGGTGTTCTCTTTATTATTGGTTTTATTGCTGCTGCATATTCTGCTGCGGGTGGTGCGTTGACGGCATTGACCACCTCTTTTACAGTAGATATCCTCAATAAAGAGAAGGACTCCAACCTCACAAAAGTGCGTACATTGGTGCATATAGGCATGGCCGTATTGATGACTGTATGTATTTATGTTATTCACTTGCTCAATAATGATTCTGTTATTCAGACGGTTTATAAAGTGGCAAGTTACACTTATGGTCCATTACTAGGTATGTTCTGTTTTGGTATCTTTACCAAAAAGCAAGTGTGCGACCGTTGGATTCCATTGGTGGTGATAGTAGCACCTATCATCACATGGGTTATTGATATAAATTCTATAGTATGGTTTAATGGATATGTCTTCTCACATGAGCGTCTGATTCTCAATGCTTTATTGACGTTTATAGGTATGATGTTACTAGTAAAAAAATCAAATAAATAATATGAATGTTGTCAATCTATCCGAGAAGCCTTCTTTGCTGAATCAGTATTTGAAGGAAATGCGCAGCGTGGATGTGCAAAAAGACAGTATGCGTTTTCGCCGAAATATCGAACGAATAGGCGAGATTATGGCAGTAGAAATTAGCAAG
>JAEIGA010005856.1_pt1 | contig 18706 bp, 12 predicted proteins | sample 9270691 | NCBI WGS metagenome assembly JAEIGA01 (sample SAMN17057246, study PRJNA624740) | gut metagenome | biome: biome; isolation source: fecal sample | host: Bos grunniens | place: China: Xizang | collected 2019 | reverse complement strand
ATTCTTGGGGCCACCAGCGATACGAGCCATCGAACGTGCAACAACCTCAGGAGAGGTCACAATGCTTGCACATCTATCACAAGATAGTTCACTCTTACGCTGCCAATAGAGGATAGCGTATTGTATAGGCACAGTCAGTGAACCCAATATACCTAATGAATCAGCACCACTGAGGATATATTGCGCAATACTGTGATACAACACATGACGACAGAGGATATGGCCACATTCATGAGCGATGACAGCGTCCAGTTCTTCATCGTCCAACAATTCCACTAACCCCGATGTAATGGTGATATATATCTTTGTATCACCAAATGTCCAAGCATTTGGATTGGGGTCCATTTGCAGGTAGAATTCAGGTTCAGCGATACCCAATCGCTCACATATTGGCGGTAAGTGATTATAAAGTTTGGGTAACTGTGTAGGCGACAAACGAATGGCTGTCGCCATATTCAAGCCGTACTGCAACTGTTCGAAACCTAATGCCATAACTTTTTTAACTAAAGCAGGGAATCCGGGAATGCTTTCTAGTTGTCGAAGAGCTGCAGCATCTTCGGGATGAATAAATTCAGATGGCTTAATCATATTATATACAGTTTTATTTTCCCCTAATATTAATCAAATAACGACCAATCTATATCTAACTTATGTCCACACGCATCACAGAACACCTGATGTTTATATACCACATTCTCACACACTCGACAATGGGACTCTACACTTGAATTCATAATGCGTTGTTTGAGTACTCGATACAAATCCGTTTCCTCACGTTTTACTAAGTCATAACCCAGCTTCTTAACCAGTTTCAAAGTATTCATCGCCATATCGCGGTCAAACTTCTTCTCGCTATCAGGCAGTTGTGAGTAAGGTACCATACAAGGGGTTTCCTTCTTGTTGTCGTCACGCTGCTCGCCATATGTCCAGCCTTGTGCCTGGCGCTCTACAGCCCACACATCGTGTGCATTCTCGGCTATCGCTTCACGCAGCTCGTTCAGGTCTTCAGTCAATTCTACATCGGACAAATCGATGGGTTTGGGATTATAAGTCTTCATGTCTCTTGTGTTTATGGTTACTAAATAATTTTTCGAATCATTCCATGCATTTTCAAACTGACAGATAGGATAAGTATCTTCTGCGTTTGGAGAGTTGGGATCAAAGATGGTTATCTTTTGTCGCCCCTTGTCATAAGATAATATCACAACCGTATGGTCGGGTATCTCACCTACGAGTATGTCTTCCTTGAGTTCACATCGTTTATCTCCTATGAGTTCTCCACCATCCAAAGCTACGATTACATATTCCCTATTCTCAAGTGCTGATGCGATATCTTCAGTTGTACATTTATATTGGCGCGACACTATCAAACCCTTGCATTCTAGATGACGTCCCACGTTATGTAGTGCTGTCCCCTCCTCCTTCAGCCAACCACGATGTATGGCATCATCGAGGAGTTGCTGCTCTTCAAATGGGATATCCAGTTTACGGAGGATATACTTTTCACATTCCAGGCTGCAATAACATCCCTCATCACATGATGCCGCCATGGCAGTCATCGGGATAATCTTGCACTCCTTATGCAGCACCCCCAGATCTATATCTACCGATTGAGAAATACGCATCAGCTCTCTCAACTCAGCATCCTCAGCAAGCGCATCGAGCACCATCTGACTCTCTTGCTCCGTAGCGTTACCATCAAGGTATGCCGCCAGCAGTTCGGCTGAAACAGTGTTATCTACTGACTTTTTCATATTTCTCTATATCTTTAAGTGCAACTTCCGTCAATGCCGCCATCGCACGTTTCTTTATGTTATACAAATTATCCACATTAGTATCCAGCTCCTTTGCTACGCTCTTGGGGTCGGCTTCTTGCAGAACTAATCGGCGAATGACATAGCTATAGCGTTTATTTGACATGAGAGCCAATAAGCGATTAACATCTATTTTAGCAGTCATAGCTCTCTCGCTATCCATTATCTCTTCTTGATTGGCACTACTCGAAAGAGGCTCCTTGGACGTCATATCTATCATTCCATCGCGTTTAGCTATGAAATATCGGATAGCGATAATCTTTATCCATTGGTAGATGGTACTACGACCTTGGAACTGTTTTAGTCTGTGCGCTTCATTTTCCATCAAGTATAGATAAAATTCATTGACAAACTCGTCATAATCCACATCATATGAGAAGACGTGATGTATGATGCTCATGAAGAGTTGACGACAATTCTTGAAGAAGAACTGTTGTGTCACTCGTTCATTGCGAGCAATCAACGCTTCAATGATTTGTTGGTCGGTCATTCCAATGGCTTGTTTAAATTGTCATAAATCTCAGGCAGGCATCTAGTCAACTCGATATCATACTGTCGCGCATCCAAGTCTATTTCCAATAATTTTTTATTGGAACATATGTCTGTATGTGCCATCATCCCTTTAAGGATGTTTTTATTTTCATTTCCTTTTGATTGTTCTATTGACTGTTCTTTTTTTGTTAGTGGACGGAAATTCATTAATAACTCCTCAACGTTCCAACGATTATGCTCAACGTCTGCCAAGGTGTTGATGGTTTCTTCCGTTAATTCCTCATCTTGTGGGGAGTATCCTGCGCAACGTAGTTTGGTCCACAGCATATTGCCATTGTATATGCTTGACCAATTATTAGCCACGATTGACTTTCCTTTATAATTTCCTGGTGCTTTTAGGGGATGATATTGTTCTGTTACGCTAATTTTATTATATATATCGTTTATCTTTCTGCCAATATTTTCACTCTGCTCTATATCATTGTCAACAAATAGATCGCTCGGCTTCCCAAAGCTCTTAAGTTTTGCGCAATATGGGTGCTTATTTCCACTTTGAGTAATCGCATTGATGATAGAACTACCATAACGGTTGTACGCAAGAATCTGTATTACGGAGTTAGAATCGTAGATTCTCTTATCTAGATATAATGCTGCAGCATGTGATTGGTTTGATTCTGGCAGGCATATCGCAATGGTGATTTTTACAGATGGAGTTGCTGACGCAAGGATATAATCCTGTATTGAGCCATGTTCGATACCCCCGTTGATGAATTCCCATTCGATGTCCAAGAAATCGCCTCCTAAGTATTCTAAGTCAAAAGGGACATGAGTTTTCTTCCATACTAAATTGTCATTGTCGATATTAGCATACCTCCAATGTGAGAGTTTGAAGAGGGCTTTAAAGCGGCCCATGAAGAAGTCCTTTTCTTCTGTCGCATTTTTGTCTATGAATGTTATCTTAGTGCGTATTCCTTTGGTCTCGTAATTGGGGTAATGGGCTAGATGTGCTGCTTCGATTCCCATAGCTACTCCCATACGTGACATTCCTATAATAAACAGATGCACATGAGTGTTATCATTCATCTTAATTCCATCAGCACCTTCTAAAGGCAGATATGTCCCTTGCGCAGCATTCGCTTTTAGTTTCTCAGGGTCAATCTCTTTGTTGATAAGTACCTTTTGGGCCCAAAGCTCATTGTTGTTGAATGGCTTGAACTTAAGATAGGCATTTACCTCTTGATTGATATCATAGAATTGAAAAACTGAGAACGTTGTTTGGTATTCAAACATTACACGGCATTTCAGTTGCACTCTTCTTTCCCATTGTTTCTTAAGAATGTCTAAATCCCTCTCCAGCTCTTCTTTCTTATCTTCTTCATTAGTGTTTTTTTTCTGTTCTTTAAGTTTTTCTATTTCTTCGATTTTGAGTTTTAGCCCAGTTATTTGTTTTCCTTGATATGTGTTTTTGTAGTAATCTGTAATCATATCCAGACACTCCATGTTCATTGTATCATGATATGATTCGAGATCATCGGTGCGTACATCTTCACCTATGACATACACTTCTTTTGCATTTTCTAATCGTAAATCTTTAATATCCACAGTCGAGTTACGATTACCATAATAGATGACAATCCTCCGCTGCTCCTTGTCAGTTAGTTCGGAGAAGAGTTTTCGTCTGAAGTCCTCTATATCTCGTGATGTCTGTATTAGGATATATGGCTTGATGAATCTAGTGAAGAAACACTTGTCCTCTTCTATTTTTTTCAACAAATGTTTTACAATGCCACTTACCACGTCATTGCCACCGATGATGACATAATGCCACCGAAATCTCATGAACCATTTGTATCTTACCTCTCCTTTCTGCCACTTCTCTTTGCGGCTATCGATGTAGCCAATGATAGATGAAACCAATAATCCATTGAGAAGAAAGACACCCAAGATGCTTATTAGTGCAGCCCATTGTCGCCCCTTTTCTGTTGTGACCATATGTTGATTGCCTGGGTCGATGAAGTGATAATAGACGGTCCAGTAGGGGCTAGGGTCGGTTTGCTTTTTTGCAATAGAGTCTGGCAACTTCTCATCGACAAGGGTGTATAATGTCACAGATTGTTCCGAAAGTGAGTCTTTCTGATAAGATGATATGATCCCGCAGATGGAATCTCGCTTGCATTCCTTTGTGTGATACAAGTTCTCTTCATACACCATTTGCTTGGGCGAATCGATATGATGCACGACAAAGGACGTAAGCATAGAAGGAGCCAACAGAACAAGGCAACACACTTTACGTAAGAAATGTCCGTTGGTTAAATGCCAGTCAAATTTTGGTCTCATGAGAAACCACAATATGGCAGCATAAACGACATATCCCCATCCGATAATGCAGGCTGCCTTATTCAGAGTGATGTACATGTTGCAGTTTGGGTAGTCTCCTTCTGACTTTATCCCCCAAGCGATGGCAGCAATTCCTATGGTGAGTGCAATGACATCAAGAATGCCGGCGTTTATCTTAAACCATCTTGTCCATTTATTCATTATTAATGCATTTTGCGTATTTTACAAAGCGCAAATGTACGTAAATATTTTAAGGAACTGTAACTTTTGTTTGATTTATTTTTGTAATTTATCTGTTAAGGGCTTATAAATCTATTTCTCATCAATCATGGGTATATCAGAGATGCTTGTAATGAAGGTCACATAAGATGCCTTCTCTCCCAATTCCTCTTTGACCTGTCTGATGAAAATATCTGTATATTCTTTGATCAAACTCTCGATGTCAACGTTTCTATAGGCGCTCGCTTTCTTCTTCTTGTTGGCTATGGCCAAGAATGTGCTGGTTGTTGAAGCAAAATCGATGTATTTGTGGTTCAGATGCTCGTTGTTGCTTGAGTATAACTTATGTACTCTTGAACCTCTTTTCATCTTGGTGTTGAGTGTTACTTGGCTGATTGAGTCAAGCGACAAAGTCTTTATGATGTATGGAGATATGCTGTCAAATCTCAGTTTGTGATTATCTTCCAAGTCTTTCACACGAGTCGGCATATGCACATAGATGTGGGATGTCGGTTCCTTCTCCTTCATGTAGTCGATTACAGGTGATAGGAAATTGCCTACATATCCCGTCACGATGGAATAGGGGAATATCTCTTTTTCGAGTTGTACGATTTCCTTTTGCTTCTTTACGACTTGCGATTGTGAATAGATGAGATCACCTAATATTGCGAACAAGAGTGCTATTATTGTATAGATAAAAGTCTTCAATCTCCGACTTTGGCGCCTTTTGCGTTGTGAGTAGAGACCATACCTGTCGTATATCTTATTGAAGTCCACCTTGAGTAGGAAGGCTACAATATGATAGAAGCAATAAAGATTAATCTCGTTTTTTGCATCCAAGAATGACTTGTATACGGGGCAATTACGCTCCATCACTCTCTTGTTCCTCAGTGTCGTTGGAATATAATTCTCATCGACTGAGTCAATGAATATCGGTAATATCAGATTAGTGTCATTTCCATGCGACTCAAGGAAGTATTCCACCTCTTTCTCGACGTATGCAGACTGTGCCGAGCGACTGCTACATATCAAGATAAGGTATCGCGAATTCTCTATTGCCAACTTTATGTCGTCGGTAAAAGAGCAAGTGCTGACAGAAAGTTCTTTGGTATCAATAAAAACCTTACGTATTCGTTCGGGATCTTCAGGCCTGTTCTTTTCGTCTACCAAATCTTTTGGATAAGGATACTTTTCCAGCTTGGAGTGAACCCAATTGGCAACCTTTTCGTCAGTTCCCTCGCGCTTGTAGCTTATAAATGCAAAATAATCTCGTGTTTTCATGTGAAGTCTTTTTTTGTGGTAGTTATGGATGTTGGTACTCTATACTGCTATTCCAGAGCAGAAAGAAAGCCGATTTACATCAAGGCAAGCACTTCTTTCGAATGCCCTTTAATGCAAGAGCGGATGAGTTGAATGATACCCCATGGTAGGATTAGAAAGGGCCATAAGAGATTAGCTGCAAGAATATTGTAAGTAAAACATTTTATCAAAATGTGTTTCCTGGCGCAGTGCGGGCAACAAATGTATCTTACCTCTTGCCATCTTGCAAATGCAAACAAAAACAAAAAATAGTGTGGTAATTTGTATGCCTTCATAGAGTCGCTTGGTTGTCCACATTCGGGGCATTTGATGAGCATTGGTTCCATACGCGGTGTTTTAATAGTAAATACAACAAAGATAAATTGATTTTATGAAAAAACTTAGTTGCAAATGTATACATAAATTAACAATTAGCAAAGCGATAGGTGTTTTTTATTATGATGTTTAATAACATGTAAATAAGAAACTTCTATTGGTGGATTGTGTTGGCATTCCCTTGTTGTTGTAATTGTTGTATTTGTTGCATTTGTTGCAGATACTGTAAGTTGATGCCTTGTTTCTCAGCTTTTCTGTACCATTTCATTGCTATGTTTATGCTCTTTTTTGTTCCCCATCCATTTTCATACATTCGTCCTATAGCAATTTGTGCTAATGGGTATCCTTGATTAGCCGCTTTCTTGTACAATTCCATTGCTTTGTGGAAATCTTGTGTGATGGTTGCTGCTCCCGAGCAATAGACTCCTGCTAGCTCGGTTAAGGCTACTGCATATTCTTGCTCTGCGGATTTATTTAGATATTCCATGGCAATCTCTATGTTTGTATCAACTCCTTTTCCTTGTGCATAGCATATTGCCATTGCGTATTGTGCCATTGCATTGTTTTGAGACGCAAGATAATCAAGGATCTCTATGGCTGTTTCATAGTCCTGGATATAGGAAGGTCCTTGTAAATAGGCATTACCTAGGGCCATTAGAGCAGGAATGTAATCTTGATCAGCGGCCTCTTCCATCCAAAGCAAGGCTTCTTCGATTTTGTTGTAATTACTATAGTTCCATCCTAGTGTATATTGCGCTTTGGCATAGCCTCGTTCTGCCGCTTTCTCTAACCATGTAATAGCCTCAATAAAGTTGTTTTTTAGCGTGCAGGCTATTCCGTAGTCACATTGAGCTTCTATAACACCTTGCTCTGCTGCTTCTTTATACCATTTGGTGGCTTGCTCAATATCTTGTTTTACCCCGATTCCTTGATCATAGCAAACAGCTATTGCATATTGAGCCACCGCAGAACCTTCTTTGGCCGCTTTTGATAGGCACTTAATCGCTTTGTTGAGGTTTGGGGAACATCCGGCCCCTATCAAATGACATAGTCCCTGATTTGACATGCCTTCCATATCTTCTTGCGCCTGCCAATACTTGTTTGCTGCTGTTTCGTTTTCAAGTTTAAGGTTGTCAATAGCACTACTTATGTGATTTTGGGCATATTCTTTCAATTCTTGTTCGTTGGTGGTCTGCGGTATCATTGGGTCAACATACCTTATTTCTTCTGGTGAGTTTTTTGTAAAAGCGATTAGCATAATCCCTATAATTAATAGGAATGGAATTGCTGCAAATATGATTTTCTTTTTCAGACTCCATGCACTGAGAAATCTAGAACACAGTTTATGATAGAAGTCGTCAAAGTAATATCGATTATATTCGGGACCATTTTTCTTTGAGACTTCTGAGATGTCTTCGGGGAGTCCTTCTGGGAAACCTGATACTCCTGCTAAGAACACTGGGATGATATTTTTGTTGATCTTCAGAGCATGAGCCAATTCACATCTTACCCAATCTTTGGAGGGGTCAATGTCTTTGTCTAGTGTCCTGTCGAAACAGTGTTTGTCAACTATAAGGATAAAGTCTTTACATTGTTCTATTCTTGTCAGTAGTTGTGTGTCGAAGTTTCCGTTTCGCAAAGTGTCAATATCGAAGCTTACTTTATATCCGTCTCTTGTAAGGAGATCATTAATGTGCTTTGCCGTGTCGTATCCTCCTTCTCGGCGGTAACTAATGAAAATGTCATATTTTTTCATAATCGTAAAGAAAAAGTTTTATGTATAATAACTTATTTTAACCAATATCGAGTATGGGAGTTTCTTACATGAGTTCTCCAAAACTGAAAGTGTCTTTCATGTCAATAGGCAACTCTGTTCTTGGAGGGATATTTATAGGATAGAGATGCAGCGATTGGTTGTTCTTTTCAAGATTCTCTAGTGCTCGTTTGCGTTCCTTTTCCACCCATTCAGAGGCTGCAGCGTTCTCTGACCAGCATAGGATGAAGAGGTTTGCATTGTCTATATACTTAAAAATCTTTTCTTCGTATCTGTCACCAGGAGCTAGACTATGCCTATCAAAGAAATAATCACATTTGATGGCTTTGCATGTCTCAGAGATATATTGTACCCTATCGGCATCTTTATGTGAGTAGGATATGAAAACCTTTTGGAATTTAGTAATCTCGACCTCAGCAAGTGTGTTCTGTCTCTCCATATAGTTGACTACCTTGACACAAAAGGTCGCTTCTGAAATAGGTATGTCATTCACCTTAATGACGATTTTACCATTCAGGAGTCTTTTGCTGAAACGCTCGTCAATGTAAACAGAGAACACCATATCTTCTGTCTCTGACCTCCATGTAACTTGTTTGATGGCCTCTTCTATGACGACATGGTTTTTTTCGATCCTCGGGAAAAAGGTTAGCTGGGCGCTTATGACATCTCCTTCCTTTAACGATATTCCTAGAACTTGGCTGATTCTTTCTTTTGCTTCGGGGTCCACTTGTTGTGCCTTTCTTACAGCATACGCGTATTGTGAATCTTTATAGAGCAGCAATTGGATGGTCATAGTTTCACCTCTTTCCGTTACCGATGGTGCAAATACGGTGGAATTGACAGTATCTCGTTGAGAATATAGTCCTGAAATTTTTCTGAAGATTCGTTTGAGGAAAGGTGTTTTTTGAGGGATAGGGTGGTTTTGATTTTGTTCTGAAGCTGTATAGTTAAATGGAGTCCTATCGGAGTTCCTCCCTGTTGCATTGTGAGTGATTGGTGCCATAGTGGGACAACAATTGGGCTCTTTTTTTTCTATTACAAGGTACAATTGGGCTCCTGGCAGAAGGTTGTAGTCTGCTAAAATTTTATCTTCGTCTAATCGAATACGCTTATTCTCAATCTTCGCGTATAGAAACATGGAGCAATCTTCCATCCTCATCTCGAATGGGGTAAGATTTTTTACGATGTCGCTAGTCAATTTTCTTATGATTTGGTGCGGACTTGCAACATACTTAATGTTCACAATGTCGGTCCCTAAGATGGTTAGATAATAGTATCCCCTTATGACGTTGTCGTGTGTCATGTCTTTATCCTTTGTTATGTTTGTGGATTGTCATTTTCTGGCAGAAAATAATATATTTTGTCTTCATGAAATCATACTTGTAGTCCAAATGTATATGGTATGTGTGTCCTGCCTCTGCTTCAAATATATGTGGTTTTGACGTAAGCGTACTGATGTGCGATGCCACTTCAATAGAGTATGCGTCTGGCGCTACATCTTTTTCGATAGTGAAGCCTTTGATGAAATTTCCATATCCGAAATCTTCTCCATTCAGTAGTATTGGATAGGTGTAGTCTACCCAAGGTATGAAGTGTTTCTTGTTTGAAAGTTGAAGGATGATTTTTGCTTTTGTCGTTTTTGTTGTAGCCTTTTCTCGTTCTTTGGGAAGTAGTGCCCCTAAACGCTCTATTCTTAATCTGACTGATGTAGGAATTTCTGGCTCGTTTTTCAACCTGATGATATGCAATAATGCATTGGCTAGTGTCTTGGGGGCAATGTATCGAGTAGCAATGCTGTCTGCTCCATATTCGAGTTCGTCTGTTAATTTTTCATAGTGTCCTTTGATGTGTCGGCAAAGAAGATATAGGAATAGATAATAAAAGGCCATTAAGGCTAGAGTAAGATTCCCTGGCCCTCTACTAGATTTGTAGTCAATACCTTCATTAAGAAACGACTTGGCAAATAATCCAATCGAGGCGGCTCTTGTTGTATTGGTAATCTCTTCTTGTACAATATGGGCAAATTCATGTAGTAGGACCGCCTTAAGTTCTTCCTCCGTCAGATTTTGAATGAGTGGTTCTCCTATTGAGAGATGACGCTCAGGCTGCCTCATGATGTTTTGGATGTCGGGGAGAACAAATATGGAAGCCTCTGCAGTGTTGCTGAGAAATATACGTGTAGTTTTGGTAATCTTGAGCTCGCTCTGTATACCATTTATCATGCGGAAAAATGTGGGATGACTGAAACGAGTGATTTCTCTATATCCTTCGGGAATGTTTTCTTTTCGCAAGAGGTTCGCTATGATAAGAACGAACAGCGCAAATCCGCCAATCCCCAAAAGGATTCCGCTTTTCTCGAGAATAGACAACTCCCATTGTGTAAATAATCTATGGATACACAGACACCCATACCATGTAGCCGTTGCGCATATAGTAAGAAAGAATACATTGCCCAAGATGAAATAAAGGACCGAATTCTTTATCATCCGACTTTCTCTCTCAATGATGTCGTTTATATCTCTCATAGGATTATTATAAACTTTTGCAAATGTAGATACTATTATTCAAAAATGCAAATAAACTTATTTATATTAAAAACGTCATATGAATTCGCGTTGTGTTGCTTTTTCGGTAAATAAAAATAGCTAGAGCGTGCAAATTAGTAGCACGCCCTAGCTTTGTATGGTTTTTCACTATACCACCCCCAATCAGTTCTGTTCTTCGTCTGTAACTATTCATTCCTGACTGATGGGTAGACTGTTTCTTATTTTTTGCGAGTGCCTCCAACTCATTCTTCTAATAAAATGTTTTATTCGTGAAACACCAGCAACCCATAGTGCCCTGCTGAATAGCCAGACTCGAAGGAGTAGGCTGAGATGACGATTTTATATTCAGCTGTGGTAGAAGGAGTGATTGTTACAACAGCTAACGAAGAAGTGTCTTCATCTTTTTCGATTAGAACCCATTGGTCGTTTACCCACTTGTATACTTTGACATCGATGTCTTTTATTCGATGATCACCAAACACGCAGATGCCATATGTGTATTCATTGGTCAAGGTGCGGAATGTCTGCTTGGTATCTCGTATGATATCAAACTCCATGCGTACAATCTCTTGTCCTAGCTCTCTCTCAATGTAGTTGAGATACTTTCCTGCACTCTCTAGGATGGAGTACATGGACACTTCTTCTTTTTGTGCAAAGAGGTTAAGGTTGCACACTAATGCCATTAATAGAACAAACTGTTTTTTCATAAGATCTTGTTTTATTTGTGTATTAGGGAGGTTCTAATTTTATTTTTGTGGGTAGTCAGAACCTCATTAGAGGCTACCGCTAAAACATACTTTAATGTCATTTGTTAGTAACAGGACGTACTGAAAATCCATATTGGCGACTATAAATAGCTATATGATAAAGTTCGTTATGAAAATAAAGATAATAACAATAATTGTATGTGCCTTCCTTTAGTGTTCCTAGCATATAATTACCACTAGAGACTCTTTCGTCTAGACCATTTCCTACATAGCGTCCTGCAGCGGGAAGGAAAATACTATTGCCGTTAGGACCGATAATTTTATATCCCTTTTGGCCATTTTGAGTGATAAAAGTCCATATGCATTTTTCTTTTAATTCAGTCATCTCTTCCAATGTGGGCAATCGCCAATCCTCACCCCATTTGTAATGTGCAACATCATAGTCCGTATAAGAAATCTCGCTACCTATATCTATGTGTCTATTTGTTGCTACGTTGTAATGAGCATAGTTGTCTCTAGAATACACTTCCTTCGTTTCCACTTCTCCCCATGCGAAATATTCCCCATATTCTTCGGGATTAGAAGCTCCAATATTACAATCGGCCCAATAGACACTAAGTCCAAGGTCTACTTTGGAGTGGCCTTTTGTCTCAGAATTACTTTTTTCTTTTTCGTCTAATAAACCTTGTAGTTCAACGAGTCTTGATGACAGCTGTTTTATCTCATCATGTAGACAATCGTTAATGTCTTTTAGATTGTCAATCTGTGTTTTGAATTCGCTGTTTTTTTGTTTTAGTAGTTCGTCTTCCTGTATGAGTTTTTCTAAATCTTTTGTTCTTTTTAAGGCTTGAACCTCGTGCTTTTCGATTAGTTCTGTAAGTTGGGTCACTTTTATCTGTAAATCTCGATATTTTGAGGTTAATTCATCCCTTTGAGAAACCAATTCAATTGACTTTTTATAAATGCTTTTTGCTATATCTAATTGACTCGGGTTAGTCAGTGAGAGATAATCCGCACCTTCAATGTCATCAATAGGCGAAATAGTCCATCCACAATTAGGGCAATACGAACTTCCCATCTCAACTTCTAACTCGCATACAGGGCAAGCCTGGCTCGTTTTTCCAATCTTACGCAAGAGAGTTGTGATATTTTTAGCATCAAGAATGATTCTTTTTCTATAATCTTCTGCTAAATCTACAACCTTAGATAGGTATTTCGCACGTCTTTTTTGTTTCTCTTCTTCTTCTTTTTCTTGTTTCTCTTTTTTTCGAAGTTTATATTGAGGTGTTTCTACATAGGGCAACAAACGATCCTTGTAATCATGGAAATTGAATGACTCATATTTTAATAAATCTCCATTAATTTCTTTGACATCTAAATCTTTCAATATGGTTACGATTTGTCCTTTCTTCAGTTTGTTTAGTTTTGCATTTACAAACCAATCCCATTCATAATATACCCATTCTGAATCGAAATATTCTGCTTTAGAGGCAAAAACTATCATGTGGTAGGCTGATTTCAATGCTTGGGAAATAGCTTTTCTATATTCAGATTCTCCTAATATCCTCAATTCTTCAGATGCAAGGAATACATGAAAATCTTTTGTTTGTAGATATTTGTATATCCCTTCAGCATAGCCATAGTCTTCGCTTTTGCAGGATAGAAATACATCGTATTGCATAGTAGTCTTTTTTATATGCTCCAAAGGTATAGTAAAAATACTAATTAAACAAATGTATTTAATTGTTAATGATTATTATGAGGGATTACTTATAAAAAGATAGGGGGCACTTCAACAAGCCCCCCCCATCTTTCTCTTCTAAGAAGTTATTCAATGAGCCCTCTGACACCTCCTTGGTCCATAAGTTCAAGTGCACGTTTTAATGATATACAGATATTCTGCAAATCCGTCTGCGTAGCACTTGCAATTGCAATACCAAGTGCTTCACCTGTACTTTCATCATAGATGGGAGCTCCACTTGCACCTCCATCAATTTGGAAGCTCAAGGTAAAGAGGTCCTCTATGCCGTTAAATGATGTATTTGCAATTTGTCCGTCAACGGCATATCCTTCACTGCTCGGGAATCCATAGATTGAAATCTCTTGTTTAACCTTCTTTTCTGTGCCAATCATAAAACCAGATACATCTTCAGGCAATACTGAAATATCATCCAACTTGAGTAGAGCTACATCATAACGCAAGGTGTTAACATCATTACCATCAAAAGCAATATCCGTGGTCCAGACGATTGATGCGGTTGTGATTAACGGTTCTCCATTTTCGTCAATAATATTCGGGAACATCAAGTACACAGTTTTTGATTGAGTATCATCGATGACATGTCTTGCGGTAAACATATAACCTTCAGTGAGCCCATTCTGATCAGAGACTAAAAATGCAGTACCTTGGGAATTGGAGTTGTTGCCCTCAACTACAATCATCGCAACATTACGCATATAATCATCAACGATGTCCTCCTCGCTTACGGGATTAGCATAAGAGTTTCCTATGATAATAGCTAATGGGATAAGCAATAGAGAGAAAATGAAAAAAGTTCTAATTTTGCTTGAATGTTCCAACAACATCTTGCGTTGAAATTCATTACCCGAAGGCGTTATATTTAATAACATATTATTTAAGTGTTTAGTGGTTAAATACTTAATGTAGACAATCTCCTATCTACATCGAGAATCTTGTGTTTTACAACCTCGTCATGCTGAGAGAGCGCAAGAGCCTGTTGGTATGTATCTTTTGCTGATTTATAAACAGCAACACATTGAGTCTTAATCGACGTATCTCCTTGAACGAATTGCTCGAACATGACATCCGCGTTTTGCATAAATTGATCGCCCTCTGAACAGATGGCGCTTACTTGTGTGCATTTAGCATTAATCTGTTTAATTTGAGCACTTGCGTTCACATCGTGAGGATCTAACTTGAGCGCTCTAGAATAGTATTCTCGAGCTGTCGGATAATCTTGCATAGCCATATAGCTTCCCGCAATCGTGTAATAGCGATTAAACTTCTCGTTTTGAGTTTCATTTGCTATGATTTTAGCCAATTCTGCAGTGTTATCTGCGAATTCCGACCTAGCCATGTCCCAATATGTCGCCCGTTGATACAATTGAATTGCAACTTCATACTCAAGTTGTTGCTTTTTCTGTATAGCTCGTTTCTCGTATTGTTGGGCCACTTTAGTACAACTGGTATAGTCGATATATGGCATACGCATCTCATGATATGATCTTGCTTCGGTCTTATTCTTTCCATGCAAACTTGCACTATAATGGTTAGCGTAATCATTAAAGTCACGCAAGTCATTGATAATGTTGAACGGAGTATCATCACTCATTCTACCAAACTCTTTGTAGAAGATAAGCCAATTGTTGAGTCCGATATGACTGAATTTATTTCTGTCTTTGTCGTTAACACTATATTCATGTCTTTTAAGCCCTTGTTCCAATTTATCAGTAATCTTGGCGATGACATCGTTTGCTGGGCCATCATATCCTGCAATAATATGAGGAACCTTGTCGTGGTCTTTAAAGGTCGCATTTCTGTCCGAAGGATTTACTGGGAGATGTGGTATTAAGGACTTTCCTACAACAAGATCTATCAAGTCGTTGTAGTCTGCACTATTAACTGCTTGAGCCACGGAGAATTCTCCAGTGGCAACCTGATTGATATATGCAGGTACAACTTTCTCATACAAATCTATCTCAGCTTTAACATCACCTATATTGATATTAGAGTTCAAAGAGCATAAAAATGCGTATAAATCATCTGAACCTACAACATCTTTAATGAATCGATATTGTCCATATTTGGTACGATAATCCATATCAAGTTTATTCAGAGTCTGCTCAAGCGACCCATAGGGATAGATATAAGCAATGTTGCTGCCTTCATCAGAAAGTTTTGCTGTCAAAGAGTCTCTCACCTGGATACATGAAAGGTGCATAGCATTATTCGGGTTATTGATAACGTGGGCTATGATATCTTTCCACTCTTTGAGTTTAGTTATGGTAGGCAGAGGCTTTCCATCGCTAGTGGTAATAGCCTGCGTCATTTTTGTTCTGGAACCACGAATTCCTTCAATAATCTGCGAAAGATTATCACTGAATAAGTGCATAGACAAGCCATATAGGAGAATGAATCTGATTCTGTCAGCATATACCTTTTCTTTTTCAGCAAGAAGCTTATAGGTAAATGGAATGGGTAATACTTCTTCTGTTATATAGGATTTCAGATTCTCTTCCCACTGGGCGGAATTAGCGGTGTACCCATTACTATTCCAGAAACTCTGAATCTCCACCAAGACTGATTCTATCGCTTCCAATTCGGTAATGGCTATGTTGATGTTGTTATATTCGTCCAAACTTGCTGCCACATTCATGATAACAAGTTTTACAACTTCGTCCATTGCATAAGTTTTGGACAAATTCTGCAACTGTTGATAGTATTGACCACCCACTTTGAACAAGTTGTAGAGAAGCTTTCTCTTTTCGTCATACGAATAATTGCCAGAAGCCAATGTGTGCGCAAGATGTTTGATGTGAATCTCTACAGGAAGAGTATTGTTAGCTTCAACGATATTAATCTGATTGCACCAGCGTCTCAAGATGTTTGTAAATTCGTCATCAAAACTTCTCCTGACGTTGTTTACAATATTTGGAGTGGCAGCTGATATCTCTTTGAATGCTGCATGTTTCTTGTCAAAGTATCTTTCGTTGTCAATAATATTTCCCAACATCTCTGCAGCGAACTTATTTCCAAGAATCTCTTTAATGTCAGACTCCGGGTAATGGATAGCTGCTAATCCGAAGGTTGTATATTTATCAACAATCAAGTTGCTTGCAGCATCAACCAATGACTTCCTACGTACATCGTATAGGCCAAGCGCATTGAGGTATAGGAAAATACCCGCCTCCTCATGTAGTTTGCCATAGCTCACAGGTGGTAATACCGAATTGTAACCTGCAGATATGATTTGGACCAAATCATAGGGAGAGTTTATCGCTTCGTGTCCTTTGGGCGGATTGGCCGACCATTTGAAAGGAAATGCATTATTGGTGTCATTGAAATATTCAAGTTCTTTCAAGCAGCAAATAGTGTTGCTATATATAACGCTATCGGCCAATCCAACATTAGGTATTAAGAAGAGACCTTGTAACTCTACTTTGTTGGATAGCGTATCCCTAATAAGATAAGCGATATCCAAAAAAATACCAGAACCTGTGCCGCCACCAAATGAGCCCACTACAAATACTAGCGGTTTCTCTAAAGTTTGCTTGCATATACGGTTAAGCGCATTTTGCAACTTGGTTACGAAACTATGTCGATTGACGCTATCCCATATGGTTAAACGGCCAACAACGGGAGCTCCTCCTGCTCCTGCAAAAACATTCGTGGGGATATTTTGTCCGTTGAGCCAAGATGAGGTGCACATCAAATCATTCTCAAGAGCTTTAATAGTAGCTTGAGCGTCATTGAGCGTTAATGGTGAATGTACGATATCAGTCGATATCGGTCTATTCGAACGGTCAGTTTCAAGATATATATATTCTACAATAGGTCTCTCAGTTTCTATGACCTCTTGACTAAGTTTCCAAGCAGCTTCAATAGAACGCAAGCCACCCGAACCAATTCCGATTAAAATAGTAGGTCTTGCCATAATTACTTAATATAGGGTTTACGAAATTTTGTATAACGGATAAAAAACAATGCGATGATGGTCACCATCAAGGAAATCTGTGGCAAAGCAATCACCCATGTCTTCCAATTTAACCAATTAGCTGAAAGTGGAGCAGAATAGAATCCCCAAAATCCATAGTAGACAGCAGATAAAACAGCCACAATAATCAAGTATTCGAAACCACCTAGATCCAAGAAAAGATCTCTGCAAAGATATACTTTGGAGTTTTGGTAGGTCATGGTTGTTTTCCGAATAGTTTTGTAAATAAATCTCAGTAGCCACAATGTACAGGGTATAATAATTGCCCAGATGATTAACATTAAGGCCAAATCATTTAGAGGAATGTCGTTATTCCCTCTTGGTAATTCGTGAAAAAAATAATTAAACATAAATATAAATATTAAAGTTGTTATTTGTTACCAATCGTCATTGCCATTTCTTCCGGTTGACCTAGAACTATTTCCTCCGCCATCCCATGAAGAATTGGGTGAAGTCCCAGGGGTCGGTTTTGGGGCAATCATTTTCCAAAGGAAAATACCTCCAACAATAACTAAAATAGCAATAATAATGGGAGCAATAGTAGGCAATATGGGAGTTTGGGCTCTGAAATAACGTGCGTTACTCTTGCCTATTGTTACCTTATAATCTGCTGGCTTATAAAAAGTAATCTCTGCAGTGTTGCCGTTTATTTTATATGTGTAATATGCATCCCTTTCTTTTGCAGGAACTGAAATAAATTTTCCATCCTTTTTGTACAGTACGCTAACTTTAGGTTTTCCGTTACTGTTCTTCCATTTCACGGTCGTTTTCTCCTTAGTTTTGACTATAATAGGGTCTGCAGGGCTTTTGCCATTGCTTGGAGATGTAATTTCTAATACAGGAGGAGGGGGGGGGCAAACGCAAGGGCTCTGTCCACATGTAGCACAATTTGTCTGTACGGGAGGTATCGGCCCCATAGTCCAGATCTCAATATCGAAGCGTTTGCCGTTGTGTGTTTTCCTCAAGATTCCTTTCTTTTGACAGAAAGAGTCATTGCATGTGCCAAAATAATCAACTATTTGTTGGTAATTGTCTGTATAGCCAATACTTCCATCCATACTTTCTTCTGCTCCATCCGAATAAATAATCATGTAAATCATTCCTTTCAATCCATTCTGTTGAGCGACTTGGACAGTATAGGCTTTGGCTAATGTGATGTACGTCCATCGGTCCCGAAATATAGTGGGAAATGTATTGCTAAAAGAAGAGGCAAAGTTCGACATGTCGACAAATACGAAATCTTCGACCCTCTCCATATTGCCAAACGGAAGGATGCACACTTTGCCTCCAGAAGTGGCTAAGGACCTAGAAGTTTGTGATATCAGTGGACAATTGTCACTGACTCCTGAAATTTGAACTTTCCCCCACCCCGAATAGTTGGACAAAGAAAGTTTGCCTTGAAGCATATCGCTGATAATGCTTTTGGCTTCGTTGTTAATCTGTGAAT
>JAEIGA010005855.1_pt1 | contig 18707 bp, 9 predicted proteins | sample 9270691 | NCBI WGS metagenome assembly JAEIGA01 (sample SAMN17057246, study PRJNA624740) | gut metagenome | biome: biome; isolation source: fecal sample | host: Bos grunniens | place: China: Xizang | collected 2019 | reverse complement strand
TGTACTATATTATTTATAATTAATTGGTTATGATTGAAGTGTTACTCCTTTTTTATATGAACAATCTAACTTAAAAACTCTTCAAAATTATCTCGACCAGATTTATAGAACCTACCATGAATGTAAACCTACGTTTGTTTTTGTCATGAATTTTATAGTTTTATCTTATACGATTCTGAGTTTATTTCACAGTTAGAACAATTTGTCTTATTTACTTGTTTTTCTTTAAAAAAAAACAGTAAGTAGTATGCATTGTGGAATCCTAGCAGCCGGGAAAGGGGCTCGATTAAAATCAGAAGGTATTATTACCCCTAAACCATTGGTCAAGATTGGAACTGAAACATTGGTTGATAGGCTCGTGAGAATCTTTATAGATAATGGAGCTACCGCCATATCCGTTATTATCAATGAAGAAGAGAAAGAATTGAAAGATTATTGGAAAGATAAATATTATCCCATACCTTTAAATCTAATTATAAAGAGTACAGATAATTCATTTGATAGTTTTAGAATGTTAATCCGGACCCTTAAGACATATCCCTTTTGTGTTACAACAGTTGATACTATTTTTAGTGAAGTTGAATTTGGACGTTATGTTACTGCTTTAAAAACGACTTCGACCGAAGCTCTATTTCCTGTTACACGATTTGTACATGACGAAGCTCCACTATACATAAAAAATAACAACTATAATAGGGTGATTTCTTTTTCATCAGAAGGGATTTTAGGAGAAGATTTTGTGTCCGGAGGTATTTATGGATTTACAAAAGACATTCAAACATATGTAGAGAAGGCGCATTTGATTAAGATTAAAAGAATGCGAAATTTTCAAGAATTTCTTTTATTACAAGGAGTATCTATTGAGAGCTATCCATTTGAGAAGATTTTGGATGTAGATAGAAAGACTGATTTAGATTTGGCATTAGAATTTTTGAAGTTATAAATTTAGAGTTCCAAAATTTACCATTCGTGATCTATAGAAATTACCTTAATTTGGAGTAAAAAATATTGTTTAAATCGGAGAGTATATTTATTTTATATCTATCTTTGCGGAGAAAATTGAAGGGTAAATTCTAAAAATTGTTTTGTAGAGATGGAGAATCGTGCAAATGATTATAGATAACCTAAATGATTGTTTAACTTAAATTGGGGGATTCCCCACCTTTTTATTTACTATGGGATTATTAGATGGAAAAACAGCCTTGATTACAGGAGCTGCAAGAGGAATTGGTAAGGCTATTGCCTTAAAATTAGCCAGTGAAGGTGCCAATATAGCCTTTACCGATTTAACAATTGATGAGAATGCAAAAGCGACAGAAGCAGAGATTTTATCGATGGGTGTTAAGGCAAAAGGGTATGCATCCAATGCTGCAAACTTTGAAGAGACGCATAAAGTGGTCGAAGAAATTCAGAAAGAGTTCGGACGAATTGATATTTTGGTAAATAATGCAGGAATCACTAAAGATGGATTAATGTTAAGAATGACTGAACAACAATGGGATGCAGTTTTAACGGTAAACCTAAAATCAGCATTTAATTTTATACATGCATGTGCTCCAATTATGATGCGTCAACGTGGTGGAAGTATTATCAATATGAGTTCTGTTGTAGGTGTCTCTGGAAATGCCGGACAATGTAATTACTCAGCCTCTAAAGCCGGTATGATTGGCTTGGCAAAGTCAACCGCTAAAGAATTAGGATCAAGAGGAATTAGAGCAAATTGTATAGCTCCCGGATTTATTATAACAGAGATGACTGCCCAATTGTCTGAAGAAGTGCGTAATGAATGGGCAAAAACTATTCCTTTGAGAAGAGGTGGAACAACTGACGATGTTGCAAATGTTGCATTGTTCTTGGCTTCAGATTTGTCGTCATATGTATCAGGACAAGTAATTCATTGCTGTGGTGGTATGAATATGTAATTCTATATTTCGAGAATTTTTGTAAAAATTGTCGAAGAATAATTTTTATCAGATAAAAAAATATCATTAGTTTTGCAATCCGATTTGCTTACATTTGATGAGTTGATTCAATGTAAGTAAGTCGGATTGATATTTTTTTATTATTCTAATGTTGTTTTATTGATTTCTCTCCGTTTTATTGGAATGGAAGTCTTTATTTAAAAGTTAGCTAAATGAAGAACAAGTACGTAGATTTAATTGAGCAATCATTTGAGTTTCCGAATGAGGAATTTAGTGTAAAAGATAACGAACTTTACTGGTATGGAGTTCCGTTGATGGATGTGATAAAACAATATGGAACGCCATTAAGGATTGCCTATTTGCCTAAGATTGCAATGAATATTCAACGAGCTAGGCGTTTGTTTAATGTGGCAATGGCGAAGGTTGATTATCAAGCTGATTATAATTATTGTTATTGTACAAAGAGTTCTCATTTTTCATTTGTAATGGAAGAGGTATTAAAACAAGGTGTTAATGTTGAAACTTCATCAGCTTTTGATATCAACTTGTTAGAGTGTTTGTACGAATCAGGTAACTTGGATCCTAAGAGGTTTGTTATATGTAACGGATTTAAAATACCTCAGTATATAGAGAATATTCAGCATTTGATTTCTCTTGGTTTTGAAAATGTAATTCCTGTACTTGATAATAAATTTGAGTTGGATTTGTTGCAAAAAGATTTTGATAAGAAATTTTCTGTAGGTATTAGAATTGCAGCTGAAGAGGAACCTAAGTTTGATTTTTATACCTCTCGATTAGGAATTCGGTATAAAGATATCATTCCGTATTACATAGAGAAGATCAAAAATAATAAGCAAGTTAAACTTAAAATGTTGCACTTCTTTATTAATACAGGTATAAAGGATACTTCGTATTATTGGAATGAGTTGAACAAAGGTATAAATATGTATTGTGAATTGCGTAAGATTTGTCCAGATTTAGATAGTTTGAATATTGGTGGAGGTTTTCCTATTCAAGCGCATTTGGATTTTACGTACGATTACGAATATATGGCAGAAGAAATTGTAGCGCAAATAAAAAATACTTGTTCGCTTCATGGAGTACCTGAGCCACATATTTTTACTGAATTTGGGTCTTATACAGTGGGAGAGAGTGGAGCAATGCTTTACTCTATTGTCAATCAAAAACAACAAAACGATAGAGAGTTGTGGAATATGATTGATAGTTCATTTATCACCACGATGCCGGATACATGGGCGATTAATCAACGCTTCCCTTTCTTGGCAATAAATAACTGGGATTCTGAATATGAGCGAGTGCATTTAGGAGGATTGACTTGTGATAGTGAAGATTTTTACAATGCAGAAGTTCACTCTAATGCGATTTTCTTACCGAAGATTCAAATGGATAGAGAACAGTTTATTGGATTCTTCCATATGGGGGCATATCAAGAAGCTTTGAGTGGCTATGGTGGTATTAAACATTGTTTGTTGCCAGCTCCAAAATTAGTTGTAATTGATCAAGATGAAAATGGAGAATATACAACTAAGTTGTTCGCAAAAGAACAAAGTTTTAAATCCATGTTGAAAATTTTAGGTTATTAAGGTTATGTTTTTTTATGTTGAATTGACATGAAAAAGGCGAATCTAGGTGAATTGATTGTTGTGATGAAGAAGAATCCGAAAAAATATCTTATTCTTATTTTTATTTTTATACCATTGGTTATTATAGCTCTTGCGTTATGGATTGCGTCAAGATGGGATGTTTGGTTTGGTAATCATCCTGAACCACCTTACTCGGCATTACATGAACCCTCAAGAGTTTTGATGACATATAGTGAAGATGGTCAAAGTGTGCAGTTGTCGTGGCAACATGACACCATTCCACATCAATCCGTAGTTGAATATGCCGATGTCTCTTCCTCTCATAACGACCTTCTGTACCGATCGGAGGTTAGATATACTGTTTTTAACTCGCGTTCGGGACAAACAGTATTTTATAGAACCGAAATGAAGAATGTAAAAGATGGGAATGATTATAAATATCGGATTTGTACAGCAAAAGATACTACCCAATGGTATTATTTCTCACTGCCCAATACAGACAATCATTTCTCATTTATATTCTTTGGAGATGTTCAAGATGAAGTGTCAGGAGGGTTTGATACGTTGTTTTCACAAGTCATGAATAGAAACACGAACAGAGCCTTCGTTCTGTTTGGAGGAGATTTGATAGAACGTCCTATGGATAAATATTGGGGAGAAGTCTTTCGATCCTTTGACACCCTTTCTGCGACATGTCCAATTCTCGCTATTCCAGGTAATCATGAGTATTTAAAAGGTCTTACACGCAGATTAGAAGCACGCTTTCCATTAGTATTTCCCTATTTTGGGGATTCATTGCCAATTAAAGAGTATGGAGTTGCTCAAAATTCGGTGTACACATTTGCCAAAGGAGATGCACGGTTCTTTTTTTTAGATTCTAATCGAGATTTTTGGAACTATTTTTCACAACGAAGATGGTTAAAAGAAGAATTAGAGAAAAGCAGGGAACGTTGGAAATTTGTAGTCCTTCATCATCCAATTCATTCTACGAAGGGCTTTTTTAATGGATTGATGGTGAGACTCTTTTTTGAAGATGTTATCGAAGAACATCATGTTGATGTTGTTTTACAAGGACATGAGCATGTTTATGCACGATCGTTACTTTTAGAAAACGGGAAATTAACAACTCCCCTTTACTTAGTATCCTATTCATCACAAAAAGATTATCCGATGAAATTTTACGGAGATGTAAATAAATGGGGTACAGCAGATCGTTATTACCAAAAGTTTGAAGTGAGTTCTGATTCTTTGGTTCTGAATACTTATAGATCTAATCATGAATTATATGATAAAGTTGTGTTGAAAAAGAGTTGTTTCGGAGATGTTGAGGTGGAAGATCAAGGTAAAAATATCCCCCAATTGATTGAGGTTTCAGAATGGTTTAGGACAAACAAGCGAGAAAAACGCATAAAAGAATTTGAAAAATCAATACAAGAATGGAAACAACGTCAGTAAAAATTACGTAATTATCAAATAGTTTTTACTGTTTATCTGAAAATCAAAAATTGTTTCTTAACTTTGTGGCTCACTTTTAAAAATGTAAATTTAGGTATATTATGGAATTAAATGCACTAACAGCTATTTCTCCTATAGATGGAAGATACAGAAGTAAAACAGAAGAATTATCGGAACATTTTTCAGAATTTGCTCTTATTCGATATAGAGTTTTAGTTGAAATTGAATATTTTATTGCACTTTGTGAGATTCCTCTTCCTGCGTTGGCAGATATTGATAACTCGGTTTTTCCTCAATTACAAAAGATATACCAAGAGTTTTCTGTTGAAGATGCTCAAAAAATTAAAGATATCGAAAAGGTGACAAATCATGATGTTAAGGCTGTTGAGTATTTTATTAAAGAAAAATTTGATGCCTTATCATTACAAAAATATAAGGAGTACATTCATTTCGGGTTGACTTCTCAGGATATTAATAATACCTCTATACCTTTTTCAATCAAGGAAGCCTTGAGTAAGAGTTATTATCCTTTGTTGGAAAAATTAATTGCAGAGTTAGATGCGAAAGCTACCGAGTGGAAAGATGTTGCAATGTTGGCAAAGACCCATGGACAACCAGCTTCACCAACACGTTTAGGAAAAGAGATAATGGTTTTTGTGAGTCGATTAAAAGTTCAATTATCACAGCTGAAACAAATGCCAATTTCTGCTAAATTTGGAGGTGCGACAGGGAATTTTAATGCGCATCATGTTGCTTTCCCTAAAAATAATTGGAAAGAATTCGGGAATGATTTTGTAAGTGGTAAATTGGGGTTGCAGAGAGAGGAGTGGACAACTCAAATTTCCAATTATGATAATTTAGGAGCTATTTTTGATGGGTTGAAAAGAATAAATACCATTATGATTGATATGAATAGAGATTTTTGGCAATATATCTCTATGGAGTATTTCAAGCAAAAAATTAAAGCCGGAGAGGTGGGTTCATCTGCTATGCCTCATAAAGTTAATCCTATTGACTTTGAAAATGCAGAGGGTAATTTGGGAGTGGCTAATGCAATATTGGAGCATTTGTCTTCAAAGTTACCGGTTTCTAGATTACAAAGAGATTTGACTGACTCTACGGTGTTGAGAAATGTAGGTGTTCCTTTTGGACACATATTAATAGCGCTACAAAGTTCTTTAAAAGGAATTGGAAAGTTGTTGTTGAATGAAAAAGCGCTATATGCAGATTTGGATAAATGTTGGGCGGTAGTAGCAGAGGGAATTCAAACTGTTTTAAGAAGAGAAGGATATCCTAATCCATATGAAGCATTGAAAGCTTTAACACGAACTAATTCTGAAATTACAGAAGTTTCTATTAAGGAATTTATTGCTACTTTAAATGTAAGTGATGAGGTTAAATCAGAATTGCTTGCAATTACTCCACATAACTATACGGGAATGTAAAGTTTTTCTTGAATCTCGTTCTGTTCAGGAGAAAGTAGCCTTAATGCTAGGGGGGTATTGGTATCCATTTGATATGCTTATTGCGTGTTTGTTTTATTTCAAACACGCAATTAGATGTTTTGATAGAAGATTTGTTTAGAGGAGCTAGTGTTTCCGTCGGTTCATAGAATAAATAATAATTAAGTATTACCTATGAGAATGCCAAAATTAAACTTTCTTATACTGATTAAGCGTTTTGTGTCGCCGTATAAATGGTGTGTTGTATTAAACGTGATATGCAATTTACTATCAACGGTGTTTAGCCTTTTTTCTTTTGCACTCATTATTCCTATCTTAGAAATACTTTTTAAAACGAAGAGCGTTCAGTACACCTATATCCCTTTTGAGTGGAATATGGAGGTTGTAAAAAATAATGCTTATTGGTGGGTTTCTAATTATATAGGTACGCATGGCGCATTAAACACTTTGTTCCTATTAGGTGGTTTTCTGGTTGTGCTAACATTTTTTAAAACAGGAATCGCTTATTTGGCTAGTTATTTTATTATTCCGATGAGAACCGGATTGGTAAGAGATATAAGAAATCAACTGTATGACAAAGTTGTAGATTTAAATCTTGGATTTTTTGGTCAACAACGCAAAGGAGATATTATGGCCAGAATGTTAGGAGATGTTAATGAGGTTGAAGTTTCTATTATGAGTTCAATAGAGTTGCTTTCAAAGAATCCAATTATGATTGTGGTTTATATGGTTGTTCTACTGATGTTGAGTTGGAAACTGACACTATTTGTTTTGGTTGTATTACCTTTTGCCGGAGTGTTAATGGGTAAGGTTGGTAAATCATTAAAGAAATCATCACAAGAAGCGCAGACACAATCCGGAGAGTTGTTATCACAAATTGAAGAAACGTTAGGAGGTTTGCGAGTTGTTAAAGCATTTAATGCAGAAAGGGCAGTAGTTAAAAACTTTCGACAATTAAATGAGCGATTACGTAGAACTATTATGAGTGTAAATCGCAGATATACGTTGGCACATCCAATGAGTGAATTTTTAGGGACTGCAACAATCTCCATCGTGTTAATATTTGGAGGAATGTTGATACTTAATGATAAAGGAGGATTGTCGGCAGCGGAATTTATTTACTATTTGGTTATTTTTTATAGTATAATCAATCCTTTCAAAGAATTATCGAAAGCTTCTTATAGTATTCAAAAGGGAATGGCATCTTTAGAAAGAATAGATATGATTCTGGATGCAGTTAATCCGTTGAAGGAGGTGGAAAATCCGGTTAAAGTATTGCCCTTCCAATCAAAAATTGAATATGAGCATGTTTGGTTTAAATATGGAGAAGATTGGGTGTTGAAAGATGTCTCATTGACAATAAATAAAGGAGAGATTGTTGCATTGGTAGGACAATCCGGTTCAGGGAAGTCAACAATGGTTGATTTGTTGCCAAGATTTTATGATATACAAAAGGGATCAATTACCATTGATGGAGTAAACATAAAAGATATGACACTTTATGACTTGCGCACTTATATGGGTAATGTAAATCAAGAGGCTATTTTATTTAATGATACCATATTTAATAACATTACATTTGGCGTTGAAGATGCAACCATGGAGCAAGTTGAGGAGGCTGCAAAGGTTGCAAATGCACATAACTTTATTATGGACTTAGAGGATGGTTATCAAACCAATATAGGCGATAGGGGATCACGTTTGTCTGGAGGTCAGAGACAACGAATCAGTATAGCGAGGGCCATCTTGAAAAATCCGGATATCCTGATTTTAGACGAAGCGACTTCAGCATTAGATACAGAGTCAGAAAAATTAGTACAACAAGCGTTGGAGAATCTAATGAAATCGCGCACGTCAATTGTAATTGCACATCGGTTGTCAACAATAAAAAATGCTGATGTAATATGTGTAATGAAAGATGGCCAGATTGTTGAAAGAGGTAAGCACGATGAATTATTGAAATTAGGAGGATTTTATTCCAAACTCTATTCAATGCAATCTTTTTGATTTTTTATTACTAATAATTTGTCAATATTTACCTGATAGAGCGATTGTCGTGTTTTTAAATATAATTATTTTGAAAATATTGATATTTGTCTAGTCTAAAAGTTAAATATGCAATATAATCAATCTTTTAACCTTGCTATTTTATATTTTTTTTGCAATTTTCTTTGTTGATTGATTTGAATTATTTATATTTGTTCGATTCTGTGTGAACGTATGTGATTTTCTTTGTTTTGCACAGGTGTGTATTTTTTTTATTGTTGGTATAAGATATGTCTAATATGAAAAACATAAAAGAAAAAATGGTAAGTCGAGTAAAAAATCGCTTTTTGTTGTTGCTGTTGGGGTGGCTTTGCTTTTCACATGCATTTTCGGCAATAACTATTACGGTTGGAAGTGCAGTGTTTACTTCTTCCGGGAATAGTATTACTATAGAAACAACAGATTCGCAACAGAAGATTTCTCTTTGCGTTGATGGGCATCCATTCTCATACAATGAACCTGATATTTGGACTGTTGATGATTCAAATGCCGGATTTAATAAATCTGAGTGGAGTTGGATTGAAAATGGCTGTTTTAGTGTAACCAATTATAATGTTGGTTTGTATAGTTTTTTTGTAGATGAAGAAAATCAAACTATTACGATTAAGAAAGGTGGAGCTGATGGATATATCACTGCAGATAATAACGTTGCATGTAGAAGGAAAGGGGTTTCTCTTCATGCTGATAATGTTGTACCCGGAGATTTGATACGTTGGGCAAAAGTTGATGTGTCCAATGAGGATACACTGTTTTTGACTCAGTTTGATAATAATGCAACATTAGTGGATGTGTTGGATACAACAGCATCTATTGTTCGTTTTTATAACAGGATACTTCGCAATGTAAGTACAGTTGAATACATATATGATGAAGATAGTGTCTTAGTTGATAGTACGGTAACTATTTCTGAAATATTTATAGCCGAAAATTACATTGATGTCGCTGTAGTGTTGGAAAATTGCGGGTATGCGATTACCGCAGATGATGCATCTGCTTGTTTGAGCGAACCAATTCAGTTGACTTGTACTTTTGAGGGGGCAAAATCTTACCGTTGGTTAAATATATCAACCGGGGACGAACAAACAACTGTTGGAAATACATTAACAGTAAGACCGAAGGGGAATGAAACTTATCAAGTTTATGCGGATGGAATGTTGGTGAGTTCAATTGATTTGACTCCCAAAAGTATGGTAGATTGTGGTTTTACTTTAACTGCGGATAAAGAGTTGTTGTGTTTGGGTAAGGAAACTGTATTGTCATCTAATTTTGACAAGGCATCAAAATATGAATGGTATGTTGATGGTGTGCTTTTAGAAACAACTGATACTCCGACATTAACAGTCGCACCAGAAGTTAATTCAACTTATGTTTTATATGCAGACGGCTTTTTAGTTGATTCTGTAGAGGTGTTGGTTGAGAAATGTACATTTTTTATAGCCTCGCGTTATCCGTTAGTTTCTTGTTTGCAAGATTCAAATGTTTTGATGGCAGCCGGTACAGCCGTGTTAGAGGATTTAAATAATAATGTTTTTGAGTGGTCTAGAAGACGCCTTGATTCTTTTGGAACTCCGATTGAAGATTGGAAGGCAATGAATGAGCGTTCTTATAGGTTATCTGTGCTAATTGATACTGCATATAGTTGGGAGTATAGAGTTAGGTACAGTGGATATGATACTACTATTGTATATGATTCTCCAGAATGTAAGTCCAATGCTTTTTGTGAAGGTTTGGAAGCAAAAACTTTGTTCTATGAGACATTTGGTTATTTTATGTCTGAAAATGTTTATGTTAATAATTATAATGTTTACATTAATCAGATTGAAAAAAAATATCGTACATCTATTACGGATGGAACGAATACCTATTATCCATCAGCTAGATATGATACCGTAAATGCTTATTATTCTATAACAAAAGATACTCCTTTGACTATGAGTGTGGATTATTCATCTTCAATAAAGTTTGATGTTCGAGATTTTATTGCGCCTGACCCGAATGGTTATGTTGTTAATCCTCGTTCTAATAACTTTATATCGCCAGAAGATGCCAATAAGTATGTTGCATTTGATGGTCATTTGTTCCTTTCAGAAAACCCAATGTTAGGTCATTATGATAGTTGGTCTACAATGCAAGATGGTGGATTGCGTTTGCAAGATGGATATTATGCAATTGTGATGAACCCGGATACTTGTGACCAAAATACCGGAGCAGGAGATGATTTTGTGTCAGTAAAAGATGCAACAGGTAATGCAAATGGTGCAATGTTGTTTGTAAACTCAGGTTCAATGCCGGGTGCAGCTATTTATGCTCAGCAAGTTGATATTTGTCCGGATAGTTTGTTTACTATGGGTATGGATGTTATGAATGCAATGGCAAAACAAGGCGGTAATCCTGTGAATTTGACTGTGCTTTTGTTGAAGGAGTTTAATGAACTATACCAAGTATCTGGTGATGCGTTGGCAAATGCTGATAATGTGTTGTATCAATTCAATACAGGTGATATTTCATCTGGAACAGGATTATGGACTCGTTTTGACCAATTTATAGAATTGACAGCAAAAGAGGGTAAATTTTGGGTTGTAATTTATAACAATGGACCTAGTGGTTCCGGAAATGATATTTTGATTGATGATATCACATTCTCTGTTTGTGTTCCAAAGGTTGTTATGAATGTTTATGATAGTTCGGGAGAGTTACTTGGTAATGACGTTGTCTCTTGTGAACCAGACTACTTGAACTTGGTGGCAAAAAGAAGAACTCCGGCAAAGGATTCTTATTTCTTGTTCCAATTAGAAGAAAATGGTAAATGGGTTGATATGCTAGAATATAATGAGTATACAGATTCTTTAGCAAAAGGTGTTAATGCCGTTGATACCGTATCGTTAGATCCGTTAATAGAAGTTCCAATTATAAAGAATGTATTTAAGATTTCTACAACAGATCCGAAATATTCAGGACAAATAAAGTATCGTGTAGTTACAGGAGATAACTATTCTGATGTTTTGAAATATTCGAAGATGTCGAAAAGTGAGATTGAACAAGAGAAAGAACAGACACTTAAATGTGCGTTAAGTAATAATATTTCGGAAAGTATTATTACGATAAAGAATACATTTGGTGGAGATGTCGGTGAGATTTTAAATTTTGAAGGTTGTGATAGTGTAAATTCCGTTATTACAGCTAAGGCAGTACGTGGTACTATTCCTGATGATATTGAATGGTTGTCTTCATGGGTGGATGCTAATGGAGTTGCAATGTTTAAACCAAGTTATGATGAGACCACAAACAGAATGCAACCGATATTAACCGGACTTGAAGATGCTGTAGATATAAAGATTTTAAATACTAAAGATTCTATTGTTCAAGTTACGTATAAAGGAAAATCTATAGAGAAAAAATATAACGAGGTTGAGCATATGCAGTTCATTTATTATTATGAAGGTGGGGATTCTACCTCCGTAGATGATGATTGTTCTCATATAGTAGATGTTAATGTTAAGTTTAAAACTTTGTTAGAGATTAGTACAAGTCATGTTGATACAGCTAAGGGTTGTAATCAAGTTGATGTTAAGGTGACTCGTAACCTATCATTTGCTCCATTTAGTTTCCAATGGTTTGATAGTAATGGTAATGAAATTGTTGAAAGTGATTTATACCATTTTGATTATAACTTAGATCCTAATGGTTTGGATTCTGTTGTCACTCTTGTAGTAAATAAGGATTCGTTATCTAAGATTTCTATGTTTGAAGGGTATGTATTAGCCTCTCCATTATCTCCAAATGGAGGTGATTATTGTATCAATGAATTATCGGAATTGAAGATTCCTTTCCAAGTGCATAATGGATATTATAAATTAGGAATTACTCCAAGTGTTAGTCCTGTGTGTATTTCAGATTTGTCAGAACCGAATGGTGTTGCATTGGTTCTTAAAGCGGTCTTGAAAGACTTTGAAGGTACATCATTAGAGGGTGAAAAAATTATTGATAAATTAAATAAATTCAAGTGGTCTGTTCAATTTAAAGATAAGAATGGAGAGTTAACTACTGCATTTGATACTACTACCGTAACTCTGGAGTGTGTATTTACTAATGCCTCATTGCGTGAATATACATCTCAAACGATGTCGGTTTCAATTGCTTCTACATTTACTGAAGTTTGTGCAGAGTTAAATCAAGATGCGGCGGTTTCTTCTTTGGATGTTCCTATCCGAGAAGGAGGATTAAAGTTGGATTTAGATGTGCAAGAAACAGTCTGTTTGTTAAGCGAGACTGAATTGACTTTGAAAGCTAGTGTATTACCTAAGCAGTCTCTTGTGAATATTCTCGAGAGAGGTTTTGATTGGATTATGAATGGTGAAGTAATTAAGGATTCTTTTGAGATTAATCCGGATGTTACTGAATATGAATTAAAGTTGACTAAAGATCAGTATCCTGATTTATTTAGAGCAGGTAATACTTCAACTTTTAAGATTTTAACGTATGATGAGAAGTGTGAAAGTAATGCGGTTTCAGAAGACAAGATTGTTAAGTTAAATGGGACTGGTGTTTCAATTACAACTCCTGAGATTAATTGCTTGTCTCAGGGTGATGAATATGTAGTCGAAGCGGTTTTGGATTCTGCTAATGCGGAGAATTTATTAACTAATGTTCAGTGGTTGATCAATGGAGTTGAGGTGCAATCAAATTCTAAAGATTTGAGATATACATTCAATGTTTCAGAAGCTGCTCCAAACACTAAATTTGAGGTTGTTGTTGAAGATGGTATTTGTACTTCTAATTACTCTGCTAATCTTACAAAAGATATTAATATTAAGTACACAATTAATTTGAATGCAACCAAAAATTCTATTTGTAGTGTCGGAGATTCTGCGTGGGCTTCCGTTGTTATTACCCCTTCTGCATCTAGAAAATTAATAAAAAAGTATACTTGGTATGCAATTAAGGATGGAGAGACTAATGCAATTTTAGTAGATACTAAAGATAATGGATCTTTAAATGATTCATTGCTTATCACTTCTACTGATTATCCTAGCTTGTTCTCTGCCGGTGGTTCATTTGACTTGTATGTAGTTGCAGAGGATGGAATTTGTGATGCTGTTCAATCCGATAATACGTTAGATTTTGACGTTAATACTCCGTTCACAGTCTCATTAGAACCTAGTGGTAATACTTATTGTATTGATCCTGCAGTTCCTGTAGAAGTCTCATTAACAGCTGTTGTTACTCCTGCAGAAGCCGCAAATCATATTCAACAATATCAATGGACGCGTAATTCTTCGCCTAAATTGATTGCATTAACAAATACTAATAAATTTAATTTGTCTGATAAGTGGTTGTCTCCGGGATACAATAATCAGTTTGGCTTAGTAGTTACAGATGGAATCTGTGCGATTGATAGTGTAAAGGCAACTACGAATATTTCCTTGAATTATAAAAAGGAGAGTAGAGTAGATTTGGATATTGAATATCGTGTTCCAAATCGAGATACTATTTGTTCTCAAAAAGATTTTATAATATTGTCATGGAACGTTGATTCTTCTGATGATTCAACCAGTACGATTCCTTATGATATTCAATTGTTTTATGATAGAAAAGATTCTATAGGGTATGATCCTCTTTCTAACAACATTGTAACAACGTCAGAATTAAATCTAAATAGTTATAAACCTGGTGATTCATTGTATTTTAGAATTGAGGTTGATGATAATATATGTTCTACAATTTCTCTTGAAGTCGGAACTGTTGTTTTAAAACCTTTTACTGCTTCGGTACAAGTTTCTGATGATACTATTTGTGAGGGAGAACAAGTTGAGTTTAAATTGACTAATTTTGTTCCTAAAGAGTCTGAACAATTTGTTAAGTATTATTCATGGTATCAAAGTGATGGTTTGTTCGGTGATAATTATGTTCCTATTATTGGTTCGGATAATGTGCCATATAAACCTATAGGATTGAAAGCTGGAAGTTATAATGTTCTTTCTTTTGTCTCTGATGGAATCTGCTTTGGTGTTCCTATGGTAGGAGATCCTGAAGGAGTTGTTTATTCTTATCAAACTGATCCTGAGGATTTAAAGGTTAATGCACCAATTCAAGTGGATCTTATACCTTCTGCAGATGTTTATTGTGAAGGTCAAACTCCGGAGCCGATTACTTTTGCAGCCTCTGTAACACAAGGAGAGCCTATTAGGTATGTTTGGTATAATTCTAAAAATGAAATTCTTAGAGATGTTAACACAACTTCTACTACAGATTTTATAACATTCGAACCAACTGTAGATGATTCAAAAGTTACTGTTGAGGTTTTCGATGGAGTTTGTAACACTACAGGTACTGCTGCAAATAATGCATATTCAGTATCAGTTTACCAACCTTTTATACTTGATATTGCAAGTTCATCTTACGAAATTTGTTTGGGAGATTCTGTAACACTTGGAGTTGGTGTCATACAAGGTAAGTATAATAAATTAGATTGGTATTCTGGTAGATTGGGTGATGTCTTGAGTGTAAATAAACAAGAACCTATCTATTCCGTTGCTTATCCTCAAGCTCCAGGAGATGTTTACTTCTCAGCTGTGGCAAGTAATGGTGTTTGTGAGGATGATACGGTTATTGTTGGACCGATTGATGTTCATGAGCCGATTTCAGTTCAGTTGTCTGCAAATGTTGAAAATGTTACCATTGGAGCTCAAGTAGTTTTTACTGCAAACGTTTTGAGTGGTAATCCTCTTTCGTTTGAATGGATGGATAATGATGTATCTATAGGTACTTCACTAATAAATACTCATCAATATGAACCTAAGAGTTCTTCGGAGTATAAGGTTTATGCCGGAGATGGCGTTTGTCCTGTCGCGTTCTCTACGATTGAATTAGGTGTTGTATTGCCAACAGCGTTTACGCCTCATTTTAAAGATGGTTTAAATGATGTTTATATGGAAGGATATTATGTGATTATTTTTGACCGTTATGGACAAAAAGTCTTTGAAGGAGGTAATGGTTGGGATGGTACACACCGTGGTGTTTTAGCAGATCCGGGCGTTTACTATTCAAAGGTTAAATTAAATAATGGTAAAGTTGTCAGCGGTACAATAGAAATAGTTAAGTATGATTAGTATAAAAAAGTAATAAAGTTAGTAGTTATATAATTTATGAAACGGTTTTTTCTTTTTTTGATGGTTTCTTGTTTAGTTGGATCAGTTTCAGCTATTCACAAGGAATATGTTGAGGGATACGAAATTGTCTCCTCTGATGTAAATACTTCTAAGCAGGAGAGACCTATCTCTTTTTACAAAGATGGTAAGGTGGTTTGGTTTGTCGAAGATTCTGCTTATAGCGCAACTATTAGTAATAAGTATGAGTTGGAGAATGTAGAAGTTTGTAAAGAGTTATGTGGATTAGGTATTATGGGACAATTCGCCTATGATCCTAAGAGACGTGCTATTTATTTTGCTAGAATTGATGAGTTAGGTAATTCCGACTTATATGAGGCTCAAATGACAGGAGGTCAATTTTCTACTCCTAAATTAATGAGTATTGAGGGATTAGAGAAATTGAGAAAAGACATTAAAGGTTCTTCTACTGTAATGGCGGGATGGACTTATCGTTATAATAGAGTATCTGGTTTTTATAATCCTACTATTGCTAAAGGAGGTAACAGAATCTATTTTTCGGCTGATTTTCCTAAACAATCTTATGGTGGTCGTGATATTTGGTATATCGATCGTGCTAAAAGTGATAAAACTACAGCTGAGTGGCAAATGCCAAAGAATGCCAGTGATAGTGTGGTTCGTTTGAATAGTAAGTCGAAAGAGGATTATCCTTTTATAGTATCTGATACTATTATGTATTTGACTTCTGATCGTCCTGGTGGTAAAGGTGGATATGATTTGTATGTTTCTCATTTGAGGAAAATGGAATTTGATGTTTTGGATACTGTTGATAGTGTGATGAAAAAGGTAAAACGTGAAGTTTGGACGGAACCTGTAAACTTGGATACTACGTATAATAGTAAAGCTAACGATTATAATTTGATTGGTAATCAAAAGTTGGTTATGTTTATGTCTAATAGAGCAGGGGGAAAAGGACGTGATGATATTTGGTTACCTCAGCCTTATAGAGCCGATCCTGACTTTGATTTGAGTCCTGAGATTGCTTTGGTTGAACCTAAGGGATTCCACTGGGTGTTGTTCTTCTTCGACTTTAATAAGTCAGAGATGAAACCTGAGTATTTGGTTCAGTTGGATGAATTGGTTAGTGCAATGAAAGAGTTCCCTGGTGCTCTCTTTGAGATTAGTGGTCACACAGACTCTCGTGGTTCTGACCAATATAATATGAAGTTGTCAGACGTTCGTGCTAAATATGTTCGTAAGTTGTTGATTGAAAGAGGTATTAAAGGTGATGATATGGTTGCTGTTGGTAGAGGTTATCATGATCCTGTTATTCCTGATGCTCAAACAGAGCCAGAACATGAGCAGAACAGACGTGTTGATATTAAAATTTTAAATGAATAAAGTAATAAAGTTTCAAGATGAAAAAGTTATTCGGTTTTATTATATTGCTGTTTTTTAGTGCAAACATCTTTGCACAACGTGATATTATGTTATCACAGCAGTTTTTCTCAAGATTGAATATTAACCCATCTGCAACTGGAAATACAGATGATGTTGATATCTTTTTACTTGGGCGTTGGCAGTGGATAGGTTTAGAGAATTCTCCTAAGTCAGGAGTCTTGAATTTAACAAATTACATGGAATCTATTCGTTCCGGTATCGGAATGACCGTTTCTTACGATGATTTGGGTGTTGCAAATAGAACTTTGAACGTAAAGGCGGCTTATGCTTATCATTTGAACTTAAATGAGAGTTTGTTGCTTTCAATGGGTCTTTCTGCTGGTATCTTGTACCATTATTTTGATCCTGCTCAACATATTTGGATGAATCCTGAAGAAATGAATAATGAAACTTTGAATTATGGTGAAAAGTTGTCTGAGGTTCATCCTGATATGGATTTTGGAGTGGAGTTAGCTATGCCTAAATTAATGTTTGGTGTTTCTGTAAGCCATTTGTTGTCTAATGAAGAAAATGTAACTACTTCTTTACCGGGACGTCAATTCAATTGGTATATAAGGGCGTTGTTTAACTTGTCAGAAAAATTCGATTTGGCTCCGGCTTTGTGTTATACTCATAGAAACACTACTAATAGAGCTGAGTTGAATGTTTCTTTGTTCTATAATCGTTTCTTGTGGTTTGGTATTACTTATCGTCCTGATTTGAATGGAGCTGATTCTTTTTCTTCTAATATGTTAAACTTCAATGCTGGTGTTGAGTTGAAGAAGTTCCGTATTGGTTATAGCTTTGAGTTAGGTTTAGGAGATGTTGCTGATGCACTTTCTTCTAATGCAAGTGAAATTATGCTTTCATTCCGTATCCCTAAGAAAACCAAGGGTAGTCAGGTTCGTTTCTTGGAAGATTAATGGAATTGATGTTGTATGTTAGTTCTGGTGTTGTATTATGTATATTAGGGTTTTTTAGAACTAATTACAATTATGATGAGAGGATTTTTTAAATACATAGGTTGTGCTGTTTGTTCCTTTTTATTTTTGGGTCAGGCAGTTGCTCAGGATGAGATAGTATGTGATCAGTATCACTTTAATTACTATTTGGTCAATCCTGCCGTGGCGGGTGCAGAACGTTGTACACACTTGATGTTGACAGGTAAGTTTCAGTGGGTGGGTGTTGAAGATGCTCCGATGACGCAAACATTGAGTTTTCGTACGCGTATTTTGCAAAATGTTGGTATTGGTGCATACTTATACAATGATAAGAATGGTTACTCTTATCGTCAGGGTGGTGAGGTGACTTTTGCTTACCATATCCCTTTGACAGAGAATAATCGTTATATGATGAAACAACGTTCTATCGAGCGTCAGTTGTCTTTTGGTATCTCAGCAGTTGTTAATCACTATAATTTTGATACCTATTTGGGTGATACTTACGGACAGACCGATAATGTGTTGGGTAACGGAGGTGAGAACAAAGGTTTTTACTTTAATGCCAATGCCGGTGCTTATTTCTTGTTTGATAACTTCTTTGCCGGTTTCTCTATGTCTAATTTGATTCCTACAGAGTTGACAGAATTGGGATTGGATGAACCGGTTCGTCCGTTAACAGGATTTGGATTCTTAGGGTATGATATTGATTTGGTGAATGAGATGACAATTG
>JAEIGA010005854.1_pt1 | contig 18709 bp, 16 predicted proteins | sample 9270691 | NCBI WGS metagenome assembly JAEIGA01 (sample SAMN17057246, study PRJNA624740) | gut metagenome | biome: biome; isolation source: fecal sample | host: Bos grunniens | place: China: Xizang | collected 2019 | reverse complement strand
AGGACCTCAACTATCAGTACATCAAGGTACAGCAGCGTAACTACAAGAACTAATTAAAAGGATATAGCAATGGATAAAAATATAAGTTTTACTTTAAATGTATGGCGTCAGAGAGGTCCTAAGGAAAAAGGTTATTTTGATACCTTTGATATGAAGGATATTCCCGGTGACACCTCATTCCTTGAAATGCTCGACATTCTCAACGAGAAGTTGGTGAACGAAGGTAAGGAACCCATAGTATTCGACCACGACTGTCGTGAGGGTATCTGCGGTATGTGTTCACTCTATGTTAACGGTCGTCCCCACGGTCCCGCAACAGGAGCAACAACCTGTCAGCTCTACATGCGTCGCTTCAACGACGGTGACACAATCACAGTTGAGCCCTGGCGTTCGGCTGCGTTCCCCGTTATCCGCGACCTTATGGTTGACCGTACAGCATTCGACAAGATACAGCAGGCCGGTGGTTTCGTATCAATCAACACAGGTGGTATCCCCGATGCAAACGCAATTCCCATCGGCAAGGACATCGCAGAGGAGGCTATGGATGCAGCAGCATGTATCGGTTGCGGTGCCTGCGTAGCAGCATGTAAGAACGGTTCTGCAATGCTCTTCGTTTCTGCAAAGGTTAGCCAGTTTGCTCTCCTTCCCCAGGGTAAGGTTGAGGCTGCAAGCCGCGTTAAGGCAATGGTTGCCAAGATGGACGAGCTGGGCTTCGGTAACTGTACCAACACTCGTGCTTGTGAGGCTGAGTGTCCCAAGTGTGTTTCTATCAGCAACATCGCTCGCCTGAACCGCGAGTTCATCAAAGCTAAGCTTGCTGACTAAACAAGACAATTTGCTTGATTAATATTGACTGCGACGGAGGTTTCTCTGTCGCAGTCTTTTATTTGCTCGAATTTTGATTATTTCAACATTTTGGCTATTTTTGTATTTGATAGGCATAATGTTATGAAATACGATGTTTTTATAAGCTATTCACGCAAGGATATTGCTGTCGCCGACCGCATATGCAGTGTATTTGATAAGGTTGGCATAAACTACTTTATCGACCGTGTAGGCATAAGTGGAGGTTTTGAGTTTCCCGCAGTCCTGGCAGATGCAATAATAGAGAGCCGAATATTTTTGTATTTGGCAAGCAACAACTCCTACGAATCGAAATTCACGCAGAGCGAGATAACCTTTGCCTTCAACGAAAAACCCAAAGGAAGCATTCTGCCATATATAATTGATGGCAGTACAATGCCGCCTGCACTGCGTTTTGTGTTCAGCAGTATTAATTGGCGTCGCCTGGATGAACATCCTATAGATACAGTCCTTGTAGATGATTTGCTGCGCATGCTGGGTAAAAAACGGAGTGAATCTCCTGAGAAAATATTACCGGAAGATGCTGTGAAATGCAATCGGCGTGGTGACGACGCCTATGACAAGAAGGATTACGAAGAGGCTGTCAAGTGGTACCGCAAGGCTGCCGAACAAGGGTATGCTTCTGCTCAATGCAATTTAGGTTGGTGCTATCGAAATGGTAGAGGTGTTCCCACGGATGAATCAGAGGCTGTCAAATGGTATCGCAAAGCTGCGGAACAAGGGCATGCTGCCGCTCAATGTAATTTAGGTTGGTGCTACGAATATGGTAGAGGTGTTCCCAAAGATGAATCTGAGGCTGTCAAATGGTATCGCAAGGCTGCGGAACAAGGGTATGCTGATGCTCAATGTAATTTAGGTGTGTGCTACGAAAAAGGTCGTGGTGTTTCCAAAGATGAATCTGAGGCTGTCAAGTGGTATCGCAAGGCTGCGGAACAAGGGAATGCTGCCGCTCAATTTAATTTGGGCTATTGCTACCGAAATGGCATAGGTGTTTCCAAAGATGAATCAGAGGGTGTTAAATGGTATCGCAAAGCGGCTGAACAAGGGCATGTATCTGCTCAATGTAATTTGGGCTACTGCTATCAATGGGGCTATGGTATTTCCAAAGATAAATCTTTGGCTGTTCAGTGGTATAGTAAGGCTGCTGAACAAGGGAATGCTCGTGCTCAAAATAATTTAGGCTGGTGCTACGAATTTGGTAGCGGTGTTTCCAGGGATGAATCAGAGGCTGTCAAGTGGTATCGCAAGGCTGCGGAACAAGGGGATGTTAATTCTCAATATGATTTGGGCCGCTGCTACAAAGATGGTATGGGTGTTTCCAAGGATGAATCGGAAGCGGTCAAATGGTATCGCAAGGCTGCTGAACAAGGGCATGAACATGCTCAATGTGATTTGGGCTACTGCTACAAAAATGGTCGTGGTGTTTCCAAAGAAGAATCAGAGGCTGTCAAATGGTATCGCAAAGCTGCGGAACAAGGAAATGATTGTGCTATAAAAGCCTTGAAAGAATTGCAGAAGTAAATATAAACACTCTTTCAATAAAAAACGCTTGCGAAAAAATCGCAAGCGTTTTTTGTATGTTTAGCAAAATCTTTGAATATTAGAGAAGTTTCTTGATAACGGGCTGAATAAGAGCCTCCATCACCTTGTAACCATCGGGGAGGGGGTGAACACCGTCGTTAGAATATTTCTTGGGCAATGTGCGGCCGTCAGCGTCAACAAGTGCTTTGTAGTAGTCTACGTAAGGAATCTTGTTAGCCTTGGCATAGGCCTCGATGCGTTTGTTCAGGGCAATAATCTTGTCGGGGGCGTCAGTAATGTGAGGATGCCAACCGAAGCGCTTAGCGGGAAGTACAGAGGTCAGGATAACCTTGATTTTGTTAGCCTTTGCAATGTCTACCATAGAGACAATGTTGTTGAATGTGAACTCCTCGTTGTAGGGGCCTGTATTCTCGGCAACGTCGTTTGTTCCTGCATTGATAATCACCACTTTGGGGTTAAGTTTAACAACGTCCTCACGGAAACGGAGAAGGAACTGGTAAGATGTCTGACCGCCGATACCACGACCAATGTAGTTGGGGTTCTCTTTGAAGAACTCGGGGCGATGCATGGGCCAGCCTTCGGTGATAGAGTTGCCCATGAATACCACACGTTTGTTCTTTTTCTCTACTTTGGGAAGTTCAGAGTTTGCTTTTGCGTAGCGCTTGTAGTTTGCGAACTCATGTTTCTGTGCGTTTGCATTCACAGAGAATCCCATACAAATTACGAGTAACAACAGGTTTACCCAAATGCTTTTTTTCATGTCTGTAAATTTTTATGGTGTTTGAATTATTGTGTCATATTTTCGATACGGCTTCAAAGTTAATGAATAAATTGTAATCTTTGTTAAGTGGCTGATGTTTTTATCTGTTTTTGTTTAAAAAAGTAACTTCACTCGCTTTGAAATATTAAAGTAAACTTTACATATCTCGCTCGTTTGTTGTATCTTTAGATAAGATAAAACTTCACTCGCTTTGAAATATTAAAGTAAACTTTATATATCTCGCTCGTTTGTTGTATCTTTGAATCGGATATGAAGAAACTATTCGGAAATATATTATTTGCGCTTTTCGCTCTGTTGTGCAGTGTTGGAATTGCAAATTCATCCCTCTTCGCTTGTGAGGCGGCAGCGGATGCTGCCTCCCCTGTCTCTGTGAGCGAAGAGTTTCGTTCTGTGGAGATTCCCCGCTTCTCGGATGGAAATATTTCCGAAGGCATTTCTCTTCCTGCGCAATCTCTGGTGCGCAGCAATTCCTCTAATGGGAATATGTCGCGCCTTGTTAACGGGCAGGGCAATGTTATGTACAAAGGGTGTAAACCCCTTCTCTGTCGCCCTGTTTATAAGCAGTATGAACTCTCTTCGCCCTTCTACTGTACGCCTCCTTGCAGATATTATGTCTTTGCTCTGAGGCATCTGATTATTTAGCAGACATACTTATTTTTTTGACCTTTTAAGGCTGTCGTCGTGATATACATGATGACGGCAATATGTGTATTATATTAACTTTAAATAAAATAATTATGTCTGCACAAATATATCAAATATCATCTTTAACAATTGAAAATGAACAAGTAAAGAAAGTATCCAATGTCAAGAATATAATAATTGCCACATGCGGTATGCTCCTCTCTGTGGCGCTGGTTTTAATTACGTCCCGCATGCCGGTCGAGAATGAAACTGCTGCAATGTTTATGCTCACCTGCGGTGGTCTGCTGTTTATTGTTTCGTTGTATATGTTCATAAACAAGAGTAAAAAGTTTATCTATACTCCCACGAACAGCTGTCTGAAGCATTATGTCATTTATGTTGAGCAGTCGCAACTTTTGCAGGCCGAACGCTGGGCTGCCGATGGTTTTAAGAACTCAGTGGATTTTACAACAAGAAGCGACGGCAACACCCGTTTCGACCTTCTCCTTTCCGAGGATAGAAAATTTGCCGCTATACAACTTTCTGTTTACGAGAATTTTAGATACGACCCATGCGGTAAGGTTGGGTATCTTTACGATGCAGAGGTGGAGTCGGTGAAGTCTCTTGTGGGATAATCTCTCTCTCCTCCATTTAGTCTGGTGCCGCCCTTGGTTTCTTGTGAAACTTCGGGTGGCACTGCTTTTTTTCTTGCCTTTGCGCTGTGTGCAGCAGCCGCTGATTTAAAATAACTCATAAAATTCTTCGATATTTGACATTTTTCGCAAATTGTACTAAATTTGCCAATTCTAAGAACCTTCGAACTATGGAGATAAAATCGGCGCGTTTCATAATCAGTAATACCGATGTGCGCAAGTGCCCGCAGGACGGTAAACCCGAATATGCCTTTATTGGCCGTTCAAATGTGGGAAAGTCGAGCCTTATAAATATGCTCACAAGGCAGAATAAGTTGGCAATGACCTCTGCAACCCCAGGAAAGACACTGCTCATCAACCATTTTCTGGTGAACGATGCGTGGTATCTTGTCGATTTGCCCGGTTACGGATATGCCAAGCGCGGTAAGGCTCAGCAGCAGAAGTTGAAAGAGATTATTTCGGGCTACATATTGGAGCGCGAGCAGATGACAATGCTATTTGTGCTTATCGACTCGCGCCATGCACCGCAGAAGATAGACCTTGAGTTTATCGAGTGGCTGGGCGAAAATGGTGTCCCTTTTGCCATCATCTTCACAAAGGCCGACAAGCTGACACGTACCGAGCTGCAGTCTAACCTGAACAAATACAAAAACACACTGCTCGAACAGTGGGAAGAGTTGCCGCCGTTGTTTGTGACCTCTTCGGAGCGTGCAATAGGTCGCAGCGAACTGCTCGAATACATACATAATGTAAATAAAACCATACAGGAGGGAAAATGATTCTTCTTTTCCTCACTGTGTATTTAAATATTACCCCAATATTACGAAAAATAAACCGACTAATGAAAAAAGGACTTTTATCACTCTTGGCAACTGTTGCACTCTTTGCGTGTGCTCCCACAGACAGTTATAAAATAGAGGGCAATTGCAAGGCTGTGCTTGATGGCAGCAAGGTCTATCTTGCCGAACTGACATACAACCGCCTGAATTATCTCGACTCTGCCACTGTCAGCAACGGCAAGTTCCAGCTCGAAGGCAAGCAGGAGCAGCCGGCTGTGCGTTTTCTCTTTTATCCGCATGTGGAGGGTGGCGAGGATATGCTCCCCATCGTGCTCGAAAATGGAAGAATCTCTGTCACACTCGACAAAGTATCTACTGTTGGCGGCTCGCCGTTGAATATCGCTATGCAGTCATACAAAAATGAATTTGACGATGTTGTGCGTCGTTCCGAGTCGCTTTTCCGCTCTATCGACGATCCTCGCACTCTCTCACCCGAAAAACGCGACAGCCTGCAGGTGGTGACAAATGCCATCATCAAGGAGATGTCGGATGTGTTGTTGAGCCATATACGTCGTAATATCGACAATCCTGTGGGTGCTTTCCTCATCTCCATCAATGGAAAGATGTGTGACGCCGAGCAGCTTTATATGCTTCTCGACTCAGTTCCCGAGACTTATCGTGACGAGCGTTTCAACAATTTCAGCAAACAGCTGAAAGAGGATGTAGCCAAGGTTGTTGGCGCTACCCGTACAGCCGAGGGCGGTGCCTATGTCAATTTCGAACTGAAGGACCTCAATGGCAACCCTGTGCTCTTCTCCTCTATTGTCGAGTCCAACAAATATACTCTGCTCGACTTCTGGGCAAGCTGGTGCGGTCCATGTCGCAACGCAATGCCCGGAATAAAGAAAATCTATGAAAAATATGGCAAGCAGGGGCTGGCGGTTGTCAGTCTGTCGCTCGATGCCGATGGCGAGGCGTGGAAAAAGGCTGTAGCCGACCTTGGAATGACCTGGACTCAGTTGTGCAACCCCGATGGTGGCAGCCGCGAGGTTGGTCAGGCCTACGGAGTGGAATTTATTCCCACTGTTCTCATAATTGACAAGGATGGCAAAATTGTTTCGCGCGGTCTCGAAGGCGAGAAACTTGCAGCGAAAATCGACGAATTAATGAAATAATATTTGAACCATAATGGAGTGCTGTTGTTTAAAAGGCAACAGCACTCTTTTTTTGTGGATAATTGTGGATGAATAGCGTAAAACGCTCTTTGTCGCTGTTTTTGTCCTCTTCGACTGCAAAAAAATGGTGAAACAGCAATTAAATTTAAAACAAATTGTATATTTTTGCACCGAAAATAAGATAAGGCCATTTCTCAGCGCCTTATTTCTGATAAAAATCCCAATAACAAATAATTTCAACTTATAGCCGTGGGCGACTCTCAATAATCTATCGCTCACAGTATCATTAGAATATGTATTATATAGAACAACTGAAAAGCAAGGACCTTTCAGAATTGCAGACTATTGCCAAAGAGCTTGGAGTCACCGGCGTGCGCGGATTGGATAAAGACAATATCATCTATCGCATACTCGACGAACAGGCTTTCCGTGGAAGTCAGAGCGGAGCGCCTGCTGTGGTTAAGGAGGAGAACAGAATGAATCGTCGCAATCATCGTCGCAATCGCATCGGTGCGGCAGACGCAGGTAGCAAAGTCTACACTGCTACAGGCGATAAAGCTGTGAAACTCGATAAGTCGGATGTGAAACGTGAGCGAAAAGCCGAGACTGAAACTGTTGCCGAAAAGCCCATTGTGACAAACGAGGTGCGCGAGGCTAAGGAGATCAAGGAGGTTGCTCAGAAGGTTGCCAAGGCTTCTGAGCCTGTGGTTGCAGAGGTGGCAGTCGAAACTCCGGCAGCGCCTGCTGTTGCCGGCACCGCAGAGGCTTCTGAAAAGTCTGCTCCCAAAAAGCGTGGTCGCAAGCCCAAAAATAAGCCTGCTCAAGAGGCTCAGCCCGTTCCTGCCGAGGCTCCCGTAGCAGAGGCAGCTACCGAACAGCCTCAGGCGGCACTTGTAGAGGCAGCTCCGGCAGAGGCTTCTGAAAAGCCCTCTCCCAAAAAGCGTGGTCGCAAGCCCAAGAACAAGGCTGCTCAGGCAGAGGCTGCAGCAGCAGAACCCGTTCAAGAGGTTGCTGCAAACGAGAACGAGGGCGAAAAGTTTATTCCAATCGAAGAACTTCCTGTGGATAAGGCTGATGTTCCTGCCGAACTTGTCGACAAATTTGCCAAAAAGGATAAAGAGAAGGCCGACAAGCATCAGAAGCACGAAAAGGCTCGCAACGAAAATAATTCTAACAATAATAGCAACAATAATGCAGCCGAGGCTCAGCCTGCTGCCGAGCGCAAGCAGGATCCTCGTCAGATGACCTACGACTTTGCCGATATTCTGAAGATAGAGGGTGTGCTCGAAACAATGCCCGACGGATACGGCTTCCTGCGTTCATCGGACTACAACTATCTTGCCTCTCCCGACGATGTTTATGTGTCGCAGTACCAGATAAGACACTACGGTCTGAAAACCGGCGATGTTGTTGAAGGTACCATACGTCCTGCAAACTATGGCGAGAAATACTTCCCCCTTGTAAAAGTGAACAAGATTAACGGTCTTGCGCCCGAACTTGTGCGCGACCGCGTGTCGTTCGACAATCTTACTCCCCTCTTCCCCGAAGAGAAATTCACACTCTGTGCCGGAAGCTACGACAATCTGTCGGCTCGAGTGGTTGACCTCTTCTCGCCCATTGGCAAGGGACAGCGTGGCCTCATCGTGGCGCAGCCCAAGACAGGTAAAACATTGTTGCTTAAGGATATTGCAAATGCCATTGCAGCCAATCACCCCGAGGTTTATATGATAATGCTGCTCATTGACGAGCGCCCCGAGGAGGTTACAGACATGGCACGCAGTGTGAATGCCGAGGTTATTGCTTCTACATTCGACGAGCCTGCCGAACGTCACGTGAAGATTGCCGGCATTGTGCTTGAACGTGCAAAGAGAATGGTTGAGTGTGGTCACGATGTAGTCATCTTCCTCGACTCCATCACCCGTTTGGCACGTGCTTACAACACTGTGTCGCCTGCTTCGGGCAAGGTGTTGTCGGGTGGTGTCGATGCAAATGCGCTCCACAAGCCCAAACGCTTCTTCGGTGCTGCTCGAAACATCGAGAATGGCGGTTCACTCACCATCATTGCAACTGCTCTCATCGACACCGGTTCCAAGATGGACGAGGTTATCTTCGAGGAGTTCAAGGGTACCGGTAACATGGAGTTGCAGCTCGACCGCGGTCTCAGCAACAAGCGCATATTCCCTGCTGTCAATATTACAGCTTCAAGTACACGCCGCGACGATCTCCTGCTCGACAAGCAGACGCTCGACAGAATGTGGATTCTGCGTAAGCATCTGGCGGATATGACCTCTCTGGAGGCTATGGAGTTTGTTAAAGAGCATCTTAGCAAGACGAAGGACAATGCTGAGTTTCTTATCAGTATGAATGGATAACAGAGAATCTTCCATAAAGAAAAACGGTGATTAAGGCAATGCCTTAATCACCGTTTTTCTGTTGTTGTGTGTGCTTTTCTTAGAAGGGAAGCTGGTCGTCATCGCCCTGTGTCAGAAAATCTGCTGCATTTGCTTTGGGAGCGTCAATGGCAGGTGTGTATTCTGCTGTGGGTGCGGGTGCTGTGCCTCTTTCAACGCGCCATGCGCGGATGTCGTTGTACCAGCGGCCGTTATATTCGCGTGCATTAATGTCGAAAGATACGGTCATTTCTTCGCCTGCCTGTATGTTGAACTGTGCGATTTTGTCGGCGCCGAATACGTTGAAGCACAATTTCTTGGGATACTGCTCGTGTGTCTCCAATACATATTCCTGCATTTTCCATTCGTTGCCGGTCTTTGAGATGCCGCCTCTTTCAGGCAACACTGCGATGATTTTTCCTGTAATTTCCATGTGTCTGATATTCGATTTAATAAGAAGTAGCGCGAAAGTAGTTCATTTCTGCGAGAAACGAAGCGTTTTTTACTATTTTTTTTGTGTTGCGCAGTTTTTGTTGGTTTTTCCATGGTTTTCAATGGTCTGTTCTGCCGGCCTGAAACAGCCAAAATTCAATCTTTTGATGTTAATTTCACCACATAATATGCCGAACCTCTCTGCAAACGTATTTTAATCCATTTCCGGACGCAAAAAACTGTGTCGGCGATTTTGAAATTCAACCATCATGCACTATATTTGTAACTTAAAGCCGGGTATCGTCCCGAGTGGGCTGTGCTTGCATGCACAGCCATCAGTATCAATGTAATATAATTAAAAAACGACAATATGAATTTTGTAGTATCAAGCTCGTCGCTAACGAGCCATTTGCAGGCTATCAGCCGCGTAATAAACTCAAAGAACACAATTCCGGTACTCGACTGTTTCTTGTTCGAACTTGAGGGTAATATTCTCAAACTTACTGCATCGGACAACGACAATACTCTCAATACCTCTTTCGAGGTTGTGGAGAGCAGCGAGGATATTCGTTTCGCAGTGTCATCGAAAATTCTTCTCGACTCGTTGAAGGAGATTTCGGAACAACCCCTGCGCTTCGAGGTAAATAAAGAGACTCTCGAAATAACCATCTACTACCAGAATGGTAAATACAGCATGGTGGGTATGAATGCCGACGAATATCCCTCGGCTCCTGTTATGGGCGAGAATGCAGTGAAGATTTCCATTGCTTCGGAGGTTCTCTCAAACGGAATTTCATGTTCGCTTTTTGCGGCTGCCGACGACGAGATACGTCCTGTGATGTGCGGTATCTACTTCGATTTTACACCCGAAAGCATCACTATGGTTGCTTCTGACGGACACAAATTGGTTCGTTGCCGCGACTTCTCTGTGACAGGTGCCGAAAAATCGGCTTTCATCCTGCCCAAGAAGCCTGCCAACCTGCTTAAGAACCTTCTCGCACGCGATGGCGACAACGAAGCAGTTGTTGAATTTGACGACCGCTTTGCAATCTTCACACTTGCCAACTACAAGCTCGTGTGCCGCCTCATCGAGGGACGTTACCCCAATTACAACTCTGTAATTCCCCAGAACAACCCCCGCAAGATTACAGTTGACCGCATGGCTATGATAGGCACTCTGCGTCGCGTGGCAATATTCTCGTCACAGGTGAGCCTGGTGAAACTGCATCTTCAGGACAACAACATGATAATCTCGGCGCAGGATTCAGACTTCTCGACATTTGCTGAGGAGAGCCTCACTTGCAGCTACGATGGCGCGCCCATGAACATTGTCTTCAGTGCATCGTTCCTTATCGACATTCTGAACAACCTTCCCGGTCGCGAAGTGGTTATCGAACTTGCCGATCCCTCACGTGCCGGTGTTATGATTCCTGCCGAGCAGGTTGAGCAGCAGGAATTGCTCATGTTGTTGATGCCCATGATGTTAACAGATTAATGCAGTATGAAACTCAATCTTAAAAAGCCAATAGTTTTCTTCGATCTCGAAACTACGGGTGTCAATGTTTCCACCGACAGAATTGTGGAGATATGCTACATCAAGGTGATGCCCAATGGTAACGAGCTCTCAAGAAACATGCGTATAAACCCCGGGATGCCCATCCCCGCTGAGGCCTCTGCCGTACACGGTATAACCGATGAGGATGTGAAGGATTGTCCTACATTCAAGGAGGTTGCGCGCGACATTGCCAAGGATTTCGAGGGCAGCGACATTGCAGGCTTCAACTCCAACCGCTTCGACGTACCTATGCTTGCCGAGGAGTTTCTGCGTGCGCAGGTGGACATCGACCTCAGTCGTCACAAGGCTGTGGATGTGCAGGTGATTTATCACAAACTGGAGCAACGTACACTCTCTGCTGCATATAAATTCTACTGTGGCGGCGAACTTGTGGATGCTCACAGTGCGTTGGCCGATACACGCGCCACCTACGAGATACTTATGGCACAGCTCGACAAATATCCCGATGTACTGAAGAATGATGTGGATTTCCTCTCGGAGTATTCATCCTTCACACGCAATGTCGATTATGCCGGACGAATGGTATACGACGATGCAGGACGCGAGGTGTTCAACTTCGGACGCTACAAGGGGATCCCCGTAGCCGAGGTGCTGCAGCGCGACCAGGGTTACTACGGCTGGATGATGAACGGCGATTTTCCGCTGAATACCAAGCAGAAACTCACCGAAATAAGAATACGCTCAATGGAGAAATTCAAGGGAGGGCCCACAAGTTAGAACATTCCGAACCTCTCTCTTGACAAAATTGATTTAATATGCTGAAAGGAAAAAATATAGTGCTTGGCATTACGGGAAGTATAGCTGCTTACAAGGCTGCTATACTTGTTCGTTTATTGGTGAAGGCAGGTGCCGAGGTGCAGGTGGTCATGACTCCTGCTGCCCGCGAGTTTATAGCACCGCTGACCCTTTCCACCCTTAGCGGCAACGCAGTGCTCAGCGAATTTTTCAATGAACGCAGCGGCGAATGGAACAGTCACGTCAATCTGGGACAGTGGGCCGACGCAATGATTATTGCTCCGGCAACGGCTGCAACCATAGGCAAGATGGCTACCGGCGTGGCTGACAATCTGCTGGTTACAACATATCTTTCGATGAAGGCACCTGTGTTTGTTGCGCCGGCAATGGATCTTGACATGTATGCTCATCCGTCGACTGCAGCCAACCTCGAAAAACTTAAAAGCTACGGCAACCACATAATAGAGCCTGCATCAGGCGAACTTGCCAGCCATCTTGTGGGCAAGGGTCGCATGGAAGAGCCTGAAAATATTCTTCGTGTGCTTGAAGAGCATTTTGCACAGTCGACACTGCTGGCTGGAAAAAAGATACTTATCACAGCAGGCCCCACATACGAGAAAATCGACCCTGTGCGCTTTATCGGCAACTACTCTTCGGGTAAAATGGGCTACGCACTGGCACGCGAATGTGCCCTGTGCGGTGCAGATGTGACGCTGGTGTCGGGTCCTGTTACATTGGCTACTCCCCATCCCTCGATACATCGTGTTGATGTAGAATCGGCTGCGCAGATGTATGAGGCTGCAAGTTCGGCGTTTGCCGATGCTGATGCTGCCATACTGTGTGCGGCAGTGGCAGATTTTACTCCCGATACTCGTGCCGACGAGAAGATTAAACGCGAAAAGGGCAGTGGGCTTACACTCAACTTGAAACCCACCCGGGACATTGCTGCTTCGCTTGGCGAGCTGAAGCGCCCCGAACAGCGTCTTGTGGGCTTTGCGCTCGAAACGAACGATGCCCAGGCACATGCACGCGAGAAACTTGTCAAGAAGAATCTCGACTTTATTGTGCTTAACTCGTTGGAAGATAAAGGTGCAGGCTTTGCTGTGGATACAAATAAAGTGACCATTATCGACGCGGAAAAGTCAACCGAATATCCTCTGAAGAGCAAACTTGAGGTGGCACGCGACATTGTGGCGCATCTCTCTACACTTTTTGTGACAATGCTGCTGTTGCTTATTCTTCCCTGCAACCTTCAGGCGCAGGAACTGAAAGCCAATGTCACCATGAACACCGAGAAGATACAAGGCACAAATACCGAGGTATTCGATGTCCTGAAAACTTCGCTCGACGAATTTCTGAACAATACCAAATGGACCAATTTCGAATACGAAGAGTATGAGCGTATTGCATGCAACTTCTCCCTTGTGGTTGAATCGTATGCCGAGGATGGCACATTCTCCTGCACGCTTATGGTGCAGTCGTTGCGTCCCGTCTATGGCTCGTCGTACAGCACTCCTGTGTTCAAATATCAGGATAATGACGTGAAATTCAAATATATGGCATACGACCGTCTGGAGTTCCGCGAGGATAACCTTGACAATAATCTCACTGCAGTGTTGGCGTTTTATGCCTACCTGATAATAGGACTCGACCTTGACACCATGGGCGAGCTTGGCGGTTCGGAATTTCTGAACAAGGCGCAGAATATAGCCAATGGCGCACAGAGCCTCGGCAGCACAGGATGGCAGTCGGGCAGCAGCACACGTAACCGCTTCACCATCATCGATGACTATTTGAGCAGTGCGCTTATATCCGTAAGACAGATGATGTATCGCTATCATCGTCAAGGCTTTGACATTATGTATCAGGCGCCTGACAAAGGTCGCGAAGCAATAGCTGCCAGCCTCGAACTTTTGAAGAGCGGCTATCAGGAGCGTCCATTGTCGTACTTCCCCAAACTTTTTACCGAGTACAAACAGGAGGAACTGATAAACATATTCTCCAAAGGCCCGGCCAAAGAGCGTAAGGCGGCAGTTGAAATACTGTCGGGAATCAATCCCTCGCTCTCATCGTCGTGGGATAAAATATCTACCATCTGACAAGAAGTATGCTTACATCACTACATATAAAGAATTTTGCGCTGATAGACAGACTCGATATTGATTTTACATCGGGTTTCTCTGTCATCACCGGTGAAACGGGTACAGGAAAATCTGTGCTTCTGGGTGCAATATCCATGCTTCTGGGCGAACGCTCCGATGCGCGCCAGGTGCGCGAAGGAACCGATAAATGTGTCGTTGAGGGACATTTCGACATCTCTTCGCTTGCGCTTGAGAAATTCTTTGAAGAGAATGAACTTGAATATGATGCTGTCGAGTGCATCGTTCGTCGCGAACTGTCGGCAACAGGCCGCGGACGCTACTTTGTGAACGATACCCCCGTCAGCGCTGCGTTGCTCAAGGAATTGGGCTGCAAACTGATAGATATACATTCGCAGCACAAGAATCTGTTGCTTGGCAACAAGAATTACCAGTTGAATGTACTCGATGTGCTTGCCGATGACGAGCAGCAGTTGCTTGAATATCGCACCCTTTTCCGCAGCTATGATGCCAACCGCAAGGAACTGCAACGTGTTAAAGAGCAGGCAGCGGCCATAAAGAGCGACGAAGAGTGGCTGCGTTATCAACTCGAAGAGATAGAGGGTGCAGCTTTCGGCGAGGACGAACAGGAGCAGTTAGAGCAGGAGTCTGTCCGCCTGACACATGCCGAGGAGATACAGTCGGCGCTATATGGTGCCATTCTCTCCATTGACAACGAAGAGAAAAGTATGCTGCAATCGCTGCGCGATGCGGCTCTGTCGCTTGGCAAAATAGCGCAGCACTATCCGCAGGCCGATGCTCTTGCCGAAAGGCTCGAGAGCAACTATATAGAGTTGAAGGATTGTTGCAGCGACCTGCGTCGCAGCCTCGAGAGCAACAGCTTCACTCCCGGACGTCTTGAGCAGGTGGATGCCCGTCTTGCGCTTATGTACGACCTCTTCAAAAAACATCGTGTCGACAGCATAGGTGAACTCTTGTCGCTGGCAGCCGATTATCGAGCCCGTCTGGACCTGATCACCGGTGGCGACGACACGATTGCCGAGCTTGAAAGGCTCTGCGCGAAGCAGCGTAAAGAGCTTCTGTCAATGTGTGACAAGCTCACAGCTCTGCGCAAGAAAGCATCGCAGACGCTTGCCGAAAAGATAAGTGCCATACTTGTCACTCTGGGAATGCCCATGATACGTTTCGAGGTGGAGTTTGGTACAACCGCAGACTTTACGACCTCCGGAACCGATGTTGTGAAGTTCCTCTTCTCGGCAAACAGCATAAGTCCTCTGCAACCGCTTGCCGATGTTGCTTCGGGCGGAGAAATGGCACGTGTGATGCTTGCGTTGAAGTCGATAATTGCCGAGTTTACCGACATGCCCACACTTATCTTCGACGAGATTGATACAGGTATTTCGGGTATTCTCGCCGAACGCATGGGTCGACTCATGCAACAGATGGGAAGCATGAACCGCCAGGTGATAAGCATCACCCATCTGCCTCAGGTAGCGGCTCTCGGCGGCAACCACTACAAGGTGTGCAAGAGCGAGGGCGACGGTGGCACACGCACAAGCATTGTGCAGTTGTCTGGCGAAGAGCGTACACGTGAGATTGCGCAGATGATGAGCGGTGAAGAGCTTACCGAGTCGGCGCTGGATGCTGCGCGTACCCTGCTTGCCAAGCGATAATGTAAAATTATCGGCAACAGATGCTGATATGCGAATTAAAATAGCTAATTTTGCGAATATTTACAATATACATGAAAATGCTATGAGTGATAGCGTAATAATAATACCTACATATAACGAGAAAGAGAACATAGAGCGGATGATTCGCACCCTGATGGCATTGGAACATGGTTTCGATGTGCTGGTGGTTGATGACGGTTCGCCCGACGGTACTGCAGCAATAGTCAAACGCTTGCAGCAGGAGTTTGAAGGCAGGGTTTTCATCATCGAGCGTTCCGGAAAACTAGGCCTGGGTACAGCATACATCGCAGGCTTCAAATGGGCTTTGAAGGAGGGCTACGAATATATATTCGAAATGGATGCCGACTTCTCGCACAACCCCGACGATGTTCCCCGTCTCTATGACGCTTGTGCCAAGGATGGTGCAGACCTCTCTGTCGGCAGCAGATATGTTACCGGCGTGAATGTTGTCAACTGGCCCATGGGGCGTGTGCTTATGTCCTATTTTGCATCGAAATATGTGCGTATGATTACCGGACTCCCGGTCTACGACACCACTGCTGGTTTCAATTGCTATCGTCGCAAGGTACTCGAAACAATCGACCTCGATTCGATTCGTTTCAAAGGATATGCCTTCCAGATAGAGATGAAGTTTACTACACACAAATGCGGTTTTTCCATCAAGGAGGTGCCTGTGATTTTTGTGAACAGAGTATTGGGTGTGTCAAAGATGAGCGGAGGTATATTCAGCGAGGCCTTCTTCGGTGTCATCAGACTGAAGGTTGGCAGCTGGTTCAAACGCTATCCGCAGAAAGGCAATTAATTGTAACTTAACAAAAGTCCGGAATTATGGCAGAAAATACAAATATGCAATTCGAACGGGTAATTGCACGTTGCAGAGAATTGTTTGTGAAGAAACTGCACGACTATGGTGCATCGTGGCGCATCATGCGTCCCGAGTCGCTTACCGACCAGATATTCATTAAAGTAAAGCGTATACGCACCCTGGAGACAGGTAGCGAAAATATGGTTGGCGAGGGTATTCCTTCGGAGTTGATAGGAATTGTCAACTATGGCATAATCTCGCTTGTACAGTTGAAACTGGGATATGCCGATGTGTGCGACCTTACACCCGAAGAGGCACTTGCCCTCTACGACGAAAAGGCTGGCGAGGCGCTTGCGCTGATGAAGAAAAAGAATCACGACTATAATGAAGCATGGAGGGGTATGCGTACCTCTTCGTACACCGACCTTATCCTTACAAAAATATGCCGCACAAAGCAGATTGAGGATCTTGACGGTGCGACACAGGTGTCCGAGGGTGTCGATGCGAATTATATGGACATGATAAACTACGCGGTATTCGGACTTATAAAATATGGCTTCGGCGAGTAAGATAAAAAACGGAACCTTGCTGTTGCTGACCAATCTTTGCCGATTGCTGTTGGCGGCAGTGTTCATTGTATCGGGATATGTGAAGGCGGTAGACCCCAAGGGGCTCCTGTATAAATTGCAGGAGTACGCTGCGCTGTTTCCGCTCGACGGAACATGGCTGCCCGATATTCTGATGCCGATGGCGATACTGCTCTCGGCAGTGGAATTTGTGCTGGGAGTGATGCTGCTGATGGGAACGAACAAGCGTTTCTCTACGGTGGCAATATTGCTGATGATGCTGTTGTTCACTCCGTGGACATTGGTGCTTGCCATTTGGGAACCTGTGCAGGATTGTGGCTGCTTCGGCGACGCCTTCAAACTGTCGAACTGGGCAACATTCTTCAAGAATGTGCTTCTGTTGATGCTTGCATCGTTCGTTTGGGTCAAGCGCTCGCGAATTAAGCGTTTCATCAGTCCGCGAGGCAGTTGGCTGGTCACCCTCTTTGCTCTGTTGTACATTGGCACTGTGGAGTATTACGGCATCAACCACCTGCCGGTGATGGATTTTCGTCCGTTTGCCATAGGTTCCGACCTTAACGAAGGGGTGCGTGACATTCCTGCCGAATTCAAACTTCTCTATCGTTACGAGAAGGATGGCAATGTGCTGGAACTTGAAAGCGAAGGTGCTCCCGACAGTACGTGGAACTATCTTGGTACACGCAGCGACATCATCAGCGAGGGCGTGCCTGCTCGCATACAGGACTTTTGGTTCGAACCGATGGATGGTGGTGCCGACATTAGCGAAAAACTGCTCAGCGACAGCAATTACACCTGTCTGCTGGTGATTGACAAGGTAGAGAGTGCCGACGAGAGCCGCGTCGACAAGATAAACGATATTTACGACTATTGCGTCGACAACAATATGCCCTTTTATGCCCTAACTTCGTCGCTCGACGATGAGGTGGCTTTGTGGCGCAAACAGACAGGTGCGGAATATCCCTTCTATGCAGCAGACAACCTTCTGCTAAAGACTATGGTGCGTTCCAATCCCGGATTGTTGGTGCTGAAGAGCGGCAGGGTGGTGGCAAAATGGTGCATGAATGATGTACCCGAACTTTATGGCGATGAACTGTTGAACGATACGATTCCCGAAGAGGAGCGTATAGCGTCGATAGTAAAGGTGGCGTCCGACAATGGAAATTTTTACAGACTCTTTCAAAGTCTGTTTATGTTGCTTGTTCCGTTGATGGCGATATTTCTGCTGGATCTGTTGTTGCGACAAAGCAGAAAGTCGAAAAAGAACGCAAAGGCCGAGTCCGACACAAAAACAGAAAATGATAAACAAACTATCAATTAATACAAACTACTAAATTTAAGAAAAATGAGAAAGAACATTGTTGCAGGAAACTGGAAAATGAACAAGAACCTTCAGGAAGGTATCGCTCTTGCAAAAGAACTTAACGCAGCTCTTACAGCTGACAAACCCAATTGTGATGTAGTAATCTGCACACCTTTTATCCACCTCGCATCTGTTGTTCCCGCTGTTGACGCTGCTATCATCGGCGTTGGTGCTGAGAACTGTGCAGACAAGGTATCAGGTGCATACACAGGTGAAGTATCAGCAGAAATGGTTGCTTCAACAGGTGCAAAATATGTAATCCTCGGTCACTCAGAGCGTCGTGCTTACTACCACGAGACTCCCGAAATTCTCAAAGAGAAAGTTCAGCTTGCTCTTGCAAACGGTCTTACACCTATCTTCTGCATCGGTGAGGTTCTCGAGGAGCGTCAGCAGGGTGTTCAGAACCAGGTAGTATTCGATCAGCTCGCAGGTTCACTCTTCGACCTCTCAGCTGAGGACTTCTCAAAAATCGTTCTCGCTTACGAACCCGTATGGGCTATCGGTACAGGTCTTACAGCTACTCCCGAGCAAGCTGAAGAGATCCACGCTTACATCCGTTCAGTAATTGCTGACAAGTTCGGTGCTGAGGTTGCTGAGAATACATCTATCCTCT
>JAEIGA010005853.1_pt1 | contig 18719 bp, 22 predicted proteins | sample 9270691 | NCBI WGS metagenome assembly JAEIGA01 (sample SAMN17057246, study PRJNA624740) | gut metagenome | biome: biome; isolation source: fecal sample | host: Bos grunniens | place: China: Xizang | collected 2019 | reverse complement strand
GGCTTGTTTTTCGTATGGAATATCTTTATAAATATCGTCAGGTTTTCCGTCGTAACCAGGCATATTATGTATCATACCAAAAACTGAAAGATTTAACTTTTTATAATTTTTCTTCCAATAAAGTGCTGAAAGGTTATAACAAAGCGCCCTATAAGTCAAGCACGCTAAATTAGCGTCTGTAGCACAACTAGAAACAACGTCTAAATAATGTTCACAAGTGTCAAAATCAACGCTTGACATATGAATATGCATATCGCAAAATTTTTCTAAATTATGATTTTCCATTATATCTACACCCAGTTTATTTTTAATTATTCTTCATAACCGTTAGGATTATTAATTTGCCATCTTAAAGCGTCGTTACACATATCGTCAAGCGTTTTTGTTGCTTTAAATCGTATAAGTTTGTAGGCTAAAGAAGGGTCTGCGTAACACTCGGCAATATCGCCTGGTCGTCTTTCAACGATTTCATACGGAATATCTTTGCCGTATGCCTTTGAAAACGCGTTTACCATTTCTAAAACGCTATAGCCCGTACCAGTACCTAAATTTACGATAAATAATCCACTATTTTTAAAAATTTTATCTACTGCAAGGACATGCCCTATCGCTAAATCGACTACGTGAATAAAATCCCTTACCCCCGTACCGTCTTTAGTTGGATAATCACCGCCAAACACCCTTAATTTTGGTAATTTGCCGATTGCAACTTTAGTAATATACGGACATAAGTTATTAGGTATGCCGTTAGGGTCTTCGCCTATCATACCCGATTCGTGCGCTCCGACAGGGTTAAAATAACGCAATATAGCAATATTAAAATCTTTATCAGCCTTTGCAATATCTTTTAAAATATATTCGATAAACAATTTAGTACTGCCGTACGGATTTGTAGTAGATAAATCAAAATCTTCACTAATAGGTACGCTTTTTGGATTGCCATACACCGTTGCAGAAGAAGAAAATACAAGGTTTTTACAGTTAAATTCCTTCATAACCTCTACTAAACTAATAAGTCCACCTATATTGTTATGGTAATATTCAAGAGGTTTTTCTACAGATTCGCCTACTGCTTTATATCCTGCAAAATTTATTACCGCGTCAATTTTATGATTTGAAAAAATCTTCCTTAACGCATCTTTATCTAAAATATCATTTTCGTAAAAAGTAATCGATTTATTAACGATTTTTTGAACACGTTTTACAGCCTCGTACTTGCTATTACTTAAATTGTCAACGATAACGACTTCGTATCCTGATTTAATTAATTCTACGGTTGTATGTGAGCCTATATAACCTGCGCCACCAGTTACTAAAATAGTCTTCATAAATTCTCCTTATAGCAATTTTATTATATCAAACAATATAATTTTTAGCAATATTTTTGCGTATTTTTATTTCAAGTAGTAACTATTTATTTATTGTACATATTATATAATATGAAAAACATTGTTTTAACGGGAGGAGGCACTTTAGGTCATTGTACTCCGCATTTTGCAATTTTACCATATATTAAAAATCATTTTGATAACGTTTATTATATCGGTTCTAAAAACGGAATTGAAAAAGAGTTAGTTTTAAACAATAACTTGCCCTACTATGAAATTGATACGACTAAACTTGACAGGTCTAAAATTTTAAAAAATTTTAAAATACCTTTTGAACTTATACAATCGGTTAAAGAGTCCAAGGATATTTTAAAAATTTTGAACCCAAGCGTAGTATTTTCAAAAGGAGGATTTGTTGGATTACCCGTCACTATTGCGTCTAAACTTTTAAAGATACCCGTTATCGTACACGAATCAGACTTAACTATAGGTTTAGCAAATAAAATTGCTTCGCGCTTTGCCGATAAAACTTTATTTAGTTTTGATAAAGACTTTAAAATTAAAAATCAACTAATAGTCGGCCCACCTATTAACGAAAATTTATTTAAAGTTTCAAAAAAGGATGCTTTAAAATATTATAATTTAAACACGAATAAGCCTGTTTTATTAGTAGTAGGCGGTTCGCTTGGTGCAACCGCAATTAACGATTATATACGAAAAAATCTTAATTTTTTAACAAAAGATTTTACTATTTTACACGTAACTGGTAAAGGTAATTTATGCCCTATAAATAATAAAGATTATTACCAAACGGAATTTACTAATATGCAATACGCTTATAACGCTAGCGATTTAGCAGTATCACGCGCTGGCGCAAATACGGCTTTTGAATTAATTTCGCTTAAAAAACCTACTATTTTTATTCCGTTACCCAAAACGGTATCTCGTGGCGACCAAATTGAAAACGCTAATTACTTTTCAAGTAAAAATTTGTGCAAAACTTTACCACAAGAAAACATTAACCGTTTATCAAACGAAATTTATTCGTTATATAAAAATAAAGATTATTTTATTAAAAATTTAAAAAATAATCCATTACAAATAGGTAATAAAAAAATTGCAAGCATACTTAATAATTATTAAGCGCTTGCAATAATTTTATTTACTTAAATATTCTTTTAAAAGTGCTACCGCATCAACGGGCTTGAACTTTTTGTTTTCAACAAGGTTATATTTTTTAGCAACTATATCAATAAGATATTTTGCATTTTTCATAGCTCTATCAGATTTTATACGGAGTAAAGTAGGAACTTCACGATAACTTTTCCTATCAGAAACGTCTTTGCATTTTAAACGACTTTCAACTTCATTAAAGTTAAGGTTTAAGTATAACTTTAACGACTTGCCACTTGTTGCAAGTTTGAAAAGTTGTAATCTGCCTTGATTAAAACTGTCGTAGTTTGTTGAAATTCTTGACTTAACGTTTTTATAAGATAAAATAATGTTTTTAAGTTCAGCGTATCTTTGTAAAACAATAGGCTCTTGCTCAAACATTTTTTGAGCAAAACTTTTATCTTCAAACACAACCTTTTCTTTACTACCAAAAGATATTTCGCCACTAAAATCTTCGTCGATAATACTATCTTCAATTAAAGTTTGGTCAAGCGATTGAGTATCTTGTTCATCTTCTTCGTCTTCTAAACTAAATAAAGATTCTTCTTTAACGATTTCCATTTTAATAGGTTCGGTAAATTCAAGATTTTCTTCACTAATTACCGGATTTACAATTTCTTGCAAATCTTCAACGCCGTGATTAAACAACACTTCAATAGAAAGGTCTTGTTGTCCTTCTATTTCAGTTGGCATTTCAAAATTAAGCACTTCTTCGCTAACGCCTTTATTAATTTCTTCAAAAACCGACTGATAACCTGCTTGTGTTTTCACAGGTTCACTAAACGATATATCTTCAACTGAAGTATCCTTAAATAGCGTTTCTTCTTCAAGTATATCATTACTATTTTCTAAATTCAAGTTTTCTTCGTTAATCATAATAGTCTCCCTTCGTTTAGTATACCCTATCGTAATAAAAATTTCAAGTATTTTTACATAAATTCTTATTTAAGCTAACTATAACGCTATATTTCTTCTATAAAAGTAGCGTATAAACTGCCTTCTTTTAAACTTTCAACGACTAATTTGCCGTCTTTAATTTGATATAAAATATCGTCGCTTTTTTCGTATAAAGTAATTTTGCCTTTAATTTGATATTCACATTTACCTTTTTTAAACAAGTCGGCGTATATATAGTTTTTGTTTTGATAATTTACTGAATATATTGAAATTCCGTTTTTTGTAGGCTCAAAATACTTTTTATAGGCTACCCCTTTAACGCTATCAAATTCACCGTCTTTAACGTTAGGATATACCTTTCTAGTTTGTACAACGGTAAACGCTGACTTTACGTTTTTTGCCCTTTCACTTTTTTCACAGTCGTAAATAGGCAAATAACCACAAGCAAAACAAAGTTTATCGTTACCGTTTTCGTCCCTTAAATAATCTACAACCCTATCTGGTGGACTGTTTTTATCTTGCCAAAATTCTTTTGTTAAATTTAATTTTTTAGGCAACAATTTTGCCGATTTAGGATATATAGGCGACGGTTTAGTAAAATCGTACACCCCGTCTTCGTCCACTAACGGTTTTGTTTTAGGCATATAACGATACACCCCACCACCGTAAACGTCACGCTTTGATTGAGCCATAAAGCCCATTTGAGTACGCCATAAACAGTCGCTTAATTTTTTATAATTAAACTCAATTACGATAGTGCCGTCGTTATTAACTAAATAGTTAACTTTACTTTCAATTATAGGATTACCAAATTCTGATATATCTATTTTATGCGTATACCCGCCTTTAGGTCTTTTTTTAACTAATTCTTTTACGCAACTTACGGGGTTTATAACTAAATATTCTTCGTTAATTTTAACTAAATCACAATCGCTTGTACTTGTAATAAAAAGTACTTATTGTCCATTTTTATACGCTTTAAGTTGCTTTTTAGTATATCTATTCGCCCTACATAAAAATCCGCACGACTGCATTAAAGGAGTTACACTTTTAGTATCGTTGCCATTTTCAAGATAATTTAAAGTTACGTTTATTTCTTTTATATAATCGCTTTTATAAATTCTTTCATTTTGATTATAGTGAACGAAAATCAAATTACTTTCGTCAACTATTTTAACTAAAACGAATTCCACCCCGTCGTCGTCAGTATAAATTGCGCCTACGTCTTTAATCGTTTTATTGTGATTGTTTGCTATAACGTTTATAGCACAAGGCATTCCGTGATTACCACCTAAAACGGTATAGGTACTCATACAAGGCGTTGCTTCGTCGGTACATTTTGCTAAAGTAATAGAATAATCGTCACTACTGTTTACGTTATGCAATCCCGTTTCGCTAAATACAACGGGACAATTTGCTGATAAATCGCCTATTTCACAACTTGCGTAAATAAGTTTATGCACTATAAAATACTCATTATTAAATTTTGCTTTTATTAAAGTAATTCTTCCGTTTGCGACAAACATACTTTACTCCGTTATTTTTTTAAATTATACCTTGTTTAAATATTGATGTCAATATTATTAATTATTTTTCTTGAAAAAAAGCAATATATGTGTTAAAATAATAAAAATAGAATTTTTATTAGGAGAAAATATGAAAGCCATAGTAACCGTTATAGGTAAAGACAAATCAGGTATCATAGCAGGCGTTTCTAATATGCTTGCAAAAAAACAAATTAATATTGAAGATATTAGCCAAACTATTTTGCAAGGTTATTTTACAATGATAATGCTTGTTGATATTGATGAAAAGAAAATTACTATCGACGAACTTAACAAAGATGCTGAAATTGTCGGCAATGAAATAGGCGTAAAAATAATTATTCAACACGAAGAAATTTTTAACGCTATGTATAGAGTGTAATATTATGTTAAACAGTAAAGATATTATTGAAACTATTAATATGGTGCAAAAAGAAAACTTCGACGTTAGAACTACTACGATGGGGTTATCTTTATTTAATTGTATCAGCGCAACTGCAACCGAAACGGCAAGACGCTGTTACGATTTAATTTGCTCACGCGCGGAAAATATAGTTAAAGTTGCAAACGATTTATCTACTGAATTTGGTGTTCCTATAGTTAACAAAAGAATTTCAGTAACGCCTGCATCTTTAATTACTGCCAACTTTAAAGGCGAAGAATTAATTATTGCTAAAGCGCTTGATAAAGCGGCTAAAACGGTTGGCGTTGACTTTATAGGCGGTTACTCTGCTTTAGTTCACAAAAGCACTACTTCTTATGAAGAATCGTTTATTAACAGCATTCCTGAAGTATTAGCAACTACCGATATTTTATGTTCGTCGGTTAACGTTGGTTCGACAAGGTCGGGCATTAACCTTGACGCTATTAATCAAATTGGTAAAATGCTTAAAACTACTAGTGAGTTGACTAAAGATAAAGACGGTTTTGGCTGTGCTAAATTCGTTGCTTTTTGTAACGCTGTTGAAGATAATCCGTTTATGGCGGGCGCTTTCCACGGCGTTGGCGAAGGTGAATGCGTTATTAACGTAGGCGTATCTGGTCCTGGCGTTGTGTATAGGGCTATTAAAGAGGCTCCTGACGCTAACATCACTGAAATTGCCGAAATTATTAAAAAGACGGCGTTCAAAATTACTAGGGTTGGTCAACTTATTGCAAAAGAGGCGTCAAAACGATTAAACGCTGAATTTGGTATCGTTGACTTATCGTTAGCCCCTACCCCTGCTATCGGCGATAGCGTTGGTAGAATTTTGGAAGAAATGGGCTTATCTACGGTAGGCGCTCACGGTACGACGGCTTGCTTGGCTATTTTGAACGACGCTGTTAAAAAGGGCGGTATGATGGCAAGCGCAAACGTTGGTGGTCTTTCTGGTGCGTTTATTCCTGTTAGTGAAGACGAAGGTATGATTGAGGCTGCTAAAAACGGTATATTAACCCTTTCAAAACTTGAGGCAATGACTGCAGTTTGCTCGGTTGGTATTGATATGGTTGCCGTTCCTGGCGACGTTTCGGCATCAACTATTTCGGCAATAATTGCCGACGAGGCTGCAATAGGTATGGTTAACAATAAAACTACAGCCGTTAGAATTATTCCCGTACCAAACAAAAAAGTTGGTGACTTCGTTGAGTTTGGCGGTTTGCTTGGTCGCGCACCTATTATGGAAGTCGTTAACGCAAACGCTGATAAATTCATTAGTAGAGGTGGCAAAATTCCTGCACCTATTCACGGCAATAAAAACTAAAACTTTTAATAAATGAAAATACAAGTGGCACGCCACTTGTATTTTTTATTTTAAGTAATATTCGTATGCTTGTTTTGTTAAATAGTAAATAGGTTTTTCGCTACGTAAAAGCAGTTTATAAACTTCTTCTAAACATAATTTAAAGCCACTTTCAAAGTCGTTAAATACTGCCTTTCGTAGTTGGTCTACACCGTCGTAGTTTCTGCCTTGCTCGATTAAATCGGCAATATAAATTATTTTTTCAATAAGCGACATATTCTCACGCGCCGTAGTATGATATTTTACTGCGTTTAATATTTCAGTATCGGTAACGCCTAATTCTTCTTTTATAATATGCTCGCCTAAAAATTGATGTATTACGCTTTCACATACTTCGCCGTCAATTTTAAAGTTTTTATAATTTTTATAGTCTTCATATTTAGCGACGTCGTGAAGAAGGGCTGCAAGTTGACACTTTTTACTGTCAACACCTATTTTTTTTGCTAAACTAATTGCCGTTAAAATAACGCCGTAGGTATGTTCCCTACGCTTTTTAGGTAGCTTTTTACAAACGAAGTCGTAATATTTATCTTTTTTATAAATATCATTTTCAACTATATAATTGTAAATTTCTTTAGTCGTTTCAGATGAAAAATCTAAATCTAAATTTGCTTTAATTCTAATGCTTGTTGAAGAATAATTTTGACCTGAATATTTAGTTATTATTACTGGTTTATTATATTTATTAGTAAAATTTTCAACAATTAATTTGGTATCAATATTATCAAAAACCCTTTGAACTAACACCATATTAACGCTTTTTGCAATAAGTTCAGGATTCTTCCAGGTAGGAAAATTTTCAAGCATATCGCTACCCATAATTAAATACAAATCGGCATCAATATATAAATTTTTAAAATGTTCAACCGTTAAATAGGTGTAACTTACGCTCTTTTTAGCAATTTCATAATCGCTGACTTGAATTTTGCTTTGGCTTTTAAAGGCTAAATTTAACATATCAAGTCGTGATTGACCGTCGGCGACTTCCACCCCTATTTTGTGCGGAGATACGTAAGACGGTATAACGATTAACAAGTCTAAATCAAGTTCGTTTACGACGCTTTTTGCGATATTAATATGTTCTATATGTGGGGGATTAAAAGTTCCACCGTATAAACCTATCTTTTTCATAAATATATTTTAACACACTTTTACGCCTTTTACAAGTTTATTATTTAATAAAAAAGGCAATAATTAAATTATGAAAAAATTAAAATTATCAATATTTAGCGACTTATTCTTTTTCTTTTTTATAGTGTTTTTTATTACCTATTATTATTTAAGGTACAACTTTTTTAATTTTGCGTTAAGTTTAACTTTTTCATCAATTATTAGCGCAATTTTAACTTGTGCTTTTTTAATTTTTAATATTATTCAAAATAATAAAAAATTAACGACGACTTTTGATAAAAGTCAAATTGAAAAATTAAAAACGCAAATTTGTTTTTACGATAACGACGATATTACAAATTTAATTTGTTCATTTTTAGACGCAAAAAATATTGCTTATAAAAAATTCAAAGATAAAATATTTTTAGAAGAACAAAACACTTTTATAGTTTGGCTTTACAAACAAGAAAAATTAATTTCAACAGATATAGTTGACGTCGTTAAAAAATGTAAAGGCGAAAATAAAATTATTTTATTTTGCAACGAAATATCTTTTGAAAGCCTTTCACTTATTAAAAAATGTAATTTGCCTATAAAAATGGTAACGATAGACGAATTTTACCGTCTTTTAAAAAAGAATTCTATTTTACCTGAAATTACTATAAAAAACGACGATAAACAAAATTTAAAAAACAAACTAAAAAGCATATTTAATAAGAAAAAATCAAAGCCTTTTATAATTTCGGGTGGGGTTATAATGCTTTGTTCAACCCTATTATATAAACCCACTTTTTATATTGTAATCGGCTCAATTTTAATGATAATAGGCTCTTATTTATATTTTTTTGCAAAAGATAATACTATTTTCGACGATAAAAGCATTTTTTAATAAAATTTAGAAAGCAAGTTGACTTTAAACGGCTATTATGTTAACATATTTGTATTAAACTTTTGGAGAATATTATGAGTTTATATAATAGTCATTTTTTAAAACTTTTAGACTTTACGCCAAGCCAAATTGAAGAAATGTTGTCGCTTGCATCTAAATTAAAACAATTAAAAAAGAGTGGCGTTCCACATAGGCTGTTAGAAGGCAAATCAATTGCGCTTATTTTTGAAAAGACAAGTACTCGTACGCGTTGTGCGTTTGAAGTTGCTTGCGCCGACCTTGGTATGCACCCCGTTTATCTTGACCCACAAGGCTCGCAAATAGGTAAAAAAGAAAGCATTGCCGACACGGCAAGGGTACTTGGTAGAATGTTCGACGGTATTGAATATAGGGGCTTTGGTCAAAAAATAGTTGAAGAATTAGCACGTTATGCCGGCGTTCCCGTTTGGAACGGTTTAACCGACGAATTCCACCCTACACAAATTCTTGCCGACTTTTTAACTATAAAAGAACATTTTGGCTCGTTAAAAGGTAAAAAGTTAGTTTATATGGGCGACGCAAGATATAATATGGGCAACTCGCTTATGGTTGGCTCGGCTAAAATGGGTATGCACTTCGTGGCTTGCACTAATAAAAAATACTTCCCAAATGCTGAGCTTATTAATGAGTGTCAAAAAATTGCTAAAGAAACGGGCGCAATTTTAGAATTTATTGAAGACCCTATTTTAGCAACTAAAAACGCCGACGTTATTTATACCGACGTATGGGTTTCTATGGGTGAAAGTGAAAAGGTATGGCAAGAAAGAATTAACGACCTTACGCCTTATAGGGTTACTAAAGAAATTATGCAAAACGCTGGCGCACAATGTCGTTTTATGCACTGCTTACCTGCTTTCCACGACCTTAACACGACGGTTGGTAAAAAGATTTACGACGAATTTAAAATAGATTGTATGGAAGTTACCGACGAAGTGTTTGAAAGTGAGCAATCAATCGTGTTTGACGAGGCTGAAAACCGTATGCACACAATAAAAGCAGTTATGGCAATTACTTTATGCACAAAAGAACAACTTGAAAAACTTAATTAAAAAACTCAAGGCAACTTTACGGCTTTAAAAATTTTATAGACAAGAAAAAGACTAACGTAATTTTTTTCGTTAGTCTTTTTATCTTTATAAAATGTCCGAATAAACTTTGTTAAGCAAAGCATATTTATCTTATTACAATTAAATATCATACCCTACGCATTTTTTTATTATATCAATTAAAGTTGATATATCGGTAACGCAATCTAATTCAAGCCATTTATGCACTATTGCTACGACACCCTGCGTAAAGTACTCTAAAAAATAAATTCTTTCGTTTTCATTTTTTAAAAATTGCGAAATTGCAGGATATAAAATCATATTATACATTTTTTGGTAACTTTCTTTATTTTGAAATAAATATGGTTTTTGATTTACTAATCGCAAAACCTTCTTATTTTCTTTACAAAAATTAAGATACGGTACTAAAAAATCGTTAGTAATTAAAAAAGCGTCTTTTTGAGAATTTATTTTAAGTGGTAATTTTAAGCTAAAAAAATTTATAAATTTTTTATTTAAATTTTCTATAGTTTCTTCTAACAACTCGTACACGTTATCATAATGCAAATAAAAGGTAGAACGATTTACGCCTGCTTTATTAGTTATTTCAGTAATTGTTATATATTCAATATCTTTTTTTTCGAGCAAGAATATAAGCGCTTGGTTCATAAGTTGCGCGGTATAATAATATTTACTCTCGTTTTTTTTCATTTTTTAATTCCTTTAAATCTAAATTTGCTTTGCGTATCATAAAAATTGTAATAACTTAACTTATCTACTTATTCATCATTTGCAATTTCGTTTGCAAGTTTAATTATGTCGCCAGCATATTTTTCTTTTGATTTTGTAAGTATTTTTTTAAAAATAGGATAGTTAAGACCAGCGCCAACAATTCCTAAACAACCTACAACTATACCTAACACCATCATTAATGGTGTGCCACCACCTATAACGCCCATTGATAAACACATACCCATACCCAAGATAAGACTTGAAATAATGCCAAAAGTATAAGCAAATATATTTGCAGGATTTTTTGCCTTTGCATCTAATTTTTTTAAGGCTTTAACTTTTGAAGTTTGTTTCGTTGCGTATTCGTTTGCTATTTGTTCTGCATAAATTTTATCTGTATTCATTTTAATTCTCCTAAAATTTTATTTGTTTTTTCACTCGAGTAATATTATTATATCATTGTCAAAAACAACTTACCACAACAAACAACGTTGTAAATGTCTATTTTAATATATAAAAAGAAACAATTTGATATTATCATCAAACTGTTTCTTCAGTTTATTAATTATTTGAAAATTATTAAAAGTAACACGTCTTAACTTTGCTGTTTTTTTTAATATTTGATATGCTCAATATCTTTTCTTTTACTTCTACGGTATAAAACTATTTTGTGTCCTATAGCGCAAACGGGCTCAGCATTTAAAGCGTCTGCTAATTCTTGTATTAATTCTTTTGCGTCGCTTTCGCTATTATTTAAAACGGTAATTTTTATAAGTTCCCTTTTTTCTAAAACTTCTGAAAACCCTTTTATTACGTTTTCAGTAATACCACCTTTTCCTATTTGTCCTACAGGTTCTATATTTTGTGCTAAACTTCTTAAAACACTTCTTTGTTTTGACGTAAACATAATTACTCCTTAATCTATAAATTCAAATTCTATATCGCCGATAACTATTGTATCGCCGTCTTTTGCACCCTTTGCTTTAAGGGCTTTTATAACGCCTTTCTTTCTTAAAATCTTTTGCATATATGCAATAGAGTCAATATCGTCGATAACTATATTCCTTGAAAGCATTTTTACGATATTACCTAATACGATATACGCGCCGTCTTCATCACGCTCAATTTGGTAAGAATCGTCGTTATCAATATCGTATAAAAATCCACTATCTTCTTTTGGCAACACAACGGGAATTTCTTTTAAAGTTTCATACAAGCATTTAACTAATTCTTCAGTACCTTCGCCGTTTATTGCAGAAATAGTAAATATAGGGTATTTTTTATACTTTTTCTTAAACTCTTTAATATTTTCTTCAGCGCCGAAAATATCGCATTTATTTAAAACTACTACTTGTTTTAAAGACGCAAGCGTTTTGCTATAATCTTTTAACTCTTTATTAATAGTTTTAAAGTCTTCAATAGGATTTCTTCCTTCAAGACCACTAATATCAACTACGTGGCAAAGCATACGCGTTCTTTCAATGTGCCTTAAAAACGAGTGACCTAACCCTGCGCCTTGCGACGCTCCTTCAATAAGACCTGGAATATCTGCCGTAACAAAAGTGTTATCGTAATAATTTACCACGCCTAAATTTGGTGAAAGCGTTGTAAAGTGATAGTTTGCAATTTTTGGCTTTGCAAAAGAGATTTTAGAAAGCAAAGTAGATTTACCAACGTTTGGAAACCCTATTAAGCCTACGTCGGCAATAACTTTAAGTTCAAGTCCTACCCTTTTAATTTCCGTTCTTTCACCCGTTTGGCAAAAGTGTGGACAATGTCTTCTTGACGTTGTAAACCTTGCGTTACCTTTACCGCCACGACCACCTTTCATAATTAAGCGGGCTTGACCGTCTTCGTAAATATCGCAAATAAATTCGCCACTTTCACTATCGGTAATAACCGTGCCGAGCGGAACGCTAATATATAAGTCTTTACCATTTTTACCGTGACAATTCTTCTTGTCGCCTTTTGCCCCGTTTTCGGCTACGTATTTATGCTTAAATTGAAAGTCGGCTAAACTTGTTTTGTGTCTATCGCCTATAAAGTATACGTTACCACCGTCACCACCGTCGCCACCGTCAGGACCGCCGTCTGCAACCCCTTTGTAGCGTATAAACGATATACAACCGTCACCACCGTCGCCCGATTTAATCAATATACTCTCTTTATCAATAAAATTTTCAGTTATCATTTTTTAGTACCTTTTTATAATATTTACAATAATCTTTGATTTTACAGTTTGCGCATAATGGATTTCTTGCCTTGCAAACAGTTCTACCGTGCCATAATATCAAATGGTGCGATTTAGACCATTTATCTTTATCAATTAACTTCATAAGTTGAAGTTCGGTTTTATAAGGCGTTTTTGCGTTTGCTAAACCTATTCGGTTAGAAACCCTAAAAACGTGCGTATCAACGGCAATCGCATCACTTGAAAATGCTACGGCAAGCATAACGTCAGCCGTCTTTCTACCAACGCCTGCAAGCGAAACTAAACTTTCAAAATCACTTGGGACTTTGCCGTTAAATTTATTAACGATATCGTTTGTTGCTTGTAAAATATGTTTTGCTTTTGAGTTGAAAAGTCCAACTGAACGAATTATTTTAGCAAGTTCTTCTTGCGATAAAGTTAACAATTTTTCAGGTGTTGGATAATCTTTAAATAAAACTTCGGTTACTTTATTTACCCTTTCGTCAGTACATTGACCTGAAAGTATAACGGCAACTAATAATTGATAATCGGTTTGATATTTTAATATGGTCGTTGCGTTAGGATATTCACCTTTTAATATTGACAATATTTGTCTTGCCGTTTGCTTGTCCATTTATCCACCTAAAAAACGCTTGTTTACACTATATTTTAGCACAAACAAGCGTAATATTCAATCATTTTAATATCAAATTGTTCTAGTTGAGGTGCGTAAACCGTTTTTTTCTACAATTATAATAGTTTTAAAGCCGTCATAATTTTTTTTAGATATGATTTCTTTTGCAAAGTCTAAATTGTATAGTGGAAAGGTTGCGCTAATACCACAACCCATATTCGCCTCTTTTGGCGTTGCAACTATTTTTGCTAAAACACCGTTTTTATTTAACGTTTCTACAAAATTTATCGCTTGTGTTTTTGAACGAAAAATCGCATAACAATATTTCATATTTCTCCTTTAGGAATAATAATTTTATAGTGATAATATATTTATATTACTTTAATTTTATTTAGGTGCATTATGATTTATTTTGACAACGCTGCTACGGGTGGCTTTAAACCACGAAACGTTCAAGAAACTGCAATAGGCATTATTAAATATTTACTTGCTAACCCTGGTCGTAGTGGACATAGACTTTCTAGGCGTGGGGCTGAATTCGTCTACTCGGCAAGAAAACGACTTTCTAATTTTTTTAACAACGACTGCATTGAAAAGGTAATTTTTACAAAAAACTGCTCTGAAGCATTAAATATGAGTATTTTAGGCTCTTTAAAGCATGGCGATAAAGTCATTACTACTATTTTTGAACATAATAGCGTATTAAGACCACTTTTTTCGTTAAGGGATAAAAATATTATTTCTTTGACTGTCGTTGCGCCTGAAAATAAAAAATTTATCACTAAAAGTGATATTGAAAAGCACTTTGACGAAAACACAAAAGCAGTAATTATTAACCACGCAAGTAACGTTACGGGTGCTATTAACGATATCGACGGAATAGGCGAATTTTTAAAAGATAAAGATTGCCTTTTTATAGTTGACGGGGCGCAATCGGGTGGTCATTTAAAAATTGATATGATAAAACAAAATATTGATATTTTATGTTTGGCAGGTCATAAAGGCTTGTACGCCATTAGTGGCTCGGGCGTTTTATTAATGCAAAAAAGTATTGATATTGATAATATTTATTCAGGCGGTACGGGTACGGAAAGTTTTAACCCGCATCAACCTACCTGCTACCCTGAAAAACTTGAAGTAGGCACTTTAAATTTACCTAGCATTTGTTCTATGGAAGAAGGTATTAGATATATACAAAACAGTATTGACTTTATAGGTAATACTTTAAAAGATTTAACAAATTATTTAATTAGTAATTTAAAAAATCTTCCTTTTATAACTATTTATTCTTGTCCAAACGAAGTTGGCATTGTTTCCTTCTCAATTAAAAATATCTCTTCTATTGAAGTAAGTGAAATTTTATCAAACAATTATGATATTTGCGTTAGGGGTGGTTTTCATTGTGCGCCACTAGTTCATAAGTTTTTAAAAACCGATAACGACGGACTTATTAGACTTTCACTTTCACCCCATAACACAAAAAAAGAAGTTGATTTTTTTATTAGCGCTATTAAAGAAATTCTTTCTTCTATTTAATTTTTTTAATTTGCGCAACTACTTTGTCTAACTCTTTTTGCTGACTTTGGTTCAACATAGGGCGTAACAACGTTACGAAGTTATCGATATCGCTATCCGTTAGCGTGCCGTTCCGCCTACCCTTTTCAGCTTCTTTTAATATTGCCGATATTATCTCGCTTTGGCTTGCGCCTTCATACTTATCAGCAAAACTTTTAAGTATATTCATATAGTTGTCGCTATTGTTGTTTGGGGTATAATCGTTAAATTTACGCATTTTTATCTCCTTTTTATACAATTATTTTTATGCTTTCATAAAATATAATGTTACGGAGTTCTTTTTTATGAGTTATATGTTGATAATTTTATTAGTTTTTTTATTTTTAAGGGGAAAAGGTGGTGACGTTAGTAAAATGCTATCTTCTTTAAATTTGGACGAAATTGCCCCCGTATTACAAACTTTTGGTGTTGATACTTCTATTTTACAAACGCTTAAAAGCCAAGATTTTTCTTCTATTTTATCGGGCAACTTTGATTTAAAAACGATATTACCCCTTATTACACCATTAATTAAAAACTATATGCAAAAGGGCTTTTCTTCAACGCCTACTTCAAATTTTGAAGGTCAGTCGTTTAGCGACAATATTTCACCTATTAAAGATATTGCAAACGAAGATATTTCTGCTGTATTTATAGACTATTTAACAAATTAATTTTAGTTTTTTTACGTTTTTTATTTACTTAAATTGTTTAGTATTGTATAATTTAAGTACAAGGAGAAATTATGAAAACTCAAATTATTAACGCAAAAGTTATATTAGACGACAAAATTTTAAATAACGGCGTAGTTTGCTACGAAAACGATAAAATTACTTACGTTGGTGAAGAAATGCAAAACGCTGAAAAAACTATCGACGCATGCGGTAAATATCTTTTTGCCGGCTTTATTGACTCGCATTGTCACGGTGGTAACGGCTTTGACTTTATGGACGCGTCGAATAAAGAAATGGAAGAAATAGCAAAATTCCACTTAAAACACGGCACTACTTCGTTATACGCAACTACTTTAACCGACACTATGGAAAGTATTGAAAATTCTTTAAAAGTATACGCTACGGTTGAAGATTATTCTACCCTTTGTGGCGTGCATTTAGAAGGTCCTTGGTTTTCGCCTGCACAATGTGGTGCGCAAGACACTTCGCAAATGCAATTACCTACTACTAAAAAAATGGACGAATTACTTAAAAATTATCCGTTTATTAAAAGGGTTAGCGTAGCCCCTGAACTTGAAGGCGCTATGGACGTTGGTAATTTTGGTAAAGAAAACGGTATCGTTATGAGCGTAGGTCATACCGACGCTGACTTTGACACGGTTGGCAAAGCGTCTGAAAACGGCTATACCTTAATGACTCATTTTTATTCAGGTATGCGTGGCGTTGTTAGAAAAAACGCTTATCGTGAGGCTGGCGCTATTGAGGCTGGTTACTACTTTGACGACTTGTTCGTTGAAATTATAGCAGACGGTAAACACTTGCCTGCATCTTTACTTAAATTAATCTATAAAGTTAAAGGCGCTGATAAAATTTGTTTAATTACCGACGGAACAAGGGGCTGTGGTCTTAAAAACGGCGACGAGTTTATGCTTGGTAAAAAAGTTGGCGGTACGTTATCGGTTATTGAAGACGACGTTGCTAAATTGCCTGATAGGACAAGTTTTGCTGGCTCAGTTTCAACTTTTGATAGGTTAATTAGAACTATGTATAATTTGGCTAACGCAAGTTTAGTTGATATTAGTAAAATGGCGTCTAAAACTCCTGCTACTATGTTAAGACTTACCGATAGGGGCACTATTGAAGTTGGTAAACGCGCCGACTTTGTTATTATGGACGAAAACTTATACGTTGACAGAGTAATTTTTAAAGGTAAAGAAGTTGACTAAAACTTAACAATATAAAAAAACAAGTTCGGCTGAACTTGTTTTTTTGTTTTAAAATTCAAATAAACACTCGAATACTTTTGTATCTTGCTTATAACCTTGTACTAACACGCCTTTATCGACTGCGTTTTTATATAACGATATTATATCACCGTACACCGTTTCTTTATTAAAATGAATTTCAAAGCCCGTAAAATTATATTTAATAAATTCGTCGGGGTTAAAGACGTTTAACGCCATTTTAACGTAGCAAGCGTTGTTAGTATGATTATTAAAATCAATATCACAAAAATTTACGGTATGTTCGTAAACCTTTTCGCCCTTTTCGTAGCCGTTAAAGTTTACGTATTCTTTAACTAAATTAGTCTTTTCTAAATAGTCGATATCGTCGATATATTTAACTGAACTAATTTTTCTTAAAGAACGGGTGTCGTAATCTAAAACACACCACTCACTATGTCCACTTAGCGCTACTACGCCCTTGTTTTCAATTTGATAATCTCTATAAAATCTTATAGGCGAATTAACTTTTAAAGGCCACGTTTTAAGGTTTACCGTGTCGTTAAAAGATATATCGCTTAATATTTTAAATTTAATTTTAGTTAGCACGAAAAATGCGTTTGACGACGCTTTAAGCGTATCCTTATCTAATTGCATTTCGTAAGAGTGTAAATTAGTTGCATCTTGAAAGGCTTGCAAAACGCTATCAAATCGAATTTTACCGTCTTTAGTGCATTTTTCGGCGTTTATATATAAATTTAAAGAGTAATTATTATTTATCATATTTTATTCTACGTCTTTTTTATGATAACGAAGGGCGCAAATATCGTCGCCTTTTGCTATACATTTTGGTAAATCTAATACGCTACCGTATTTTTCACCTATACCGTGGTCGCCACACATTGCTATATCGCAAAGCATTGCAATTTCTTCGTCGGTACAGCCTGCCTTTTGCCAAGCCTTTACAAGTGGGCAATAACTAAAATCAATAGACAATTTATCGTCTGTGCTTTCAATAATTTTCATTTCAAAAACCCATTGTGCTGCCTTTGTAAATAAAGTCTTTTTTAAGCCTTTTAAACTGTCCGTTTTGCCTTGCGCTACTAAATTTTCACCGTGAATATGTCCACATCTTTTAATAGCGTCGCTTGCAAATTCTTTAGGGTCAAGACCACGCTTTTTTGCCTCGTCTACTAATAAATAAAGCCATAACGCTCTATGTTCTAATTGTTCCCTAATTTTTTGTAAAAGTTTAACTTTAATTTTCGGTTGGTTTTTTACGTTACTCATTTTTCTTCCCCTTTCGTATAATTTATTTTATTTTTTAATTTTTAATAACTTAACTTAAATATTTCTTTTATCTCTTTAAAGCCTAAATCAATATAACTTTTGATAGTACGCGTTTTATTAAAAGTACATAAGTCGGCTAAATAATCAATTTTGTCTTTATCAACGTTAAAATCTTTTAATTCAGTAGGCATTTCTAACTTGATAAAAAATTCTTGCAATTTTTCAATACCTATTTGCGACGCTTTAACGTCGTCTTCTTCTATTACGTCGAAAACACGCCTTGCAAACTGTGAAAACCTTTGGGTATTGTATTTATATATAAACTTTGCCCACGCAGGATATAAGACGGCTAAGCCTGCCCCGTGCGCTATATTATCGTAAAGACCACTTAAAGCGTGTTCAAGTTGGTGGACTGCTAAATAATTTTCTCTACCACAACCCGTTAAGCCGTTATGCGATAAACTTGACGCCCACATAATAGTTGCCCTTGCATCATAGTTAGTTAAATCGTTCATAAGTATTTCGCCGGCGTTTATTATGCTTTTTAATATGCTTTCGCTAATTCTATCGGTTAAGTCGGTTGGAGCGTGATTTGAAAAATACCTTTCTAAAGT
>JAEIGA010005852.1_pt1 | contig 18720 bp, 15 predicted proteins | sample 9270691 | NCBI WGS metagenome assembly JAEIGA01 (sample SAMN17057246, study PRJNA624740) | gut metagenome | biome: biome; isolation source: fecal sample | host: Bos grunniens | place: China: Xizang | collected 2019 | reverse complement strand
CCTTTTCTCGTCGTAGCAATATCCTCCGATAGGGTATATTCTGGTATAAAACTCTCCGAAATCCCTATCTTTGGTTAAACTTTTTAGGTTCAATCCGGTTGCTATTGGTGTTCTTGATTTGAAACCGAAATATGGAGCTACAGAGATGGTAAAGTGGGGAGCGGCAAGTCTATATGAAACCTGAAACTCCCACTTTATTGCATCCGCTATATCTCGCAAAACGTCGAATGTCCTCTTACCGCTAAACTCCATATCTTCTGGTAGAAGCGGCTGTAGAGATTTTGAATCAAGATTTGCTTGGCTGTACGATATTCCGTTTATAGTTCGTCTGGAGTCATTGTCAACCTGTGCGTTATGACAAACATGGGCCTGGGCGAGGTAATTCATGAAATGAACACCCTTTTTGCCGTCAGCGCCATCATAAAAAGAATCGTTTAAATATGAAAGAGCGTCATGGCACGTAACATTTTTGATTCCGCTGCTAGAGTCTTCTTTTGTTGTACTGACTCTCCCGACAAACACTATGTCTCCGGAAATATCATCATACGCCATAACATGAGTTATTTTGGCCTGAATTAGAGAGTATGTCGGATTTGTTACATGAATATCAAATGCAAACTCGTCCGACATATTTATCTCTTCTGTCTTGGAGCAATTCTGTACTCTGGTGGAGTCTGTAACACCCGACATTCCACGTGTGTTAAACGCAAAATATAACATTACAAACTCCTCCTTAGTACATCAGGGTTGTCGAGCTCATAAAAGCCATAGTTGGTTGTGCTCATAAGAAGTTCGTTGTATGGGTCGTCATCAAGCTCAAACGTTTCACCAAAGTTACGAGTGACGTAATATATGGTCTCTGCGTCATGGCCAGTTACCTGCTGGAATGTCTGCTCTCCGTTCACTTTACCAAGCACAATATAAGGCTGGTCTAGCGGAGTATCAAACACCGTTGCGGTTCCCCATATGAATGAAAATGCAAACTTATTATCAGTTTGGGCTAACATGTCGGCGATTGGGGCACTTCCATCATCGACTGTGATTTCCATGCCGAATTCTACGCCGTTTTGGTCAGTATAGCCCATTTCTTTAGGTGTAACTATTTTCTCTGATTCGATAAACGTTACGTTTCCTAAATTAGGTGTCAAATTTGAAATATGATACTTATATGTTGCGCCGTTTAATGTATATACCATATAGTGATTCAGATAGAACCCTATCGGCCCGCTATAAATATCACGAGCCGCGGGCTTAAATTTTAGATTGCATCTCCATACGCCGCTAGATTCGGTAGCTTCTGTTGTTTGCAGCCAGGAGTTGTTGTCGTTAACCCAAATCATGCGCTGGTTTGTTCCTCTGTTAAATATACGAACGGCACACTGCCCCATGCCAACTGCGTCCTCAGTAGGTCCTGAGAATATCACGAATTTGGTTGGATTGGCAGTATACTCGTACATATAAGGGTTGCAACGGAATGTTACATCGAACGCTATGACCCATTTATCAGCGCCTATGTTCTTAGTTGCGTTGAAACTTGAGCACATAGCATTTTCGAAGTAGTATCCAGTTTCGTTTTCTGGGTCACAATACGCAGTATCGTATAGTTTTCTATTTGTTTCTGTATGAACTAACCAGTTCTGTATCTCCTTTATTTTTTCAGTGCATAATTTGTTCATTGTACTAGCTGATATAGCTTTCCAATTTTCATCATACGCAGAAATATAGGTGGCGAATGCGTATTTTATCTCTCTAGGACCGTAATGGAGATTACCGTCTATCCTAGATGTGTCAACGTATCCGTCAGATAGCTCTATTTCAAGAGCAGAATTCTTGGATGAAGGGAGCGAGAGCGGCGTTGAACCGCTCATCTGCAGCCCCTTATCAAGCCAAGAGTCTTGTCCATTAAATATAATGTGTCTAGGTCTTGACATTTTTAACCTCCATATGATGTAGGACGTATATTAGGGAAATATCCAGCACTTCCAGGGTCAAACTGCTCTCTGTATCTCTCTGCTTTCTTCTGTTCGAGCTCCTCAGCAGTGCAATATCCGTATCCTTCATACCAGATTTTGTCGTTTTCAGGCTGCATGTTTGGGCCGGCCCAATCCCAGAAGCTTACCCACTGGTCAACTAAGGACGAGCCCATTGCACCGAGTATTGAAGATATTCCTTCGCCCAATATAGTAGCAATCGAGCCGTCGCCCTTTTGGATTGCCTCTCCTATATCGGCAAGTGTGCTGTTAGTGCCCATTAGTTTATTAACAACATTGTCTATACCAACGTTTATCTTTCCGTCCGAGCCTAACATGCCTTCAATTTTGCTCAAGCTAAACGAGTCTTTGAAATCAGCAAGCAAGCTATCCACATTTTTGTCTCCAAAGAATCCTTCGAGCTTACCTTTTATGCCGTCTTTTCCGAACAGGCTTTCATCTTCGTTGAATTTCGCAAGCATATTGTCTATGAAGCTGTCACCGTTTTCGCCGAACATACTCGTTATCGGACTCAACAACTGGTTAGAGTCTAAAGAGCTCATGATATCGAAATCATCCATGGAGAAGCCAAGCGCGTTTTCCATTTCAGAGCTTTCTAAGTCAGACATAGCTTCTTCAACTTTAGAAGAATCGACAACCGGAACTATGGTAGGTTCAAACGGAGCATCGTCGAATAGACTAGAGTAATCAAAAGTGAAATCACCAAAGCCATTATTAGCTTCAACTATTCCATTTTGAAGAGTTGTGTTGAGTGCATCAACGGTTTCTTGTGTAAATTCCACAGGGTCTACTGTTTTGAACACTCCAGTAACCGCATCAGTTACATCCCAGCACGCACTTATAACAGAGTCTTTTTCGTCCTCTATTCCTATGCGAAGACCTTCCATATAATATCTGCCCAGTTTTCGTGCAACCTTAGCCGGAGAAGCAATGCCCCATGCGGTCTTCTGTTCTTTTGTTACAGTGTTTGCTAGTTCGTTTGCAGCAGCTGTAAGTTCACCTTTTTCGTCAAGTAGACCTCGCTTTACGCCTTCACCGTACATTTCACCAGTGTAATGACCACTCTTTATAGAAGCGGCAATCATTGCGTCATCCATATAGTCGTATGTTGTTTTGCCAATTATTTCGTTAAGAGATTCTCCGTTGAGAAGCCTTATTGCCATCGCGAGACCCATAAGAGCGACTGAGAGCAATCCAATAGCCACTGCTATAAGAGCTATTCCTCCGGCAATTGACCCCATATTAGCAATGATTGACCCTGCGGTAGCGACTCCTCCACCAGCAACAACCGTTGCTATGGTCAGTATAGCGGTTATGCAAATGGCAAGAATCGACGCGAACCCTTCTATTTTGTCTATGTTTTCGGCCATCTCAGGTGTGAGAAACTTGTCGAGCGCAGACATAATAGTCCACATTCCAAAAGAAACCGCGCCTACAAGTAACGCCATAGACGCAAATGTCGCGGCCATAGACCAAGGGCTGCTACCGAAGCTTCCTATCGTTGCCATTAAGCCTAAAACAGCGAGCAAAATAGACGGAATTAGAGCTAGTTTGTCGAACAGCTTTATGTCGTCTTCTGTAATATCCATTCCCGCTATAATCTTTATAGCGCCCGCCATAGCCAAGAATCCAACAGCTACACTGAGAAGTAAAATGCCCATTGAAACTGCTATCTTAGGGAGCGACTCTGCCAATTTAACGTTGTCTTTTCCGAAAATAGCTACCAAAACTATTAACGTACTTAATATAGCAGTTATAGCCGTGAATTGCCACATAAATGGACCGATTTTGTCGAGGGCTTCTTTGGTATCCGGTAAATGACCAAGCGTCCACACAAATATCGCTAAAGCAGCAGCCATCATGGCAACTGAACCAGACAGGGACAACAGTAATAGCTCAGCGTTTCTTAGCTTATCTTTTGACAATATTGTGCCTACTATTAGTATAGCACCTAATATAGTCATCATAGTCCCTATTGTTGCGGTAACCTCCGTTATGTGCAACCAATCGTTAGCGCTTATATGTGGTATGGTTTCAAGCATCATTTTGATTGCTATTAACACAAACGCCAAAGAAGCGAATATTGTGGCAATAGATAAAGAAATCGCTACCATGTTTGCTGCAAATTTCTCGTTTAAGCCAGACGCCCCAGCAGCACCAGTTGCTAAAAGGATTATTACACTGATGACGAACAGTATAGCCATTACACTCAGCACTATAAACGATACAGCATCAGGGTCGGGTTCGAGAGCAGCCACAACACCTATTGCCGCTATTAAAGCACCAAGAGCAACACCCATCGAGAACAGCATTAGACTCACAGAGCTTAGTACTGCTGCAGCACGGTTAAACACCATCGGGTCTGCTGTTGCTGCCGCTTTACCGATAGCGAGCCCTACTAGCGCAACTGTCGATATTACAGCTAAGACAACTCCGCCGAATACAGCAATTAGTACGTACTTGAGTGCTTCTGCCGTATTTTTCATATCTTCAACCGTAGACAATACATACGCCAAAGCGCCAATTGCGACCACCATTCCCAGTAGGCCCATCATAAGCTCGCCGAAGAACATCGTGACGGCTCCAAATGCTCCCTGTATCGCTATATTGTTAGCTACCACCGCCGATAAAATTATCAAAGTGACTGATACAGCCATTATGCCAGCCATAAGTCCGATTACAAACCACATGATACTCTTCATTGTTTTCAAGAAGTCAGTATACTGGCTTTCGTCACTTGCCCATACGTTTTTGGCTAAAAATATAAGGGCCCCGATAGCTCCTATGGCTGCCATGATTCCAAACAGAGACATCGTAAATTTATTTATCATTTTTGTTGCAGCTTCTATGGACTCAGCAGCGCCTTTTCTCGGACGAGCTTTCGCTATTACTGCCACTAGGAGCATAAGGACGCCACTGACAACCAACATGCCTATCCCAATGCCAAGCAGTAATTTCCATGCTGCTTCAAAAACTTCCGGACCGGCGGCTTTTAGCTCTGCAATCTTTGCAGCAGCTTCTCCTAGTATGAATGCGCTTGCTGCTATAGCCAACATTACTTTAGCCATCGAGGTCATTGTGTCGGCTACACGACTGTTATTAACGACGAATTTGTTGATAATGAACGACAAAGCTCCAACTATAAGAGACGCTGCAAATATAACTCCAGCGAGAACCGCGAGCTCTGTAATCGCGTCGCCAAGACCGTCTATTATCTTTTGTATGACTTTCTTACGCTTATTATCTAACGCCCAATCGAGTGCCGCCCATACAGCTGCCAAAACAATACCAAACACAGTGACCAGCACAGTGACACCAAATATCGCAGTCAGGCCTATTGCGTTCCTAATATTGCTCAGTATCCATACGAATGCACCGATAGCCAGTAACAGACCGCCGACAATGGCTAATGACTTCATGACATAGTCAGCTTCTGAGCCCATGTCCTGTAACGTATATGACATCGCTATAACAGCTAACGATAGCATCAGTAACGACTTTGTCATATCCTTGAATGCCACTGCAAAACGCTCAAATATCAGAGTGTTTATAATTCGTCTCTCATATTTCTTTACAACGCCTTTAAAGAATGACATTGAACCGCCTATAGCTTTTATTCCAAGACCAAACGCGCCAATACCAGATGCTATCTTGTAAAGAGATACCGTAGACAGAATGCTGATAAAGATTGCGTTCATGCTGTTGAGCGTAGATAATATCTCGGTTGTATCCATCTCTTCTTTCGTGAGGTTGTTAGAGGCATTGGACACTCCTCTCATGCCCGTTTCCGCCAACTCTGTGAAACGCTTAAAAGTCATTAAACCTGTATTGAGCATCGTTTTAAAGAATCCTTCTTGTTTTGCCTCTTCTTTAGAAACTTCAGCTGTATTAGCGGCTACCTGAGCAGTAGCTTGTTTACTCTTTTCGACCCACGCTGCAGACATCATTACAGAGGGGGCAGCTACACCACCAGCGGCCATTCCACCAACATTTCCTGGTCCAATTTCGTATTGTGCTATGTATTCGTTTATGTCATCGAATTTCTTGTTTTCTACTTTTTGTGCTTCATCAGTAGCAGTCTTAGCTTTTTCGTATGACTTATCGTTAGCGTCTTTTATTTTGTCGTATGCCTCTTCTTCATATGCCTGAGCAGTGTCAATATTGTCTGCGCTAAATTTCAGTATTTTCTTAGCGTATCCGACACCTTTGTCAAGTGCTGTCTTTTGAGTTCTGTCTATCTGGGATTTGGTGTTTTCATCCATACCAGCGTATAAGTCAACGTACATTTGTGCCATTGCGACAAACGGGTCGGCGCCATTTTTGACCTTTTCGTTATATGTATCTGCTAACTTATTATATGACTCTTCATCCAGTGTTTTAAGATATGCAAGTCCTGCAGCCATAGTCATTTCGGCTACAGCGGCGTTAGCAGTAATATCGTTAGCGTTCTTTTCAGTGTCATTAGCAAATTTAGCCGAATCTCTGTTCCATGTTCCATACATATTTCTATAAATATCGAACATTGTTCCTAGAGGATTCTCATTACCAGCTATCGCCAAGTCAGAGTTGGTGCCTTCTGGAGCGCCAATCATCTGGTTATATATATCGAGTGTGGTGTCAAAAGCTTTACCAGCTTGTTCAGCATAAGCTTGCATTTCGTCGGAATTTTCAGCAACATACTGGCTTATTTCTTTTCCGTTTTCCGATATTATTTTGACATTTTCGGCAACATCAAGAAAATCGCTCTTTGCTGCTGAATAGTTGTCGGTCATCTTTTCAAAAGGTGTTTTGTATCCTTCTGGGAGAACGTTTTCAAACAACTTATCCATCATGCTGAAATATGACGCACCAAACTTATTAAGTGCTTGAGCTACTTGTTTTACAGTTCCTCCGGCGTTCACCATAAATTTAATTACAGCTTTAAACACACCACCTATAAGAGTAAAGAAATCTTTTATAAGTGACATTAACACTGGGAACTTAGACAAGGCCGTTACAAAGCCACCTATTATAATCTCCACTGCCTGTATAAGAACTTTAACACCGGCTATTATTCCGTTTTCGGCAACGAAATTTATAAAGCTAAGAAGCGCCTTAAGAGGTGCTATTAAGAAATCGCTTCTCGCTATATGAGTAACTTTCTCGAATTCTTCAAATAAAAACTCGAGAACTACAACAACGTCACCAATTACTTTTTCGAACACACCAGCTTCTCTTATTATACCGCTCAGCTCATAGAAAAAGTCTCCAAGAGTTCCAAGTATTCTAAGAAGCAACGAGTCGTCATTTTCTAAGTGTCCTGTAAGAGTATTTATTGCATTTGTTAAAACCTTAACAAAATCTATACCCATTTTGATTATTGAGAAGATTCCTCTGAATATTCGTGCTACGTTCTTAGCGTCTTCTTCAGTGAATTCTAAAGTTTTAACAAAATTAAGAATTGCTCCTGTTATGTCACCTATTATACCGGTTGTGCCAGTATCGAAAACATAGCCGAAAGCAACACCTATAGCTCTCATCGTCAATGCTACATTCTTAGCAAGAATGTCAAATATGTTTAATATGTCTTGTATAGGTTTTATTATATGGTCAGCGTTAATTGATTCCGTAAAGAATGAAATTATACCTGCTAATGTCCCTAAAATGGATGAATCAAACAGAATATCTACGAAATGTATCGCCAATGCTAAAAGTTGAGAAAGGCCTTTATACGCGTACCATATGCCTTCCGTTACACCTCTTATAACGGCCGCTATTGCTATAAGTAAATTTTCGAGGTCTGTTTTATTGTCTTTGTTATAGAGTAATGAGTCCGCAGCGTCATTGGCTTTCCTGAACGAATGGCTCATGAAATCCGACATCGTTTTTACAGGATTAAGGGTTTTGTGAATGTCATCTGCTATTCTTCCAAAGACATCTTTGAGACGCTGTCCTGCGTATATTGCAAGCGCCGCAACTGACTGGAAAGTTATTTTAAGAACGTCGAGGACTTTATTAAGCTTCTGGCCTAGCTCCGACTGTTCTACAGTTTCTTTCGTAGTTTTCTTAACTGCTATTCCAAGCTGTTTTTCGGCTTTAGCAGCATCAAAGTCGTTCTCTATTAAAGCCTCAAGGTATTTCTGAACTCTTTCATAGCTGTCGCCGAGAGCTTTTACTCGGTCTTCTCCATATCCATATTTGCCGTTATAGGCTTCATATGCCATTTTCTTTTCGGCTTCTGTTATTCCCTCAATTCCATTTTGAACTTTTTCGAGGTCTTCTGTGGTTTCATCAGGAATTACGGACTTTAACCATGACCGGACTTCTTTGAGATTATGGAGCCATGAAACCATTACTGAATTCACTGGTTTTAGGTATTTGAGCATCCTTTTAAGGCCTCTCTGTATACCTTTCAGAAGAAGATTAGCTATATCTCCGACAACGTGCACTATTTGGCCGAGTCGTTCAGCAGTTGTCCTCATGCCGAATTTTGTACTAAAACCATCTACTGCACCAGTTAAGCCGTCTTTTATCATACTGATGGTTTCTCGTATGGTGTTAAGAGGTCCTATTGCCGCATCGTAAAAAGGCCCATAAAATATTTCACCTATCTTTGATAACGCTGCCTTTATGTTGGACGCTGCACCAGTGAACGTTTTATTAGCTTCTTTTGCATGTTCTCCAAAAGCTTCATCCATAGCCTCTGAGAAAATTTTAAAAGAAATTTGGCCTTTTGAAGCCATATCACGTACTTCTGCTTCTGTAACGCCGAGGTATTTAGCTATAGTAGATGCCGCATTTATACCTCTGAGAGACAACTGATTAAGCTGCATTGCCATGGCTTTACCCTGACCTGCAACAGCAGCGAATACATTACCGATTTCTTCATATGACGAGCTTGTCATCGCGGCAACACCAGAAACACCTCTAAGTGCTTTTTTCATCGAGTCTCCAACCTGTACACCAGATGCTACAAGCTGAGAAGCTATAGAAGCTGCGGCATCGAGACCGTATGCGGTTCCACTAACAGCATAATCAAGGTCTTCTTTTATATCGTCCCAAGCAACATTCATGCCTTCCATTTTGAATTTTGCCTGTGCTATATTCATTGCTCGACGTTTACCACCGCTTACTATCTGACCAGCAGTCACTTGGTAAAGCTGTTTACCCATCTTAAGGATTTCGTTTGAAATCTGGTCAAAGAAATTTCGTTTAAGAGAGCCTGCCAAGGTCGTGAACGCTCCGTTTATACTGTCAATCTGTGAAGTAAGCGGTTTAAATGATATGCCTGCAATGCCCTTTTGGAGGGAATCAAAGCCCTTTCCGGCATTGTCGAAATTGAGTGATTTCTTAAGTTTTTCAAGAGTTGTTAGAGTCTGCCCAGCGCCTTTCTCAAACTGTTTGTTATCGAATTGCATCTCGACGACTCGAGTATCAACTCCATCAATTCTGTCATTTGCCATCTTTGGTCACCTCCAAAAAGACATCGTGCTCTATCTTGTCAAGTATTGGTGCGAGCGCTGGTGTTATGAAGTCGTTTCCTTCAACGTACCTTCCAAACCCCGTAGCATGACCATACACAAGTAAAGCTACTACCATGTTTCCATTTTGAATATTTGTGTTCTTCCATACAAGCTTGATTCCTTTGCGGTCTTCTACTATTTCATACGTCCAGGAATCTCTTGTTAGGCCTGTTCGAACAGGAGTGGCTTCCATAAGGGCTTTTACCCCCATCTCACCGTACTCTTCAAGATGCTTAAGCTGAATCTTTTTATTACGGCGTAAAAAGGCCTCGGTTTTGTCAGTGTTGCCCTTGACTCTGACAGTGAGCATGAAAACCCCTCCTTTCTCCCAGGGCGTGTTTAAAAATAGTTAAAAGTTTTAATCCAACACGAAAAACACGATGTTTTTTACCGTTTTTAAATTCTTTTTTAAAAAATATTTATAAAAAGTAATAAAAATAGCCAAAAAACATCGTGTTTATCGTGTTGGAATTACGTACTCTCTGTTATCCTCGTGTCCCGAGGTGTTTTTTACGAGATGCATTAAGAGCTTTTCGCTGGCTTATGTTAGCGCTCTTTGGCATCTTTTTGTTGGGCTGTTGCTCTATACTAGCAATTTCAATAAGCATTATCAATCGCTGAATGTTCCAACGGTCCGCTGTAAATGGAATCTGAAGAGCGGTCATATAATAATATATGAGTTCCGAAGTGATTGCCTTATTGCATTTTTTGCCACCGGCTTTTCCCCTCTGCTCTGTAATCCACGTTGCAGTGTATTTGTCGTTGAGGTAGTCATTTATAGACGCAATATTTTTCCTAGTAAGTGCTTTGAACACCAATGGGTCAGCATCCTCATCTAAGCACATACATCTGACATAGTCAACTATCTGCTCAGGTGTCTTTTCTTTTTTGTCAAGAAACGGAATTTTCCATTTTGATTCCCATTTTGAAATTGCGTAAAGAGAATGCTCCAAATGCAGTTTTGTTTCCGGAATAGAATAGAATGTTGACGTATCTTCATCAAAAACTTTCTGTTCCGGAATTGTTATTGGGAGCATTATCTAATGGCTTTCGGAGGAGCAACAGAGCCCTGAGCAGCAGGAAGTGCATCAGGCTTTCCGCCGTTCATTTTAAGCTTGTCGAGTTCCCTCCTAGCGTCAGCCTGCATATCAACCGGCATGATGCCTATAATAAACTCATTGAACGCGTCAGGATTCTGGAGAAAGCCCATGAACATCTCACTGTAAGCCTCCGTAGCAGCGAACGCCTCTCTGAGAGATTCTGTCTTGATGAAACGTTCTTTGCCGTTTCTGTCCATAACCTTTTCTCCATAAGAGCGAAGTACGAGGTCTTTGATAAGAGCAATAATCTTGCCAGTGTCCTGAAGCGTTCTGAGCTTCTCAATCATCTGAGTGAGACCGCCACGTTTGCTGTACTCCATTTCTGTGATTTCTGCCTTCGTAAGGTGGAACCAAAAGTCCTCCTTCTGCTGATTGCCGTCGAAATCGGTGTAAGTAATTGTCTTCTGATACATAGTGAAAACTCCTTTCAAAAATATAAATTAGTCGCCAGTAGTTTCTGACGTTTCTTCTTCAGTTGTGTCTTCAACAGGCTCTTCAGGCGGTTCCTCACCCTGTTTGAGACAAGTGACAGCGTTGAGAAGGTAAGTTCTGCTGTAATCTGCGTACCCTTCTGCACTAGCCGTGAATGTAAGAGAGATTTTGTTCTTATGCTTCGGGTTTCTGATAAGGAACACAAGAATGCCGTCCTCGTCAAGCGTTACAGTCTTAACAGAATCTTCCTTCTTTATGGTTACTTTGATTGTAACGTTCTCGACATCGGGGACCTCTGCATGAACGACAATATAGTTGCCCTCCTGCTCCTCAGGGTCGCCGCTGAAACCAGTGTAGTCCTCAGCATAGAGGCTCGTAGCGACGATAAGGTCACCGTCAACTCTTGCTCCAGTCTGAAGCTCGTCAACGGTCTTTCCGAGCAGGTCGGTCTCTTCCGAAATATCAGTATCGAGTGTAAGACCTCTCAGTGTATCCTGAACTTCCACAGTTGCAGCGTAGTGCCTTACAGCATCTGCGATTGCATGGCCATTTGAATCACCGCCGAAACGTGCTGACATCTTTCTTACAATGTCCATGATGTTATGTGTGTTTGATACATCCACGTCCATTTTGATTGCAAGCTTCTTGAGCTCATTGTAAATCGTCATGTTAAACACTTCCCTTCAAAATTTTGCCAGCGTACTTTATTGTGTTCTCGCCGGCTATACCATTCTGGCTATAGTTGCCTGATGCAAGTAATTCGTTGGTAGCCTTCTTTGTGCCCTCGCCGAATTTGTCGTTGTTGTCAACGCCCTGAGTGATTATTCCAGCCTGTTTGAGCGCTATAAGAAGCTGCTTATATGCCAGAACTGCTATTCCGGAGTCCCCATACTTCAGGCCCGAGCTATCAAGGACTTTCTTTGTATCTTTCGATAAGCCGTTCTTACCAGCGTTCTTTATAAGTGTTGGGTAATCCTTCGTTGTACGGTTAAGGTCCACTCTGCTGTTAACACCTGTTATCGTGCCCGTGAAAGTGTACTGCCAGATGCCGTATGGGATTGACGGGGTATTTGAGATGTTGGCGCACCAAATGTCGTATTTGCTACGGAATGAAGCACTCATCTTACCTGACAGAAACGCTTCGTAACTGTAAAGGACACAGTAGTAACCGGCCGCTTCGCATACATCCATAAAAGCTTTTACAATAGCTTCGACGGCGCTGTTTGGCAGGTTGTACTGTGAACGTTCCTCTATGTCAAGTGCTATTGGCATATCGAACTTCTTGCCTTTTATGTTTGCAAGAAATCCTTCTGCTTCTCTTTTAGCACCAGCAACAGTCGTAGCATACATATAGTGGTATGTTCCGACAGAGAGGCCTGCTAACTTGGCGTTGTTGTAATTTATCTCAAATCGAGAGTCTTTCTGATTAGGATAACTAAGGAGGTCACCGAAGCCATCCCTAATCATAACGAAATTGTGACCTGCTCGTGCAACAGCTTTCATATCGACATAGCCATTATGCACTGACAGGTCTGGTCCAGAATATACAGCCATCTTTATCCCTCCTTTGACTCGAGCATTACCCTGTAAGATTTCTCTGCCTCTATCTCAGAGGCGTTAGCTCGCAAAATGTCAGAAATCTCATTTTCAGGGAGACAATAGATGTCTGACATTTCGGATATAGTAAGGCCATAAACCTTAGATTTTATAAGTTCTTTTACAATTTCAGAATTCATTTTGATTATTCGCCTCCGAATTTCAATTGGTCAATTTCGCGATTAGTAGCCATCTCAGTTAATGTAAGTATACGATTATAGAATCGACCGCTATATACACTACCCGGCAGTATTCTATCTTCAACTGAGCCACACCCAACATACAATTGCCCGCCTCTGCTAGTCATATCATTGGTATTGGTGTCTATACCAGTGTATGTATCAACAAGCTCACCATTGACATACAGATAAGCCACTGCATTAGGTATATCGACCACAATTGATGTAGTGAACAGCTCATTTACAGGCCATGCATTGTCATTGTTATTATGCCACCAGGTGCCGGTAATAGCCATATCATGCACACCGTAGTTCATTGCCGCTATAACCGTCGCTGAAGCTATGTCGCGTCCATATGGCGCAAACTCTAGTAAACGATAATATTGCTGGCTCACGGAAGTTATCTTTGCACACGCCTCAAAAGTATAGCCATTAGAAAAGTCGAGTCCTGCACCAATTCTTGTCTGGGTACCAGCAGGCCCTATATCGTGATTTGTGCACCAGAACAAATTGGAAGTCGCATATTTTGGGTCTTTACTGAGGAGAGTGTCACCCAAATAAAGTTTGGCATTTGCATCGCCGTACATTATACTCATTCAGACACCTCCGAATCATTGATTACTATGTAAAGTGTGTTTGCATCATGAGATAACATAGCGTCGTATTCGGCCTGTGTGCATTTAACGAGGCTTATATTACCTATTCTGTCCACAGCGGCGTCTATTTCATCCCCAGTGTGTGTGCTTATATAGTTTGCCATTGTTTACCTCCCTTTGTATTTTATATACATCTTTGATGGGCGTAATGTTGAGCCAGATAAAAGAAAGCCATTTTGATTTTTGTCGACTAACTCGTATCCGTCAGATGTTATAAGGTGTTTCTCTCCGTCATAGTCAATAACCGTAGTGCCCTTATTTGTCGGTATGCTCACGCCTGCCTGCTCCATGCTGGCCGTATCAGCGTAGTCACCAATCTTCATCAATGGCTCGTTTACTATGCCTGTTTCTGGTTCTGCGAGAACATACCAGATTGTGACGGGCGTTCCTGCGGCGTATTGGGTGGAAAGGTAGGCTTTGAAGTCGTTTGTTGTAGGATACAGAGTTTTATCAATCGAGAAAACACATATTGTCCGATAGACGTTAATAGTACCGATTTCATACATCGATGATTGTGTAAAATGCGACGATAACAGATTCCGTGTATTATATTCGATGTCCGAAATAGTGATGTAATATCGTGCTGATTGTCCGACATCACTATCTTTACGCCAATTTTCCTCCCCCGTCAGCACCAACTTCTTAATCCTTCTCGTTGTTTCCGCTTCTCCGAGATAGATGCTAGTAACGGTGGAGTTGCTGAGTATTGATAGCTTGTATCCGTATGGTTCGTAGGTGGCAGGAGCGGTTGAGCCTGCGAAGAGTGCGATGTTTCCAATTCCATAATCTATTGATAATCTCGCGTATCTTGCGTTGCTTGGGGATGTCACCGTTCGTGGATTTATACCGTCTCTAAGTATGTAAGTTCTTGAAATAAAAGATTTGTTTGTGTCAAACCACGCAACTCTAATTGTAGTAAAATTCGATACTGTAGCTTTATAACCTAAATACGTGTATTCCATATTCTCATATATGCCAATATAATCATATGTCCAGATTTCATTATCACCTTGAACAATATTACCACGGTCATCAATAAAACCTGCAACTTTGTCTGAATTTTGGTCAAACAAATTCTCCGTCCTCTCCCCACACCCAATCGGTATGATAGGATTCTCAGGCGTTGGTGTGCCTGACTGTTCGGTGTTGCCGTATATACGATAGTCAATAAGGGGCTCGCCATTTGCTCTTATTGTTATCGGCAAGAGGGCTTCTATCTCAAGAACCCTCCAAGCCTCAAACACATACTCGTCGGCTTCTGTTGACCACACTTTGAGTATCTCTTTCTGAATGGAGCCTCCAGCAAATATACGCTCAATGTCTTTATAGGTGGCAGATACTTTAGCTTTTATCATAAAGTACCTCCTTATTCGTCGTCAGCATATATAGCATAGAAAGGAGCTGTCTTAGTTTCCAGAGCTTCAAATTCTGACTCCGATAACACCTGAACGTCTGACGTGTTCATTTTTGTTCCTAATGCAGAGAAAACTCCACCGGAACTTACAGGGTTTGAGCTACCGGAGACTGGTGCTGGGTCCACAACTAATGTAAAGTCCGTGCTGCCTACTTTTTCCCATCCTGTTGAATCGCCAGTTGTGTTAATATATTCGTCAAATTTGTCGGTCCCTTCTGGTTCGGACTTAGGAACGAAATACATCACATTTGTCTGAATATTTGTTGTAGGAAGCTCTGTTACAACCTCGTAATGGGTTGCTCCTGAAGAGGCGTTTCTCACCTGTATAAGTAAGTCCTCTACTCTTGAATGTGGAGTGTCTTCTGTTACGCCTGCTCCAAGCCAATTAGCAAGGATTTTTTCAATATTTGACAAATAGGCCATAAAACCACCTCTTTCTTAAAATTTGTTACGTTTCTAATCTCCAACACGAAAAACACGATGTTTTTTACCGTTTTTAAATTCTTTTTTAAAAAAATATTTATAAAAAGTAATAAAAATAGCGAAAAAACAGCGTGTTTTTCGTGTTGGATAGTAAAAAACCAGGGAGAGCAATACAGTAACACACTCCCCCCGGCCTTGTTTTACTCAGTAATCAGCAAATCATTTTGAATTTTTATACGTTGTTTACGAAGCCTCGTAGCCCATAATCTCAAGCACTTCTTCAGGCAGAGGCAGTCTCGGGTTTGTGCCGCCTGTCTCGGTTGCCGTGTAGTATGTCTTCTCGCTGTCTGCTTCTGTGTCGGTGCTGAGAGTGTAAACATACGAGCCCTCAGTGCCACTTCTCTCATACCAGCCTTCGGCAACAGGGTTCTTATCAGTAGTGCTGGAAACCTCTGAGTAGCTGATTGTACCAGTAGTACCGAAGAGAATGTTTTCAAGCGTTCTCAGCTTAGTAGCATCTGCCGTTCTGCTATCGATAGTGATGCAAGATATAGGCTTGAATCCTTCAACAGGAATAGGAGTAGTCTCGCAATCCCAGCTGAACTCAATTGCTTCAGGTGAATCGTTGATTGTCGCATAGTCTCTCTCAGAAGGAGATGCAGTAGCGTCGTAAATGAGGTGCAGCTTGTAAGCGTGGTCGTTGAAGTCAATGTCATTACCAACGGTTGTCTTACCAACAAGACCGAACGCCCTTCTTGACTGCTGACCGAGCTTAACGCCAGCTACAGGCGAAGCAGTGCCATCACAAAGCTCAAATTCGTCAGGATACGTGTAAGCTCCAATAGAGAAGCCGTAAGTCTCAACCGAACGAATTGAGAGATACTTCATGTCATCTGCCCACAGGTCGTTAGCTTCCGCACCATCAGGTGACTCGGTGAAGCTAGTGATACCGTTCCACGGCACACCGTTAGGATATGTACCGTTAGAAGCTTTGAGATACAGGGCGAAATTTTTCGTACCGGTTTCATAAAATCTTTCACCGGTCTTGTCCCATGCCATCTTCATAGGGTTATTCCTCCTTAATAATAAATATCGAATACGTCATGGTATAGCGAATCGTTTGTCATCCGCGATTGATGACGTATGTATTCGAAATCGTCTAGCACACGGATAGATACATCGCTATCAGGTTCTTTGGTAATCCAAGTTGCCTGATAATGAGGCCTAACCATGTACTTACGATTATCGGCGTTTCTCGTGTCGTATCCTACTCGTTTATACACCCAGCAAGGATACTTAATTCGAGTGTTTGTTGGCGGTTGGAAGTATACATTGTCAGTGTATTTGTGGAAAATATCAGATATGTCGGTTCTGGAATTCATTTAGTCACCCCACCTCTTCCTTATAAACGCCACCAAAGTTGAGAACAATCCTCGGCCGGTTAGATGCATCAGCCGAGGTTACTTCCCATTTTGAATTTTGCCACGTCACATAACGTGCGTCTTGAAAGTGCTCGTATGCAAAAGCGTCGGCTACGATTGAAACCTGCATATTACACTGCACATTCTTGTTTATGCCGTCTCCATTCTGTGTATGGCTGATTTTACGGTCAATTTCGCCGTAATAACTGCGCTCAACAATCTTCTCTTCGAACACATCAATCGCAGTCTCAACTGTTACAAGGTAGCCGACTTTTCCATACCAGCGCCGCATTATGCAGAAGCCTTATTGAGTTCAAGTACGATTGCAGAGAAGGGCTTGATAAGAGCACCAGACATTCTGGTCTCAATCAGGTATTTCTGCTGGTTGTAGTCGATATCGAAGTCCTCGAACATCTCGACAGCGCCGCCCTTGTCAGCGCCAACGTTGTAGTCCTTGAGGTTTACGATGATACCGAGCAGAGGCATTCTCTTGGTCTGGTTCTCAGAAATCCTAACGTCCCTGGACAGTCCTTCCATAACAGGAACAGTAACGATAGCAGATACACGGAGAGCGTTCTTCAGCGTCTCCATTGTGTACATCAGCTCGCCGATACCATTCTCAAGCAGAAGCATATCCGAAAGAGCGTCTTCTGTAGTGTAGAATGTGGGGTTACCAGAGCCCTTGTAGTCTTTTCTCGACTTGATAGCAGCTCTGATTGTAGCCTTTGCGATTGTATCTTCATCAGCATCAGCAGCAACCTCAACCTGCTTGTGGATTGCGTAGAAGTCGTCATCAGTGTAGATAGGACGAACGTGAGCCTCCTGAATCTTATCTTCAGAAGATGTGGGTCTGCCGTCACCAACGAGAATAGCACGAGCGATTTCCTCGTCGAGCATCATTCTCATCTCCGCTTTCACCCAAGCGATTATGTCGAAGTCAGTGATGTCGTTAATATCATCGCGGTCAAACTTCTGCTTCTTGTAGATGGTATGAGGGTCAGTGGTTCTCTTCAGCAGAGTGAACACTTCCTCCTTCTTTCTGTTACCCTTCATATAACCCTTAGCACGTGCGTCATCCTCACGAATATCAGCAAACATGCTCTTGATTCTCGAGAACGGGGTCTTATGAACGCTATTCAGTACGCCCTTGACCCACTCCATATCTCTCGAAACCCAATCGGGCGGGGTGTTGAGAGATTTATACTCGGGGAACAGCCAGTCAATCTGGTCGATGCCGTATTCTGCAGCATGCGACAGGAAAGACTCCTTCAGGCTGCCGTATCTCTTTGCGTCCTCAATAATTGTAGTCATGGCGTCATGCTCAAGCTCACAGCCAGGTTCCATGTGGATTGCGCTGTGCTGGAGTACATAAGTGTCTGCCTCGCCGTAACCGGACTGTGCTTCAAATGCGTTGTACATAGAATCATCTCCTTCATAAATTCCGCCATGCTCTACTTCGTCAGCGTCACCGCCGTTTTTGTTAGCTGCAATGGCAATCATAGCGTACATAGCCGCTTTCTGGTCTTCGTTCATAGTGTCGATAACTTCCGCGATTGTAGGACCGTCGTCTTCAGCCGAATGTTCAAGGTCGTCGTATTCGTCTTCCTCGTCGTCATAGTCTTCGAAATCGTCGTAGTCCTCTTCATCGAGTTCGTCATCGTACTCTTCGAAATCGTCGTGCATCTCGTCTTCCTCCTCTGCATAGTGTATAAGATGAGCGTCGCCGTTATCGTTATAAATAATACACTCATTATAGGGTTCGTCGCTGTGCGCCAGTATAGGGAAGTCGATTCTAGCTCCCTTATTAGCTCCAGCCAATACAAGAGACACTTCACGAATAGTACCGTGCAGGACGTTTCCAGCTCGTTCTTTAAGCCGGTTAGCGTAAATAGACAGTGACGAAATATCACCGTGCTGGACAGCCTCTTTAGCTCTCTGTGCAAGCGGAGAGTTGTTGAATGAACAGTATGCATATACGCCATCCGCACGATTCTCAAGAACAGCAT
>JAEIGA010005851.1_pt1 | contig 18721 bp, 19 predicted proteins | sample 9270691 | NCBI WGS metagenome assembly JAEIGA01 (sample SAMN17057246, study PRJNA624740) | gut metagenome | biome: biome; isolation source: fecal sample | host: Bos grunniens | place: China: Xizang | collected 2019 | reverse complement strand
CGACAAATTTTTCTTTTAGTATTCGGAGCAATTCTCATGGCGTCTCTGGTGGGCGGAGTGTTATTTTTATGGCAAAGCGAAACCCAAGAGATGGAAAATCAAGAAATGATGGGGTCGCTTTTGGCTGATGAATACCTTTTGTCGGTATCAGAAAGTAATATAAATTCATCTACTGAAATTGAAGATTCACCAATGGAAGGGATGGACGACTTCGAATATGAAGATAATGAAATATTTGGCTCATACAGCGAAGCAAATGCTGTCGGCACATTGGATTGTGTCTTGGAAATACCCGCTATTGAATTGCGCCAAAGTGTTTTCACAGGAACTCCAAGTCAAATCCGACGCAATCTATCTCGTTGGTTGGCTGTTACAGGTCGTTCGGACTATATTTTAGGTAGTACACACTACTGTGTTTATATGCACAATCCAACAAACAAATCTATTCGAATCAGTTATGCTCAAGAAACTTTGGTTCCAGGAGATTATATAGTAGTCACAAAAGATAATACTGTCTTTTTTTACGAAATGACTAGAATGTTTCCAGAATGGAGACAAACATGTACAAAGTCATATACAGACAACATGGCATTAAGCAGCAATTTGTTATACATTTTTACATGTGCTCGCGGAGAATGGCAAGGACGCAATTTGGTTATAGAAGGCCAATTATACAATACCTATACACTTGCAGATTGGCAGACAAACAAAAACCAATATATAGCAGAATACCAAGGACAATATAAAGAAAAAGACTTATCTGACATGTTATTATCTATGGATGTAACAAATCAGAATGGCCAAATTCAAGTAGCAGTAAAACGTCCTGATAATACCCATGCTTTACATTGTTCTATAGGCATTTTTGACAATGATGGGTATGTCAAAGAAGAATATTCTTATACAGGGAGCCCTGTTCTGTTGGATTTACCAGAGGGTGAGTATATAATAGGTATTAGCACAAACAATACTGAGTATGGAACACCAACCCCATACAAAATTAATTACTCAAAGAAAACGACAACAATAGACACAATAGACCAAATAGAAGAAGATTTGGAATCAACAGGTCAGTCTATGATGGTTATAGCTTGTTGTTTTTTAGGATTGTTCAGCGTAATGTATATTGTATTATTATTAAAAACTGTAAAAAACATCAAACAAATGAAAAAAATACAACATTAACAGCGGGACTTACCTCGCTGTTTTTCTTTTTACTTTTTTGCGTTTTTGTTATAAATTATTTGTACAACCGTGTATTTATACACAAAAAATTATTTTTATTAAAAATGGAGTATATTCTTGTACTCAAGTCCCTGATTTTTCAGGTACGGAAAGAACTAATGTTATGAAGAAGAATAATCATCAGGCCCTGAGAGCTACTCTGCTGCTGGTCGTCATGCTGGTTGGCGCAGTTGCCGCGCTGTATCGCGTCCCCGTTGCCTCCGCTGCTCCTGCTATGGAAGTTGTCCCTGGAGACCCCATCCCCGAGACTATCCCTGAGGAAACCGTTCCCGAGACTACCGAGCCCGAGACTACCCCCGAAGAGACGGAGCCTTACCGCCCTGTGCCTCAGCACGAGCACAACGTCGTCGTTGACTCTGTTGATGCAACTTGCACTCAGGATGGCTATGTTCATGAGTATTGCACCACCTGTGGTGTTTCTCTGAGCTACACCCCCATTGCTGCTCTGGGTCATGATTATCACGAGACCGCTCGTGTTGAACCCCAGATTGGCGTTGATGGTTACATCGAGTACACCTGCGTGCGTAACGATGATAGCTACCGCACTCCCCTGGAAGCTCTGCCCGAGCCCGAAGAAACCGAAGAAGAAGAGGAACCCGTTCACACCCACGTAAAGGTCGTTACCCATGTCGCTGCCACCTGCACCACCGACGGTTATAAGCATGTCGAGTGCTACGAATGTGGCGAAGTACTGGAGCACACTGTTGTTCCCGCACACGGTCATTCTTGGAATGGCTGGCATGTCGTTCGCGCTGCCACCTACGAAACCGAAGGTCTGGAACAGCATGAGTGCACTAAGTGCGGCGTCGTGGAGACCCGTCCTATTGCTAAGCTGACCCGTCCTGTTGAAGAGGAAAAGCCCTCTGAACCCGCTCCCGAAGAAGAACCCGCTCCCGAGGAAACCGAGGCTCCCGCCGAGACCGAGCCCGTTCCCGAAGAGACTGAGGCTCCCAGCGAGCCCGAGACTCCTACCGAGCCTGAACAGCCCGAGGAAGGCAAAGATGCTTGTGAGGATTTCATTTTTTAATTAATCAACCAGGCCACACGCAGAGAATGCGTGTGGTCTTTTTCATTTCCCTATCTTCTACATTAACTACGGACGAGGCGAGAGCCTTAGATTACACGGAAGGAGATTTTATATGTCTCAAAAAAACAATTCAGCACTGTTAAAGCGCGCTCAAAAATACATTGATGATGCTGAAGTGCTATTATCTAATGAAAACACACCATTCAATACGATGTGGCGCTATTTTAAATCTATGCAATCTATGTGGTTAAGACTAATAGACGAATCTGTTGAAAATTCTAGCAGTCGACTAGAAGATATGTGTGTGGATTTAGAATTAACAATTGAAAAAGTCCAAAAATGGATTAATGAACACGCGCCAACTCCTGAACAGCCACAAGGTCCAACAGAAACAAAAGAGGAAGAGTAATCACTCAGAAAGGGTGCTATTATGCCCATTGTTCATGATAATCGCAATATGCGTCCTGACTTAGTAGAGCCACCAGTTGCAAATGTTGACGATATTTTTGCTGCGGCAGATGCCCAAATGGAACAACAGCGTCGAAAACAAATGTTTACTCCTAGTCGCAAAAAAATACAGTGGAAAAAACGTATTAAAAGAACTGTAATTGCAACAGGATTACTCTCTGTATTAATAATTATTATAAGTGGTATTTTAGCAGCCAACTATTCTTATAATCTTATGGTTGAAGAACTACAAACTCAAGTCTTGGCCGAAGTTACAAATATAAAATCCACGTTAGCAGCCAAAGAAGAATCTGAATTAACAGAAGAAGACTTATTAATGCTTGCTATTTTCGATATTATATCTGAAGAAGATATTGTACGCATGGTGGATTCTGCCACTTCTCTCGAAGAGATTATCTATTTGATAAGAACTCAAAATTTGGATATAAATCGCTATTTAACGTTAGAGCAACAGAAAGAACTAGAAGAACTCTTTACGCAATATGCGAAAGATTTAGAAGTTCGTGCACAAGAACTTGAACAACAGTCATTGGAAACGACTGAAACAATTAGTACAGGGGAAACGCTATCTCCAAATATCGAAAACAACAACCTCGAAGTCGATAAAACAGATGAAACGGACGCCTCTGAAATCATTAACTAATTATCCCCATGATAGCCTATTTAGGTCTGTCATGGGGTCTTTTGTTCATCTATATTGCTAAGTGAGGGATACCCTCAAAAATAAGCTGCGAAGCGCAGCAACTATAAAAATGAATGGAGTTTTCAATATGTCAAACGAAATTGTAAAAAATGAAGTGTTTATCCGCGGAATGTTAGTTGGTAAGTATCCCAGCGAAGATAAGACCACTGCTGTTATTTGCGCACGTGCTGCCAATAAAGAACACCCTAATTATCAGTATGTTACATTCTTTGGAGAGGAGAAGTCAAAAGTTGATGCGCTGAACATCTGTGAAATGGTTTGCGTAACTGCCAACGCATGGATTTATCGTGACAAAGACACCAAATTGGTCAACGCAGACAACATGAGACTGCGCGGCAAGACCATTGAGACTAATGTCGAATTCAAGAAGAGAGTCTTGACTGTTACGGGAGTAGAAATCGCAGGCCTGCAATTTAAAGATTGCGTACGTTTCTCTTTTAGTGGTACAGTAGTCTCTATTAAAGAGACCAAGAACCACAAGGTTTCTATTCTGTTGGGCGTATCTGAGCAAGGACGTGAAGGATTTAATATTATTCCTCTGATGTATACAGGTCGTGGAGAGGAAGATGTTAAGGCCGCTTTGGCCAAATACCGCAAGGGCCATACTATCAGCGTCAAGGGTTTTGTGTCCCAAAAGAACAGCACCATTGAAAAGGATGGTAAGGAACTAAGAGAACACAAGAACACTTATTACATAACATCATTCCTGACTAGTGAGATGGAATGTGACTTAGACGAGGCTGTCGAGTAATAGCCCATATGGAGGGTGATACACATGAGTAAAAATAACAAAAAGCTTATTAGTAGAATTCTTGTTTTTACAATGCTGCTCGGTATAGGCAGTATGCTTGCAGCATGCGGCGCTAGCAGTGCTCCTGTATCAGATAGTAAATATGCTGGGGCAGGCGTTGCCATGGATTCTGCAGCACTAAACGGATTCTTCGATTTTGATATGGCAGAATCTGAATCTATAGCCATGTCCCCTAGTCGTGCACCAGAAGAGCCCAAAGCTCCGCAAGACACTGGCACTAACACCAATGCCGAAAACACTGAAAGTTATCTAGACTCTCAGAAGCTCATTTACACTTGCAATATTAATATTGAGTCTTTAGAATTCACAGCAACTCAGGCAAAAATTCAAGAGTTGATTGCTCAGTATGGTGGATTTGTTGAGTCTAATAGATTATATGACAATGCATATGGTTGGTATTATTCCTCCTATGAAAAGACTTCTGGCACTTTAACACAAGAATTAACAGTTAGGATTCCTTCTGAACATTACGACGCTTTTGTTAATGGTGTCTCAGCTGTTGGTAAAGTGCAAAATAAAACAGAAAGCGTTCAGAATATTACGACTCAATATAATGACACAGAGACCACTGTTAAGTCTTTACGAGCCCAAGAAAAACGCTTATTGGAAATGATGGAAGCTTGCAATTCTATCGACGATATGATTACTGTGGAGCGTAGACTATCGGAAGTCCAAATGCAGTTGGAGAGATATCAAACACAGTTAAATGCATATGATGCCGACATAAAATTTTCTACTATCAATATTGTTTTAAAAGAAGTCCAAGAGTATACACCTGTAATTGAAGAACAAAACTTCTTCCAAAGATTATGGGACCATTTGGAGACGACAGTAGAAGACTTTGCAGATTTCTCAGAAGGCTTCTTCTTTGTTATTATTTATTTAGCCCCATATGCAATTATTATTGCTATTGTGGTTGTGTTAATAATCAATTCTATAAAAAAGAAAAAAGCTAAGAAAAATGCCCCCGTAAATAATCCATCTCCTGTTATTGAGCAGCAAGAACCAGAAAATGATGGCTCAAAAGATATTTCGGTACAAACCGAAGTAGGCTCAAAAAAGAAAGATAAAAACTAAAACATTGGTTTAGGCGCCTGAAAAATGTTCGGGCGCCTAATTTTTTACCCTCCAGTTTTGTGCATATTGCACTAAAATAATGGCAAAGGCATCTATGGGGATAGTATGTGAATTTATAATCAGAATGATTGAAAAAGATAAAAACAAATGATATAATCCACTTTTGTAATAGTGCTAGTATCAATTTTTAGTTGTTTGTTCTAATTTATAATCATATTAAGAGGAGTGTGAACACTCCTCATGAAAGGTGGATATACTCATATGACAAAAATCGAAAAGTGGCTTATTAATAGTGGTTACGATATCAAGGCGCTGAACAACGACACGCGCGAATATAAGGTAACCAACCTTGACCAGGCTGCTAAAATCATTCAAGAAGCAATCGCACAGGGCAGAACTATTTACGTTCTGGCGGACTATGACTGTGATGGCATCATGTCTGGCTGCATCCTGTACACCATGCTGACCGAACTCGGAGCAGATTTCTATCTTCGTTTCCCGAAGAAGATTAGCGAAGGCTATGGTCTGAGCGAAAAAATCGTTCCCGAAATCCCCGACGGCGCCCTGCTTATTACTATTGATAATGGTATCGCTGCCTGCGAGATTATTGAAGACATCAAAACTCGCAACATCGACACCGTTATCCTGGACCACCATATTATTCGCGGTGATGGTCTTGTCCCTAACGCTCAGTGCGTTGTGGACCCCCACATTTATCGTGAAGAAGGTGAATTCGAAGATTACTGCGGCGCAGGCATCGGCTATAAGCTGGCAAAGTTAATGAATCTGAAGAAGGAAACTCTGCAGGTTTGCAACATCTTTGCCGCCATTGCCACCGTTCAGGATATTGTCCCTATGAAGGACGACAACCGAAACATTGTGAAAGAAGGTCTGCGCCTTCTGAACGCTCGCACGGTTGCTCACCGCCCTGAATTAACAGGCATTTACTCCCTGATGGATAAGATGTATCTGCGAACCAGCGAAAAGCTGGAATCCGCATTCCAGGAAGGTGATATTTCGTATTACCTGGGTCCCTGCATCAATGCCATGGGTCGTATTCACGACGCAGGTGCTCAGATGGTTTTCGAACGTCTGATGCACTATGATAAGAATGGTATGGATGGAGTACTGGAAGTCATCGAGTGCAATAAGGAACGCAAAGAGCTGACCAAGAAACAGCAGGACATTCTGAATGCTGAGGCTGAAAAGCTGATTAATTCCAGAACCACCTGTCTGGTTGTTTATGCTCCCAATCTGCATGAAGGTGTAATTGGCATTAACGCAGCAAAAATTACCGAACTGTTCCATATGCCCGCCATTGTGTTGACTGATTCCGAGGATGGCAAGCTGAAAGGCTCTGCCCGCTCCCTGCCCGATGTCAACATGAAAGAGCTGTTGGATAGCGCAGCAGAATATATCTTTGCATATGGCGGCCATGCTGGTGCAGCAGGTCTGACCGTAGAAAAGGATAAGCTGAAGGACCTGCGCAAGGCCCTGAATAAGAACTGTCCCAAGAGCAAAACCTCTCAGTCTACTTGGGTGTACGACATGGAAATCTCGGAAGATGAAATCCCTGAGGTTTTCTCTCAGGTCCGTAAGTATGCTCCTTACGGCGAAGATTTTCATGCTCCCGTTTTCAAGGTTACTGGCTACAAGCTGGTTTCTAAGAGAGACAGAAATGGAAACTACGCAACTCATCGAATGCTTCCTTCTGATGGTATTGCCTTTAATGGCGGTGCTGTTAATGGCGTTTCCTTTACCGTAAAGGATAAGTTTAAGAAGGTTGGCTCTCCCGCCAACATGAATGTGATAGCTACTCTGGGTTGGTCCAGCTATGACAAGGCAGTGCAGATGTCTATTTCGGACCTGCAGCCGCTTGCCACTGCAACCGCTGAGCCTGATGATGGTTATCTGATTTAATGCAAGCGGGGAGACACAAAGTCTCCCCGCTTTTCTTTTTTCCACCCCTTGACAAAAATACCAAATCATGGTATAGTCTAAAAAATATAATGAAAGGTGAATATTATGTCTAATACTTGTTTGTTGACTGATATGGATATCATGTTAAATGATATGATTTTTATGGAAGTGCAAAATGCAGGTCCATACGATACAGATGTGGATATTTATAATAGACTTGTGCAATATTATGAAGTGGAAAACTTAGAACATTGCGCAAAAATTTTCAATTTAATACATAAAAACCAAGCGCTAAAACAACGCTTGTTGGCGTAAAGCCATATATATTGCCTTATATATTATTGTGTATAAGGTACGAAAAATATGCCAACGGAGGTGCCAGCATGGCAAAAGAAACATATGATATATCATATGAAGAGAGAGCGGCCGTTATGGACCGTTACAAGAATGGGACCCAAGCAGAAAAAGATGAGGCAATAGCAACCCTATTAGGGTGGCTGGATAATTATGTGTATCACATGATACATAAAAATTTTGCAGGATATAAAGGTATTATTGAGGATTTAGCTCAAAGTGGAAGATTAGCAATCATTGAGCATGCAGCAGATTATGACCCTCAATATAAAATGACAACATTTTTCAATTTCCATATTCAAAATGCCTTGCAGGATGTTGTCAACAGAGAAAACGGTGAGTCGCATTATTACGCAGAAAGTAAAAACATTATTGTGAAGACTCTAAGAAAATTAGGCATGAGTCCAGACAATATTGACGAACAAACTTTAGCGATACACCTTAACATGACACAAGGCAGACTACATTCCATATTAGAGAAAACTCTTAACAAAAAACAAGTAGAATTAATAGAAGAAGACGGCGATACAGTCTCTGACGTTTATGATAATCCAGAAGCCATGTATATGGAACAAGAACGAAAGGCCGCCTTCCGTTATTGTATAAATCAACTGGATGAACTTGAGCAAATTGTTCTTTGTATGCATTTTGGCTTTTATTGTCCCGAGTGGAATGAAGCCGAAACACAATTTAAATTAACCGACATCCAAAAGGCTCTCAATGATAAGGGTTACGATTGTAATGCAATCAATGTATACCGAGCCGCAAGAAGGCATATCGCTGATATTATGTATAATGAAGGCGTAATTTCTAAACGCAATAAATATCAATCAGCCAAAGAAGAAATTGGCTTAAAGTTTAAGGATACCGAATCCGCAAATGAAATGTTCGATGCCTTGAACGCAATGGAGGATGAATTAGTGTGAATAATATATTACAAGAAATCATTGTATTGATTTTCGCACTAGTCTTTGCTGCGTTTGCAATTTCCCGTTTAATTAAAACAAAACGAAAGCATGATGCCATCGATAGTGTGGCAGATGCGCGTGTCATAAAAGTTTTGAGTCTAGGACGCGGTTTTGATGGTAAACCTCAGTTTGCTATTACATACCAAGTACTTATAGATGACCCCTTTGAAATCTTAGTGACCCCCACAAATACACCCATCGATATGGGAACAATTGTTGCTATATACTATGATTCTATGGACCATAATAATTATTATTTACCTGTCAAGTGGAAAGTGGACGACAGAATGAAAAAAGCATGGACTTTAGTTGTTATTGCTCTTTTGGTTGTGGTGGGTAGCGTAACAACCCTATTTACGTGAGGTAGAGATTATGAAAAAACACAAAAATTCGAATAAAGGTTTTACCTTAGTCGAACTTATAGTAACAGTCGCTCTTATGAGCATCTTATCCGTCTTGGTTATTAGTTCTTATACCAAAGTAATGAGAGAACAAAGACATGACGCCGACCAAGCAACATTAAATGACCTTCATTACCAATTAAACATTCTTTTCACCGATGTCGAGATTTGGAATGAAATAGTTGATGAGTTGGAACCTAACAAAACCAACAAAAACGACACTCTACAACTTACCTTCGTTTGCACGCCAACAGGCAAGAAAGGAACTTTTAAGCTGGCAAATACCAAAATTGGCAATTCTGCGTCAGGTCCTGCTTTGTCGGGAGAAATGCCTTTACTATACCAAGGATTGATTGACACGTTTGGCGACTCAATTACAATGGAATCAAGTGACCATCAACAAGGTACTTATGTTGTCACTTGTAAATTCAATAGCGAGCAATTAAGTTCTGTCCGTGAATTTACTATCACCAATGACAACACCCGAATTACAGGCCAAGAAGATTGGAGAAAGGCTGGTTCTTAATGCGTAAAATAATTACACTAATTATTTGTTTTGTGTGCATATTTTCTTTATGTGCGTGTACAAATACAAAGACCGAAGATGAAGAAACTTTAGGAGAAGTTTATAGTGTAGGTTTGTTAGATGACGGCCGATATGTCGACTTCGACGCATTGGTGCCTGAGTATAATTATAATATCACAGTGTCAGAAGACGAGTTAATCGATTCTATCACCTCACGGTTAGCCACAGAAATTGGAGCGAATACGACTTTCGATGATTATCTAGAGTTGTATGCTAACGATTTTCTTTCGGCCATGGAGCTAGACTTGAAGGATGTTGTTGAAATGACTGACGCTGTTATAGTTTCTTTGTCTTTTACAGATAAAAATGGCGAAGCTATGACTGAGTACACGCAGCAGAGTCAAACTTATGTCGTTAAAGAAGACGCTGACGCTATTATTTCCAGCTTTTTAACGCATAAGGTTGGTGACCAATATACAGTTGAATATACATTCCCTGAAGATGATGAGTATCATCCTGGAGAAACGGTAGATGTTAATGTAACGATTGAATGCATTTATTATTCCGATGCATTACATAGTGGAGTAGTTGAAACTCACTTAGAAGAGCTAAACGAGGTTTTATCCAATGTAAAAGATGCCGAAACATTAAAAATTGCTCTACGCCCTTATGTGTTAGGCTATCATTTACAAGATTATATTGAAGAAAAAATCATGGGGGCGGATATCGTCGTCCCTTCTGTGTGGATAGAATACGAAGAGGCCCGCTTAGGATATCGCTTAACCGCCCTAAGCATGACACGTGAACAATATCTACAAGAAATGAATTTCACAGAAGAGGATATCGCAATTTCATGTGAATGCATTGCGCGAGAAAATATGATAGCTATGCTGTTGTACCCTCAATATTTTGACCCTCTGACGGAAGAAGATTTGAGTTCGGCATATGGCGCGGAAAACATAGATTATTACATAGGAATGCAGGGTCAACCCTATCTAAAACTAAGATTGATGCGTTCAATGGTTTATGCAGAGCTGGCTAAGAATACTCCTGTGCTGGACGCCAATGGCAATCCTTTAGATTTGTCTATATATTTTGGAGAAGAGGAATCTGCTGAAGAAGTTATTTTACCATCCGATGAAACTCCCACAGAAACAACCCCTACAAATTAACACTTATGCTGATGGAGTTTTTCTTCATCAGCTTTTCTTTTGCCCTCTGAATGGCTAGCCTTTGGCATATAATATTTAGTGAAAAAGTATATTTTTCAAACAATGATTTTAAACAAAGGAGAGATACTTTGTGAATAATACATGGGAATTAAACAAATTAAAGCCTATCGTGAAAAAGATTAACGCACTGAGAAATAAAATGCAAGCAATGTCCGATGATGAACTGCGCGCAAAACATCAGGAATTAAAGACTCGCAGCGAAAAAGAAAAACTGGACAATCTGTTGGTTGAAGCATTTGCGTTAGTTCGAGAAGCTACTCGCAGAACACTGGGTAAAGAGCATTATGATGTTCAGCTTATGGCAGGCATCACTTTACACAAGGGACGTATTGCAGAGGCAAAAACAGGCGAAGGTAAGACTATTACTATTTATCTACCCGCTTATCTTAATGCTTTGACAGGTAAAGGTGTCCATGTTGTTACTGTTAATGACTACTTGGCAGATAGAGACGCAACAGACGCAAAACAAGTTTTTGAGTTCTTGGGCATGACGGTTGGTTGTGTTTTAAACAGACATTCGCCTGACGAACATAGAGCCGCCTATGCTTGTGATATTACTTATGTCACAAACAGTGAACTGGGATTTGACTATTTGAAAGACCATCTAATTCAGAATAAGAGCGACGCTGTTCTGCGTGGTTTCCATTATGCAATTATTGATGAAATTGACTCAATCCTTATTGATGAAGCAAAAACGCCTTTGATTATTTCAGGCCGCGGAGCCGACATGTCTGAAATGCTACAAGATGTAGACGATGCGGTCAGAATGCTGCACGAGGGTGTTTTGACAGAAGCTTCCAAGATGGATAAGATGATGGGCGAAGCCGACGTGGAAACGGGCGACTTCGTTAAGAATGAGAAGAATCGTCAGATTTATCTGACAGAAAATGGCATTGCTCGTATTGAAGAAATTCTGAAGCTTGAAAATTACGGCGACCCCAGCAATTTAATGTATCAAAGAGCGGTTAATAACGCTCTGAGAGCTAATTATATGATGAAGCGAGACAAGGATTATATTGTTCGTGACGACCGCGTGGATATTGTTGATGAATTCACAGGACGTGTGTTGCCTGGTAGACGTTTTTCTGATGGCTTACATCAGGCCTTGGAAGTTAAAGAAGGCGTTACCGTCCAGACTGAAAATGTTACGGTTGCCACTGTCACTTATCAAAGTTTCTTTAATAAGTTCCCCAAAAAGTGTGGCTTAACAGGTACCGCTATGACATCAGCGAAGGAATTTGCTGACATTTACAAGTTGCCTGTTGTCGCTATCCCTACTAATAAGCCTGTCATTCGTGATGATATGAGTGATTTGGTGTTTGCCACTCAGGCAGACAAATGGGCAGCAGTTCTCGCAGAAGTTAAAAAGGTGCACGCAACCAATCAACCTATTCTGATTGGCACTGCAAGTATTGAGGATTCTGAAATTGTCTCCACTTTGCTGAGACAAAACGGAATTGAACACAATACTCTTAATGCCAAAAACGAACCTCTGGAAGCGGAGATTATCGCAAAGGCAGGTCAATTTGGAGCAGTAACTGTGGCTACCAACATGGCAGGACGTGGTACTGATATCATTTTGGACGAGGCTTCTCGACAGGCGGGTGGTTTAAGAGTTGTTGGTACCGAAAGACACGATTCTCGTCGCATTGATAATCAGCTAAAAGGTCGCTCTGGTCGTCAGGGAGACCCAGGTTCTTCTCAATTCTTCATTTCCTTGGAAGATAAGGTGATGAGAGTTTTCGGTGAACAATCCGCTATTCAAATGTTAAAGAGCATGGCTGAGCCTGGTGCACCTTTTGATTATAAGCCTTTGGCTAAAATTGTTACCAAAGCACAAGAGGCTGTGGAGAACGAGAATCGATTGGTTCGCGAAAACATGTTAAAATATGATGAGGCCAACAACGAACATCGTGAAGAGTTATATAACCAGAGAGAAGATATTATTCATAGTACAGGCGAAGAATTGCGAGCTTTGCTTCTGGATTTCTTCCACGAAATTTCAGATGAAATTGTTGATAAATACGTGCCCGCCCCTGACACTCCCTCTACGGAGTGGAATGTGCCAGCCATGACAGCCGAGTACTTCAGAAGAGTTGCTCCTGTTCAAATTAACATGGATGTCAGCAACATGAAGAAAGAAAACCTGCGTGAGTCTTTCCACAAGCTCAACGAGTGGTTAATCGGCGCAAAGGAAAAGGAAATTAACGACCCTATCATTTTCGAGCAGGTACAACGTTCTGTTATGCTGCGTATGATTGATAGGCACTGGACAACATTCCTAACATCCATGGAATATATTAAACAGCATATTAACAGCGAAGCATATGCGCAAAGAGACCCCGCAGTTGAATATAAAAAGAAGGGCGTGGTTATGTTTAACCAGATGGTGCAAAACGCGAAGAGAGATATTGTCTTCCAGTTTATGCGCTGTAAGGTCAACGTAGGACCTCCTATTCCACCCCCTCCCACAAAGAATGCATAAAATAATAGCCCCCTAACGGGGGCTCATGAAAGGTAAAAGGAGATACGAAAATGGCAATGGTTTTGGAAAAAGATGTTATGCTGCAGTGTGTAGTTGACTCTATTGTCCATCCTAATAAAGCAGAAGAGTCTACAAGAGCTGCTAAAAACGAAGAGCTCTGGACTATTTTTAAGACATATATCAAGAATGGCGCTCATTATGAATTGCGAACCTGCGCAGGCATGGCGCCTCATTTGGATGTAGGCGATTCTTTGACGCTAACAGGTGACCTTGTAGACTCTGGCCCCTATGGTGTGCAGTTTAAGTTTACTGGTCTGCAGAAGATGATTCCTACTGAACAGAGCAGCCTGATTGTTTTCTTTACTCGCAATTTGTCTGGCGTAGGCCAGAAGAGCGCAGAAAAGATTGTATGCACTCTCGGCCCTACTGCTGTTGAGCAGATTGAGGCTGATTATAAGGTTCTTGTTGATAAGGTTGGCTTAACGGAAAAAAAGGCTCTTTCAATCGCAGAACAACTTGGATACCTCCATTCTTCTGTTGACGAATTGAAGTTCTTCGCTAAAACAGGCTTGGGTCCTGCACGAATTGCAGCCATCAAGCAGTTTTATGCAACAGTCAATCAGGGCAAGAAGTTTGATTTGATTGGTTTTATCACCGAAAATCCTTATCAGCTTATTGACGATGTTAAGAACATTGGTTTTAAACTTGCTGACTCTATCGCTCTGAATTTGGGATTTGCTCCCAATGACCCCAAGCGTATTGCGGCTGGTATTAAGTACACCCTTAAAGATGAGGTTGATGCCAAGGGCAATATTTGGACCGATAAGGCAGAACTTATCGAAACCGCGGCAGGTAAGGACTTTTTGAACATCCAAATGTTTGAGGTCGAACCAATTGTACAGCAGCTCGTAGAGAGCGCTGAGCTGATTGAAGAAAACAATCGTATTTATCTGCCTTATTACTTCCAGCTGGAACATGATTTGGCTGAGAAGATTCATAATATGCAGGCTTTTGAAAATCGTATTTATACTCCCGCAGAAATCGAAGCTGGTATTGAAGAAGCTCAAAAAGCAAAGGGACGCTCTTTGGATGAAGGCCAGGCAAATGCTGTTAGAGCTTGTGTAAACAGCAATGTCTCTATTATTACAGGTGGACCTGGTACTGGCAAAACCACCACTTTGGACACCCTACTTTACTTCCTGGAAAAGAAGTGCAATATGGAAGTCACCATGTGTGCCCCTACTGGTCGAGCAGCCAAAAGAATGACAGAGCAGACCAAGAGAGATGCAAGTACCATTCACTCTTTAAGTTTGAAAAAGACCAGTGCTGATTTTAAGGCTTTCCGAAACAAAAGACACGTCATCGTCGCGGACGAGAGCTCTATGATTGATGTGACTGTATTGAAAATGCTGATGGACTTGTGTGACGTTTCCACTAAGATTGTCTTTGTTGGTGACGTCGACCAGCTGCCCAGCATCGGTGCGGGACAGATTCTTCGCGATATGATTGAGTCTGAGGCTATTACCACTGCACGTCTGAGTACTATTCACAGACAGAGCGGTGATAGTAACATCATCACCAATGCTCATGCTATTATTAATGGCAAGCATCTGGAAGAAACTTTCGCAAAAGATTTCTTCGTTAGTCAGCAGGAGTCCGAAGAAAAGTGCTTGGAGATGCTGAAGAAGCTGGTTTGCGTGCATTATCCCAACAAGCTGGGTATTGACCCGTCCGAAATTCAGATTCTTGCTCCTTTGAAGAAGGGCGCTCTGGGTGTTTCCAACCTAAACAAGGTTATGCAGGAAGCTCTTAATCCTCCAGCTATTGGTAAGAGAGAGCTGAACATGAGTAAAATTGAGTTCGGCCTTGTCTTCCGTGAGGGCGATAGAGTTATTCAGATGAAGAATGATTACTCTATCATGTGTGAGGATGGCTCTGAGGGTGTTTTTAACGGTGAAATCGGTAAAATTGAAGCAATTGAAACTCTATATGGAGAAACTTCTGTTTTTGTAGATTTCGGGGATAGAGTTGCTGTTTATGACTCCAAGTCTATTCGTAATTTGTCTCTGGCATACGCAATTACTATTCATAAGTCGCAGGGTTCTGAGTTCAGAGTGGTTATTATCCCGCTCTTCACTTATATGATGCCTATGATTTACAACCGCAATTTGCTGTATACAGCCGTAACTCGTGCTAAGCAATATTGTTGTATTATTGGACAAATGGCAACTATTAATAAGATGATTCACAATAATACCATCAACCGCAGAAGAACTACTTTTGCTATTCGGTTAAACGGTAAGAGCGATGATACTCTAATTGTGACAAAGAAGAGAAAACGCACCGCCTCTACCAAGAAATCTACGGCAAAAAAGACCACAAAGAAAGAAGCGACGAAGAAAGAGCCTGCGAAGAAAAAGACAACACGTAAGAAAAAGACGGAAGACTAAATAAGGAACGGAAGAGCTCCCACTCTTCCGTTTTCTTGAAAGGATTTGTTATGGCATACCTAGATGATATTACAAAAGACTGGATGGACTTTCATCAAGATGGTGAAATTTTACTAAAATGTAAAAATTCCCTTGACGACGAGCTCGTTTCAGTGTATAGTAATAATACCATATATTTACTGGGTAGAAGATATCCGACAGTTCTTTTTGCCCCCAAAATGCTGCTTAGCCCAGCGCCAGGAGAAATAAAAATAGAGGACGTCCTGTGTAAACAAAATAATATTGGCCATGGTTCTATACTAATGTTATCTTTGTTTGAATTCTGTAAAAGGCACAACATCCGCAAGATTACGGGATATTTATCCAGCGTGGATGACGACCATAAAGAAAGACGAGACCACTATTATAAAAAATTTGGTTTTGTTGTTACAGAACATTCTATTTCAAAGGAGATTACTTATGAGGAAGTTCATAAATAAGATTGTTTACATATTTACGTGCATAGGAACATTATTGGTTGTGCATTTGCTAGTGTGGGGAATAGTTCTTTTTTCAGGCAATTTGACTTTAAGCTGCATGGCAATCAGGGGAGATTCCATGACCCCTACCATACAGGACAATCAAATAGTGTATTTGGATGCTATGCGCTTCCAAAGAGGTGATATCGTTGTTGCAGAAATCCCTATTGTAGAAAATTTTGAGTCTGTGGCAGGGATAGATATGATAAAAAGAATTGTGGGTATTCCTGGTGAAGTTGTTAAATTGACAACAAAAGGCATCTACATAAACGGAGAATTATTATCAGAGCCATATGTTGCAGATATAGAAAATACTTTATTAGACCACATGGAAATAAAAGAATTCATTTTGTCCGATAATGAATATTTTTTAGTGGGAGACAATCGCACAGAATCGTTAGATTCTCGCAATTTGGGTCCTATACATAAAAGCTATTTCAAGTATGGCGTTACGGTCGAACCAAATGAAATCACTCCTAAGATTGAAAAAAGATTGTGGATTACAGAAGGCGTTTGTGTCATTATTGTAATAATCACATGTCTTATTTTAAAACCTATCATTATGCCTAAATTGGCAGAACCCAAAAAACTAACCAAAGAAGAAAGAAAAGCTCGTAAGAAGATGTCACAAGCAGAAAGAGCAGTTGATGACGCCAAGAGAGCACAACCCAAATAAAGCAAAGCCCTACGGATAAGGAAAACGCATTCCCCATATCTGAGGGCTTTTTTACTTCTTCTTTTATTTTTGTCAAAAATAATGCCCATTCATCTATTTTGCATATACGGAAAGGAGTGTATACACAAATGAACAAACAGAAAACTCGATACACCAAAGGGATGCCTAAGGCATACAAGATGCCTATTGACGAATTTTGTATGCGTTATGGCTTAGATATCAAGGTGATTATGCACCGACTCAACATTACTTGTTGGCAGGACTTTGACGCCTTGGTCGTCCCCACCTCCCTGTGGGATACTAAGCCCCACATCATCAAGCGTGCACTCAAGATGCTCAATATGGGCTGGAGTCACAAGGAAATCGCAAATCGGCTGGGAATTCCCGAAGAGCATGTTGACATCATCGAAAACATGTCTGATTATGAAAAGGAAATCTACACCGACGCCGAAGGGAAGTATTTTAAGACCTTCTTCCACCTGAACAGCGACGCCATCGATGTATCTCGTATCTTCCACGCCGTGGACCCTGACAATATGATTGTCAGCGCCTAGGAAGGAGGAACAACAAGCACATATGATGGAAGCTGCACAGATGAACAAAACTCAGAAAGTCTTCATGAAGAGCTTTATGGACGATTTTCTGAGGTTGCAGGAAGCATATTACAACCCCAAGGACACCGACACATATTGGGATGGACTTGTGGCAGACGCCATGGAGCTCATCGCACGTTTCAAGACAAAAGACGAAAGACAGAACACTTTTTGTCAGGACATGGTTCTGGCTTTTGTGAAGTCTAGAGAGTAATTACCACTAAGAAAGGAACTTTTCCCATGAATAACGGCACTTTAACCGATGCTATTGAAGCAGTATCTACCATGGATATTGTTGAGCATTTCGGTATTCCTTATCAAGAGCGCAGAGGTAGAGTTTATCTTCTGTGTCCTGGTCATACCGACAACCACTTTGGCAGTTGCTATGTGGACAAAAATGACAATGGTTACTATTGTTATGTTTGCGCTGAGCATGTTCGTAAGTGGGATATGCTGAAGAAGGTATCTGGTTACAACAACACAGATGCGAGGGATTGGTTCTTTAGAATATCGGGTATTACTCCGTCTACCCAAGCCAACCCCTTAATCCCCATCATGCAACTCATTAAAGACCTTACCCCATTCATCGACAATTCCACCGTTTATAACGATATTCACACTTGTGAAAAACAGGAATCTAGTTATGGACGAATGGAGCAGGGCGAATATCTCTATTCCGAGCCTGCCTGCGTAAAGCCTCTTTTGGAGTTGTATAAAGTGGATAGCATTCTCTTTGCAGAGGTAACGAAGGCCGCACTGCAGTCTCGCATTGCAGAACATGAACGTGTTATTGCTTTTTGTAACCGCCATGCAAAAGACAAGTGCATCGTCAATGGTGCGCTGCAATATAACCCCAAATACAAGGAAATCAAAGCCAATTGCGAAGAAACTATTGAAAATATCAACAAACTGCTTATTCGCATTGACACTTTATAACAAATAACAAAAGGGAACGAAATTTTTATTAATTTCGTTCTCTTTTTTCTCTAGTTTTTCCCCTCTTTTTCTTAATGAGACTACTATAATAGTTTTAAGAGATGTAGGAGAGCAAGCTACGTCCCTTAATGAAAGGTGAGAAGTCCTAAAAAAAGGGCGGGTGATTAGAATGAATAAGGATTTGAATAAGACCAAGGAATTTGATAATTCTCACAAGAAGAGTTCCTCCAACAATATCAAAAAGGCGTTGGTGGAAGCGCTAGTGTTCATTTTGACACTGGCCATTATTGCTCCTATCGCAATGTACACAATAAATTATGCTTTTGGAATG
>JAEIGA010005850.1_pt1 | contig 18724 bp, 13 predicted proteins | sample 9270691 | NCBI WGS metagenome assembly JAEIGA01 (sample SAMN17057246, study PRJNA624740) | gut metagenome | biome: biome; isolation source: fecal sample | host: Bos grunniens | place: China: Xizang | collected 2019 | reverse complement strand
GGTGCTCCAGGGGGTAATCATCTCACGGCGTGGACCCACGAAGCATCCCTCCAGATGGTCTGCTTCCAACACTTCGGCCTCGCCATAGAGCCAGCACAACTTTTCAATCTCGGCCTTGGACAGAGCCTCGGCACTTTCCGTAGCAATGATGGTCTGCTGCGGAGTTTTAAAGAAGGTAATTGCCATATCTTTCTTTATTAAATATATTTGCGGTGTAAAGTTACGAAAAAATGCCCAAAGGGACAAAGAAATGAAGGAAAACTTAAAGATGACGAAGACGAACTTTGCGATTAAACGAGAGCAATCAAACTTGTTTGAATTGCCGAGCGTGAGCAAAGTTCTCTGTAAAAAAATGCCCATCTGCTTGTATCTTTCAAAAAAAAGTACGTACTTTGTCCCCGTTCTGCCCATTATGAGGGAGGATAGACGCATTAAAAACCATTAAAAAACAGATAAGCCTATAGACAAGAACTCTACTCCAAGAACAAGAATTTTATAAGAAGTATGAGTAAGTATGCTGCAATGTCCGACCATCAGTTGGTGGAATTGTACGAGCAAGGCGTGGATGAGGTTTTTGATGTGTTGCTGAATAGAAATCAGGAACATCTTTTTGCTTATATTATGCGACTGACACAGGATGTGGACAGGGCAAACGACGTGTTTCAGGAAACTTTCATGAAGGCTATAGTCTGTATTCGCGGTCGCCAGTACCGTACAACAGGAAAGTTTTCGGCATGGCTCATGCGCATTGCACACAATCTTGTGATAGACTCTATGCGAGGCGGCCGCAACATGTCACGTCTGGACGATGAGGTGCAAAATGAGGTCTTGTATAACAATCTCAACCTTTCCGAGGAGTGCCACGAGGCAGAGATGCTCCGCATGGCAGACGTGCAGACTCTGTCCACTATGATAGCACGCTTGCCCCTGGTGCAACAGGAAATAGTACACCTACGCTTCTATGAAGACCTCTCCTTCAAGGAAATTGCCCAAGTGACGAATGTTAGCATAAACACAGCACTGGGGCGCATGCGTTATGCCACAATCAATCTCCGTAAGATGATAATGGAAAATGCCCTGGACCTGGCGGTGTAGGGGGGGATGAGCGGTGAGCGGTGAGCGGATGAGCGGATTTATCCACCCCCTCCCCCTACGGGGACTCCACCCTGTCTCAGGGGGAGAAAGGAGCGAATGAACGGTGAGCGATTAGCGGTGAGCGGAGGTGTTCTCTTTGCTCATTACTCTGTACTCTGTCATCTGTACTCTGTCCTCTCGACCTTACCTCGGTCTATATTCCCGGGCGAATTGTCGGATGTTTTCCAAGACTTCCTGTTTGGGCATAAGGATGGGTTGGGGTAGAGGTAGTGGCATAGGCATTATCAATATTGGTTCTTACAGAAGAATAACGAAAGACGGCTCCCGTATATTGTGTGGGAAGCCGTCTTTTTGTATGGTTTTAGATTATCTGATGATTAGGGTATTGCCATTTGTTATGTACAGACCTGCCTGTACAGAATGTTTGTTCCGCACCCTTCGTCCTTGCATGTCATACATTTCATGCCTCCCTGTTGTTGGCAGAACCGGACTGATGCCAGTTTCGTCAGCGCCTTCAATCGTAAAGCCGCCGCCAGTGTCGGGAGAATGTTTTGTAAGGGTAAAGGCAGCCCCGCCCTGTTCCTCTATGCGTACTATGCCTCCACGCATCTGGCGTGTGGCGGTGATGAAGTCAACGTCAGTCTTTCCAATGTTGATATTTGGAATTTTTATACTGGCCTGCCCCTTCTGTGCAGGAACGTCTTCGGCAAGAACGTATCCGTAGGTCTTGCCATAATCGGTTGACATGGTTATGCGCACTTTGCTATCTGAAGAGAAGAACGTATTGTTCACTCCCCATTTCACAGTTATTGTCTCGCCGGCATGATATTCATTCCTGTCTGGAGACAGTGAGGCGCAGAATTCGTTTCCTGGAACAATCCTTACGGTTGCTTCCCATACGGAATAGTTACAGTAGAAAGGGTTGGCTTTCATTGAACTGGATGTCCATTCTGCAGTTTCAGGAATGTCCCTTACGAGAAGGCAGATGCTGTAGTCTCCTGGTGCCATGCCTGCAACTTCTGTGCCATATACGGGGTAGAAGAAATCGTCGTAAAAAATATCGGCGGAGTACTGTGTCCAGTACTCTATGGCGTTGAAGCTTTGCGGAGCCTTAGATGCAAAGTGCGGAGCATCTTCCCCTTCAGACACATTGTCCACGTTTCCTGCGCTGCAACCTATTGCCATGTACTCCAACCGGTTTTCCTCTGCATCTGTAGCATAGATTGCGAGTGAGAGGCAGCTTCCCTGCGGAATGCTGTATATTTTGTTCATCTTGCCTTGCACGAACTCTGGAGCAGTGTTGTCCACCTTGATTCCATAGACATAGTTCCCTCCGTTGTCAGTGCCTTGCAGTTGGGTGCGTGCCTCGTCGCAATAGTACGCTGCATTCCTTTGCATGCATGCCGTGCGTATTCTTTTGATGGAGGGGTAGGAGAGGAAGTCGCCCATGTTGTCCATCAGACTTCCCTCGCCTCCTGGTGTATGGTTGGCGCCGAGCAGATGCCCCACCTCGTGGGCAACCACCCATTTGTCCGTCTTTGCATATCCGCTTGCCTTTGTGGAGGGCATGTATGCTCCGTTCTCTATGGACAGTCCGCTGTTTTCCTCGTAATCATCGCGGTGTGTCACCCACATGCCAATGTCGTAGCTCTTGGTGCCAACAACTTCGTTCAGCAGTTCTGTACCAAAACCGGGAGCGTTGAAAACGTTTTCGTCTATCAGGTTCTTTTCCGTCATTACCAGCGTCTGGTCTTCTATGACGTCGAAGCAGAATCCAAGTGGAACAAAGATGCGGTTGAGGAATGCTTCTGTTTCGTGCCAGAAATGGAGAACCTCCTTGTAGTCATGCCCAAAGTCCTCTTCGTATGCTGTGCATGTGACGGGGATGGCCATGCGATAGAACCTCAGCACATTGTCGCCGGGTATAGCTTCAGCAACGGCAGAGTGTGCGGGTTGGGGTGAATCATTGCAAGTAACAGCGGCACTGGCGCTGGCTGTAAACAGTAAAAGAAAGGAAAGCAGTGTGTGTTTGGTCATGGCTATGATGTGTGTGGCTTGCCTGTAAGGGCATTAGTCCTGTGAGTAGTCTGACAGAATCTTGCGATAGATGGATAGTATAGTACTCTTGCGTATGAATCCCACAAAAGTACCTTCCTGGTCGGCAACCGGCAGGTTCCACGAGCGGGTTCGATCGAAGGTCTTGATTACGGAGTCCATGCTGTCGTTCACGCCCAGGATGGCGGGAGACTCGGCCATCAGTTGCGACACGCGGAAGCGGTTGAACAGTTCCGGCCGGAACACCAGGTGCCGTATGTCGTCCATGCGCAGTATGCCCACCAGTTGCATTTGTCGGTTCACTACGGGGAATATGTAACTCTTGCTCGTTGCCACCAGTGTTGCCACATCGCCCAGTGTCTGGTCGGGATACAGCACCCTGTCGGTCTTCTCCACCACCGAGTCCATACTCATCAGCGTCAGTACGGAGCGGTCGGTATGGTGCGTGAGCAGTTCGCCGCGTTGTGCCAGTCGCATGGCATAGATGCTGTGAGGTTCGAAAAGCTTTATGGTCAGGTATGCCACCACCGCCACCATCATCAGCGGCATGAACATGCCATAGCCTCCGGTCAGTTCGGCAATCAGGAATATGCCAGTAAGCGGAGCGTGCATCACACCGCTCATCAGTCCGCACATTCCCAGCATGGCAAAATTGCACTCGGGCACCTCTATGCCCAGGATGCCGTAGATGTTCCACAGACGGGCAAAAACGAAACCGGCTATGCAGCCCAGAAACAGCGAGGGTGCGAAGATACCGCCACAACCGCCGCCACCATTCGTGGCAGTGGAGGCAAACACCTTCATCAGGATAACCAGTATCAGGTATGGAATGAGCATGCGTGCATGCCCGGCAAAGAACGAACCGTTCATCGCTTCCTGCCAGTCCTCCATGCCCTTGCCGTTGAGCAGCAGTTCTATGAGCGTATAGCCTTCGCCATAGAGCGATGGGAACAGGAAGATGAGTATGCTTAGCATAGCACCACCGAAGAGGAATTTCCTGTGCGGCACCCCTATGCGGCGGAAGATGCCTTCCAGCCAGTTCATGGTTCGGGTAAAGTAGAGCGCCACCAGGCCGCATGCCACACCCAGTGCTAGATAGGCGGGAATACGGTTTACGGAGAAGGCGTTGCTGAGGTTGAATTCAAACACCGATGCCGTGCCCGAGAGGGTGAACGTTACGGCAACTGCCGTGACGCAACTTACCAGCAAGGGCAGCAGCGAACCCATAGTAAGGTCTATCATCAGCACTTCCAATACGAAAACCAGTCCGGCAATGGGAGCCTTGAATATGCCAGCCACGGCACCAGCGGCACCGCATCCTACCAGCAGCATCATGTGGCGGTTGGACAGATGGAACATGCGTCCCAGATTGCTGCCTATGGCACTGCCCGTAAGCACAATGGGAGCCTCGGCACCCACACTGCCGCCAAAGCCGATGGTCACTGCCGATGCCAGCACCGAGGTGAAGGTGTTGTGCAGCTTTATCTTGCTCTTGTTGCGGGCTATGGCAAAGAGGATTTTCGTTACGCCATGGCTTATGTCGTCCCTGACGATGTATCTTATGAAGAGCATGGTCAGTCCTATGCCCACCACAGGAAAGATAAGGTACAGCCAGTTTGCTCCAGTGCTGGAGAAACTATATGTGAGCACATACTCTATGTTGTGGATAATCCACTTCAGAGTCCATCCTGCCAGTGCGGTGAAGATGCCTACCAGAAAACTTATCATTAGCACGAATCGCTCGTCGCTGATCTTCTCTCTGTGTCGGCGTCGCCAGCGCAGCAGTGCAGCGGCAAGATTGCGCAGGGCGGATTTCTTGTCTTGGTCGTATGCCATAGGCTATAGTGATGGTGTCTTGTCGGGTGGCAGAGTGCTGTCTATCTGATTATCTTCACGCTGCTGTCCAGTCCCAGCTTTATTATGCGGCTGGGAGTGCCTGGGATGTTGTCGCCTCGGCGGAAGGAGCAGATATAGTCCACTTGCGACTTTATCTCCTCGCTTATTTCGCGGAAGGTGCGTGCTGTTGGTTCACCGCTTATGTTGGCGCTGGTGCTCACCAGGGGCTTCTGCAGACGGTAGCAGATGTCGTGCGAGAACTGGTCGCGTGTCACGCGTATGCCCAGCGAACCGTCCTCGGCAACCAGACTGGGGGCTACACCGTCGGCACCGTCCAGAATCACCGTCACCGGCGAGTCGGCGGCATCGAAGATGTCCCATGCCACGTCGGGAATGTTGCGGAAGTAGCGCTGTATGCGGTCGGCCTTGTCCACCAGACAAAGCATGGACTTGGCATCCTCGCGCTGTTTTATCTCGTAGATTCGGCGTACGGCTTCTTCGTTAGTAGCATCACAACCGATGCCCCACACTGTGTCGGTGGGGTAGAGTATGACACCGCCCTTGCGCAGGCACTCCACCGCTTGCTTAATGTCTATTTCGCAATTCATGGTTCTTTACCTTATTATATTATGTTGATATAAATGAAAAACTCACCGCTCATCCGCTTACCGCTCATCGTTAAATCAACACGGAGACACGGAAGGTTTAGAGATTTTTGAAGATTCGTTTTCTTTGGAATAAAGCAAACGCGTTTTGTTTTATTCCCAAGAGAACGAATCAAGGGACATAGTCCCCGGTGCATAGCACCTTAAAATCTCTAAGACGGGAATTCCGTTTAATCTGTTTAATCCGTTGATATAACTAAATCTGTGATAATCCCGTCCAATCAGTGTCATCTGTGGGCGACATCGTCTCCGTCTTCGTTTTGTTTATAGTTTAGTGAGGCGCTGCGCTTTTGTTTAGTGTAGTCGCTGACGCTCGTGTTAAGTGTACTCTAACCCCTAACCCCTAAACTCTAAACAGTCTTCGTCTTAGTTCTCCGTTTTCCGTTTTCACCTTTCCGTTCTTTTAGAACTCCGAGGTGAAGTGGAACTGCAGGTGTTCAAAGTCCTGCTGTGCCATGCTCAGCACATATCCGCTGTCTGCCAGGAACACATCGCGTCCGTCGCGGTCCTTTGCCATGTACTGGTACTTGCGTTTCTTGAAGTTCTCCAGTTCTGCCTCGTGGCCAGGTTCGCATGAAATCCAGCACGCCTTGTGCAGATGCACTGGTTCCCAGCGGCACTTGGCTCCGTACTCGTTTTCCAAGCGGTACTGTATCACCTCGAACTGCAACTGGCCCACTGTGCCGATTATCTTGCGTCCGTTGAACTGGTTCACGAACAGCTGTGCCACACCCTCGTCCATCAGCTGGTTGATTCCCTTTTCCAATTGCTTGGTCTTCATGGGGTCGGCATTCTCTATGTATTTGAACATCTCGGGCGAGAAGGAAGGCAGGCCGCGGAAGTGCAGCTGTTCGCCCTCGGTCAGCGTGTCGCCTATCTTGAATATGCCGTTGTCGGGCAGACCCACAATGTCGCCAGCCCATGCCTCGTCGATGGTCTCCTTGCGCTGAGCCATGAACTGGGTGGGACTGGAGAAACGTACCGTCTTGCCGTTGCGTATGTGCAGATATGGTGCGTTGCGCACGAACTTTCCTGAGCACACCTTGCAGAAGGCTATGCAGGAGCGGTGATTGGGGTCGATGTTGGCGGTAATCTTGAATATGAAGCCAGTGAACTTCTTCTCATCTGGGTTCACCTCGCGCTCCTCCGCCATCACGGGGCGCGGTGCTGGGGCTATCTTGCAGAAGCAGTCCAGCAGTTCCTGCACACCGAAGTTGGTCAGTGCCGAACCGAAGAATACGGGAGCCAGCATTGCCTCCTTGTACTCCTCTTCCTCAAAGGCAGGGTACACACCCTCTATCATTTCCAGGTCCTCGCGCAGTTTCTCGGCATCGGTGTCGCCCACCCACTGGTTAAGCTCCTCGCTGTTGATGTCCACCTGCACCTTCTCCGTCACCTTCTGCTTGTTGGCCTGGAACAGGTTCAGGTTCTGCTCGTAGATGTTGTACACGCCCTTGAATCGCTGACCCTGGTTTATGGGCCACGACAATGGGCGCACGGCAATCTTCAGTTCCTCCTCCAGTTCGTCCAGCAGGTCGAACGGGTCGCGTCCCTCACGGTCCATCTTGTTGATGAAGATGATGACAGGAGTCTTGCGCATGCGGCACACTTCCATCAGTTTGCGTGTCTGTGTCTCCACACCCTTGGCACCGTCCACCACAATGATGGCGCTGTCCACGGCGGTAAGTGTGCGGAAGGTGTCCTCGGCAAAGTCCTGGTGACCGGGGGTGTCCAGGATGTTTATCTTGTATGGCTTGTCGGCAGGTGTGCCCTCGGGGGCATATTCAAACTCCATCACCGAGGTGGTAACGGAGATACCGCGCTGTTTCTCTATCTCCATCCAGTCGGATGTGGCGGTCTTCTTTATCTTGTTGCTCTTTACGGCACCAGCTACCTGTATCTGGCCGCCGAAGAGCAGGAACTTTTCCGTCAGCGTGGTCTTACCGGCATCGGGGTGGGCGATGATGGCAAAGGTGCGTCTGCGTAGTATTTCTTCAGTCATGTCTTGTGTTTGGTTTTTAGTTGTTTTGCTGGGGTTCGTATTTCTCTGCCAGCATGTTCAGCAGGGTGCTGATGGCAGAGATGGCTGCCGAGGTTTCTGCTCCTATGGGCTTGTCCTGCATTCGCAGCAGTGTTATGCCGTAGAGGGCATCCAGTGCAGTTTCCAGTTCGGGCTTCATCTTGCCGTTGCCCTTGCCTCGCAGTTCCACTATGAAGGGCAGTGCCTTGTAGTAGGTGGCATTGTAGATGGCCTCCTGCGGGTCGGCAAGCAGTTCGCGATGGCGGTCGGCAAGCAGGAATATGGTGTTGCGCACCACCTGCACGTGTCCGCGTTCGCGGCATCCCTCCTCGTGCATCATGCGCGCCAGACCGTCGTACCATTGCAGAGCCTGTTCCAGTTCCTCGTCGTCGTAGTCGAAGCGTGGCAGGTATTCCTCGGCTATGGTCTGGATGTCGCAGTTATATGAACGAATGATGTCCTCCACCTGATACATGTAGAGGACATATGCCACGAGATTCTGTTTTCTAAGTTTCTTTGCTATGAGCATGTTATGCTGAGCCTTTGTGTGTGTTTAGATGTTTATGCCGAATTGTGGCAGCAGCGCCCACAGGAACCCGATAAAGCCTGCCACAATGACTATGCTTCCTATTATGCGGTTTATCAGGCATATGGTGCTAACCTGGAACTTCGTCCTCACCTTATCTATAATATATGTCAGCCCGAACCACCATAGCAGCGCGCCGGCAAAGATGGCTACGTAGCCCAGTCCTTGTTCCCAGTAGTGCTCTGGCACCACAAATTCAAATCGTGCCATCAGCGCTATGAACAGCAGTATGATAAGGGGGTTGGAGAAGGTTACCAGAAATCCGGTGATGCCGTTGTGCCACAGAGAACCTTTGTTGGGGTTTGCAGGGCGAAGGTTGTTTGTGGGGTTGCTCAAATATGTGTATATGCCAAAGAACATAAGCAGTATGCCTCCTATCACCTTGAACCAGAACATGTTGCGCGGATTCTCTATGATTTCCATCACGAAACTCATGCCCAGGAGTGATATGGCGGCATATATGATGTCGGACACGGCAGCACCCAGTCCAGTGACCATGCCATACCAGCGCCCCTTGTTCAGCGTGCGCTGTATGGTCAGGACGCCAACAGGACCCATGGGAGCGCTGGCCAGTATGCCCACGATCAGGCCTTTTATGACCAGTTCCAGTGTATTGACAGGTTCTATCCACATAATATGTCTGCAAATAACGGACTTTTTTTTCATTTTAACATACTTTTGTAATTAAAAAATGTGCATTATTGCAAAATAAGTGCTAACTTTGCCCATAGCGCAATATCAAAACACATCATAAATCATAATAGCATGAATAAAAAACCCTATGTAATCGGATTGGACCTGGGTGGTACCAATTCAGTGTTCGGCATTGTAGACAAGAATGCAAAGATCGTTAAGTCTGTGTCCATCCCCACTGCCGGTCACGGTACTGCAGAGAAGTATGTCAAGGCTTGTACCGAGGCTCTCCTTCCTCTTATAGCCGAGGTTGGCGGTATCGACAAGATCAAGGCCATGGGTATCGGCGCCCCCAATGCCAATTACTATTCCGGTTGCATCGAGGATGCTCCCAATCTGGAATGGCGCGGCAATGTGCCTCTGGTGAAGATGTTCCAGGAGTCTTTGGGCATCCCCGTGGTGATGACCAACGATGCCAATGCAGCCGCTATCGGCGAGATGGCATACGGTGCTGCCCGTGGCATGAAGAACTTCATCGAGATCACCCTGGGTACAGGTGTGGGCAGCGGTGTTGTGGTTAACGGTCAGCTGGTATACGGTCACGACGGTTTCGCCGGCGAGTTGGGTCACGTCATCGTGGAGAAGAACGGTCGCGAGTGCGGTTGTGGTCGCCGTGGCTGTCTGGAGTGCTACTGCTCCGGCACTGGTATTGCACGCAGTGCTGTGGAAAAGCTTGCTGTCAGCCGTCGTCCCTCTTCTCTGAGAGAAATCCTCAGTTCCAAGCTCGAGGCAAAGGATGTGTCCATCGCTGCTTCCAATGGCGACGAACTGGCACTGGAGATTCTGGCAGACACTGGTCGCCGTCTGGGCGAGGCTTGTGCCAACTTTGCCGCTTTCTCCAGCCCCGAGGCGTTCATCTTCTTCGGCGGTCCCACCAAGGCTGGCGAACTTCTCATGTCTCATGTGCGCAAGGCATACGACGAGAACATTCTCTTTGTCTATAAGGGCAAGGCCAAGATTCTGGTAAGCGAACTGGATGGTGCCAGTGCAGCCGTTCTCGGCGCCAGCGCTCTGGGTTGGGAAATGTAGGCCGCAGGGCATTTCACGGACAATTCACATAACAACGAAGGCAGGTACGGGTTCTTTCTGTACTTGCCTTTGCTTTTGCTTTCCTCCCTGCCATGCTTCTTTGAAATCTTTGAAATAATCCTTTTCTTGCGAAAATAACCGCCAATATCCTTGACAGTTTGGATATTTTTAGCAGTCTTGCTATTATATAAATGTACGCGCGGGGATTCTCATTGGGCATACTATAATAGTTGATAATATTGCTTGGACCTGTTTTTCTCAAAAGAATAGAGACGGATGTATAGGCAAGAGACAGTTGCTGGAGTCTCATCTGTGGGCGAAGTTGTCCCTTTGAACCTGTCATGCTGTGTACCCGCTTAGTTCTTTGTCCTAATATCACCAGCCACGAAACAATTTCCAATAAATATTTGCATATATTCACATATTTGCATACATTTGTTCGGAAATGAGACAATATAACATCCCCAAAGACTTAAATATACTTAAAACAACAGCAATATGAAGAAGAGTCATTTCTTTAAGATCGGTGCTTTTGCCATGGTTGCATGCATGCTCGCTTCTTGCATAGATGAGAAGTACGACATGGACAATGTGGACATGACTATAGGCACACAGGGCGACCTTACGTTGCCCACAAGCAGTACGGGAGAGATAGTGCTGAAGAGCATTATGGACCTGGAGGATGATGCCGTGGTACAGGCCGTGGACGGAGAGTTCTTCCTTAAGACAGACGGAAGTGCCGACGTGCCTGAGGTGGACATCTCCCCCATAAGCATAGCCAGGCCCGAGATAGACGACATAGACATCACCGTGCTCGGTAAGGAGATTTTCTCTGCACGTTCCAACGTGAAGGCAGAGGGCGCTGGTGGCGGTGTCACCCTGGATGAAATATGGGCAAGCATCCCTTCCATGAGCTATTCTTATACCCTGAAGAAGAACGAAGCCTACTACACCCTGGGCAAGTCCATATCCAGCAGCGTACCCAAGGAGGTGGTTGAGATAGACTCTGTGGTCTTTGCCGATGAGACCACCCTTGAGGTAACCCTCAAGGTGAATGTGGGAGAAGCATCGCAAATTCTGGACAGGATTCATCTGGACAACCTCAAGTTGAACATCCCCTACGGTCTGCACATTTCCAAGGCCGAGTTCATCCACTACACGGAACTGAAGCAGAATGGCGGTCGTCCCGTGACTGTGCATGGCGAGATAGACAACACTACTGGTGTTGTGGTTCTTACCAAGGAGGATGCCGATGCCACCGTTATTGCCACAGGCCACGACATCAAGGCGCGAATCACCTACGACAAGGCTGTTACGGGCGAGGGCAGTGCCTTCATCTTCAACAAGCAGGATATGAAGGTGTCGCTGACTGGCGATTTCTTTGTGAACGGTTCATTCCGCATAGAGTCTGCTGACTTCAACAAGCAGGCGGTTATGGACAACGTTGAACTGTGGAAAAAGATCATCGCAGAGAGGAACTTCTGGGCCCTTTTCCCCGAGAAGGTTAGGTTCATTGGTGGGGCTTCTTTCGAAAAGGACATCAATGTACATGCCTTTGCTGGTGATGTGAAGGTGAAGGTGGGCGACATCTCGCCCATTGTCATGAACGACATGCCCGACTTCCTGAACGATCCCGAGGTGTGCCTTGACCTCGTCAATCCCGCTGTCTTTGTAAAGGTGAAGATGAACCAGCCCCTGCCTGACGATGCAAGGACAAGCATCTCGCTGACCAGTATGTACAAGAATGGCAAGCAGGTCAAGAAGTCTACTGGCGAGATTGTCATACCTGGCGACAAGACCGAGGTGCTCTTCTGTGTTGCAGACCATATGGAGGGAATAAAGGTTCCTGAGGAGTACAGCGCCCTGGCCGGGGAGATGGTGCACATCAAGGTGGATTCGCTCAACGAGCTGCTTATGGAACTTCCCGACGAGATCAAGGTCGACGTGGAGGACATCGCCATGGACATCGAGACAATGCCCATTCCCTACAGCAACAAGATCATGGTGGACTACATGGTGTACACTCCATTGGAGTTCGGTCCTTCGTTCAAGCTGGTCTACCAGGGAACCGAAGAGGGTCTCGCCGACGACATGGATGATATTGACGAACTGGATGCCAAGGGCATACGCATAGAAGCCATGGCCGTGACCAATTTCCCTCTGGACCTTACATTGTCGCTGGACGTGCAGGACCGCAGAGGCAACAGCCTGAAGGGCGAACTGGTGCAGGTTAGCGACATCGTCATCCAGGGACACAACGGCACTGCCGAGACATCCTCTCACCCCGTTATGCTGGAACTCAAGCCTGCCGAGGGCCACACTATCAGCGAGGCTCTGAAGCGTATGGACAAGTTCCACTACAAGGCCACTGCCACTGCCAACGGAGAGGGCAAGCTGTATGAGAATGCCTTCATAAAGCTCACCGGAATTAAACTGACCCTGCTTGGCGGTATCAGTTATGATGCCAACTAAAAGAAACAAATGTAGAACTATCGTAAGACTAAGGAAAAGATGAAAAAGAATCTTAGAAACATACTGTTTGCCGCCGCAGCACTGGGTTGCTGTGCCACAGCCTCTGCCCAGAGTCTGAACAGCGCTTATTTCCTGGACGGCTACGCCTATGGCCATCAGCTGAATCCGGCAAAGGATTACGACCGCAAGGGATATGTGGCATTGCCCGTATTGGGCAACCTGAATGTGAACATGACCGGCAATCTGGCACTCACAGACGTGCTCAAGTTCAACGGCAGCCAGCTCACCACCTTCCTCAATCCCAATATCCCCATGGCTGAGGCACTGAGCGGATTCTCTGCCAACAACAATACCAACGTTGACCTGCGAATCGATGTCCTGGGATTTGGTTTCCATGCATGGGGCGGTTTCAATACCTTCAGCCTGTCCGTGCGCTCCAATGAGGCTGTCAATGTCCCCTATGGAATGTTCGAGGCTGTAAAGGAACTTACCAACAAGGACTACGATCTCAGCGGCATACGTGCCGATGTTGCCGGGTGGGCAGAACTGGGGCTTGGCCATAGCCGTCAGGTAAACGATGCCTGGCGCGTGGGCGGCAAACTGAAGTTCCTGGTCGGCGGTGCACGTGCCAAGCTCAACGTCAGAGAGGCACAGCTGAAACTGAAGTCGCCCGACAAGTGGACACTCGTTGCCGATGCTGAGGCAGAGATAAGCGTGAAGGGCTTTGAGTGGGGCGAAAAGAAGCAGACCGAACTGAACGACGGTACCAGATACGAGGAGATAGACTTCGACAATGTCAATGTGGAAAGCGCTGGCCCCAATGGCTGGGGTCTTGCCTTCGACCTGGGCGCAGAATGGGACCTGGGCGAACAGGGATGGGTGGACGGACTTAAGGTGAGCGCTTCGCTCCTGGACCTGGGCTTCATCTCATGGAACGAGACCTACGCTGCATACAACAAGGGCAAGGAGGTTTCGATTACAGGTTTCAACGATATCAGGGTGGACGGAGATCACGGTATTGAGTTTGAAGACCAGACCGACGACTATGGCGACCGTTTCTCCCAGCTTATTGCTCTTGAGGATGGCGGTAAGATAAAGTCTACCAGCATGCTCGGCGCAACTGTCAACGTGGGTGTGGAATACGAAATGCCTTTCTACGACAAGCTCAGCGTGGGTCTTTTGAGCACAACACGCATCCAGGGCAGATACACCTGGAACGAGGAGCGCCTGGGCATAACCGTTTCTCCCGTCAAGTGGTTCGAGGTCAGTGCCAACGTAGGCTTCGGCACTCGTGGCACCAGTTTCGGCTGGGTGGCAAACATCCATCCCAGAGGTTTCAGTATTTTCGTGGGTATGGACCACACCGTCACCAAACTCTCCAAGCAGGGTATTCCCTTGGGCAGCAACAATGGTCTCAGCCTGGGTATCAACTTCCCCTTCGGCAAGTCCAGAATGTAATCATCGTTTGTCAGTATAAAGCAATCGCCCGTGGCCTCCAAAGTTCACGGGCGATTTCTGTGTACTTGTGTGTGATAAAGGTAAAAGTGTTTATTTGCACGCAAAGAGCGCAGAGTTTTTTTATCCTTCCATATTTCATGCTTGCTCTGGAATCCACAGAATGGCACTCGTTCCACAGTGCCTGCCTGACGAACGGAAATCTGCGAGTAAGCAAATTCGACAAAGTCAAAAGCAGAAGCATGGTAGGGACGCAGCGTGCTGCGTCCGAGAGCGACCAACTATGCGGACGCTGCACGCAGCGTCCCTACCGCTCACCGCTCACCGCTCACCGTTAACCTTTAACCAGCGACTCAGTCGCAATTAACCTTCCACCCCTCCAGCGAGGTGCCGCGCAGGAAGTCGGCAGCGTTCATGCGCTTCTTGCCGGCCAGTTGCAGTTCGTGTATGTGCAGTATGCCGCCAGGCAGGGCTATGCGCAGAGTCTTGTCGCCGTTGGTGCTGGGCAGCAGGGTGGGGCAGTCTTGTGCCGTTTCCGTGCATGCCTCCTTGGTGGTGCGGTATATCTTCATCACCGTTTCCTTGCCGTCGGGTGCCACCAGGGTTGTCCATGCACCGGGATAGGGGCTCAGACCGCGCACAAAGTTGTGTGCCGTGTCCACGGTGTGCTCGCTCCACTTTATCTCGCAAGTCTCGCGGAAGATCTTCGGTGCGGGGCGCAAGGGCTCGTCCGTGTGCATCTGCTCCTGTGGTATGGGAGTCACCTTGCCGTCAATGATGTTCTGCACCGTCTCCGCCACCAGGTCGGCACCCAGCGTCATCAGTCGGTCATGCACGTCCTCCACGTTGTCGTCCGGCCCTATGGGCACACGCTCCTGCTGAATCACCTCGCCCGTGTCTATCTGGTGGTCAAGGAAGAAGGTAGTTATGCCCGTCTCCTTGTCACCGTTTATGATTGCCCAGTTTATGGGCGCAGCACCACGGTACTGGGGCAGCAGGGCGGCATGCAGGTTGAAGGTGCCCAGTCGTGGCATTGCCCACACAGCCTCGGGCAGCATGCGGAAGGCCACCACTATCTGCAGGTCGGCCTTCAAGGCACGCAGTTCCTCCAGGAAGGCCTCATCCTTCAGGCGTTCGGGTTGCAGTACGGGAATATTATGCTTCAAGGCGCACTCCTTCACGGGCGACGCCTGCAACTGGCTCTGGTGTCTGCCTATGGGCTTGTCGGGCATTGTTATCACGCCCACCACGTTGTATCCCTCCTCTATCAGTCGTTCCAGTGTGGGCACGGCAAAGTCCGGTGTGCCCATATATATTATTCTCAGGTCTTTCTTCTCCATAGTTGTCTATGCAGGTATGTGTTTTGATCTCGTTGACAAAGTTACAAATAAATTTGCCAATTTGCCCACTTCTTTGTACTTTTGTCTTTAGTTATGGAAAAGATTCTCACCGAAGAGCAGTTGGCTCTTCTGCAAAGCAAGATAGATGAGGCCCGTCTGGTGGCCTGTGTGTGCCATGTCAACCCCGATGGCGATGCCCTGGGAAGCACCCTTGCCATTGCGGCATGGATGAAGGCCCTGGGCAAGGAGTGTGCCGTGGTTGTGCCCAACCGTTTTCCCGACTTTCTCCAGTGGATGCCCGGTGCTCCCGACATTGTCCGCTACGACAAGCATGCCGACAAGGCAGAGGCCATCCTTCGCCAGGCCGACCTCCTATGGGTGTGCGACATGAACGCGCCCAACCGTACCCTGGGTATGGAACCTATCCTCTCCGAGTGTGTGGAGCGCAGCCATCAGGGTGGGCTCTTTATGGTCATGGCCGACCACCATCTCGACCCCAATGCCTCCTTCTGCAATCTCCAGGTGTCGCGCCCCGAGATGTGTGCCACGTGCGAAGTCCTCTGCCACCTGCTTTGGCAGATGGGGCGCATGGACATGCTCACCGAGGACGAGGCCGTATGCCTCTATACGGGCATGATGACCGACACAGGCGCCTTTACCTACGCCTCCTCGCGTAGCGTCATCTACGAGTGTATCTCCCTGCTCCTTGCCCGTGGCATCGACAAGGACCGCATCTACCGCAATGTCTTCTGGACCTCAACGCCCAACCGCATGCGCCTCGTCGGCTACATGCTCTACGTGAAGATGGAAACCATCCCCGGCATGAATGCCACGGTAATGACCCTCACCAACCAGGAGCGCCGCATGCTGGGCGTCAAGAACGGCGACACCGAGGGCATTGTCAACATGCCCCTGCAGATCCAGGGCATGCGCCTTTCCGTCTTCATCAGCGAGGACACCGAGCATCCCGGCTTTGTCAAGTTTTCCCTGCGCAGTGTTGACGATTTCCCCTGCAACGAGATGTCTGCCCGTTTCTTCAACGGCGGCGGTCACAAGAACGCCTCTGGCGGCCGTCTCCAGTGCTCTATCGAGGAAGCCGTAGAAATCTTCCACCGCGCCGTCAAGGAGTTCGCCCCACTCTTGAAAACGGAAAGGTGAAAGGTGAAAACGGAAAACTCCTAGCCTTTCCCTAGGCCTTCCTAGTTTCTTCCAGTTTTCCGTTTTCCGTTTTAATTCCGCGTTGCGGTCTTGACTATCGTCTTCGTTGCTCACGCTCAATAATGTAGGGACGCTGCGTGCAGCGTCCGAGAACGATAAACAAGGTGGACGCTAGCGTCCCTACCGTGCTTCTGCATTTGACTTTATCGTCGAATTTGCTATCGCTCGGCATAGTTTAAACAAGTTTAACTCTGCTCTCGCTTACACGCAAATTTCGCTTACTCGCAGATTTCCGTTCATCGTTCAACGTTCATCGTTCAACGTTTACAGCAGCCCCTTCACCATCCCGAAGAGCTTGTACGGCATGTACCTGAAGGGCAGGTCCAGCCACGTTGGCGTTGTCACTACCGCCCTCTGGTGCGAGAACACGCGGAACGACTCCCTGCCGTGGTACGACGACATGCCCGAATTTCCCACACCGCCAAAGGGCAGGTTCTCGTTGGCAATGTGCATGATGGTGTCGTTTATGCACGCACCGCCCGACGAGGTATGGCGCAGCACCCGTCGTATGTTGTCCCCGTTCTCGCCGAAGTAGTACAGTGCCAGGGGCTTTTCCCTCTTGTTCACAAACTCTATCGCCTCGTCCGTGGTGTTGAATGTCAGCAATGGGAACAGAGGACCGAATATCTCCTCCTGCATGATGGGGCTGCCCTCCTTCACACCGTCCAGCACCGTGGGGTGGATGTAGCGCTCCTTGCGGTCGTAGGTGCCGCCTATGCGCACGTTGCCGTCCTTCAGGTAGCCCGTCAGACGCTCAAACGCCTTGTCGCTCACTATGCGCACAAAGTGCTTTGCCTCTTGCGGATTCTTGCCCAGAAGGTGCTCAAACTCCTTTCTGAGCGCCTCTATCAGGCGCTCCTTCACCTCGGCATGCACCAGCAGATAGTCGGGCGCTATGCACGTCTGTCCGGCGTTCAGGCTCTTTCCCCATGCTATGCGTCGTGCCGCCATGGCTATGTTGGCATCCTTGTCCACTATGCACGGGCTCTTGCCGCCCAGTTCCAGCACCACCGGAGTCAGATGCTCCGAAGCGGCACGCATCACCCTGCGGCCCAGGTCGGGACTTCCCGTAAAGAATACTATGTCGTACCTCTCCTCCAGCAGGGCAGTGTTCACCTCCCTGTTGCCCTGCACCACGGCAATGTACTCCGCGTCAAAGGTCTCCCTGATCATCTCCTCCATCACCCTGGACACGTGGGGCACGTAGGGCGAAGGCTTCAGCACCGCCGTGCACCCTGCCGATATGGCACCCACCAAGGGGTTCAGCAGCAGTTGCACGGGATAGTTCCACGGAGCCATTATCAGCGAGCAACCTAAGGGTTCCTGCACCACCTTACTCCTCGAGGGGAACATCTTCAGCGGAGTGCACACCCTCCTGGGCGCCGCCCACCTGCTCAGGTGCGATATGTGGTTCCTTATCTCGCCCAGCACTATGCTCAGTTCCGTCAGGTAGGCCTCCTCGTAACTCTTGTGCAGGTCCTGCCACAGGGCATCTGCCAGGGGCTTCTCCCACTTCTCCATGGCACGCTTCAGCGCGCGCAGGCTCTCCTTGCGGAACTTCAGGTCCAGTGTCCTTCCGCTACGGAAGAACTCCCTCTGCGCCTCCACTATCCTCCTGATCTCCTCCCTTGATGTATTCTCCATTGCCATATCAGTCTTATTTCTTTCTTCCCGTGAAATTGTCCATCGTGTGATATATGCCCAGCACATTGCCCACCAGCCAGTCAAACACCTTCATGGGCAGCAGGGCCTGCAACAGGCGCATCACATGGTGCGCCTTCGGTATCCAGGGCATCAGCATCAGGAACTTCCTGTCGCCTTCTATGGCACCCAGCACCCTCTTTGCCACCTTCTCTGGCTTCAGCAGGGGGAACACCCTGGACTTCACACCGTCAAACATTCCCGTGGTAATATAATAAGGTGCAATGGTGGTCACGCGCACCCTGCTCTTCATCTCCTGCAACTCTATTCGCACCGAGTCCGACCATCCCACGGCAGCCCATTTGCTGGCGGCATACACGCTCATCTTCGGGTTGGACATCATACCGCCTGCCGAGGCAATCGTGCAGATGTGTCCCTCGTTGCGCTGCACCATGTCGGGCAGCATCTGCCGGGCCACATACATGGGCGCTATGGCATTCACCATCATTGTGCGGTTTATCTCGTCCTCCGTGCACTGGTCAAAGGTCTTGTTGCTGGTTATGATGCCGGCGCTGTTTATCAGTATGTCCACATCGCCCACCTCCTTCTTCACCTTGTC
>JAEIGA010005849.1_pt1 | contig 18726 bp, 15 predicted proteins | sample 9270691 | NCBI WGS metagenome assembly JAEIGA01 (sample SAMN17057246, study PRJNA624740) | gut metagenome | biome: biome; isolation source: fecal sample | host: Bos grunniens | place: China: Xizang | collected 2019 | reverse complement strand
AAGGAGGTCGTTGCTGAGATGAACCGTCTGGGAATGCTTATAGATGTTTCCCATATCTCAGATGAGGCATTCTATGATGTCCTTAAGTATTCAACCCTCCCGGTGGTTGCCACACATTCGTGCTGCCGTGCTCTGTGTGGTCATCCGCGTAACATGACGGATGACATGATCCGTGCTTTGGCGGACAAAGGGGGAGTCATCCAGATCAATTTCTATCCTCTTTTCCTGGATGATACCTTCCCTGAGGCAGAAATGCTTACGGCTCCGAGGCCGTCTTACACGATGATTGCAGATCATATCGACCACGTAGTGGAACTCGTGGGAATCGAGCATGTGGGTATAGGTACTGATTTTGACGGAATAGATGTGACTCCTGAAGGACTGGAGAATGTATCCATGATACCTCTGCTGTTCGAAGAATTGCGACGCAGAGGTTATACCGAAGAGGATCTTGAAAAGATAGCTTCGGGAAACTTCTTTAATGTCTTTTCTTTCTCTGATGCAGTACGATCATAGTCACTGCGGCAAGAATCAGAACTATTCCTGAAATTGTGCTGATTCCGAGGTGCTCGTCGAGGAATACCACTCCGAGAACTACGGCAGTCAGCGGCTGAAGTGCTCCTAGGATGGATGTGAGAGTCGGACCGATTCTTCGGATCGCCTTGACACCTGTGAAATTGGATACCATTGTAGCCCAGAGTCCGAGTCCGAGGATATTCATCCATGATTTGAAGTCGGTGACGATGGTTATACGGCCGTCGATGATAAGCGCAGCTGCAATGAAGTAGATTGCGCTGAGAAGCATTATCCATGTCGTGAATTTCACAACTTCTATCTTGTCGGCCTTTGTCTTCTTCATTACAATATAATATGCGGCAAAGGTAATTGCCGATATGAGAGAGCAGGTGAGTCCCAATACTGTATTTCCACCTTCAACGATGACTCCGTCACCGTTGGCCATGAGATATACTCCGAGTATAGAAAGGAAAATTGCTATCACATTGATCCATGCCCTGTCTTCCCTGAAGATTATCATCATGCATAGGGCAACTATCACCGGGTACATGAAGTTGATTGTCGAGGCAACTCCGCTGGCAATGTTAGCATATCCGATAAGTAGGGTAATGGAGGTAATCGAACGTAGAGCACTGAGGAGAACGACTCTCCATACCTCGTCAAAAGAGTTAAGTTTAAGAGTCTTTTTCTTGCATGCCGCATAGATCACAAGTACCACAGCGGCGGTCAGCCATCTATATGAAAGCACGTCGAAATTCGACAGTCCCGCTGCTATCAGAGCAAGGCTGAACAGAGGTGAGAAACCGAACGATGCCGACGAAATGGCGGCATAGAACAACCCTTTAATGGTTATTCTTCGGCGTTTTTTCTCATGACTGTCAAGAATGTGCGACATAATGCTATCTATTTGGCTTTCAGTGTCTTATGTTGTGTTATAAGAAATTGCTATTGTTTACAAATTTATGTAACAAAAATGTTAAAGACTAAAACAAATTTGTTAAATATGTTATTTGTTAATCAATTAACTCGTTAAGTATCTTTTTACGTATGGAATTAAGTGCAAAGGCTGCAGAACGCTCGATATTGCGTTTTCTGTCTCCTTTATACTGCACTTTATAGGTCTCTGTTCCCTTTTGTGAACTCACTCCGACCCATACTGTTCCCACCGGTTTTTCAGGTGTTCCTCCTCCAGGACCTGCAATGCCAGAGGTGGCGACAGAGTAGTCACTGCCTGTAAGTCTGCGCACTCCTTCTGCCATTGCCGTCACACATTCGCTGCTTACTGCTCCATGTTTTTCTATGATCTCGGGTGCAACTCCAAGTACTCCTGTCTTGACGCTGTTTGCATATGAGGTGACTCCGCCAAGGAAGTATTCAGATGAACCCGGAATTGATGTGATCAGCTGGGATATTGTACCGCCTGTGCACGATTCCGCAGTGCTCAATGTCTTGCCGTGGATTGACAGAAGCCTTCCTAGAGCCTCCTGTAGAGTGTCATCATGATCAGAGTATACATATTCTCCTATTATCGCTTTGAGCTCTGAAATGGCCGTATTAAGGGCGGTTTCGTCCGCACTGTATGACGACAGTCTCAGTCTGACTCCTGTAAGCTGGTTAGGAAGATATGCGAGATGCATGTCGGATGGCAGATTGTCCTCCCAGTCGGATATCATCTCAGAGAGAGCGGATTCCGCCACTCCGTATGTCATGATGGTTTTATGACATATGTCTGCAAGGCTGTTGTTTGCCTTGATGTCTTCTATTACGTCCTGAAGTGCTCCCAGAGCCTCGTAAGGCACTCCTGGAAGTGAATAAAGGGTAGTCTTGTGTCCGTATTTCTCTTTCTGGAAGCGGAATACCATTATAGGGGCTGTTCCCAGCCTGTTGGGAATAACCTCGCATGTTTCAGGAACCGATGCCTGGGCTATGTTGATTTCAAGAAGATCAAGCCCTCTGGAACTCAAAATCCTGTGTATGATCTCCAACTGTCTGTCATCAGTCTTGTATGATGTGGCCTCAGACAGCTCTCCAAGGGCTTTTTTAGTGATATCGTCTTTTGTCGGACCAAGACCTCCTGTAACTATTACAACGTCGTTTCTGCGCAATTCTCCGTCAAGTGATTCAATGATGGCGTCATGATCATCCGCAATCGACAGCATTCTTGTCACCTTGACGCCCGCAGCTTCAAGGGCCTGGGAAATATGTGACGAATTAGTGTCAACTATCTGTCCTATAAGGATTTCGTCTCCAATTGTGCAGATTGATGCCTTGGTCATATCTTCTACTTGTCTGATTTTACGAAGCTTTCGAGGTGCTTGATGATTCTCTTGATGAGTGACGGACCTTCATATACGAATCCGGAGTATATTTCCACGAGTGAAGCTCCTGCGTCGAGCATCGCTTTAGCGTCTTCCGGAGACATGATTCCACCGACTCCGATGATAGGAAGTCTGCCGGAAGATCTTTCGTGGATATAGCGGACAAGTTCAAGGTTTTTCTTGTGTACAGGGGCTCCTGACATACCTCCGTTGCCGATTTCCTCGATTTTCTCCTGAGATATCGAATTGAGTCCCTCTCTGCTTCTTGTGGTATTTCCGGCAACGATGCCGTCGATTCCCGAGCGGAGGCAATAGTCGATGATATCGTTAAGCTGCTCCTTTGCAAGATCCGGAGAAACCTTAAGAAGAATAGGTTTGTACGAATCATATAACATTCTGAGGTCCAGCAATTTATCTACGATGTCCGAGAGGAATGAAATGTCCTGAAGAGATGTAAGACCCACTACGTTAGGACATGAAACGTTGACTACGAACATATCCACGAAGTCGTACAGAAGACCGAACGATGTCTCGTAGTCTTTTGCTGCATCCTCGTTAATGCTTGTTGTGTTCTTTGAGATGTTCGCCGCTACGATAACCTCCGGACGTACCTTCTTGAGATGCTCTACAGCATTCTTTACGCCTTTGTTATTGATACCGAAGCGGTTGATGATTGCTTTGTCTCCAGGAACTCTCCAGCATCTTGGCTTAGGATTGCCGTCCTGAGGCTTAGGAGTGAGTGATCCGATCTCTACGAAACCGAAGCCGAAGTTGGCCATATCGTTATAGAATTCACCATTCTTGTCGAGTCCGCCTGCAAGACCCACCGGATTCGGGAAGTTGATGCCGAATACCTCGCGCTCCAATGCAGGAGAATCCCTATGATATATGGCGCGGATGATGGATTTTGCAAAAGGGATGTGTCTGAGCATTCCCAGAGTCGAGAACATGATGTTGTGGGCCGTTTCAGGATTGAATCTGAAAAGTATAGGCTTAAGGATGTGTTTGTACATGGTCAGTCAAGTTATATCATACAAATATAACCAAAATCAGATTATCTCCTCACGGTCAAAAATGAAATATTGCGTTGATTCAGAGAAAAATCAGGATATTGTTGCTATTTCCTGGAATGTACCGTCATCGAAAAATATAACAATTTTAGTCGCTTTTCTCTGTTTTACAGCCACTTGCACCGGATTATCTGATGCGTTTATTGAATTCGTGGTTGGCGTAGAAGGCTCAGGAGCTGTAAATGTACGCAGCTGCGGTATTTCCGGGAGCTCTTCTGCAGGGGAAGGATCCTCATAGTCGAACAGGAGAGGGATCTCATTTATTGCTCCAGCCGATTTCGACTGGTTTTCTTCAGACTGAACGTTGGTCTTGTACATCTTACCCTTGCCAAGCATCAGCCATTCAATGTTGAGATGAGGGTAGGCAGCCATGATGGCGGCAATGAAATCATAGCCCGGCTTGTTTCTTCCAGACAAAACGTGAGATACACTTGCGCGTACAACTTTGATTGTGTCGGCGAATTGGGACTGTGAGATGTTTTCAGCGGCAAGAAACTGTTTCAGGCGAGTGTTCATAATTGTTATCTTTAGTTTTACAAATGTATTGAGATTTTTTGTAAAATGCAAGTCAAATCACGGGTTCAAAATGTAAACAGGTAGGGGAAAGAGACCATAAAAGAGTTATATTAATAATACATATAAAGAAGTATATCTAATTAATATATAGAACTATATATATACTAAAACTCCGTTTAAAAGGCCATTTAGGCCATATAAGTCAATAAAAGCGGGTCATATAGCAAACTGAACTATAGTTATAGAATAAGTGATAGTATATAAATGACTGATAATCAACATATAGATAATAGTAAAACATTAATATAATAATTAGTTATAATACAAATGTAATATATACAAAAATAAATCAGCACCCCGTTGGTTTTAGTGAAGAAGTTACATTTGTATTTAATGCAATTAACTTTTGTTGTTTACAAATGTTGATGAATTTAAGAAAAGCCCTGAAATCCTCTAAATTTCGTATAAAGAGAATATTTCCGTACTTTTGCACGGTTAATTGAAAATACGCGATTCTCAGAATGATACCGCATATAGTTATTGAAGACTACAATTATTCTCTACCAGACGAGAGAATAGCTAAATATCCTCTGCAGCAACGAGATGCGTCGAAGCTGCTTTGTTATAGAAACGGCAATCCGGTGCAATATTCGTTCACGGATCTTCCTGCCCTTTTGCCGGAAGATTCTGTCATGGTATTCAATGATACCAAGGTTGTACCTGCCAGACTGCACTTCCAGAGGGCATCCGGTGCCCATATCGAGATATTCTGTCTTGAACCGGTGCTTCCTGAGGAATATGTTACCATGTTTGCAGTAACCGATAGATGCAGATGGAAATGCATTGTCGGTAATGTCAAGAGGTGGAAGAATGATACTCTCGCCCTCTGTAACCCTGATTCCGATGAAACAGTCTCGGAAATGGGCCTCAAGGCTGATCTGATTGAAAGACAGGGAGAAACTTCAATTGTGGAGTTTTCATGGGAAAATGGCGCACCATTCTCCCGCGTGCTTGAAATCTGCGGATCCATTCCTATTCCACCATATCTCAACAGAGACACGGAAGATATAGATCTGGAGCGTTATCAGACCTTATATGCCCGTTACAGGGGCTCAGTGGCGGCTCCGACTGCCGGCCTGCACTTTACAGAGCCGGTTCTCGAAGCTATCAGAGCGAAGAATATCGCCACAGAGACAGTCTGTCTGCATGTAGGTGCAGGTACATTCCTTCCTGTGAAGAGTTCTCTTGTTTCCGAGCATACAATGCACCGTGAACAGTTTGTGATCAAGCTTGATTTCCTTGAAAAGCTCGTTGCAAAGACTGGAAAGCTTATCGCTGTGGGAACAACATCTGTAAGAACCCTCGAATCGCTGTATTATCTTGGTGTAAAATGCATTGAGAAGGGCAGACCTGAGGATGTTACCCAGTGGGAACCATATCAGCGCGAATATCAGTATACGCTTCAGGAGTCTCTTAGTGCAATTATCGGCTACATGAAGGCTAATTCACTGTCTGAATTGCAGACCGGAACATCAATCATCATTGTTCCTGGATATGAATTCAAGGTTGTAGATGTGCTTGTGACCAACTTCCATCAGCCGCAGAGTACGCTTCTTCTGCTTATTTCCGCTTTTGTAAAGGGCGATTGGAAGAACATTTACGACTTTGCCCTCAATAATGACTTCCGTTTCCTCAGTTATGGCGACAGTTCTATTCTTTTCAGGGATTGAGCGTAGACGCTTGATTTTTAGCAGGAAATTTGTAAATTTGCGTAATTGTACTAAAAACTAGACTTATGATAGACTTGTCAGAATTTGAAGGTATCAGTCCTTATACTGACGCTGAGGCTGCGGAAGCGTTATCGAAGCTTGCCGAATTCCCTCTGTTGTCACAGATATCTCAGCAGTTCTTTCCTGAGGAAGGACCTGACTTCTTGAAGACTATACTCAAGCAAATCAAGACTATTGACGAATTTCAGGTGCTTGTAATGCAGAAATTCGTACGTTGGGTCATTGAGCATACCGCTAAGAACTTCTCGTATGACGGCGTTTCCAATATCGATCCTGCCAAGAAGTTCCTCGCTCTTTCAAACCATCGTGACATCATTCTTGATCCGGCTATCACTCAGCTGATTCTTTACGCTAACGGCATTCCGATGACAGAGATTGCTGTGGGTGACAATCTTATTACAAACCAGACAATCGAGTGGCTTATCCGTTCGAACAGAATGATCAAGGTTGTACGTGGCATTTCTGCCCGTGAACTTTATCTTTCTTCACAGCTTCTTTCGAAGTACATCCGTCTCAATATTACTCAGCAGAGAAGTTCGATCTGGCTTGCGCAGCGCCAGGGTAGAACAAAGAACGGATATGATATCACAGAGCAGGGCCTCCTCAAGATGCTTGATATGAGTGGTGGTGCTGATTTCCAGACCAACTTCGAGGAACTCAACATCATACCTATGAGCGTATCGTATGAGTATGAACCTTGCGACATCTACAAGGCACGCGAGCTTGTTATTTCACGTAAGCACAAGTATGTAAAGGCTGAAGGTGAAGATTTCAAGAGTATTGTAACCGGTATCATGCAGCAGAAGGGTAACATCCACATGAACATCGGTACTCCGCTTACATCGGATGAGATCGCGGCAGCTGCCCTTTGCGACAAGAACGACCGTTACCAGCTTATCAGACATGCGGTTGACCAGAGAGTCATCGAAGGATACAAGCTTTGGAAGAACAATTATATCGCGTATGACATTGTAAACCAGGGCTTCAAGTATTCGCATCTGTACGAGCCTGCCGATGTGGAGCAGTTTGTCTCATATATGGAGCATCAGCTCGACAAGGTTGAGCCGGAAGTGAACAGAGAGGATCTCAGACGTATATTTCTTGATATATACGCGAATCCGGTCTACACCAAGGAACTTCTGGAAAAGGAAAAGAGAACAGGAAATATCCTTCTTTAATACAGGAAAGGGTCACAATAATTGATGTGACCCTTTTTTTAGTTGTTGTTCTTTATGTTCACATCCAGCTGAGGGAATGGGAACTGGATTCCGTGTTTAGGAAGTTCGTTATAGATCTTTTCATTGAGATTGAACTTGAGCGGCCAGTAGTTATCAGCCTTGACCCATACTCTGACTACGAACTCCACAGAACTGTCGTTAAGGGCGTTCAGGGCTACAAAAGGATCTGCTGGGGCCCCCTGTTCAACAGTGAGTGTTCTTTCATCTGACTTGATGATATTCATAAGCAGATCTTTGGTCTTCTCCGAAGAACTTCCGTATTCGACACCTACCAGGATCTCAAGGCGTCTCATCTGACGTCCGGAGAAGTTGTTGATCACATCATTCGAGAGGATTCCGTTAGGGATTACGATCACGCGGTTGTCGGTAGTTGTAAGCTTGGTGCTTGTGATGTTCACTTCTGATACGGTACCGGAATGTCCCTGAGCCTCGATGAAGTCTCCGGCCTTGAAAGGTTTGAAGATAAGGATCATTAGGCCGCCTGCGAAATTCTGCATTGTACCGTTAAGGGCCATACCGATCGCAAGACCACCACCTGTAAGAAGGGCGGCTATTGATGAAGTGTCGATTCCGACAGTTCCGATGGTGATGATGACAAGGACGATTGTGAGGGCAATGCTTGTGATGCTCTGGATGAACGAAGCGATAGCGGCGTCTGCGTTACGTCTCTCAAATGCGCGTTTAAGCACGTTCTTTATTCTTTTGATAATCCAAGCACCTACTATGTAGATGAGGAATGCTGCGAGAAGCTTCAGACCGAAGCTTACAGCCTTGTCCACGAACTCAAGTGCGAGTTCGGAAGCAGATGAATTGTTTACTTTGTCGATTACAGCCGCAATTTCCGCCTGTACAGCATTCAGACTGTCAGGTCTATGGAGACTGTCAAGAGATGGGAGTATGTTAAGAGTTTCCATAGTTATATATTTGATATATTGTATAAGAAACAAAAGTGTTATTACCTATAACAAAAATGTTATATGCGATTTTCTATAAATTCGCTATCAGATACCACATGTAGCCGGCTTCCATAAGTATAAGGATAACGCCTTCAATGCGGTCAAGCTGCTTCTTGCGGAATGTGTATGCACTTGCGAATATAAGTAATGCGCATAACATGACGGCAATCATATCGATGCCTGTAATTCCCTTGAATGAGAGAGGACAGATGAGTGCGGAACCGCCCAGGATGAGTAGTATGTTTGCAATGTTTGAACCAAGGATGTTTCCGAGAGCGAGCTGGCCTCTGCCCTTGACTGCGGCAACGACGCTTGTTGCAAGTTCCGGCATTGATGTACCGGCTGCAAGTACCGTAATGGCGATGAATTTGTCGGATACTCCGAATCCTTTGGCGATGTCAGTCGCAGCATTGACGAACAGTCTTCCTCCGAAGATAAGAGCGGCAAGTCCTCCGATAACCATCAATATTGATACGACAGTAGAATAATTTTTGCTCTGATCTGTCTCCTCATTTGATTCTTCGTTGCTGTCAGAACGAAAAGATCTCCACATGTACCATACAAAGATTGCAAGCAGCACCACTCCGTCTACTCTTGTAAGCATGTTCTCTCCGAAACCGAATATGCTTGCGTTCATTCCAAGAATGATAAGCAACAGTGTTACGCCGATATTGAGTGGAATATCGTTCTTGAGGTTGCTCTTGGTTATTGTAACAGGTGCGATGAGCGCTGTAAGACCGAGGATGAGCATCGTGTTGAACACGTTTGAACCTATTATATTGCCGATTGCCATGTCTGCGTTTCCTTTGAATGCAGAAAGAAAGCTCACTACCATTTCAGGCGAAGAGGTTCCGATACCGACGATAGTGAGACCGATTACGAACTCGCTTAGGCCGAAGCGGCGTGCAATGCTAGATGAACCGTCTACCAGATAATTGGCTCCGAACAGAATGAGGAGCAGTCCGGCGATTAGAATTACGATCTGAAATATCATTATCTTAATAATTTAGGGGTAGCAAAGTTATTAAAAATATGCCAAATTCATTATATTTGCTATGAATACAAATTTGTTAATTATAGTTATGAGAGGCTTTCTTGTATTTCTTGCTTTTCTGCTGATGTCTCTGCAGGCATTTGCGGAAGATAGCTTGAAGGTGATATATCGTATCCGACTTGATCAGGATATAGACAAGTCTTCGCAAAGGCTTGTCACTCTGGGACTTGAGAAGGCAGCTGAAGCTTCTGCGGATTATGTTCTCCTCGATCTTGACACATATGGTGGTGCCGTTGATGCTGCAGACAGCATAAGGTCTGCTATTCTCCGCTATGAAAAGCCTGTGGTGGCATTCGTCAATATGCAGGCCGCTTCTGCAGGTGCGCTTATAAGCATTGCCTGTGATTCCATCTACATGAAGACAGGCAGTTCGATCGGTGCAGCAACTGTCGTAGATCAGGCAGGCAATGTCATGCCGGACAAATATCAGTCGTTCATGAGGGGAATGATGCGTTCGACTGCCCAGGCGACCGGACGTGATCCGAGAATTGCAGAATCCATGACAGATACTGCCAATGTGCTGACCCTGACGCCTTCGGAGGCGATGAATGTAGGTTATTGCGAAGGCATAGCTGAAACATATGACGAAGTGGCTAAGATCATTGCAGGTAACGATGGATACGTTGTCAAGGATATGTCTGACGACATGACATGGCTCGACAGATTGATCCAACTTCTGCTTCATCCGTTGCTTCAGTCAATATTCATGATGATGATTGTGGGAGGTATATTCGTGGAAATCAGGACTCCTGGTATCGGATTGCCGCTTCTGACCGCGGTTGTCGGTGCACTTCTGTATTTTGCTCCTGCATATCTCGGTCATCTTGCGGAGTATTGGGAGATCCTTCTCTTTGTGGTCGGTCTGCTGCTGATAGCGCTTGAAATATTTGTCATACCCGGCTTCGGCATTGCCGGTATCAGCGGTATAGTCCTGGTGGTTGTCTCTCTTGCCTTGTCGATGGTGGACAATGTGGATTTCTGGAGATGGGACGGTTCGTTGAACCTTCAGCCGCTCGTCAGACCTCTGGCATTGGTTGTTCTGTCTTCTAGTGCAGCAATATTCGGAGGAGTATGGCTTGTCAGAAAACTGTATGATACACGTTCTTTCGACCATATTGCATTGAGGCAGGAGATGAAGGCTTCCGAAGGATTCACCGGTGTGGTATCAGGTTTGGAAGTGTTTGTAGGAGAGAATGTTACTGTCTTTACTGATATGAGACCTTCAGGTAAAGTTAAGGCATCTGATGGACATTTATATGAAGCAACCTTGAAGTTCGGCGGTTTTGCATCCAAGGGAGAAAGCCTGAAGGTGGTTGCAGCCGAGCAGGGTAGATTGTATTGTGAGAAATAATCTTTATTAATTGTATATCGGTATGAAGAAACTGATCAATGTATGTGTAGTCGGTCTGCTGGTGGCAGCCGCTGCAATGACTGTTGTCTATAGAGCAGTCAATCGTGTTCCGTCTGCTGATCTTCCTCTTAATGAGCAGGTCTATGAGATCTTTCAGGATGGAGGTTGTCTAAGTTGTCACTCGGCTGATCCGGAAGTGCCTTTCTATGCAAAGCTTCCTGTTGCCGGTGATATTGTCATGAAGGATATCGATTCAGGATATCGTGCCTTCGATATGAGCAAGTTCATGGAAGAACTTAAGGCGGGAGAGGAAGTCAATGTCGTAGAGCTTGCCAAGGTCGAGAAGGTTGTACTTGACGACCGTATGCCTATGGCTAAGTATTATCTCGTGCATTGGGGAAGTTCGTTGACTCCTGCAAAGCGTGAGATCGTGCTTGCATGGGTAGCGCAGATGAGAGCGCAAATCCATAATGACGGTCTTGCAGGTGCGCGCGCAAACGAGCCTGTTCGTCCTATTGATCAGACACTTGAGTATGACGCTGCAAAGGCTGAACTCGGAAAGGCTCTTTTCCATGACACAAGACTTTCTGTGGATAATACTGTTTCATGTGCATCATGTCATGAGATTGAAAATGCAGGTGTGGACAACCATCAGTATTCACATGGTGTGAATGACCAGCTTGGTGGCGTGAATGCTCCTACCGTATATAACGCTGTCTATAACTTCGTTCAGTTCTGGGACGGACGTGCTCAGACTCTTGCTGCTCAGGCGGCAGGTCCGCCTCTCAATCCGGTTGAGATGGCTTCAGAGTCATTCGACCAGATCATTGCGAAACTGAATGCAGACAGGCAATTCGCAAAGGCATTCAAGGCTGTATATCCAGACGGAATCACCGAGGCGAATATCACAGATGCCATCGAACAGTTCGAGCGTACACTCATCACTCCGAACTCTGCATTTGATAAGTGGCTTCTCGGAGATGATTCGGCCATTACAGATGAAGCTCTTGCCGGTTATGAGCTCTTCAAGAAGTATGACTGTGCTACATGTCATGCAGGACAGAACCTTGGCGGACTTACATATGAACTGATGGGTCTCCGCAGGCATTATTTCGCAGATCGCGGCCTGGAGATGACCAACGAGGATAACGGACGCTACAAGGAGACTCAGCTGGAGCGTGACCGTCATCGCTTCAAGGTACCCGGACTCCGCAATGTAGAGCATACATGGCCATACTACCACGATGGTACACGCGAGACTCTCGAGGAGGCTGTTCGCGACATGGGTACATATCAGAGCGGTGTAGAACTTTCTGAGGCAGAGGTTGCATCGATCACATCGTTCCTCAAGACCCTCACAGGTGAATATAACGGTGCTCCGATAACCACAAGCAACTCACGAGACGAGATCCACGGACACTAGGATCGTCTCATAAACCAAGTAATACAAATCCGCCCGCTGAATGTCGATGTTCAGCGGGCGGCGTATTTTATAGAGCTTTATTTACTGCTGTTCTTTTTCAGCCTTCAGTGCAAGGTGTTTCACGATCACCACGAAGAAACCTGTAAGAATGAGGTTTGTGAGGATTGTGAGGAGGGAGATTGCGAGAAGCGGACCGCCAAGGCCGTAACCGAGAGCGATGAATACGATACCTGCTCCAACCTCTCCACGTGTAAACATACCGATACTGAGGGCAAGTCTTTCTGTGAGACTTCTGTCTCTGTAGAAGAATACAGGAAGAAGCTTACCGATATTTGAAAGGGCAGTCGCAGCAAGAACGTGCAATGCGATCTTTCCCCAGCTCATGTCACCGACATTTCCGATCATGCAGTCTCCGGCTGTAGCTCCCCAGTCAACACCTACGAAAAGAGGTGCACTGAGACCCACCAGCATCATGAACAGATATGAGATGACTGACGAAGCCACCTCGTCTGACTTTGAATGACGTTCCTTGGTCTTCATGATCATTCCGAGGATGAAGGCCGGAAGAAGGATCTCGATATGGATTGCGGAGTCGTGACCGAAACATGCTTTTGTCACCATATAGATACCCTGAAAGAAGAACACAAGCATTGTTGCATAACCGAGAATCGAAGCCCATGACTGGTGCATACGGAACGTATCCAGTTTTTTCCAACCGAGGTACAGACAGAAAAATACGAAGAGAACCACGACTCCGAGCTGCCACTTCATACCGATCATCAGTATCTGAAGAGGAATCATAAGGAGGATGGTGTCAAGGTCGTCGAAGATTGCAAGAACCCTTGTCTTCTGGAATACCCAAGACTTCTTCAGACCAGCTGCCGCAAGCATAGTGAAGAGAATTCCGGCAGATGTGGGGGCTGCAAATCGGCTTAACAACAATGTTTCTTTCCATGTGTCCCAGCTTGTTCTGTATTCTGCTGGCATCAGAAGGACAAAGTATCCGCATATGAGCAGCCAAGGTACTGCTGCGGTTGCCATTGCGATGAAATAGTCTGCTGTGTAGGACTTCCATTTGCTCTTGTCGAGCTCGAATTCGCGTCCTACGTTGATCATGATGAATGCCAGGCAGACGTAAAGCATTGCATCAAGGAATGATTTTAGGTGTCCATATGCATCTGGACTCATGTGTGCCGGAATAGTCTGTGATCCGATCAGTCCGATGATAAGGAAGATTGAAAAGAGGATGATTTTTCTCATTGTGGCAGCTTGCTTATGGTTGATAGTAAGTTGTCAAATGGGGAGTTGTTATTTTCGTTTAAGTGCAACTACGTTTTCTACGTGGTGTGTATGAGGGAACATGTCTACAGGACGGACAGCTGTGATAACGTAATCCTTGCAGAGGATCTCGAGGTCGCGTGCCTGTGAAGCCGGATTGCAGCTTACATAGACCATGCGCTCAGGGGCTGCATTGAGGATCACCTGCGCTACGTCTGGATGGATACCGGCGCGTGGCGGGTCGAGGATGATTACATCCGGACGGCCGTGCTCTGCAACGAAGGCATCTGTGAGGATGTCCTTCATGTCGCCGGCGTAGAAGTCGCAGTTTGTGATGCCGTTGTTCTCAGCATTGAGCTTCGCATCTTCGATTGCCTCCGGAACATATTCGATACCGATTACCTTCGATGCCTGACGTGAAACGAACTGTGCGATTGTACCTGTACCTGTGTAGAGGTCGTATACGACTTCATTGCCTGTGAGGGCTGCGAATTCGCGGGTTACGCTGTAGAGTTTGTATGCCTGTTTTGTGTTTGTCTGGTAGAAAGATTTAGGACCGATCTTGAAACGGAGTCCCTCCATCTCTTCGTAGATTGCATCCTCGCCCTTGTAGAGGATACATTCCTGATCGGAGATTGAATCGTTAGCCTTGCCGTTGATCACATAGTAAAGGGAAGTGATCTGTGGGAACTCGGCTGCGATCGCATCGAGAAGGGCAGTGCGTGCAGCCTCATCTTCGTGGTAGAAGCAGAGGATGAGCATTACATTGCCTTCCTGTGTAGTGCGAACGATCATGTTTCTGAGGAAACCTACATGCTCACGGATGTTGAAGAATGTAAGGTCGTGCTCGAGCGCATATTTCTTGATGAAAAGACGGATTGCGTTTGACGGCTCCGGCTGGAGATGGCAGTGCTGGATGTCAAGCACCTTGTCGAAGAAGCGGCCTACATGGAAACCGAGACCGTATTTCTCCTTCTCTGAAAGAACCTCAGCGTCTTCTTCGTCAAAGATCCAACGGCGCTGTGAGAAGGTGAATTCCAGCTTGTTACGGTAGTATGTAGTCTCATCCGAACCGACGATAGGAGTGATTTCCGGAACGTCGAGATGACCGATGCGTACGAGCTGGTCATATACCTGCTGCTGCTTTGCAGCGAGCTGCATTTCGTATGGAAGCGGCTGCCATTTACATCCTCCGCAGACTCCGAAGTGCTTGCAGAACGGCTCGAGGCGGTGTTCAGACGGCTTCACCATACGGAGGATGAAACCTTCCATATAGTTCTTCTTCTTTTTTGTCACCTTTACATCAACGACGTCTCCAGGTACAGCGAACTGTACGAAGAGTACTGTGCCGTCAATTTTTGCCAATGCCTTTCCTTCAGCTGCAACAGCCTCAATAACAACGTTTTCCAGAATTATATCCTGTTTCTTTCTTGCCATACGATCATAAATTAAAATGCAGTCCCTTTCGGGGACTGCAAAAATATCAAATAATCACGAGATTACGAAACTTTATGCTTCAAGAGATCCTGAGAAATGTTGATTATGAAGTCTCCCATCTTCTCCAGCTCATTTACGATGTCCATATAGTATACACTGGTCTGGTAGTTTTTGTTGCCGGATTCAATGTTCTCTATCTCTTCATCACGAAGGTGATTTCGCTGATTATTGATGTGTTCCTCAGCTGCATATGCATTGGCGATTCCTTCCAGTTCTCCGCGGTCGGCAGATACAAGATTGTGAATCATCGCCTCGTAGGCCTTGTCTACCAGGTCAATCATGCCGTTTACCTTCTTGACTGTCTCAGCATCGAATTCCTTCTTATGGATATTTCGGCGGGCGAGGATTCTGCTGATGCTTTCTCCGGAATCTCCGAGTGACTCCAGTTCACCGATGATCTTGTACATAGCCTTGATCTTGTATGAAGTGCTTACGCTGATTTCCTCGTTAGAGACTGCATTGAGGAAGGCTGCGATTTCATAGTCGATCCTGTCTGAAATCTCCTCATACTTGACAAGTTTCGCTCTGTAGTCTTCGAATTTGTCCGGATCGGTTTCATTTACGGCCTCTCTCACATAACCGAGGCCCTTGCGGGAGATTTCTGCAAAGTGAATAATCTCCTTAAGTGCCTGTTCTGTAGCAAGTTCTGGAGTAGCGAGTGGACCGGCTGAAATGTATTTGAGTCTGAATGCCTCTTCTTCCTTCTTCTTGGATTCCTTGATGATTGCACATACAAGCTTCTCGATTGCAGGTATGAACCAGATGAGCACGAAGGTGTTGATGGTGTTGAAGAGGGTGTGGAGCATTGACAGACCGTAAAGTGCAGATGTCTGTGTGTCGGTCTGGACAGGAAGTCCGTCAGGCCCCTTGGCTACGAGAACCTCAAAATTATCAGCAGCAGGATTTGGTATATCGAAGATACCGGCAGTCACTGCACCGACGAGTTTGAGGAAGAACGGATAACATGCCAATGCCCAGATCACGCCGAATATGTTGAAGACGGTGTGGGCGAGTGCGGCACGCTTAGCCGATGAATTTCCGACTGCTGCGGCGATGTTGGCAGTGATTGTTGTACCGATATTTTCTCCGAGTACCATTGCACAGGCCATGTCGAAGCGTATCCAACCCATATTCAACATGATGAGTGTCAATGCCATAGTCGCTGACGATGACTGGAGTACCAATGTTAGTATTGTTCCGAATACAAGGAAGATGAGCACAGATCCGAAACCATGTCCCTGCCAGCCCTTGATGAACGATAGCGCCTCGGGATTGCTGCCGAGATCAGGAACAGAGTTCTTCATCAGTGAAAGACCGAGGAAGAGGAGTGAGAAACCCACGATCAGTTCGGATATATTTCGTCTTTGTCCTTTTTTTGAGATGGATAGGACGAATCCAATAGCCATTAGAGGCACTGCGAGAATCGAAATGTCGGCCTTGAATCCGAGCCATGAAACCATCCATGCCGTAACTGTAGTTCCGATGTTCGCTCCCATGATGACGCTGATGGCCTGGGCGAGAGTCAGAAGACCGGCGTTCACGAAACTTACCACCATTACGGTAGTGGCGCTTGAAGATTGGATTACCGATGTGATGCCGAGACCTGTCACAACGCCCTTGAAAGGACTTGACGTCATTGCAGAGAGGAAGCCGCGGAGTCTGTCTCCTGCAGCTTTCTGCAGACCGGAACTCATCAGGTTCATTCCATAGAGGAACATACCGAGAGCACCGAGAAGTGTGAAAATCTGAAGAATTCCCATATAGTGTGATTTTAAGTTAAATTATCATGCAAGTTGCCCGTATAGCAGATACCATGTATATATGATGAACAGGACGGCCATCAAAGCACCTCCAAGACGTCCGATTCTGCCCTTAAGTCCCAGAATCATGACCAGGACTGCAGCGCCGATCATCACGAAATAGTCTGTGAGATTGATGCCAGGCGATGAAAGGGGAGTTACCTGTGAGCTTAATCCGAGTATGAGGCAGATATTGAATATATTGGAGCCGATGATGTTACCGAGGGCAAGCTGTGTGTTTTTCCTGAATGCTGCTGTAATGGAAGCTGCAAGTTCCGGAAGAGATGTGCCGCATGCAATTAGAGTGATGGATATGAATGCATCGCTCAGACCGAGTTTGCGGGCGATTTCAACAGCATTGTCTACAAAGAGGTCGCAGCTGAATATAAGAATTGTCAGACCTCCGACTACCTTTATTACAGATAGCCAGAGTGGTCGTTTGACCTGTATTTCTGTTGATACCGCATTATTGTCTGAAGTATTCTGTCGTTTATCCCTGTAGAACGAATACCACATGAATGCAGCAAAGGCGGCAAGAAGGATCCATCCGTCCGGTCTGCTCAGGAAAGATTCGCCGGGATTGCTGAGATTGAATGTAAGAAGAGTCAGAAGTACCGATACGCCTATGCATACAGGAATCTCGAATCTGAGGTTCTCCTTTGTGACAGCCACAGGGAAGAATAGGGCAGTAAGTCCTAAAATTCCGAGGACGTTGAAGATGTTCGAACCTACTACATTTCCTATGGCTACAGCGGAGTTTCCGTCCAAAGCACCAATGAAACTGACTGTCAATTCAGGCATTGAAGTACCTATACCCACGATTGCAGCTCCTATGACGAAGTCAGACACTTTGTATCTTCTCGCAATCTCAACGGCTCCGGCTACGAGTTGGTCGGCACCGATCACGATGCCGATCAACGCTAATATCAAGATGAGATATTCCATTATTTTCTGATGATTTCTGTTACGTTTTTAAGGTCGTGTTCGTGCATCAGGGTGAATGGTTCGTATTTGTAAGGTACGTACTCAAAGAGCTGGATATATGCCTTGCCGGATTTTGTGCTGTAGTATATGTCCATTCTGAGGGAGTTTCCGGAATCTTCACCGGAAAGAACCTCTTTCTTCGGGGTTCCCGTGATTGCCTTCTTCAGGATATCACGCTTGTCTGAAGCGAAGAAATGCTCTGTCTTGCAGTATCTTATGCCGGTTTCGTCATCCTTGTATCCGGTTTTCATGAAGATACCAAGGATGATGCCTGCAATGATCATGAAGAATCCGAGAATGTTGATTGAACCGGATGTAGGAAGAAGTACAAGGATGCTTCCTGCGATGACAAGAGTGAGAATTATAGTGATATCTTTTGCAGAATATACTCTGCTGAATGTCTTTTCCATATAATGTAAATGATTGATAGTTAATATGATAGGGGAATGAGGGCGGGGAAATGTGACTGCCTTCAGGATATTGAAAACCAGGCGTTTATGCCTATGCACAACGCCGAAACATTGATATGGAAATGCTAAATTATGAGTTTGCCAAGACGGATCAGATTTCTGTGAATTTCACGTAGTCCGGATGGCAGCAGATTGTGGATTATCTGATAGATGTCAATATTATTCGAGCATACGGTCTTGCCGGCAGAAATATAGATTTGGAATTTGCCGAGGTTTCGTTGTACAGATGTACGCTTGGTCAGTGTACGTGTGGGACCGTTTGTCGTGAAGTTGTTCTGTCTGGCAGCGACGATATCGTTGCATGGCGCGGATATTTCAGAATCGTTGCTGCTTGGTTCGATTGTGGAAACGATTTCAGAGAGATCGCAGCAGTCAATGACATTATCAGCCACATTGGTGAATGCGGTGAAGACAATGCTCAGGAATGTTATGATCAGCAGTCTGTACTTCATAGTTCCAAAATCTT
>JAEIGA010005848.1_pt1 | contig 18732 bp, 15 predicted proteins | sample 9270691 | NCBI WGS metagenome assembly JAEIGA01 (sample SAMN17057246, study PRJNA624740) | gut metagenome | biome: biome; isolation source: fecal sample | host: Bos grunniens | place: China: Xizang | collected 2019 | reverse complement strand
CCTGCAAATGAGTTCCTGAACCTCGAGGGTGATAAGATTTCCACTTCACGCGGATGGGCAGTATGGCTCCACGAGTACCTTGAGCAGTTCCCAGGACAGGAGGATGTGCTTCGTTACGTGCTTACAGCAAATGCTCCAGAGACAAAGGATAATGATTTCTCATGGAAGGATTTCCAGGCCCGCAATAACAGTGAACTTGTTGCTATCCTCGGTAACTTTGTAAATCGTGCGGTAGTGCTCACTCATAAGTATTTTGACGGCAAGGTACCAGCAGACCTCAAGCCTGAGGCAATCGATGCAGAGACTCTTGCTCAGATTCAGCCGCTCAAGGATGAGATGCAGAGATATCTTGACGGATACAAATTCCGTGAGGCTCTCAAGGAGGCCATGAACATCGCACGTCTCGGAAATAAGTATCTTACTGATACAGAACCTTGGAAGGTGGCAAAGACAGATATGGACAGGACTGCTTCGATTCTGAATGTTTCCCTTCAGATCTGTGCATCTCTCGCTATCGCTTTTGAGCCATTCCTTCCATTCTCTGCAGAGAAGCTCCGCGGTATCCTTAATGTAGGAATCACTGCTGGAACAGACCATCGTGCAGGAGAAGGAGAGGCTACAGAGAACCGTTACACTGCAGGTGAAGGCGCAGCTCTTCATACTGGTGTTTCATACGAGGGACTTTCTCTTTCATGGGATGACCTCGGAAAGGCATCACTCCTTCCTGCCGGCCATCAGCTCAATCAGGCAACCCTTCTTTTCTCAAAGATAGAGGATGAGGTTGTGGATGGACAGATTGCACGTCTTGAGACTATCCGTGCAGAGCGTGAGGCTGCTGCAAAGGCTGCAGAAGCAGTTGCTGTGACTCCTCAGAAGGACGAGTGTACATTCGAGGACTTTGAGAAGATGGATATCCGTACGGCTACAGTCCTTGAAGCGGAGAGAGTGCCTAAGACAGATAAGCTTCTTAAGCTTACTATTGATACAGGTATCGATAAGAGAGTCATCGTTTCAGGTATTGCAGAACAGTATTCTCCAGAGGAAATGGTCGGAAAGCAGATATGTATCCTTGCCAACCTTGCTCCACGCAAGATCCGTGGTATAGAATCCAAGGGAATGATTCTGATGGCACGCCAGAATGACGGAAAGATGCGTTTCGTAACTCCGGCTGAGACTCTTTGCAACGGTGCCGAGATAGGATAACATTAGTCATCCCCGGCTTGGCCGGGGATATATGAATTATGATAAAGACCAATTATTATCAGGATCTCACGAAGATGAATACCTTCGGTATGAAGGTGAAGGCTCGCTGTTTCATGGAATATGATTCAGTGGCTGATCTTGTGGATATAGAATTTGAAGAACTTGCACGTCCGGTACTTCATATAGGGGGCGGAAGCAACCTTCTCTTTACAGACGACTTTAAGGGTACTATACTGCATTCGAAGGTCAATTTCATCGAGATACTGGAAGATTCGTTTGAATGTCATTCCGAAGAACAAAGCAATGTGGGGCTCTCATCCCAAGTGCTGGTGTCAGTAGGAGCAGGAGTTGTGTTTGATGACTTCTGTGCCTGGGCAGCCAATGAAGGTCTGTGGGGAGTTGAGAACCTTTCACATATACCCGGAGAAGTCGGTGCTTCTGCTGTCCAGAATATCGGAGCATATGGTGTGGAGGTTAAGGATGTCATCCGCAAGGTATATTGCTACGATACAGTAGAGGAGGAATTCGTACATTTTGATGTTGAGGGTTGTGGCTATGGCTATCGTGATTCCATCTTCAAGAATCCGGAAATAAAAGGTCGTTATATAGTTACCCATGTGGTGTTTGCTCTGAGTCGTGAACCTCAGCCACGTCTTGATTATGGTCATCTGAAGGATGCTGTGGAGGGACACTTTGAGCGAAGCGGAGAATCTTTAACTCCGGCTATGATAAGAAAAGTCATAATCAAGATCCGAAAAGAAAAGCTCCCTGAGCCATCTGTGATGGGAAGCGCAGGAAGCTTTTTCAAGAATCCTGTAATCAGTGCGGACCATTTTGCCCGTATCGAGGCTGCAGCCAAAGCTGAGCTTGGTCCGGACTATAAGGTCCCTCATTATGATCTTCCGGATTCATTTATCAAAATTCCCGCTGCATGGTTGATAGAACAGTGCGGATGGAAAGGAAAGAGGAGTGGTGGTGCTGCGGTATATGAAAAACAACCGCTGGTGATAGTAAATTATACCGGTGAGGCTTATCCGGAGGAAATCATCGGTCTGGAAAAACGTATCATGGCTTCTGTAAAGGCGAAGTTCGATATTAATCTTCACCCTGAAGTAGAACATATCTGATAGAAAGAAGAATATGAGTTCATTTATAGTGGAAGGCGGGCATAGGCTCAGCGGAACAATCAGGCCTCAAGGAGCAAAGAATGAGGCTTTGCAGATAATCAGCGCAGTACTTCTGACAGGAGAAGAAGTCAGGGTCTCCAATGTTCCCGAAATATTGGATATCAAGAATCTGATACTTCTTCTTGAAGGAATGGGTGTCAAGGTTACCCGTCATGAGAAAGGTGTGTATACCTTCAAGGCAGATGATATTGATACAGATTATGTCATGAGTCCGGATTTCGTAGGCAAATGTGCCAAGCTCCGTGGATCAGTGATGGTGGTAGGACCTCTTCTTGCTCGTTTCGGCAGGGCATATTTTCCGAAACCGGGAGGTGATCAGATAGGCCGTCGAAGGGTGGATACCCATATTCTCGGATTCATGAATCTCGGTGCAGAACAGGAATATGACACCGACAGGAAAGCCTTCTATCTGCATGTTCCTCAAGGTCGTTCGCTTGAGGGAAAGTATATGCTTCTGGATGAGGCTTCTGTTACAGGTACTGCAAATATCGTGATGGCGGCTGTTCTTGCAAAGGGAGTTACAACCATATACAATGCAGCATGTGAACCATACCTTCAGCAGCTTTGCAAGATGCTTGTGCGGATGGGTGCAAAGATTGATGGTATTGGTTCCAACCTGTTGACAATCACTGGAGTTGAAAAACTTCATGGTACAGAGCACGCAATCCTTCCAGATATGATTGAGATCGGTTCATTCATAGCATTGGCAGCGATGAACCGCAGCAGCATAACTATCAAGGATGTTGCATATGACGAGCTTGGAATGATTCCGGAAGTATTCCGTAAGCTTGGAGTAAATCTTGAGCGTAGGGGAGATGATATCTATATCCCTGAGCAGGAAAGCTATGTGATTGATTCGTTCCTTGACGGTTCCATCCTGAATATTGCGGATGCTCCTTGGCCAGGTCTTTCACCTGACCTTCTCAGTGTGATTCTTGTAATGGCGACCCAGTGCAAGGGAAGTGTCCTTATCCACCAGAAGATGTTCGAGAGCCGTCTCTTCTTTGTCGATAAGCTTATAGACATGGGTGCCCAGGTTATTCTCTGTGATCCGCACAGGGCCGTCGTAATTGGTCATGATAACCGTTGTCAGCTTCGTGCCGGCAATATGGCATCTCCTGATATACGTGCCGGCATTGCCCTTCTCATCGCGGCAATGTCAGCGAAGGGAACAAGCGTAATCAGTAATATTGATCAGATTGACAGGGGATATGAAGACATTGATCTTCGTCTGAATGCCCTTGGAGCCCGTATTACCAGACAATAGCACTATTTTTTCCGGATAAGGTTCAGGCCGTCGCGCAGAGGAAGGATGACTGATTCTACGCGTGAGTCTGCTGAAACCATGTCGTTGAAAGCGGCGATGCCTAGAGTCTGCTTGTCCTGGGGCAGAGGGTTTTGGCATACTTTTCCATCCCAAAGCACATTGTCGGCAAGGATAAGTCCTCCATGACGGACCATATCGAAGATAAGTTCGTAGTATTCACAATACTCCCTTTTGTTTGCATCTATATATACAAGGTCGTACTTTCTGTCTTCTGCACGAAGCTTACGGAGGGTTTCCTTGCAGTCGCCGATATGGAGGTCGATCTTCTCGGAGAGTCCTGCGCGGTCAAATCCTTCAAGAATCAGATCTTCGAGTTCATCGTTGATTTCCAGAGTATCCAGATGACCATCTTCAGGCATAGCTGAAGCAAGACATATTGCGGAGTATCCGGTGAAGGTGCCGAGTTCCAGAATACTTGATGCTCCGCTCATCTGTACGAGTATGCGCATTATCTGGCCCTGAACGGAACCGGACAGCATTCTCGCGTGATTAGTCCTGATATGAGTCTGCTTCTCCACCCACGATAAGGCTTCGCTCTGTGCTGTCGCATGTTCCTTTATATACTGATAAATCTTCTCCATCTTACTATATGTAAATTAATTTGGATAGTCTTGCGGAATCAAAAATGGTCCGTGCCATTTCCTGTACGTCCTCAGCTGTGATGGCGTCCACGAGATCTTTTGTCTTTCTGTCTCCGGTTATCTTGCCATAAGCAAGCAGACTCTTTCCCATCGAAAGGCACTGAGTCTCTCCGTTGTCACTACTTATGGCGAGCTGACCCAGAAGCTGTTTCTTTGCAGCCTTGAGTTTACGTTCGGAAAGCGGATTCTCCTGCAGCTTCGATATTTCCTTTTCTATGGTCTTTAGACACTTTTCAATATTGTTCTTGTCGCATCCCAGACTTATGGTAACCATACCGGTATCAACATACTGGGTATAGGTGCATTCAACCCCGTAAACCCATCCGTTCTTTTCTCTCAGGACTGAATTCAGAATGGAATTTGATGCCGGACCGCCGAGGATATTGCACAGAAGCACTGTTGCGAGTCTTTCCCGCTCCTGGTAAAGCGAAGGGGCAGGGCCTCCGATTACACAATTGGCCTGATGATTCCTTTTGTTGAGGGTCTTGTCAAACTTCTCTGTGATTACAGCCTTGTCCGAGGACTGTGCTGTGACTTCATAATTATCGGTCTTCTCTCCGAAGAACTTTGAAGCCAGCTTTACAATGTCACGTTCCATCTTTTTCTCATCGATATCCGCAACAATTGTGAATGCCATTCTTTCCGGACGGAATTTGTCCTTGACGAAACGTAGGAGTTCATCAGGACTTATTTTCTTGACAGAAGCAGTTGTACCGAGGATTGGACCGCTGAGTGGATGTCCTGAGAAAAGCATTTCCTCAAACTTGTCGTAGATATCTTCAGAAGGAGTATCCTTGTAAGAATGGATCTCGTCAATCACAACTCCCTTTTCTGTATTTATCTCATGTTCGGGGAAGGTGGGGCAGGTTGCAAGTTCAAAAAGCAGGGATGCAGCTTTAGGCAGGTCCTCCTTCAATACGGTCGCATGAAGTACAAGGTCTTCTTTTGTCGTGAATGCGTTAAGTTCTCCGCCAAGCCTGTCCAGATAGCCGTTTATGACGGATGCACTGCGCTGCTGAGTACCCTTGAATATGGTGTGTTCCACGAAATGTGCTATGCCGCTGTGATAGCCGCTTTCGTCTCGTGTACCGCACCTGATGCTCAGTGCACAATATCCGACGGATGACCCGCTTCTTTTTACGGCGTATCGAAGACCGCAATCTGCTTTTCCGCTGATCATCTTTATCGGGCTGAATAAATGTGCTTTATATCTTCTTTAAGGAAGCCAGCTCCGTTCTTGTTGCTGATCTTGTGCCTTTTGTAATAATAAATTTCATGACTCTGAGCATCTATCAGCATCTTGTAGCAGAATGCACCCGGCTGAGGGTCATACGGAGCCACAACATAACTTACAAGTGTGTTTGCAGCATTATCTTCAAGCAACTCGTCGACATCCTCCTCATCTGCAATGCTCATATCCTTTCCGAATGTGTCATCTTCAACACTGTCAGAGTCGAAAGCGAGGTCATCCCTTGAAAACACGATCTTCATATCGTCAGAACGCTGGATGTTGATGGAATAGTTACCCAGACCACCATACGCGTCAGCATCTTTTTCCATTGCATCGAGAGTGTAGTTCTGGATGATGTCCAGAAAAGCCGGCAGAAAAGCGATTTCTCTTCCGGAAGGGAACTCTGCGGAAGCTATAGGAAGAGATACGACTTCCAGCATCTTGTCTAGTCCTTCAACTGCCTTAGGACCTCCCTTTACGAGAGTGAGGAACTGTATAGTAGGATTTATGTCCTTTCTGAACTGTCCGCTTGTGGCAATAAGGAAATAATAGTCCTCGCTTGACTTCATGTCTTCAAATTCGTCCAGCGTGCAGAACTCGTACGGCGATATACGCCATTTCATGGTGACTTCATTCTTCAATGCACTGTCCATGAATTCGTTTCCTGACAGTACTATTTTAGTCGTCTTCTGTGTGAAGTCGCTCAGTTTTACCTTTTTTGTATTGATCTGTGCCTGTCCCCATGCGAATACCGGCAGAAGAACAGCTATCAGAATAAACAATGTTTTTTTCATGCTTATAAACTTAGGTGTTATGTAGATTCGGGTGCAAAGTTAACAAAAATAGTGCTATATTTGTAAGTTGACGAAAGAACGTTTATGGCTCAGTATATAGTATCAGCAAGAAAGTACAGGCCGGATTCCTTCGGGACTTTGATCGGCCAGGATAATATCGCCCAGACTCTCAAGAACTCTATTCTGAGGGATCAGCTGGCTCATGCTTATCTCTTCTGCGGACCTCGCGGAGTCGGCAAGACAACGACCGCCCGTATCTTTGCGAAGATGATCAACTGTTCCAATCCGTCTGAAGATATGGAACCATGTGGACAATGCGAATCCTGTCTTTCTTTTGCTGAAGGACGTTCTTATTGTATCCATGAACTGGATGCTGCATCGAATAATGGAGTCGAGGATATAAAGACTCTGATGGATCAGGTGCGTATCCCTCCTCAGGTCGGAAAGTACAGTGTATATATCATCGATGAGGTTCATATGCTTTCTCAGGCTGCCTTCAATGCCTTTCTCAAGACTTTGGAGGAACCGCCTGCACATGCAATATTCATCCTTGCGACTACTGAGAAGCATAAGATTCTTCCTACCATCCTTTCGCGTTGTCAGACTTACGATTTCAACAGAATCACTGTTGAGAACATCGTGAAGAATCTTCGAATGGTCGCATCCAGCGAGGGAGTAAGCATTGATGACGAATCGTTGCATGTGATCGCTCACAAGGCTGACGGTGCCATGCGTGATGCATTGACGATATTTGACCAGACAGTGGCTTTCTGTGGCACAGATGTGAAATATCAAGATGTCCTCAGAAATCTGAATGTACTGGACTATGAATACAGTTTCTCTCTGGTGGATGCTTTCCTGCAGGGAGACTATCCTAAGGCTCTCCTGACCTTTGACGAGGTGTTGACAAAGGGATTCAATGCCCTTCATTTCGTTGCGGCACTTTCATCTCATCTGCGTGACCTTATAGTCAGCAGGAGCGGAGGCCTTGAAGCCCTTCTTGAACTTCCTGAATCTCTTAAGAAGCGATATAAGGAGCAGGCTGACAGATGTCCGCTTCCGTTCCTGTATGAGGCTCTTACTGTCACTACTCAGTGCGAGTCTGGGTATAGAGCCAGCGTGAACCCTCGTCTGCATATAGAGTTCGCGCTGATGCGTCTGAGCTTCATAATGAACAAACCGGCACCTGTAACTCCAGCTCCGGTAGCTGCTACGGTTCCGGACGGAAAGTCTCCGACAGCTCCTATTGAGACGGCTCCGACTACTCCGCAGAAGACGGGAGATACGCACAGTTCACCGGAGCCATCCCAGCCAGACACTGTTCCGACCCCATCCGAACAACCACGTGAACGCCGTACCCGTGCGGCTCGAGGAGGAATGTCCCTGAAAGCGGTGATGGACGAACCTCAGGTTGTGGAAACTGCTCCTGAAAAGACTGAAGAAGTCCTTTCAGATGATACTATAAAGGCAAAGTGGCCTGAGCTTGCAAAACTTTATGGCGATAAGCCTCGTCTTGCAAGCATGTTGACAACCACTACTTTGGAGATAATAGAAGCAGAAGGCGGTTTCAAGACAGTGATGTTCCGTGTCGTGAATGATGCTCAGAAGGAATGGGTAGAGTCAAAGCTTCTCCATGAGCTGGAAGGAAACTTCCGTAAGGTTGTAGGTTCAGCCAAAGTCTATCTGCGCGTTACAGTAGCTCCGGATGATTCTCCACAGGAGAAGAAACTATATATGCCAAGCGATCAGGCAAAGGAATTGATGGCACAGAATGATGAAGTGAAGAACCTTGTAAAGGATCTTGGACTGGACATAAAGTAATATTGAAATGAAGCTACATTGCGAAAATCTTGTTAAGAAATACGGTCCCAGGACAGTTGTCAAAGGAGTGTCCATGGAAGTCAATCAGGGTGAGATTGTAGGTTTTCTCGGGCCTAACGGTGCAGGAAAGACTACTAGTTTCTATATGATAACCGGACTTATCGAGCCTAATGCAGGAAGAATATTTCTTGATGACGAGGATATTACAGGATTACCTATGTTCAAGAGAGCTCAGAAGGGAGTGGGTTATCTGGCCCAGGAAGCGTCTGTGTTCCGTCATATGAGCGTGGAGGACAACATCATGTCTGTGATGGAAATGTCCAACCAGTTTACCAAGGAGGAGAGACTGCAGCGTCTGGAAGATCTTCTTGACGAATTCAATCTTCATAAGGTACGCAAGAGCAAGGGTATCCAGCTTTCAGGAGGAGAGCGCCGTCGTTGCGAGATTGCACGCGCTCTTGCCATAGACCCTAAGTTCATTCTTCTTGACGAACCTTTCGCCGGTGTCGACCCTATTGCCGTTGAGGATATCCAGTACATTATTGCGAAGCTAAAATACAAGAACATCGGTGTCATCATCACCGACCATAATGTAGGTGAGACTCTTGCCATCATTGACCGAGCTTATCTCCTCTATGAAGGTTCCATCCTCCAGAGCGGTACGCCGGAATCTCTTGCGGCAGATGATGAAGTCCGCACGAAATATCTCGGATCGAACTTCGTCCTCAAACGCTCCGCAGCCTTCCTTCGCGCTGAAGCTGGTGGTCCTCAGCGTGTCAACACCCAGGCCGAACATGATGCTGCCGCTGAGGAATCTAAAGAATCGGAAGAATAAAAAAACATCCTTGATCAGCTGATCAAGGATGTTTTTTATGATATGTTGCTGTAAATTACTTTACACGCTCGCCGTATGAACGGTCAGTAGTGTTTACACGGATTCTCTCACCGATGTTGATGAAGAGAGGTGCCATGATGATAGCTCCAGTCTCGAGAGTGATCTCCTTCTGAGCATTTGTTGAAGCTGTATCACCCTTTACTGCAGGCTCTGTGTAAGTAACCTCAAGCTCTACATATGTAGGAAGCTCGCAAGTAAGGCAACGCTCCTCATCAGCAAGGAACATCATCTCTACATGCTGTCCCTCCTTCATAAGGTCTGCATTGTCTACGAGGTCTGTGTCAAGGTGAATCTGCTCGTAAGTCTCCTCATGCATGAAGTTGAAACCGTCCTCATCTTTGTAAAGGAACTGATAAGGTCTTCTCTCTACATTGATTGTGTCGATCTTTGCACCTGCTGTGAAAGTATTCTCGAGGATACGTCCGTTCTCAAGGTTTCTAAGTTTTGTCTTTACGAAAGCAGGACCCTTACCTGGCTTAACGTGCTGGAACCATACTATCTGGCATGGCTTTCCGTTAAAGCTAAGATAAAGTCCGTTTTTGAACTCAGCTGTTGTTGCCATAAAATATATAAAATTAATAATCTGTTATTCAGACATTTCGACTTCCTCCGGCTGTCCAATATGACATGGGATTCAAAATCGGCTGCAAAAATATAAAAAGGAATCTATCCTACCAAATTTTTACTGATTATCAGTATTGTTTACATTGAACGTCTCTTCCCATTCCGGTACATAACGGTTCAGTTCAAGGATACGTTCAGAAGTTTCTTCTAGAAGCCATTTCGGAGTGGATGTCGCTCCGCACACACCGACCTTGTCGTCTGCCCGGAACCATTCCCTCTTGATTTCAGACGGCGAATCTATATGATAAGTACGGATATTGAGTGATTTGCACAAATCGCACAGAACCTTGCCGTTTGAACTTGCCTTGCCTGCAACGAATATGATTATATCATGCTCAAGAGCAAACTTTGACAATCTCTCATGTCTTGTCGCAACCTGCGAGCAGATTGTGTCGTGAACAGCAAGAAGGTTACGGCCTTTGAACCTTTCCACAGAAAGCTCGTTATAATGAGCCATATTTTCCTCAAGTTTCGCACAGAGGCTTCTGTATTCTGCAGGACTTTTCGTTGTCTGGCTGAATACTTCTATAGGCTCGTCAAGCTTTATTCTTCCCTCAGCTATATATTCTTCAAGCATCGCAATGTTTTCCACAACAGTTGCCGAACCCTCAGTCTGGCCTATCAGACCAAGTACTTCAGCATGACCGATCTTTCCGAATATCAGGATCTGTCCTCTGCCTTCTTCTTTCTGTCTGGCATGTGCCTCCTTGATGCGTTGCTGAAGTTTCAGTACCACAGGGCATGTGCAATCGATCACATCAAAGCCTAACATTTCCGCACGTGCGTAAGTCTGAGGCGGCTCTCCATGTGCTCTGATGAGCAGACTCTCACCATTGGCATTCACCATTTCATCGAAATCCTCCTTGTCGATAGTTACGAGTCCCTTTTCTGAAAGCCTTTCCAATTCGGAATCATTGTGAACGATAGCACCGAGGGAATAAAGACGTTTTCCCTCTTTGCCATTCAGGAAGTCCTCAGCTTTTCCGATAGCTCGGATGACTCCGGCACAGAATCCGGAATTATTATCTATGTCAACGATAAGCATAAGATGTAGATTAAAGTGCGAAACGTTCTTTGATTAAACCTTTCAGCCATTCCAGCTGGTCTTCCATAGTCATGTAGGAGTTGTCCAGAACAATTGCATCCTTAGCCTGGGTCAGTGGGGAAACTTCCCTGTGAGAATCGATGTAATCTCTTTCCTGAAGATTCTTCAGTACATCCTGAAGATCTGCCTTCATACCTTTTGCCATCATCTCATCTGCACGTCTTTGTGCTCTGACGAGGGGATCGGCAATCATAAACAATTTGAGTTCAGCTTCTGGGAATACGGTTGTCCCGATATCGCGACCATCCATTACGATACGTTTCTTTGTTCCGAACTCACGTAGTTTCTTGTCAACAAAATTACGGACTTCTGCAACAGTCGCGATTGGGCTGACCTTTTCTGCGACTGCCATTGAACGGATTTCCTTCTCGATACATCTGTTACCGAGATATGTACCTTCAGGACCGAAATGGATATCAAGATCTGTGAGAGCCTTGTCTAATTCAGGCACATTAATTGTATTGTCGTCGCCGATGTAACCGTTTTCGATAGCGAAAAGAGTGACGCCTCTATACAGGGCGCCAGAGTCTAAATATAGAAAAGATAACTCTTTCGCTATGATTTTAGCAAAAGAACTCTTGCCTGTCGACGAGTAACCGTCAATGGCGATGATGATATCAGGTATTTGCATTAGTACACGTTAAACTCTAAATCAAAGCAAAATTATAAAATATTGTGTAAACTCCCAAAAATGTCGATATTTGTATAATGCTATATAAAGCTACTAAGATATTCCCGTACGACCTTCGGCATACAGGAATGTTGACAAATATTCGATAACGAACTAAGGACATATCTTCATGTTCTGGTACGTCCTGGATCCAAAATTATAGTTGACAAATATTCGATAACGAACTAAAAGGTAGAAAATATGAAGATTCTGATTATAGATGATGAAAGATCCATACGTAATTCATTGAAAGAGATTCTTGCAGATGAAGGCTATGATGTGGATGTTGCCGAAAATGGTGCTCAGGGTTGCGCTATGGTGGATAAGGAAAAGTATAGCGTGATATTCTGTGATATCAAGATGCCGGAAATGGACGGAATGGAGGTACTGGATAGACTCGTCGGAATGGGAGTGGATGCAGCTGTAATCATGATATCAGGACATGGAGATATAGATACAGCCGTTGAGTGTATCAAGAAAGGTGCGTTTGACTTCATACAGAAACCTCTTGATCTGAATCGCATCCTCATCACCATAAAGAATGCAACCGAAAAGGTTACTCTCGTCAAGGAAACCAAGATTCTGAAGAAGAAGGTTTATGGTCAGGAGATGGTCGGAGAGTCTCCTGCACTTCTTCAAGTAAAGGATATGATAGACAAAGTGGCTCCTACAGATGCCAGAGTCCTTATCGTGGGTTCGAATGGAACCGGAAAGGAACTGGTGGCGCGCAACCTCCATCAGAAGAGTCCTCGTTCTGCTGCACCGTATGTTGAAGTCAATTGTGCGGCGATACCTTCAGAACTTATCGAAAGTGAACTTTTCGGACATGAGAAAGGAGCGTTCACTTCTGCAATCAAACAGCACAAAGGCAAGTTTGAACAGGCTGACGGAGGAACTCTTTTCATGGATGAGATTGGAGACATGTCACTTGCTGCTCAGGCTAAAGTGCTGAGAGTACTTCAGGAAAAAAAGCTTTCCAGAGTGGGTAGTGATAAGGATATAATGGTGGATGTAAGGGTTTTAGCTGCAACGAATAAGAATCTGAAGGAGGAGATTGCAAAGGGACGTTTCAGGGAAGATCTTTATCACCGTCTAAGTGTCATTGTCATAAATATGCCGACGCTGGATGAGCGTAAGTCCGACATTCCTCTTCTGGTGGAATATTTCATCGGACAGATCTGTTCGGAGACTGGAATGCAGCCACGCGAAGTCGATGCGGATGCAATGCAGCTTCTGATAGACAAGACCTGGACAGGAAACATCAGAGAACTCCGCAATGTCGTGGAACGACTTCTCATACTTTCAGGGAACCGTATAACAGCATCTGATGTGAAGGCATACGTTCTTTAATTGGCAAAAAACACCGGACCACAGATAAGTGGTCCGGTGTTTTTTGTATAGGATCAGGCCTGATGTTTCGGAAGGGTGACGCAGAATGATGCTCCACCGATTGCGAAAGACTTCTTGTAGCTGATTTCTCCGTCGCACTTCTCTATGATGTTGCGGCAGATTGCAAGACCCAATCCTGTACCGGAACTCTTGGTCGTAAAGTTTGGTGTGAAGAGTCTGCTCTGATTTTCCTCGCTGACTCCCGGACCGTTGTCATCCACAACTACATCATAGTATCCGTCTTTGGTGCTGTTTCTCAGGCATATCAGCACCTCGCCACGGATGGTTTCCTCACCTTTTTCTTCCGCTTCCTTCTGCTGGATTTCAACAGCCTGGACAGCATTGGTTATGAGGTTGACGAACACGCGGATAAGCTGAGGTTTAGGTGCTATCACAAAGGCATCCTCCATACCTATGTATCGGATTCTTACATTTTCCTTATTGTCGAAGATTACAAGCTGATCCTTCAGTGTCTTGTCAAGGTTTATGAGGACAGGGTCTTCACTGTAAAGTTTTGCAAATGTAGAGAACTCATTGGCTGTCTCGGTAAGTATGTCGATGTGTTCAAGGACTACTGCCGATACTTCGTCAAACCTTTCTTCCCAGATAGGGTTGTTGTTCTGCTTCAGTCTTATGAGCCTCTGGAGCTGAAGCTTTATAGGGGTGAGAGGGTTCTTGATTTCATGGGCTACCTGACGTGCCATCTGGCTCCATGCCTTGTCTCTTTCCGCCTGTGCAAGCTGCTTGGTCGAATCAGAAAGGTCATGTACCATTCGGTTGTATGCGTCCACGAGGGAAGATATCTCGTCATCACCCTTGTATATGATATATTCAAGATTGTGCACATCTGCTACATTCATCTTCTTACCCATTTCCAGAAGCGGCGTGAACATGGCATTCACCTCTCTTGTACTGAACAGAAGTGAACCGATGAGCAGCAGGATAAAGAGGTTGAAGATAAGTGCAGCATGGAAGAACGCCTCTCTGCGGAAGTCGTAGTTCCTGTCTGTATATGGTGTGCTTATGATGGCTATGATGTCTCCGTTGTCATTGAAGATGGGTGCATACATTGACCAATAGCTGTAATCATCAATCTTCTCCCTTTGGATGAAGAACCTCTGATTCTGATGCCTGATGTTATGGAAAGCATCCTGATCTATCCTGCTGCCTATAATCATCTTTTCAAATACCTCAGGAGTAGTGGATAGGAATACCTTTCCCTCAGGCGAGTACAAAGTGATATCCGATTTAGTGGTATTTCCGATGTTTTCAAGCAAGGAAGCGAACTCCTGTCCTCTCAGATCCTGCCATGACGAAGCCTGTCGTGCCCTATTTTCAATAAGGGCCTGGATGGTGCTGATCTTCGTGGACATGAGGTTCTGCATGTTGACCTCATTCCTTTTGTATACAAACAGCACGCTGATGGTTGTCATGCTTGCAAGAATCATGAATGACGAAATGAACAGGATTGTGTTGATTCGAGTCCTGAAGTAGTTCCTCTTGAAGGCTTTTTTCTTTTCGTCGCTCTTTGCAAAGACATACAGCAGAGCACACAATCCGAGGAAAAGGTAAGAGAAAGAGGTGAAATACACCATCGAACCTCGTTGAGGACGGGATATTATGATCATTTCCTCGTCGCCTACAAGGTGGAAGAAATGTACATGACTGTTTTCCCTCACTACACCTTTGCTCCTTTCCGTGAGCTTGCCGGAACCCTCCGAATATATGGTAGGATACGGGTAATTGCCTTTGTATGAGGTCAGCTTGTCGGAAGTGTACTTTGCGTATGAATAAAGGTTAGGGATATTTATTCCTCCCGGGTTGGAGAACTGTCCCAGGATGCTGTAGTAACCTCTGTCTTCGCGGTTTGACTCCGGTTCGAGCTCTACCAACAGTCTGGTAAGACCGTCCTCGCTCGAATAGAATGCGAAAGTTCCGGCATACCTGCTTCTTCCATTGCTGTCGCTCAGGAACAGGAAGTTGGAACCGGTTGCAATAGGGATGCCGGTGCGCAGAATGTTGTTGAAATACATGAGACCATTTCTGTCATTGTCCCTGAATAGTGAAACATTGACATTGTATCCTTGTCGTGTTCTTGGCAGGTAGTATTCCGAGATTCTGTTCAGAATCATTTCCTGAGTGTTGTCCAATCTGACAAGGGCTGCTATAAGCTGGTCGGAAGCTATTGGCTCCTCGATGCTTCTCAACTGAATTTCCAGTCCAAGGTCTCTTTCTACTGCAAGCCTGTTCGCCCATACGGTCACTCTGTCCTGCTCTTTCCTGAATCCGAGGATTGCTGAGTTGACGGTGAAATAAAGCGAACAGCAGAATGCGAATACGGCCAGATTTCTTGCCTTGAATACATTGTATCTTAGGCCGATGGTCTCCCTTATCACAGGTTGCATGGACTGGGCCAGCAACATGAGGCAGAACAGCAGACCTGTATATGACAGATATACCAATGCGGTATAATGTACGTTGTCGTTGTCCCTGTAAAGTTCAAGGCTTATGTTAGAGTTGAGGATAAGGCTCTTAAGAGTCAGGTGGGTATATATCAAGATTCCTGCGGCTGCAAGAATGCAGAATATTCCGTACGCGGTAAGTTTTCTTCTGCGATGTCTTCTGCTCCTTCTTATGTGGTCTGCAACTGTTTCCCTGATCAGATAGTTGCAGACATTAAGCATGGTAATGTATGCGTTTATAAGAATCAGGGCACCGAGCGAAAAGAATATGGTACCGTCAGCGTATAGGGTTGGGGAGAACAGCTCAGTGGAATCGCTCATCTGTAATTCCCAGACGAATGCGACTACGACCAGCACGGTCAATGACATCGTTACTGCAAAATAAACCTTTAAAGACCTGTGACCAACCAGAAATAATATGAATGCGACTGCCAGAAGGATCAATGAAACCCAGCGTAACATGGAGTTGTCGAAGAAATGCGACATCTGGTCGGAATCAAAGATGATCTTGAACAGCGGAATCTCATCAATCACTACAGGGGAACCGTAGCTTGTGGTGATGGGAAGCACAGAGTAGCGGCCGTTAATCCTTAAATGTGGGTTTGTGCCGTTTTCAGAAGAATTACGCTCTTCAATAAGGTTGTTCTTGACCTCGACTCCTGCTATTACTTTACTGTTTCCTTCACCTTCCTTGGATTTGATGACATACCATTTCGGTCCGAGATTCATGTATGAAATCGTTTCGGAGACTTCCGAAAGAGGAGAGGATATCCTGTCGCTGTAGCTTGTCAGCCTGTGAATCATCAGTCTGTTGCTGATATCGTCATTTATTATAGGAAACTGGTTGCTCCAGAACTTCAGTGAGTCATTGACATATTTATACAGAACCATATCCCGCGGGAGTCCTTCCAGACACTCGTCAGTCTTCTGGTTCAAGGCCTCCGTCATATAGCGGTCCAGTCTGTTCAACCTTTTTTCCAGACGATGGGCGGTCTTGTCCGCAATCTGTACGGTCTCGTTCTCACTGCTGTTTCCTACCATTGAAAATAGGAAAAGAGATAAGGCAAGGAATAGTACCAGCAACGGCAGCCTTTTCTGTATGAATGGGTTTCCGGTCATTGTCATTCGTGGTGATAAGGTTCTCCTTTCATTATGGTGAAGGCCCTGTAGAGCTGCTCTATGAATATTGCTCTCACCATCTGATGGGAAAATGTCATTCTTGACAGCGATATCTTGGAGTTGGCCCGGCTATAGACTGCGTCAGAGAATCCGTATGCCCCTCCGATGACATATACCATGTCCTTTCCGATATATGAAATCTTATCCTGTATGTTTCTCGCAAGTTCGACAGAGGTATATTCCTTACCTCTTTCATCCAGAAGAATCAGGTCATCTGTCGGGCGTATGTTCTTAAGAATCAGTTCACCTTCACGCGTCTTGATCTGCTCTTTTGTAAGGGCAGACACATTTTTCAGCTCAGGAATCTCCACTACAGAAAAAGGAATGTAATGCTTCAGACGGGAAATATATATTTCCATGCCTTCCCGTACCCAGTCCTTATCTGTCTTTCCGACTGTCAATAATGTTATCTTCATATATCCTGCAATAATCGTACAAATATAATGAAAATCTCATCACTCTGAATGTTTTAGCCATATTGTTTGTACGGCTCGAAAATTGCAGTATCTTTGTCTGGATTTTCAGAGTCGTTTATGTTGAGAAAAAGAATAATCGGAGTATTTGCTGCGGTAATCGCAGTGTTTTCGTGTGTGGAGACGTCTGCTCAAGACAGCAGTTATGATGTCTTCAATCCTATCTCGAAGTATCTTGCGTGCGGTGATGCTGAAAAGCTGTCCGCATGGTTTTCAGACAATCTGGAAGTCACTATATTTTCCAATTCCAACGACTCAAGCCGTAATCAGGCCAGACAGATAATGAAATCATTCTTCAGGTCTTATACTCCGAGATCTTTTGAAATAACCCATAGGGCAGGACGTTCCAATAAAAAATATGCTTTGGGTACATTGAGTGCAGGAGGTGAGATGTTCGTGGTTACGATATTTGTCAATTACGGTGAATCCGATTATCGGATCCAGCATCTGAAGATTGAGAGAATGAACTGATTGGAAAACCAATAGGAAAACAACCGGGCCACGGAATTCCGTGGCCCGGTTGTTTTTTGCCGTCATTGCTAAGCTTGAAAATTTGTGGTAGTCTTCTACTTTATGGTAAGTTCCACAGGACAGTGATCTGATCCGAAGATTTCTGTGTGAATCTTTGCGTCGACAAGTCTGTGTTTAAGATTTTCCGATGTCACAAAATAGTCAATACGCCATCCTATGTTTTTCTGACGGGCCTGGAATCTGTATGACCACCATGAATATATGTCTGCCTGGTCCGGATAAAAATGGCGGAAAGTATCTATGAAACCAGCATTGAGCAGATTAGTGAACTGTCCTCGTTCCTGATCTGTAAATCCCGGGTTCATGCGATTGCTCTTAGGATTCTTCAAGTCAATCTCATTATGGGCGACATTCAGGTCGCCGCACACTATAACTCCCATCCTTTCACCTTTGGCATTGGTCCTTTCTGCAAGTCCTGTCAGGTAATTTCTGAAGTCATCCTCCCATCTCATCCTGTAGTCCAGCCTCTTCAGCCCATCTTGAGCATTAGGTGTGTATACACAAACAAGGAAGAAATCATCCATTTCTAAGGTTATCACCCTGCCTTCGTGGTCGTGTTCGTCTATACCGATGCCGTATGTGACTGATATCGGGTCGTGTTTGGTGTAGATTACTGTTCCGGAATATCCTTTCTTGTCAGCATAGTTCCAATATGATCTGTAGCCGAGGAACTCAAGGTCTATCTGTCCCGCTTGCAGCTTGGTCTCCTGCATGCAGAAGAAATCAGCATCCAGTTCCTCAAAAATATCCGCGAACCCCTTACCGCACACGGCCCTCAGACCGTTCACATTCCATGAAATGAATTTGTACATACTATGAAATCTTTTTTCCGAATGGGACAAAGGCGAGGATCGCCATCTTGAAGTGCTGCATGCCGAACGGGATACCTATGATGGTCAGACAACAGATGAGCCCGAAACCAAGGTGGAGGAAAGCGATCTCGATACCTCCCAAAAGTATCCAGATCACGTTCATAATGATTGCCAGACACCCGGCATCATTAGTGTCGGAATGTACATCGCGGCCGAAAGGCCAGAGTGCAAGCCCCGCCATCTTGAGGAGTTGGAGACCGAATGGGATACCTATTATCGAGATGCAGAAAAGGACACCCATCAGAGCGTAATAAAGGCTGACCATGAGACCTCCCATGATCAGCCAGAGAATATTTCCAATAAATTTCATATTATTCCAGAGTCCATT